>Ga0187894_10003089_pt1 | contig 19083 bp, 22 predicted proteins | sample GBC1701081metaG_FD_136650 | JGI IMG/M metagenome (GOLD analysis project Ga0187894, IMG submission 136650) | White microbial mat communities from a lava cave in the Kipuka Kanohina Cave System on the Island of Hawaii, USA - GBC170108-1 metaG ...
CACGGCGTGGGAAACGAAGCCGACCGTGTTTCAGCTGAGTGAGGCGACAACGGTTGCCGCACGCGGACACGTCGAATCCAGTCCGCGCGCGGGTCATCTGTTCGCTACTGCTTTCTGGTATAGACGATCTCCAGGAACTTCATTTCCTTCTGTCCATGATGGGTTCCATACATCTCGAACGTCTGGGAATTGTTGTCGACGATCTTCCAGATGGCACGATGCTTCATCTGTCCTCCGCCCGGCTCCGGGTGTTGCCCCTTCAGCGTAATCGTCTTGCCATCCGCGCTGGCCGTGCCTTCCATCATGAAAATCCCCGTGCCCATGGTATCTATCCAGGCCGTCACATATTTCTTGGTCATGTTGTCGTAGGCATCGATGCCAACGCCAGAGAAGGGTTGGCCCATCATCTGGGCGTTGTATTCCTGATAGAGAAAGCGCCCGTCGAGCAGCATCTTCATCTCCGCTGTGCCGGTTGATTCTGTTGGCGGCTTACCGGGTTCCATCCATTCTTTTGTCGTGGTCGTCCAGCTGCCGGCCAGACTGGCAAACAATTTATGTGGCTCGCCGGGCATGGCCAGCTTCTTCCATACCTCCATCATCGCTTGCGGGTCCATCTCTTTCGCCGGCTTCTTGTCCTTGGCCATGACGGGAGATGCGAGTACAAAGAGTGCCAGGCATGTGAGGGGAACAATAGTCAACCGCATGGGAACCTCCTTCAGCTTGTTGGAAACAGTTGATAGGCACATGAACACAACGATATCTGCTCGATCATATCGGCACCAAGGTGATGGCGGCACGACGACTCATCTGCTCACCGAGATTTCGCTCTCGGGGGACGGCTCAAGAGGGCGCACCTCAATTGCGCCTCCCGCCGGCAGCGTCGGAATGCGTGCCGCGATGGAGAGGGCTTCGTTCAGGTCGCGGCATTCGACCAAGTGGTAGCCGCCGAGCTGCTCCTTGGTTTCCGCAAATGGCCCATCGGTGAGCGACAGTTTGCCGCCCTTTATGCGCACGGTCGTCCCCGATGAAGTCGAGCGTAGTTGTCCTCCGCCACGAAACTGTCCGCTCGTCACGAGACTCTGAATCAATACGCCATACTCGCGCATGATCTTGTCCTTCGTGCTGTCCGGCAATTGTGTCCACACCTTTTCGTCGATGCAGCACATGAGCATGTATTGCATGATGGTCTATCCTTTCCAATGACGCCAGGCTACGCACCGACCAGGATGTTGAATCCGCCATAGGCCATACGCTTCACGTCGAAGGGCATGGCTTCTGGATTGCCCATCGCCATGATGCGAGGGTCCTTCATCACCTTGGCGTTGACACGATTGCGGTGGGTTCGCGACTTGAACACGATCCAGGAGAATACCACCGTCTCGCCAGGCTTCGCCTTGGCCAAGCGAGGGAAGGGAGCTCCGAACTTGGTCTTGAGATCATCGCCGGCACACTCTCGATATTCCAGCGCGCCATGTTCGCGCCAGATCTTACCCGCCTTCTCGGCCAGATGGCGGTAGGCTCCAAGGTTCTTTTTCGGGACCGGCAGGACATATCCATCGACGTATCGCATGTAGATCCTCCTTTGGGCTTGCGTCACCAATCAATCATCGTTGGCATCGTGCAACGGTCAGACGAACCATGGGCTCGGATGAGGCGATCAGTGATGTAAACAGTCCCCATGTATCCGCCGCTGTCACGACTTATTCTGGCCTATCTGCGCGCGCAGGCGCTCCTCTTGCTCCCTGAGCTCTGGTGTGAACTCGGCCCCGAAGTCTTCCGCCTCGAACAGTTGGCGAATCTCGATTTCGGACTCTCCCTTCATGGGGTTCGGGCAACGCTTGACCCATTCGATCGCCTCTTCCTTCGATTTCACCTGCCACAGCCAGAAGCCGGCGATCAACTCCTTCGTCTCCGCGAAGGGTCCGTCAGTCACGGTCCGTGTGTTTCCGGAGAACTTGACGCGTACACCTTTCGAGCTTGGCTGGAGGCCTTCGCCTGCGAGCATCACACCGGCTTGTACCAGTTCTTCGTTGAACTTTCCCATTTCGGTCAGAAGCTTCTCGTCTGGAAGAATGCCTGCTTCCGAGTCCTTGGTGGCTTTGACAATAATCATGAATCGCATGCTGGTCTCTCCTTTTCTATTCCGGTTCTGAGCCGGTCTCTTCCGGCTCAATGTTGGCTCTAGATATTAGTCGATCGAGCTGCCCTGAAATCGACATGTCGAACATTCTGCTTCAAGGACCTGCTTACACGGCGTTTATTCATTCGGCAGCCCCTGAATCTCTCTCACGGGCCGAACCTCCACCGTTCCTATGCGCGCCCCGGGAACTCGAGCAGCGATGCCGATCGCCTCGTTGAGATCCCTCGCCTCAATCAGGAAGTAACCGGCGAGTTGCTCGCGCGTTTCCACGAAGGGGCCGTCGGTGACGAACTGTTTGCCCTCGCGCACCTGAACGATGATCGCCGTCGCAGCCGGGTGGAGAGGCGACGCGTGCACATATTGCCCATTGTTGTGAAGCTGGTGCGTGAGTTGCACGGATTCTGCGAGCAGTTCCTTCCGTTTGGTCTCGCTGATCTTCTCGAAGGCCTCTTCGTCGTGGTGAACGAGTATCAGGTATTTCATGGGCGTGCCTCCTTTAGCCCCCATCATTCTCGAAGGGTTCTACTGCAACCATCGATACGAGGCTGGCAACCTTGTTAATAGCCTGCTAACCGCCGGCCATGGCGCCCACGATCAGAAACGGCTCAGTACCCGTTGCGATCGCATCGGGTAGCGGGGCATCCGGTGATTCATGGGATAAATCCTGCTCGCAGGCGAAGAACCTCACGAAGGCTCGGCGCTTGAGTGTGCCGTGGTCTCGGATCGTCCCCCGCAACATCGGATAGCGGGCTTCGAGGGCGTCAAGCACCGAACGTTGCGTGACCTCCCCCTTGACGTCCAACGTCACCTCGCCATCGACGCGAACTAACGTCCGCAGATGTGCCGGAAGCACGACTCTTATCATGGTAGTGTCTGGACCTCGACAGATAATACCGCCGGAAGATCCCGGACAATCGCGGTCCATCTGTCGCCGGCATTCGCCGAGCCATACACTTGCCCGCCTGATGTCCCGAAATAGATGCCGCACGGATCAAGCGAGTCGACCGTCATCGCGTCGCGCAGCACGTTCACATAGCAATCGCGCTGCGGCAAACCGTTCGTAAGAGCTTCCCACTCGTTCCCGCCCGTTCGACTGCGGTAGACGCGCAGCTTTCCGTCGGGGGGAAAATGCTCGGAGTCGCTCTTGATCGGCACGACGTAGACTGTCTCCGGCTCGTGGGCATGCACGTCGATCGGAAATCCAAAGTCGGTCGGCAGGTTTCCGCTGATTTCGTGCCACGATTCGCCCGCGTCGTCGCTCCGCATCACATCCCAGTGCTTTTGCATGAACAACACGTTCGGGCGCGTCGGGTGCATCGCAATACGATGCACACAATGGCCGACTTCCGCACTCGGGTCGGGCAGCTCGTACTGCGACTTCAATCCGCGGGTGATCGCACGCCACGTCTTGCCGCCATCGTCGGTCCGGAATGTTCCTGCAGCCGAGATGGCAATATAGATGCGCCGTGGATTTGTCGGGTCCTGCACGATCGTGTGCAGACACATCCCGCCGGCGCCCGGTTGCCAGAGATTTCCTTTTACGTCGCGCAGCGCGGACAATTCCTGCCAGGTTTGCCCGCCGTCGATCGATCGAAACAGGGCCGCATCTTCGATGCCCGCATAGACTGTGTCCGGGTCGGTCAGCGACGGTTCGAGATGCCAGACCCGCTTGAATTCCCAAGGACGTTGCGTGCCGTCATAATGCTGGTGCGTCGTGAGCGGTTTCCCTGTTTCTGGAGATGTATCGTAGACGAATTTGTTGCTCTCACCCTTCGGCATGCCATCAGGAGTGGTGGTCGGTTCGCCCGGCGGTGTTCCAGGTTGATGCCACGTCTTGCCTCCGTCGTCAGAGCGCTGGATGATTTGCCCGAACCAGCTGCTGGTTTGCGAGGCGTAGATGCGGTTCGGCTCAACGGGCGAGCCTTTGAGATGATACATCTCCCAACCGGCAAAGTGTGGACCACTGACATCCCACTGTTTGCGCGTTCCGTCCGACGTGAGAATAAACGCGCCCTTCCGTGTCCCAACCAGTAACCGTACCTTGCTCATCCCTGACTCCTTTCTGACCGGATATTGAAAATGCCAGCCAGTTTTGTTCTTGACTCGAAAGCGAATTATTATGGGTGCTCAAAGGCCTGTTTGAGTGCCTTGATGTCAGGCTTGGTCATTTGAAGGATGGCCTTCATGACTCTTTCGGACTTCTTGGCATCCTTGTCTCGCAGCATCTCGTCCCACATAGGCGAAATGATTTGCCACGACAGCCCATACTTATCCTTCAACCAGCCACACTGTCCTGTTTCTCCGCTTTGGGACAGCTTCTCCCACATCTCGTCTATTTCCTTCTGCGTGTCACATTTCACCATCAGAGAAATAGCTTCAGAAAATTTGAAGTGCGGTCCACCGTTTAAGGCCATGAATTCCTGCCCTTCGATCTCAAACGTGACGGTCATGACTGTCCCCTTCGGCCTTCCGGAAACCTTCGCGCCTGCTTCTCCATAGCGGGTGAGGTGTCCGATCTTGGAATTCTTGAAAATCGACACATAAAAATTCGCCGCCTCTTCGGCTTGGCTATCGAACCACAAACAGGGTGTAATCTTTTGCATAGCGTTTCCTCGTGATTTCTACGGCAGACTAGGAATCTCGATGACCGGGCGGACCTCGACCGTGCCCTTGCGCGCCATGGGAATCTTTTCCGCGACGGCGATTGCTTCGTCAAGATTGTGTGCCTCAATGAGAAAGTAACCGCCCAGTTGTTCGCGTGTCTCTGCAAACGGACCGTCGGTCACGAGCCGTTTGTTGTCGCGGATGCGCACGCTGGTCGCCATGGTTGTGGGATGTAACGGATTGGCCGCTAGGTACTGTCCGTTCGAGTGGAGCTGATGCGCCAGCTGTGTGGACTCGACGTAACAGTCCTTCCGCTCAGTTTCACTCAACCCATTCTCATCACCGTAAATCAGCAACATGTATTTCATAGTGACGCCTCCTCAAGTTGTATCCGGCCTCTTTGTTGTCGCTCGTCCACATTGTCCTGACGTAAGATAGTCGTTGGCAAGAGGGAAAATCGACAGGGGCGTTCCGGTACTTGACAAGTCGTCGTAAGCGATTGACATTTCAGACAGAGTGGGGTTTCTTTGAAAAATTGATCGCTCGCAATAGATCGTTTGGACCACGATCACTGTCCCAGCTGATCTACTCGACGGACAGTAATCGAGAGAAGGAGGACCGCGTGAATCTATCGCAGGAAGATCAAGAGGCGCTGCGGTATGCGAAGGCTCTCCTTGAGAATCCAGGCCTCGCAGCGAAGATCACAGGATTGATCGGCATGCCGATTGAGAAGGCGCTCAAGCTACTTCCGGATAAATGGGCAAAGGTCGTCAGCGAGGCGACAAGAAAGTCGTTAGAGACGGCACTACAGGCCGCGCTTCTGACGATTGACGACAAGTCGCAGCCGAACTCTTGGGAGTTTCTACACAAGCTTGCGGTAGCGGCGACCGGTGCGGGGGGAGGTGCTTTCGGACTGCTGGGTCTCCCGGTCGAGCTGCCTTTATCCACCACCATTATGCTGCGCTCTATTGCCGATATCGCACGAAGTGAGGGTGAACGTCTACGGACGCCTGGCGCCAAACTGGCCTGTCTCGAGGTCTTCGCTCTTGGCGGGCGTAGCAAGAACGATGACGCGAGTGAATCCGCCTACTTCTTGATACGTGGGGCTCTGGCCAAATCGGTCTCAGAGGCTGCGGGGTACATCACCGAGAGAGGTCTGGTGGAGGAGGGCGCGCCAGCAATCGTCAGGCTCATTACACAGTTGGCCACGCGCTTCGGCGTGAACGTCTCCGAGAAGGTCGCTGCGCAAGCCATACCCGTGATCGGTGCTGCCGGAGGCATCGCGATTAACGTCCTGTTCATAGACCATTTCCAGGAGATGGCACGGGGTCACTTCATTGTCCGCAGGCTGGAACGAACATATGACCCGCAGTTTGTGCGGGCAGAATATGGACGGTTGTAAGGGGTGAAGGGGATGGAGCCTGATGATCTTCTGTGCTCGCGCAACGCGCGGCCTCAGAAGGCCCTCGTTGGACGCGCGCAGTGGAAGATCAATCAGCCCCCATCCCTGAAGAGAGAACGAGCGAGCTCAGAAGGATCAATTTGAATGGGCAGTGGTCGCTTGGGAAAAGGTCGCGCTTCAACGCGATCGGGGTTGGGTGGTGAGAAGGTCGTGCACAGTTGGGGACCAAACCAGGCCACCCCTGAAAGAGGATAACGAGCGAGCTTGGAAGGACCATTGAGTAAGAAATGTTGTCGCCCAATCAAGTGGTGAGGCGCATCGCCGGCATATCGGCCCTTAAGCAGCCAGCACCGTTAGCCTCAGTAGTTTTTCCGGTCTGACAGGCCCGCAGGATTCCCCGGAGTGTGATGCTTGACAAGTTTTCGTGACCGAGTGATATTCCGTGCAGAGTGGGACTTCTTTGGATAAGGGAGCTGCCATGAATAGGCCACATGGATCACGGTCTCTGTCGCAGCTCACATAATAGTTAGGCGTACAATTCGTTAGTTTAAGTGCGATACGATTTCTTGCATGAGGCGCAACAGATCATGGATCAGACATCTACCACATCCGATGCAGAGCGCATCGCTTTCGTCGTTCTCAGGATCGGTGCATGTGACGTGGATAAACTATTTGATCAGGCCATTGCACCAGCAACACGTGAATGCGGATTGGAAGCAAAGCGAGTGGATCTCACAGAAGGTCGCGAGACCATAACTGAGCGAATTCTCCAGTTGATTGGTAGCTCGAACCTGGTTATCGTCGACCTAACTTACGAACGTCCGAATTGCTATTTCGAGGCTGGCTATGCGCACGGCAAGGGTGCTCCTGTAATTTACATGGCTCGAAAGGATCACGACCCGAGACTCCCCAGTCGAAAGGTCAATGATCCACAAGTTCATTTCGACCTTGATGCCCATAAAATCACATACTGGTCAGAAGACGATTTGAAATCCGCAAGATTGGAGCTTACTCAACGAATTCCCATAGCGATCAAGTCCTTCGTACCGGGGCTAACAGATCCAAAAATACAGGCTCTACATGAACTAATCCGAAAGACGGTCACGGTAACTCCCTCTAAGTTCAATGAGCCACATGTTTCGGGCACAACATGTGACATCGTGGAAGTGAACGACAACTTTATCAGGGTCCATCGCCAGGCAAGCGGGCAATATTTTTCAGTTCCGACTCAGGACATCAGACTAGCTCAGGACGAAAAGAAATACAGACCAAAGCTTATCCTGTCCAAGGACATAGAAGATTTTTGAACAAACGTGACTCAAGGTCCGAAAGGCTGTTCTGCGGCCTAACTATTTATTTCACCCGAGGCGCCTAACGGCTTGGCGGTGAACTTGTGACGTTAGGTAACAGCAGAGAAGAATATTCCAAGCCTTATGAAGACGTATAACCTAAAAAAAGAATTTAACTGGCGAGGTGATGTTGCCGAACTACTGGCCAAATATGTATATGGGGGAAGAAGAACGAAAGGCTATGATTTTCGGAGAGACCCTGATCTCTCTACGAAGGAGAACGCCTTCTTAAAGCGCTTCTGGAAGCGCATTGATCTTTATAGATGCGATGATTCGGGGCAATTAGCGATCTATGAAGTAAAGGCAAAAACATTCGGGGTTACCAGACGACCGGATATCACGACATCGTCTCTGAAGGTCTACGAACAAGCACTCGCACAGAAAATTAAGGTGTATCTTGTGACTGTAAACTTTCATGATGATTGGGAAGTGTCTTTTTCAGTTGAGGAATTCGATAAGCTGCGATTCAGAGTCAATGACGGGGGGTGGTATAGAAGAAGCCAAATTATTGGTACCTAGCCCTGCATGGTAGCGGACGCGCTGCGCGGGCCGCTGAGCGCGAACGTCAGGTAGCATTGCTTGAATGTCTCGGTTCACCGTCCTCTAAGTCTGTTTGATCCAAACACCGCCATACGATGACCGAATCACTCGGCACGGACAGTCTGATGTGCACAGCCTGATGTGTGAGGTAGCTTCCCTCGTCTCAACCAGACAGTTCGATCAGCCGCTTCTCGAGAAATCGCCGCTCTGGCCCCTGCTGCGTGAGGCTCAGGGCCAGTTTATAGGAGGCTCGGGCTTCTGCTGTTTGTCCTAATCGGCGGCAGAGATCCGCCCGAGCCGCGTGGACCAGATGATAGTTCCCTAGATCGCCTCGCGCGAGGATGGCGTCGACGAGCGTAAGACCCGCCAACAGACTGTCACGCATCGCGACTGCGACAGCACGATTCAGCTCGACCACGGGAGAGGGATGTGCCTGAAGCAGGAGGTCGTAGAGTGCAACGATCCGGTTCCAGTCTGTTGCAGCGGAACTAGGAGCCTGAGCATGTGCTGCCGCGATCGCGGCTTGGATCGTATAGGGGCCGACTTGGCCCGCAGCGAGTGCTCGCTGCACCAGCGAGACTCCCTCTGTGATCTGACTCTGATTCCATAGAGCGCGATCCTGGTCTTCCAAGAGAATGAGATCGCCCGTCGGTGATGTGCGTGCGGCACGCCGCGAGTCGTGAAGCAGCATGAGCGCCAAGAGTCCCATCGCTTCAGCCTCCGGGAGCAGCTCGATCAGCACCCGTCCGAGACGGATGGCCTCACCTGAGAGATCATGCCGTGTGAGCGAGTCTCCAGAAGAGGCTGAGTACCCTTCGTTGAACACCAGATAGATGACCCGTAGGACGGCATCCAGGCGATCCGGCAGTTCTTTCTCCAGCGGCACTTCATAGGGAATCCGGGCTTCGCGGATCTTCGCTTTCGCCCGCACAATGCGCTGCGCAATGGTGGCCGGTTTCGTGAGGAATGCGCGCGCGACTTCCTCGGTCGCGAGGCCGCAGACTTCACGGAGCGTCATCGCCACTTGGGCCTCCGGCGATAGGGCGGGATGGCAACAAATATAGATCAGCCGGAGTCGGTCGTCCTCGACGTGCTCCTCGTTCCACTCCTCGGGATCGCTGGTTGCGGCTTCCAGTTGCTTGGCGAGTTCCGTCAGCGATGCGTCGAACCGAGCGCGCCGACGCATGCCGTCGATTGCCTTGAAGCGGCCGGTCGACACGAGCCAGGCCCGTGGATTGGCCGGCACGCCATCCCGCGCCCACTGTTCGACTGCGACCGCAAAGGCATCGTGCAGCGCCTCCTCGGCAGTCTCAAAGTCGCCCAGCAGGCGGATCAGCGTCGCAAGCACCTGGCGCGATTCCGAGCGGTAGACGGCATCCACCACCTCACTCACGTCTTTGACATCGTCATCACTCATCAGCACCGAGCCTCCACCAACCTGTCTAGTTCATTTGATCGGTTCGGTCTGTCTGGTTTGTTTGGTTGCATGAGACTAACCAGATGGATCAAATCGACCAGATAAACGAAACAAACCAGATCAACCAGACAGACCTGTTACAACTTATTGGGGATCCGTTCGGCGTAGCCGGTCAGTTCCATGTAGCCCTGTCCGTGAATCGGTTGTCCCTGTGCTGTGCCGGATGTTTCGATGGCGCCTTCCCAATAGGTCACTTGTGTGCTGCGTTTGGGGAGGAGTTCTTGATCGGCCATGCGGGGCACGAGTTCCAATGAAAGTTGTTGTGAGGGAATGGTCAGGCGCCAACGCTGCGGATAGTGGGCTTTGCTCGCGGGGCTGGTCCAATAACTTGTCGGTTCGAGCGTGAAGTCTCCGATCAAAAGATGGTGTCCACGTCCGTCTCGGTCGATTAACGTGCCACTTGAGGCTGGATGAGCCGATCCGTCTGCCCGGCGGAGTTGATAGAGCATGAGTTCCCTTTGGTCGTCGAGTTGCAGGCTGAACCAGTCCCATCCGACCAGGTCCTTGTCGAGATCGGCGGACCCGAACTCATGGTCCATCCAACTTGTGCCGGTCACGTCGAACGATTCGTTCCCGATCGTGAGTTTACCGGTTGTGGCTAGTCTGGTGAAGGAATAATAATGGGAGGCTTGTCCAGAGGCCGAACCTTTGCGGCTGATCCCGTCAGTCCCATGTACGACAAGTGGTTTCCCCGACGAGACCGTGAGTTGGATGGCCATGTCGCCCTCCGTTGCCTGGAGGGTTTGAGTGCCGGGAGCGGCCGATGGTGATTCGACGCTCCATCGATCGATCCAGACGTGGAGACGATCGTGCGCCGCACCGGCCTTGCCCAAACCGGCCCGGCTCATTTTGTCCGCATAGTGAAACCGGCCCTTGCTGAGATCGCTTATGGCGAAATGGGCCAGGTACAGGTGTTTTGCGGCCCACTGTGACGGCAGGGTTTTCGTCTGATCGCGTAGCATGCCACGGCGGAAGAAGGTGAGCTCATAGCCGAATGGCCGACCGTCCTTCGCCGTGACCTGGCCGGTGTAGTACCACCATTCGGTGCGAAACTCCTCATGCGCCCCGTGATCACGCGGGAAGGCAAATCGATAACCTTCCGTGGCGAAGCGGAATTCCTGTGCGGTATCGGCTGCGAGCCCGGGCACGACGATCAGCAGACTGCTCGACAAGAACAGTAGGTGCCGAAGTTGACGCCACAATTCATACATGGGTGATGGAGGTTCCGTAAGGTACGAGAATCGTCGTGCGCTTATACCATGCTTAGCCCGCATTATTCATGACGGTTCGTCGCGAAATCGCTGAGCCGCGTCGCGAGCCCGCCGGCCGAAGGCTCGTCGTACCAGCAGATCGGCGATTGCGACAGAAGTGTTCATGAATAATGTGGGTTAGATAGACGGCACAAATCTCCTGTGTTGATACGGGTTTTTGTCAATTCGATGGGTGAAAGATGTCCTTCTCGCGCCGTTGACAACTTTGTCGACCATCAGCTATCGTGAGCCCCATGCAGACCGATCACGGGCGAGAACACCACGAGCGAGACCAGCCTGACAGCGTCACGCCGTTTCCCATTCCCGCGCGGATTCCGGTGTTTCCGCTTCCGAATGTCGTGCTGTTCCCCAAGACCTATCTCCCCCTGCATATCTTCGAGCCGCGCTACCGCGCCATGGTCTCGGATGTGGCGACAAGCGGACAGTGCATCGGCATGGCCCTGCTCAAGGATGGATGGGAAACGGACTATTATGGCCACCCGCCAGTGTTCTCGATGGGCTGTGTCGGTCGATTGGCAAGCGTGAAGCCGTTGGCCGATGGTCGATCCAACATCCTGCTGCAAGGGCTGGAACGGTTTGAGATTGAACGTGAGTGGTACGATAACCCCTATCGTGAGGCTACGATTTCTGTTGCTGTTCGGGGCACAGAAGCGTTGCTGGATCCCACGATCCGCCGGCGCCTGTTCACTATCCTGGAGACGTATCTCCGGTCCCGCGATGACGTGCCCACCTGGCAGGAGCTTTTTCGGGAAGAAGTCAGCGATGAGATTGTCGTCAATACCCTGTCCACCTACTTGGAGTGTACGCCCTTGGAAAAGCAGTTTCTGTTGGAGGCCGAGAGTCTCCACCAACAAGCCCGCCGTCTCAGTGACCTCATCGAGTTCATGATGCACGATCAATCTGGCGCGAAGGGCTGGGGATGATGGATCGCGCAATTGCGATCCAGGTGACTCGGCTCACGAAGAACTTTGATGGCCATACGGCCGTCTCCGAACTGTCGTTTGAGGTCTATTCAGGCGAGATTTTCGGTCTGCTGGGGCCGAACGGGGCGGGGAAAAGCACCACGCTCCGGACGCTCATCACACTGCTGACGCCGACGTCAGGCACGGCCAGCGTATTAGGCCACGATACGGTGCGCGAGGCGGATGTCGTCCGGCAACTCATCGGCTACGTGCCTCAAGAACGGGCCATCGATCGCTTTCTCACCGGTCGGGAACACCTCGAACTGCTCGGCGCGTTGTACCACTTGCCGAAGGCCGAAGCTGCGAAACGCATCGCCGAGCTGCTCAAGCTTGTGGAACTGGAAGAGGCTGCCGATCGCGCGGCGAAAACGTACTCCGGGGGGATGAAGCGGAAGCTCGACATTGCCTGCGGTCTCTTGCCGGACCCCAAGATATTGTTCCTCGACGAGCCGACGTTGGGCTTGGATGTGCAGAGCCGGCTCAGGATTTGGGACTACGTGCGGATGTTGAAGGCGCGCGGCATGACGATCGTGATGACGACGAATTATTTGGATGAGGCGGATCAGCTCTGCGATCGGTTGGCCATTATCGACGGGGGAAAGATTAAGACGCTCGGGTCGCCGGCTGAGCTGAAGGTCGGGCTGGGAGGCGATATCGTGTCGTTGACCTTGAAGGACCAGAGTAAGATTTCTACGTTGGTGTCTGCGTTGACGAGACAACCAGCGATGCGAGCGGTCAAGGCGACGCCGAACGGCCTGGATATCCGGGTCGAGTCGCCCGAGAAGGCCCTGCCCGCGATCCTCGAGTCCGCCAATCGATTAGATTGCCAACTGGAGTTTATTGAGTACCACCGTCCGCGGCTGGACGACGTGTTCATCGCCCACACAGGCCGCCGCATTCAGGACGACACCCCAAATGCGACGGAATGATATATTGGGAATGATGGATGTTAAATTGAGACAGGTTCGCCTCATTCAGCATTTCACATTGAACATTAAACATAGAGTGGAGCGATGAAAGAGTACTGGCAGGAAATTCATGCGTTGACGATGCGGTGGGTTCGGCGGCTCAGCCGTGAGAAATTCAGCATGTTGTTCACGCTCGTACAACCGATGCTGTTCTGGCTGATCTTCTTCGGCAACCTGTTCCAGCGGGCCGCGGATATGCAAATAACGCAGGCCCCGAACTACATCAGCTTCCTGACCGCCGGGGTGGTCGTCATGACGGTGCTTAACAATGGACTCGCCGGGGGCGTCGATCTGCTGTTCGACAAGGAGAATGGATTTCTCGAGCGGTTGATGACCACGCCGATCCATCGTAGTTCTGTGATCCTGAGTCGCTTCATCTTCGTCATGACGATTACCTCGCTCCAAGTGCTCGTGATCCTCGGGGTGGCCTTTCTGTTCGGCGTTCAGCCGGCGACGGGGCTCCTTGGTATCGCCACAATTTTGATGATCGGGATGCTCTTTGGCGTCGGTCTCACCGCGATTTCCATGGCGATGGCCTTTTCCGTAAAAAGTCACGGCGACTTCTTTTCGGTCCTGGGATTCCTTTCGCTCCCGATGATTTTCCTGAGCTCGGCCTTGGTGCCCTTGGTGGGGATGCCGGCGTGGATGGGATTCCTGGCGCGTTTCAATCCGATGACCTGGGCGATCGACGCGGTGCGGCCGTTGATCCTTACTGGCTGGACCGAGGCTCTCCCCCATGTCGGGATGGTGGTAGTCGTCATGGTGATTTTTGACGCCCTCTGTCTCTACGGGAGCTCTAAAGTGTTCCGTCGGGCGATGGGCTGATGAACAGGCTTTTCGGGAGCCCCACCATGCTGATAAACGAGAGTCAAATCCGGGCCCTGATCCGACTACTGGCCGATGAGGACGAGAAGATCGTCCAGACCATCAGCGGTAAACTCATCGACATCGGACCCTCTGCGGTTCCCTTGCTTCAAGAAGCGGAAATTGAACAGCCGGAAATGGCTGACCGTCTTGTCTCGGTGCTCGAGGAAATCCGCGGTGGAAATCTGGAGGATGAACTCACGCAGCTGGCGGCGCTGCCTGATGGCCCGATGGACCTCGAACAGGGTGCCTTTCTGATCGCCCGGTATGCCTATCCTTCCCTGACGGTCACCTCATATACGAGACAGCTCGATGAGATGGCGCAGGAAGTGCAGGATCGGATCGGTCCGCGAGCCTCGGGGGAGGAAACGATCAAGACGTTGAACCGGTATCTCTTTACGGAGCAGGGCTTCAAAGGTAACACGAAGAATTATTATGAGTTGGAGAACAGTTATCTCAACTGCGTGATCGACCGACGAACGGGTATTCCGATCAGCCTATCGACAGTGTACCTCCTTGTCGGGAAGCGGCTGGGTCTTCCTCTTCATGGGATCGGGATGCCGGGTCATTTCTTAGTGAAGTATGAATCGGATCGCTACAAGGTTTTCGTCGATTGTTTCAACGGAGGGGCGTTGCTGACCGAGAAGAATTGCCAGCGGTTTCTCACAGAAGCAGGCTATGGATTTGACGAGAAGTATTTGCAACAGAGTCCGGTGCGCGCGATTCTCTCCCGCATGATCAAGAACCTCTTGGCCATCTACGCCAAACTCGACGATCCCCTCAAGAAGGCCCGCCTGACGAAATTCATTGAGATTCTGGGGTGCGATAACCGCGAAGGCGGACTGTAATTCGTTAGACGTGATGCGCGGATGGTTTGTCTAGTTGATCTGGTTAGATTCGTTCAACCAAAAAACCAGACAAACCAAATAGACCAGACAAACCTGCTAGAGTTTGATTGCCAGCAAGTCCTGCCCCACCACTATCTTTCCCCCAAACGCTTCCCCTGCCTGTTCCCGCACATTGTATCGTTCGGTGATCGGATAGAAATGCGACAGCACGAGCCGGCCGACTCCGGCCGCTCTAGCCACCTGCCCACATTGACCGGCATGCAGATGGACCGGGCTCGGCCGATTAGCCGGGAAGGAACAGTCCAGCACTGCGAGATCGACGTCTCCACAGAGGCGCACGAGGCTGTCACAGTATTGCGAATCGCCGGAATAGGCCAGGGCTTTCCCGCCATATTCGATTCGATATCCCAGGCAATGGAGGTTCTGCGTGTGGGTCACAGTTCGGGGAATCACCGTCGTGTTTCCGATCTTAAACGCCCGATCAGCCACTTCTTTGAAATGAATCGCGAACGGTGCGCGCGCAAAGCCTGGTAAGGTGGCGAAGAGTGTTCGGAAAAGTCGCTTCGTGCCACGAGGGCCGATCACAGTGAGCGGCGGCCGCTTTCCTCCTTGGTATTTCGTAAAGATCATCGCGTCGAAGAAATAGGTGATGAAGTCGGAAAAGTGATCTGCGTGGTAGTGGGAGAAGAGAATGTGGGTGATCCGATGCCGGGTTACGTCGGTTTTTAGTAAATTCGCCAATGTGCGTGGGCCAAAGTCCAACAGTATCGTATGGTCGGTGCGGACGAGATAGCCCGAGGCTGCTCGTGTGGGGTGTACGTTCGTGCCGGAGCCGAGAATGGTTAAGCGCATGGGTTAGATCACCTCAACCTATCATTGAAAGCCATCCCGCAGACGAAGGAGCAGTGAGCGAGTTTGGTTCACCTCTTCAGGGCTCAAGGCCCGTTCAAAGAATGGACGGAGAAAGGCCAAGTGGGCCGCAAAGGTCTTTCGGAAGAGCACATCACCTTTCACGGTTAACGAGATCTTGGTGCAACGGCGATCTCGTTTCATCGCATCCCGCCGGATCAGACCTTTGGAGGCTAGGCGATCGAGGACGCCGGTGAGTGTGCCTTTTGTGACGAGCGTATGGGCAGAGAGTTCCGAGCAGGTCATGCCTTCCGTATCCCCCAGCGTCGCGATCACATCAAACTGTGAGGGCGTCAAGCGTAAAGACTTGATATGACGGCTCGCGGTCAGCTCGAAGGCCAGATAGGCCTCGACCAGTGGCCGAATGAGTTTGAGATAGGGATCGTTTTTGGGGTGCGGTAGTTCCATGAAATAAAGAATAGTCCTAACTAGAATAAGTGGTCAAGGGGTGGGGAGGGCAGCCGGGTCGTCCTCCTGCTCGCGGAACAGAGGAGGGAATGGAGGCTGTTGATCTCCTGTGCTCGCGCAACGCGCGGCCTGAGAAGGCCCTCGTTGGACGCGCGCAGTGGGAGATCAATCAGCCCCCATCCCCGAAGAGATAACAAGCGAGCTCGGATGGACCAACTGTAACCTCGCTCGATGGCCGCAGTGTGACCAACACGGGTGCCATTCCAAAAGAGAAAAGCGAGCGAACTTGGAAGAATCAATTCAATGGATGACGGTCGCTCGATGCGCGTAGTAAAGGGCAGCTTCGGCCACTTCCCTTCAGTGAGGTATAGAGAATCGGAAGGGCCTCGTTCGCCGCGCGCAATCGAGGATCGACCCGGCTATCGTTTGAAAGAAGTAAGGGATTGGGAGGAAGCGCGCAGTGAAAGACAGGCTAGCGAGGACGCGAGGGGCGAGGTCACGCAACGACACCAGAGCTTCCCTCCTGACGGTGGGCGGACATTACCTGTAATGCGCGTCACACTCCGCGTCGTTTGTCTCTCTGGTCTCTCTGGTTTTCTGGTTTCTTTGATTCGCCTGGTGGGTTGCCGGTCCGGCCACCAAGACAGACTAAATAGACCACATTTACAAGGTAGACGAATCAAACCGTCCTCAGCTTCGAGTTCCTGGCGAAGACTCTCATAGCTGCCCACCGTTGCACTAGGACCTTGAACCCAGACAGGAACCATTCCCAATTTGAAATTGCCGATGACCTCGAAACGGCTCTCGAACAATTCCGGCTGATTGCCAATGATCTTGGTAGTGACACGTCAGAGAAAGTGTCCTGATGCGCGCTTCCTTCCCCTTGGCTGCATCGCTGGTCTTCTTTGGGACAGCCCAGGCTGAGTGTGGCTTTTGATGAAAATCATTCACGAAGCTCACGATGATTTGGGGTCAGCAACTATGACTGAAGGAAGGTCAGCTGTGCGAGCCCTTGACGGCGCCGGGCTCGGGGAATAGAGTAATCACATGGTACGCGCCGTCGCGATAGTGTTTTTCTTGATGTTTACGTCCGGTCCTGTGTGGGCGGCAGAGGCTGAACCGTTCAACCCGGATGCACCCTTCCAACAGGGGTTGACCACAAGTCTGCTCCGTTCACTTCTCAACCAAGCGTTCGATGGACTTGAAGACCACATCGAAATCATGGGAAAGCTCGACTCCGGTGATGTGAAAGGCGATCGAGAGGGACGCTTGCAGTTCAAGTTCTATCCAGAGGGCAAGTCCAAATCAGATCAGCATCTCGGCGCAGAAGGCTGGTTCCACGTCGCACCAGAAGGCGGGCAGCACGATTGGCATTTCAGATTTACGCTGCCGAAAGATCGGAAGAACTCCCCGCTCCAGTTTGAGGAACCGCTGTAGACTCTCACCCATTTTTCTTCTGCCACACATCCAGTCCCTCGCCGCGTCGCTCTCGGTAAGCAGCACGGAGGGAGGCAAGCGGCTATTCGACAATCAATGTACCGGTCATGTTCGCGTGACCTTTGCGTCGGCAGATATAGAGATAGGTTCCTGCTGGAGGAGCCATGACAACTCGCAGGGACTCGCCAGGTCGAATCAGAATGCCGGGAGTACTGGCCGCTTCAGGAGTCTCTTTCGGCAGCGAGGTTTTGGCGGCGTACATGAGGATCGGGCTGTCGAACTCGTGCACTTCCCGGCCGGCGTTGTACACAGTGAGGGTGAGCGGAGCCGATGCTCGCACCCGCACAAGGTCCGGCGTAAATCGGAAGTCTTCAGCGGTGAGGGATACGGTTTGCATCGACCCGTCGCACGCAAGAAGGGCGGTGACGACGAGGCCGAGGACAGAGGTCCTACCGTTCACCGGCAGGACCGAACGAAATTGACTCGAACTCAAACGCCGGCGTCGATTCAAGAATCGCCATGTCCGTTCAAATGGTTGTCACAGCCAGTTTTCCAACGTCCGTCAACAAGGGGCCGAGAGGCGTTCTTGCTGCAGTACAGTATATACCGCTTCCTGCTCAGCTTTCCCACCGCTGGCCGGTTAATTGGTCTATCTAGTTGCTCTGGTTTGTCTGGTTCAACCAAATTAACGAGATAGAACAAACGACGGGCTGCGACGCTGCCTGACTTTTTCAGCAGCCTGCTATATCTGGTAGGTCGGGTCAGTTGGTGAGGTCGTCGACTGCGGTCACGCAGTTAGGTTTTGAATCCGATTCGTTTGACCTTGGGCTCTGGCTCCGCCATGAGTTTACGAATGGCCTCGAAGACGACCCGAAACTGGGAATCGTACTTCTTCTCCAGCTCATTAAGGCGTCGGGCAAGTCCCTTGTTTGACGCCGATCATCTCTCGAAGTTGAACGAACGCTCGCATAATGGCGATGTTCACTTGGATGGCTCGCTCGCTATGCAGTACGCTTGAGAGCATGGCCACGCCCTGTTCGGTGAAGGCGTAGGGGCGGTATTTTCTGTGTTGCCTCCGACCTGGTTTTAAGGTCGCAAATTGCGACCTTAAACGTTCGACCCTCTTCAGCCGTCAACTTGGACATAAAATCGGAGGGAAATCTCTTCTTATTTTATTGCGCATGACTTGTTCATTGAGCGGTTTTGTCGGCACAGCGTAGAGGATTGCCAGATGCGTATCCAGCATCACTCGATGCCCACGGATAAGCAGAATGTTCCGCTCAACGTGGTCGGTCAGTGTTGGCAAGGCCATGCGTGATCTTTCACGATAGGAAAATGCGTCTTCTGACGACAGAGAAATATCGATTCTGCTTTAGAAAATCAACGGACAAAGCGCTGAAAGAGAAGTATTTACAATGATTTGCGAAGGACAATTGTGGAAAGAAATGGTCGGGGGTTTTGCCGCCTGAGCAACCATTGCTCTTCTGTCGTCTTCTCCGGGGGCAGGTTAGAGGGGCTCCCACTGCGCGTGTCCTCCCAATCCCATACTTCCTTTTTAAGGGCAGCCTGGTTGATCCTCGATTGCGCGCGTCGAACGAGGCCTTTCTGAGGGCGCGCGTTCCGCGAGCAGGAGGACGACCAGGCTGCCAATCCCATCCTTGCGGTTTCCTCAGTCCCCCTCCTAGAATGGATGACCCTGTGAGGTTCCCATGCCCTTCTCGATTCGCCGATTCCATCGCTTTCCCGTGCAATGCGACGTGACGTACAACGCTGGTCCAAGCATCGATGCAACCTTCACGGACACAGGACGTGACCGCGTCTGACCGGCCGGCTCCCGAGCCGGACTGGGTGTCGTGGTCCAACGAGCAGCTCTTGACCCTCCCGATGCGCCACCTCGGCGTCAC
>Ga0187894_10003090_pt1 | contig 19077 bp, 15 predicted proteins | sample GBC1701081metaG_FD_136650 | JGI IMG/M metagenome (GOLD analysis project Ga0187894, IMG submission 136650) | White microbial mat communities from a lava cave in the Kipuka Kanohina Cave System on the Island of Hawaii, USA - GBC170108-1 metaG ...
ATCGCCATCCGACCCACACTGCGCGCGGAGTAGCCGCGGGCGAAGTGAAGGTAGTTCACCATGGCCGTGGCACCCAGAACGATGCCGAAGGCATGGGTCAGCGGCCTGACACCGTGCGATTTGAAGGCGAAGTCGATCAGAAATCCGATGGCCACGATGCCGAGCCAGTCCATGGCGCGTAAAAATCCCGGCAATCGTGTCTGCAGATCGATGTTCGACTGGCGGCGTGCCGCGCGTGAAGGACTGAGCGGGTAGGGGGCCGGGGGGCGCGTGAGCAACGCGACATTTTCCCCGGAAAGAGAATCACTATCCCCGTGCATTGACGTTCCCCTGCCGCCATATGGGAGGCTGGTTTTGCCTGTTTTCTTTTCTTTTCTTATTGTACTATCTGTGTCGATTGACGCAACCGGTATCTAGACTAAACGCGATGGCGATCGGCATGTGTGAGATCGACCTCGAGTGCCTGCCTTGGCGACGGTACGCAAAAGAACATGACAGGGGTGTCAGCCGGCCTGAGCGAGTCAGCCGCACTTCGAAGCAGGGTGCCAAATGAGCGATCGAGTCTTTTCGCGACGGGACAATAGCGTGCACTTGGCCGGCTACCGGGGCAGGACGCCCGGCCATGGCGCCGAGTACGGCGCGGCTTATACCGCTCACACCGCAGGCGAGGCCGTCTACCCCAGAGGCGGCGCGAACTTCCTGCCCGGCACGCACGGTGTCGATGCCGGCGAGACGGTCGACTATATGGCTTTCTTTCGCAAGCTATGGCGCTGGAAGTGGCTGTTCATCGCCATCGCTGTCCTGGCGAGCGGTACCGCCGCCACGCTCATCATGCGGATGCCGGCCCACTATGTCGCCCATGCATTTGTCGCGATCGGTGATCCGGTCGGCGCCAGCCGATCGGCGTACGGCCCCAATCAGAATGCCGCGCCAACGGCGCCGCCCGACACCGGTGCCGTTCAAACCGAGGTCGAAATTCTGCGATCGTCCCAGCTCGCCGTCGAGGTGATTCGCTATCTCAAGCTGGAGGCCAATCCGGCTTTCAATCCAGGTGCACCGTCGTCCCAGCAGGGCGATATCGTCTCACGGGTCAAGGAATGGCTCTTTGGTGCGCAAGCGCCGGCCAGTCTTCCTGCCGATGCCCAGCTCGCGCAACTCGTCGGCAATTTCCTTCGCGGGTTGCAGGTCAGTGTCAGGGACAACTCGCGCGTGATCGACGTCGCTTTCGACTCGTCGGATCCGCAGCTGGCGATGCAGATCGCCAACGCCATCGTCGACCACTACGTCAACAATCAGCTCGAACTGCGCTCGCAGTCGGCTCGCCGGACATCGGCATGGCTTCGCGACAGGATCTCGCAACTCCAGGCGAAGGTGGAGAGCGCCGAGAAAGCCGTCGAAAAGTTCCGCGCCGAGGCAGGCCTGTTCTCGACGCCGGGCGGCTCGCCGTTGCTCCTCAAGCAGATGACGGATGTGAGTGCGGAACTCGCAACCGCCCAGACGGCACGCGCGGCGCTGGACGCCCGATTGAGCCAACTCCGTGCATCGATGGGGCGTGGCAGCCGCACGCCGAGCGATATCATCGACTCGCCGTTCATGCGCGCCTTGGATACCCAGGAAGCCGACGTGCAGCAGCGGCTCGCCGAATCGTCGGTGTCGCTGGGCGACAAGCACCCGACCACCGTCGGCCTGAGAGAGCGGCTGCGGAACATCTACGCCGCCATGCGCAACGAAAGCCTGCGTGTCGTGGCCTCCCTGGAGAACGACCTCAAGATCGCGCGCATGAAGGAGCAGGACCTGGGCGAGCGGCTCGGCCGCCTGCAGGCCGATATCGCACGGATGAACAGCGCCGAGATCACGCTGCGCGGCCTGGAACGTGAAGCCGAAGCCGATCGGTTGGTGCTCAACAATTTCATCGCGCGTTTCAAGGCGACCAGCCAGGAAAGCGACGCCGCCTCGCACAGGCCCGATGCGCAGATCGTGTCGTACGCGCAGCTTCCGGTCAGCCCGGACAAGCCGAAGAAGGGACTTCTGATCCTGATCGCTGGCGCGTTTTCTTTGTTCGGCGCCGCCCTCGTCGTTTTCGTGGTCGAGAAAACGGATCGCAGCCTGCGCACGATCGACGAAGTCGAAGAGCATCTCAAGGTTACGGGGCTCGGGATGACCCCGGTCTCCAAGGCGGCACGGCTCTCGGCACCGGAAGCGGCCCGCTATGGCTTCTCGTATCGCGAGGCGGTGAAGACGATCTACTCGAAGCTCTTCTGGACGCGCAAAGCGCCGCAGGTGATGGTGATTACCTCGGCATTTCCCGGCGAAGGAAAAACCACCCTCGCCGTCAGCCTGGCCGCCATGGCCGCGCAAAGCGGACAGCAGGTCCTGCTGATCGATGCGGATTTCTGGAAGATGGGTGCCAGTACCGCTCTGGGGTTCCACGCCGGGGTGGGCCTGGCGGACCTGCTCGAGGGCAAAGCCAAGCTCGCCGATGCCATCATCTATGACGTGGTTTCGGGCGCCGATATCATGCTGCCGGGGCGATTCTCGCGGGCCTCGTTGCTGGCCTGGATCGGCAACCTGCCGGGGCACCTCGATGCCCTGAGGAACCAGTACGATGTCGTGATCATCGATACGCCCCCTGTCCTTTCCGTATCGGAGGCCACGCTTCTGGCCAGCCACGCCGATGCGACGGTCACGACGGTGCGCTGGGAAAGCACCTCGCGGGACGCGGCCAAGGCGGCCCTGAGGAAGTTGAGCGACGCCGGCGCGCAGCTGGCCGGCGTGGTCGTGACCATGGTCGATGAACGCCAGCATGCGAAGTACGGTTACGCGGAGAGCACCTACCTCTCAAAGAACCTGGCGCCCTACCAATCGGCGACGGGCGCGGTCACCTGGTCGCCGGAGGCGGGCGAGTCCGGCCGGCGCCCGGGTCGGCCGTACTTGGGCAATCGCGTCGCCGCCCTATGGATGGCTCTGGCAAGCACGTCGCGCCTGGCAATCTCGGCAGTGAGCGGAACCATCGCCGAGCCACGCCAGACACTGCACAAGAAGGCATCGCGCGGCACGAGTCTGACGTCACTGCCGAGGTCGTCAAACGACATTCGACCGCCGGCGGCCAGTGAAGCGCCGAGTAAACGTCACGCATTACTTGTGGTCGACATTCAGGACAGCTTCACACAGGGGCCGCATTCGCCGCCACAGGCGGCGTGCGACCGCCTGATCGAGACGATCAACCGCGTGTCAAAGCTGGCATCCCGGTCCGGGATGGCGGTGCTCTATTCCCACCAGAGCCGCGAGAGCCTCGCCGCCCGGGCCCTCTTGCGTCTTCCCATCGGAAGGCCCAGCCGCGATCGCTTCATGAAGATCCGGCCCGACAAGCGTCTCGACATGGTCTCCGAACACAGCTTCGTACGGCCGACCAAGGATGCCTTCTCGGGTCCAGACCTCGACGCGTTCTTGCGCGAAAAGGGCATCGACCATCTTTTCCTGGTCGGCATTGACGGGTCGACGTCGATCAGCAGGACCGCATGCTCGGCGCTGGAGCGCGGCTATCGCGTGACGTTCATCCGTGACGGCATCTTCACGGCGCGCGACGGCAAGTGGGAGCGCCTGCTGACGTCTTTCGAGTCGGCCGCGGCGTTCGCCATAACCAGCGAGGAATTCGGGGAGTTCTGCCCCCATCCGCGCGAGGACCTGCCGATCGTGCACCGGCCCCAGGCCCAGGCCACGGTCATGTCTGCTGAAGACCAGGGTCGCCCGCCCGTTCAGGAGGAGGTTGTTGCGATGCCCGACAACCCCGATATGCCGTGGGTCCGGGTCAGCGAGGGGGCCGAGGGTACGTTGACCGTTACGGCCATTCTCAAGATCGGCGGCAAGAAGGCCGCGTTGTTCCTGCCGGATTGGCTCGATCAAGCCGAACCCGACCGCGAGGCTGCCGCCAACACGGATGTCAAGCGCGCGGCGCGACGGATTCTGGAGGGGCTCGAGCCCGAGCAGTTCAAGGGCTGACAACGATCAACGGCTTGCGGCTTCGCCGCAAGCCGCCGAGGTGGTCGCATCACGCGCGCTGACGCTTGATCAGCGGTTGCGGCGTGATGGTCGCCCTGCTGCAACGCAATCATGTATACAAGGGCTCGTTAGCGCTCCCGTGGCGCCACATCTGCTTGTCCCTGGACAGCCACGGCGCGGATCTAGATCAGACCGGAAAAGTGACGAGAAGCCATCATGCAGCTCAGCGATTTCGACGAGTACCCATTCCACCAGCATCCGACTCCCTTCAACATCCCCTTCACCTCGGACGTCCATTTCAACGACGGCTATTTCTGTGCCACGTTCGCCGACGACTGGTACGTCGTGACGGGCATCAGGCTGCATCCCAACATGAACGTCATCGACGGCTTTGCCGGTGTCGCCAGGAAGGGCGAGCAGCGTGTCGTGCGGGCCTCGCGAGCGCTGCGGCCGCGCGCCGCTGAGCTCGCCGTCGGTCCGATTCGCATCGACATCCGACAGCCGATGCGGGAGGTCGGCCTGTCGCTCGCGGACAACGACAGCGGGTTCACCTTCGACGTTACGTTCCGGACGACATCACCCGCGTTTCTCGAGGCGCCCTACCGGTTTCGCAAATATGGTCATCTCATCCACGACATGGTCCGCTACACGCAGGTCTGCGAAGCAGCCGGTGTGGTACGGCGCGACGACGAAACGGTCGACGTCAAGGCGTGGACCGCGATCCGCGATCACTCCTGGGGCGTTCGCTCCGGCATGGGCCCCGTCACGTTCCACGGCGGCACCGAGCGCGACGCGGATGAAATCGATCATCGCCGTTTCCGGATCTGGGCGCCCCTGGCGACGGACCGCTATACCGGGTTCTTCAACACCCACGAGGATGAAGCCGGCAAGCCGCTCGACTTCGAGGGCGCCCTGTTCATGGCGGACGGCACCAAGGTCAGGCTGGTCGCCGTGCGCCACACACTGATCCACGCGCCGGGCACAAAGAACGTCGTGGGCGGCACCTTCTCGCTGCTCGACAGCGACGGGCGGTGGCGCGACTACCGCATCAGCGCGGCGGGCACACCGGCGGATGTGCAGGGGCTGGGCTACTACGGCGGCTGGCGGGATGGCGGCAGCGCCGGCGTCTGGCGTGGCCTCGGGCCCATCGTGGAGACCGATCGCTATCCCTCGGCGGCGGCGCTGGGCAAGACCGGCCTGCTGTCGCTGCCGGAGGCCAAGCGCCTGGGCCCGACCGAGTTCCCCTGCCATCTGCAGGGGCCTGACGGCGAGACGGGCATGGCGCATGTCGAGCAGCACGTCTTCGGGCGTTACATCCCCTACGGCTTCTGATGCCAGGCCGCCGGCCGGCACTGGGCGCCTGGCGCCCCTACGGCCCATCGATAACACCGGCCTCGACCAGCGGGTTGGTATTGCGACTGCTCTCTGGCGGATCGCCGATCATCGCCAGCAATTCCCTGCAATCTCGCTCGATCCGTCTTTCAAGCACATTGGCCACGCCGAGAAGCAAGCCGGCGTGGGACCGCGTCGCGGCCGCAAACCACGGTGATAAGGGTGCGGGGCCCAGTCCGACAGTACGCGCTTCCATCATCAAGCGCTGGTCGTCAAAGCCATCCGGAAGCGGCACGACGACGGACAGCGCTGCGGGCACCGCGGTGTCGATCCCAAGCCTTCCAAGCGTCTCCAGGAGACACCGTCTTCGTTCGCTGTAGAGTCGCCGCATCCGTCGCAGGTGTCGCAGATAATGACCCTCACGCAGGAATTCCGCGAGCGCCAGCTGAACGGCGGCGTTTGGCGGTGCCCCAAGCCAGGTTGCGACGTCGATCAAGCGACGGGCGAGCGGCAGCGGCGCGACGAGGAATCCAATGCCGACCATTGGACTAATGGTCTTGCTGAACGTGCCGATGTGGATGACGCGATACGCCCCGTCACCAGACGCCAAAGCGTTCGCCGGCCGGCCTGCCAGATGGAGCTCGGCGAGATAGTCGTCCTCGACAATCCAGGCCCCCGACTCGGTTGCCCATTGGAGGAGTTCGCTGCGGCGCTGCGGGGACATGGTGACACCGCTCGGCGCTTGTTGACCCGGCGTGACGACCGCGAGTGCCGCGCGCGGCGCAAGCGCTCGACCGCGCCGGACGTCGAGCCCTTCGTTGTCGATCGCTATCGCCATCGGATGGACGCCGGCAAGCTCGAGCGCAAGCCGGGTCACCGGATAGCCGGGGTCCTCCACCCATGCCTGCCGTCCAGGCGCCCCGATCGCACGGAGCGCGATCGACAGCCCGCCGCGGAACCCCGCCGTCACGATGATCTGCTCCGGCGAGCATTCGATTCCGCGAGCGATCGCGACGTGCGATGCGAGTGCAGATCTCAGCTCGACCAAACCACGCGGGTCGGCGTAGCCTGTCCTCAGCGCCGTGGCTTGCACCGATTGCCGGTACAAGCGCGCCCATAATGTGGCCGGGAAGGCGTCGTGCGCTGGAACGCCCATCTGGAAGACGAGAGCCTGATCCGCGCGAAAGTGGATGTCCGGCGGAAGAAGGCTCTCCGCAGGCGTCGTGACTGACACGATCGACGTTGGCGGCGGATCGACGACGCGCGTTCCGGCAGAACCAGCCGTCACCAGCAGCCGCCGATCAATGAGCTTTTCATACGCAGCCTTCACGGTCCCCCGCGCGACGCCCAGTTGTGCGGCAAGATCACGCCACGAGGGCAGCCGCCCTCCCGGAGGGAGGGCGCCTTCGGTGATCGCGGCTTCGATGTGGCGCGCGATCTGGTCGACGAGCGTTGTAGGGCTGACTCGGTCAAGCGTCAGCTCGGTCGTCCAGGGCGCCGCATGCGCCATGGCTTAGCCGCGCCCGTTGAGGCGGAAATCGTGGCGCCAGCCGAGGCCGGCGACGGCTTTCTCGATCGCCACGGCGCCGCCAGGCGCCGCCACGTTGTAGGCGCCAGGATCTCCGCGATCGATGGCGAGGAACGCAGCGTAGGCGGCGGCGTCGACATGCACGGGTGCCGATCCGGTCGGTTCCTCGGACCAGGTGCCCGGTCCGTAGAGTTGCCCGTACCGCAGCACGACGCCCTCGAAATCCTTTTGATCCAGGACGGCGCTCTCGAGCGGAACGACGCCCTCGCCAACCGAAATTGCGCGGGCGCCTTGAGCGTTGACGTCGAGAGGGTCGGTCTCGCGAAACGGGGAGTCCTTGGGCGCATATGCCCAGGCAATGCTCTGTACGATCAGCCGCTTCGCCGAGGCCGCTCGCACGGCTCTGACGAGATTCGCCGTTCCTTCCCGGCGTAGGCGCGCATTGCGCTTCAGCGCCTCTTCGGGCGATTTCGTGTCGATGCCGGCTGAAAGATCGGTGAGTTGGTGGATGACGGCATCGGGTGCGGCTGCCAGCATCGTCTGCTCCAGCGCGTCACGATCGAAGACATTCACGACAACGGCGTCGACACCGAGCGCTTCCAGCCTGGCCTGTCCCTCGATCGTCCGCGTCGCGCCGGTAATCGTATAACCTGCCTCACGCAGGAGCGGAATAAGAGAGCGACCGATGACGCCGGTGGCGCCAGCCAGAAAGATTTTCATCGCCATACCTCTGTTCACCAACAACGCGTCGAGGCCCCGAGGATGTCCGGGGCCGCTATTCGGCTTCCGCGTCATCGCGAGCGCATTCCTGTGACGCGCGCCTCTTCGCGCGCCGTCTGACGGTCAGCGAACCAGGACCGCACCTGATCGGGAAAACGGGCAGGCAGGCCATTTTTTCCAAGAACACCGGCTGCAAGCGAGGCAAGGCTGGTCCTGGCCAGTTCCTCGCGAAGGATGTTCTCGGCGCGCAGCATGACCGCGTGAATCCCGCACACGCCCTGCGTCGACCACTTGGGTGGCTTGCCCTCAAACAGCGCGCACCGGCCTCTGATTTCCTGGCAATCAAAGAGGGACTTGGGGCCCTCCACCGCGTCCACCACGTCCAGCACGGTGATTGTCTCGGCCGGACGGGCGAGGCGGTAGCCGCCGCGGATTCCGCCACTGGCCTCGACAATCCCGGCCTTTTCAAGCTTGGGGAAAATCTTCTTCAGGAATGCCGGCGAGATCCCCTGCATGTCGGCAAGATCGCGGCTGCTTGGCGGCCGCTCGAGCGGGCCCGCGAGCCAGAGAAGACAGTGCAACGCGTATTCGACGCCGGTCCCGAAATAAGGCATAATGGGTACTATATTGGTCCCTGTTATAATTCGCAATCGCGCAAGGATGGCCTTTCGCGAGGTCGTTCTGGCCTCGCGAAATCGCGTCAATCGCTGGCCCTCATGCGGCGCTGGTCATCGACGCATCGATGGTGGCCACGAGGGTGCCGCGGATTTCCGCCGCGCGCGCCTCGTCGATGAAAGCGGTGGCCTGCAAAGGTAGGAAATGCACGGTCTTGAGCCCGATGCAGCCGAGTGCCGCCGACAGGTACGGCGTCAGGAAATCCGGCTGGTTGGCGTGCTCGCCGGCGAAGACGCCGCCGGAGGCGATCCCGACGAAGACCGGGCGGTCTCGAAGCATACCGACCTTGCCGGCAGGGGTCGGCCTGATCGTGCGACCGACGCGCAGGATCTGGTCGATCCACGCTTTCAGGACAGAGGGAACCGTGAAGTTGTTCATCGGCGTGCCGATGACAACAATGTCTGACGCTTCGATCTCGTGAATGAGCTGTTCGGAGAGGCGCATGGCCTCACCGGTTGACCCCGCGGCCAGCGCCGCGGGCGATGCCAGGACAGCGGCATAGTCAGACCTGGTATGGGGTATCGGTTCGAGACCCAGATCCCGCCGGCTGATGCGCGCCCCCGGGGCGAGCGCGAGGAGCTTGGTGACGATCGCGGCGGAAAGACGCCGGCTGTGCGACTGCGGCCGCGGACTGCAATCGATGTGGAGGATGTTCATGGGACTTCCTTCAGTGGCTTCACAAAGCCAATGACCGCGTCGATCAGGCCCTCGCGCTGATAGAAGCGGCGTGCGTTGGCGTTCGTGGCGGCGGTGTCCAGAACCAGGCGACGGCAATACTCGTCCACGCCGATGGACGACAGCTCCTTGAGCAGGGCAGCCCCCAGCCCTTTGCCGCGCTGATCCTCGGAGGTCACCAGATCGTCAACGTAGAGAAAGTGGCCGTGGATGAGATTCTCCATCATCCGGTATCCGGCGACGGCCAGGACTTGATCGCCATCCCAGGCGGCCAGCACGCGATATCCGTCGGTCGCCATCTCCGATGCCCGCTCCACCCACGTGGCGGCGTTCTGCAGCGCAGGTCGCAGCTGGGAGATCACCGGAAAGCATGCGGCCAGCTCATCCTGGCCACGCGCATGTCGAAGAACGATGCCGGGCGATGGCGGAGGTACGGGAACTTGTTCAGCCATGAAAGGCTCCTCACAGATCTGCACTTGATCTGTGAGGGGTTACCGTGCGCTCGGGCGTCGGGTCAGAACCAGAAAGCTCTAACCGGAGTGAACCAAAGCGGGGCCAAAATGATCACGCCGCCATTGGTCCGTCGGCCAGGCCGCAGGAAGTACTTTGACAGGTGCGCCTGGTCGCGGAAGCCACATGCCGAAGCGATGTGGCTGAAGGGGGCGCCGGTCGTCAGCATCAGCCGCTGTGCCTCCCTATCCGCTCTGATCTATGGTGTTGTGCCTGGCCGGTGCCGGCATATGCTAGCCGGCAATTGCCGCATTCCGGACGGGAGCCGATAATGCACGCGCCTGTCGATCGCAGCCCGCTCCACCGTCATCCAGAGCTGTACTGCAGCGATGCCGCTGGTGTAGCCGACCTGCTGGCCAGCAAGGGCTTCAATTTGACCCTGCCACACCACCGTGACGGTGAGGGCGGCATGCAGGTCAACGCGATCGATCTGCCCAGCATCCACCTTTGTTACGTCAGCTATGGCACCGAAGCGATCGCCACGACGACGCCGATGCGCACCGACTACCGCGTCCAGTTCCCCCTGGCGGGCCGATCGGTCTCGGTGATGGGCCGGACCGAGGTCGTCTGCGCCGACCTGCAAGGCGTCGTCGGTTCGCCGGTCTGCGACCAGACGATTCGTTCGGCGGCCGACTCCCGGCGCCTGATGATGTACTTTGCGGGAGACGCGCTCATCCGGCATCTCAGCGCGATGGTGGGCGAGGCCATTGTCGAGAAGGTGCGGTTCGATCCGACACTGGACCTCACCCGCGGCGCCGGACGCAGTCTGCGGCGCTGGGTGATGTTCGCCGTCGAGGAACTCGAGGACAGCAACGCCCTGCTGGTCAATCCGCTGGCGGTGACGCAGTTCGAGCAGCTCCTGCTGACCTGGCTCGTCTGCGGTCAGCCGCACAACTACAGTGACCTGTTGCACCGCTATGCCGCGATATCGCCGCGCAGCGTGCGACGCGCCATCGACTATATTCACGCCAATCTGCATCTGCCGATCACCACCGAGCAGCTGGTGGCGGCGGCCGCTGTGCCGGGCCGCACGCTCTACGCCCACTTCCGGCAGGCGACTGGCCTGGCGCCGCTCGCCTATGTGCGCAAGGTGCGCTACGAGCGGGTGCGCCGAGAGCTGCTCGCCGGCACCAGTGAACACCTCACCGTCATTGCGACTCGCTGGGGCTTCGAGCACATGGGCCGTTTCGCGTCGGGCTACCGTGCGCTGTTCGGTGAGCGCCCGTCGCAAACGCTTCGGCGGCGCCGTTAAGAGGTCTAAGGTGCCCCGCGCCCGGCGGTCAGCAAAAAGGTCGCGTGCCTCAAGCTCTCGCCATGCCGAAACTTTGGTAGGCAAGCCTTAAGAAAACCGCAAGCCCATCGAATTGAGTATGTCGGCTTGCTCTCGAGTGAGACGCCTGCCTCCGGCTGTGGAAGGATACATTAGATTGGCTATCTCGTTTTCTTTGTGGTGCTCGCCCTTGAAGTGCTGAATCTGAAGAAGATGGTGCACGGCCTCGTGCGCAAGAGCCTCGCCGCGCATCGTCGCATCGTCATGGTCCTCGAAGATGCAGCATCCCGCCCCTGTCGCGGCCCCCGGATCTTCCCGCCTCCCGCTCAAGAAATCCTTGTGCCCGCGCAAGCTGCTCACAAGGAAAAGGTTGAGGGGTTCGTATTCATGCCACCTTAGCTGCGCAATGCCGAGCTTGTGCTTGGTAATGAGGTTCCATTCGTGTCCTGGATCGGCGTGGTCTCCGTCATACCGCACGTGCTGCCCGAGATTTTTGCCGATGCGCTCGTGGGACAGGACGCCTTCTATGGCCAGCAGAAGGCGAATGTTGGCCTGTGGCACGAGAATCTCGTTAGCGACGGCGATCATCGCTTTCAGTTGTTCCCGCGTCGTCTGCGTCCTGAGGCGCGGACCGTGCTCGACGTAGTGGGCGATGATAGGCAGGGTCCTCGCCACCAGGATGGATACGAAGACGCGCAGCTGCGCCACGGGCTGATACAGCTCGACCGGGACGCCGTGGGCCGGATAGTGACCTGTGATCGACAACTCGTTGCCGCGCAGCCGCGCCGTGTAGATGGGACTGTGCGAGTGGATGAAGCGTCCCTGATCGTCCACGTTGCGGATCTCGGTGGGGAACCCCATATCCAGGCCGAGCAGAAGGCGTCGTGTTTTGCCTTCCGGTACCATGATCCATGGCGGCCTCCCCGGCCGATACTCATAGCCCCGCTTGTCGTCGGTCGGTCCGAGAACGGGGATCTCTCTTCTGGATGGAACAATGGCCAACGGCGACGACGTGCTCCCTGCGACTCGAGGGCTTGGCATTGACTGTCCTCCGTTGAAGAAATTCCTTGCGAAGCTGGTTGCCGAGGAAACTCCCGCTCGATGCAAGCACTTGGGTCAATCAGCAATGGTTGACCTGGTCTATCCCCGCGAGGAGATCGAAAACGGATGCGAATATCGAGTGTGGGACTCGCGGTTAAGTATGCCCGTGGCGCGGCATCGAGACTATCCGGCGGCGGCAATAACCATCCGCATTCGGCAGGTTTTCAAGAGAGTGTTCACTGGCACCGGCGCGCCTTTGAGGTGCGACCGTTTCGAGAGCAGAAACCGATTGGGCAACGCCCAGCGGCCGGCCCTTGGCGGCGCGTGATGCGGATTTGCGGCTTCGCGCAGCCGGAAGCAAAGGTCGAGATCGCAATGAAAGCGGTCCTCAAATAAGCTGACTCCTATCAGTTTAGGGAGATTTCCATGCCGTTCTATCAACGAGGTGACGTTCGTATTCGCTATGAAGAGACCGGCTCCGGCTTCCCGCTGCTGGTCACGCCTGGCGGCGGGTTGAATTCGCGCATCAGCAACTGGCAGACTGCCGTTTTCAATGCGATGGAAGAGTTCAAGCACGACTTCCGCTGCATCACCATGGACCAGCGCAATGCCAATGGCGGCGACTCCGCGGGTCCGGTGCCGGTCGAGAACGCTTGGGACGCATTCGCCGAGGACCAGATCGGGCTGATGGACCATCTCGGGATCCGCGAATTCTTCTACATGGGCTACTGCATCGGTGGCTGCTTCGCCGGCAAGCTGCTGCAGCGAGCGCCTCAACGCGTCCTGGCCGCCGTGTTCTGTCAGACAGTTGGCCATCGGCCCGAAGATCCCGACGTCATGGTTCGACACAGCCAGCAGAATTGGCTCGCGGATTTTCGGGCACGACGACCTGAGGTGTCGACGGAGACGATCGAGAATTATCTCCACAGCCTCTGGCGCGCGCAGCCCGATTTCCTCTACAGCGTGACGCGCGCGTTCATCAGCGACTGCCGGACGCCGATTCTGGTCTTGCCGGACGACACGCCATCGCATCCGCTGCCGACCTCGATCGACGTTGCCTCACTGGCGCCGAACGCCGAGATCACGGTCTTCCCGTGGCGCGAGCCGCCGGAACTCAAGGCACGCACGATCAACCGCGTGCGCACGTTTCTCAAATCGCACGTTCCCGTGCGGACTGCAGCGCAATAGCTGGCGCCACTGCAGGTGACGGACTCCACCCTCCGACAGGGTGACCATCTTTACACCCGCAAACCGCAGGCGCTTGGCTACCTGGCGGCCTACCCTGGCGGCTAGGCCAGGAAGGATGCGCGTCGGCGTCAACTCCGACAGTGGCGCGCTCTCAGCCGTGAGCTGCCATGCTTGCTTTGTCACTTGTCTCCAGGCTGCGACGCGGGCGACATATCCGACGAAACAAGGTCGGGGAAGGTGAGGCGCATGGCTGACACTGGCCGGAACGAGGGTGCATATCTCCTCGGCATCCGAGTGCTCGAGCTTGCAGACGAGACGGGAGAGTATGCCGGCCGGGTGCTTTCAGGGCTGGGCGCCGACGTCGTAAAGGTCGAGCCGCCGGAAGGCGAAACGACGAGGCGAATTGGGCCTTTCCGCGGGGATGTGCCGTCGCCGGAGGAGAGCCTGCATTTCTGGCACTACAACTTCGGCAAGCGCAGCATCGTCGTCGATCTCGACAAGCCCGACGGGCAAGAGTTGTTCCTGCGGCTCGCGTCCGCAGCCGACATCGTGCTGGATGCGCGCCCGCGGGGGTATCTTGCAGACCGAAATCTCGCCTTTGAACGATTGCGATCAGCCAATCCGCGGCTGATCTATCTGCGGATCAGCCCGTTCGGGGATACCGGCCCGTGGGCCGAGTTCAAAGGCAGCGATCTCGTTCATCTGGCGCTGGGCGGCGTCATGATGAACTGCGGCTACGACTCTGATTCGTCCGGCCGCTACGACACGCCTCCCATCGCGCCGCAGATGTGGCACGCCTACCACATTTCCGGCGAGATGAGCGTGATCGCGCTGCTCGGCGCTCTCGCGCACCGGCTGCGGACCGGCGAAGGGCAGCTTCTGTCCCTCAGCATCCACGAGGCGGTCAGCATGAATACCGAGAGCGACCTGCCGAACTGGATATTCCTGCGGCAGCGCCACTTTCGACAGACGTGCCGGCATTCGATGACGTCGGCGAGCCTGCCGGCCCTGGCGCAGACCCGCGACGGACGATATTTCCTGCCGTACCGCACTTATCTCCGCGCCACAGCGACCTACTCCTCGGACGCGCTGCTGGGGACCATCGCGGTTCTTGCCAAACACGGAATGGACGAAGGGCTCGATAAGCGAGGCCCGTTGGATGCAGAAACGGAGGCCAAGGTCGGCAAGCTGGTCGATCGCCTTGCTGCCAGCCTGGATTTCGATGCCGACCTGTGGCGCGACGGGCAGGACAACGGGCTGCCGTGGGCGCCCGTGCGGCGGCCCGAGGAGAATGCCCGCGATCCGCACTACATTCAGCGAGGCATTTTCGCCAGCGTGCCGCACCCCGATAGCGAAGCTTCGTACACCTATGTTGCAGCTCGCTGGTACAGTCCCGATGCACCCTGGACGGTATCGGCGCAACGACCGCCCAGGCTGGGCGAGCACACGCGTTCGGTCATCGAGGAGTGGGCGGTGTCGCGAAAGGTGCCGTCGCTGTCGCCCGATTGCGGCCTGGCCAGTGGGTCGACCAAGGCAGGCCCGACAGGGAAGCCCTTCGCGCTTTCTGGAGTCCGTGTCGTTGATCTCGGCTGGATGCTCGCCAGCGCCGGCGCGGGACGTTACCTCGCTGCACTGGGTGCCGAGGTGATCAAGGTCGAGCACGAGTCGCGCGCCGATGGCATGCGCTTCGGGCCGGCGGCTTGTCCCGTCGGCGGGCGCGCCGAGCGGCAAGCTGCCACGGGCACGATGCCGATGCCTCCGCGAGAAGGGCTCAATCGCAGCGGCTCTTTCATGGAGATCAACGCTGGCAAGCTCGCCATATCGCTCGATCTGAAGAAGCCCGAGGGCAAGCGGATCCTGGAGGATCTCATCCGCAACGCCGACGTGGTGCTCGAGGGCTACTCGCCGGGAACGATGGACCGGATGGGACTGGGCTACGATCGCCTGCGCGAGCTGAACCCCGGCATTATCTATCTGCAGCAGTCGGGGTTCGGCCAGCACGGCGTCTATGGCCGGGCGCGTGCCTTCGGCCCGACCGCGCAAGCGTTCAGCGGCATCAGCGACATGTCCGGCTTGCCCGAGCCCCGTCCGCCTGCCGGGATCGGCTATTCGTATCTCGACTGGTTCGGTGCGTACAACATGGCGACCGCCGCGCTCGCCGCGCTCTACAGGCGGGCCACGACGGGCCGCGGCTGTCACGTGGATGCGTCCCAGGCGGAGGTCGGCATCTTCCTGACCGGAACCGCGGTGCTCGATCACTCGGTCAATGGGCGCCGCTGGTCGCGATACGGCAATCGTTCGCCCTATCGACTCGCCGCACCGCATGGTGCTTATCGGACACGAGGCGAGGACACCTGGATCGCAATCGCCACCTTCGCCGACGAACAGTGGCGGGCGGTCGCAACCGAGCTTGGCCATCCCGAGTGGCTCGACGATCCGCGGTTCAACGGGTTGTCGAACCGGCGCGCGAATGAAGACGCGCTCGACGACCTGATTTCCCGCGCCACAAGCACGTTCGACGGGGCGGACCTCATGGACCGTCTGCAGGCCGCAGGGGTCCCGGCCGGAATCTGCCAAACGGCCGAGGACCGTTACGAAAGGGATCCCCAGCTTCGTCATTTGGATTGGCTGGTCGAGTTGCCGCAAACCGAACTCGGCACCTGGCCGGTAAAGGGTTTCCCGGCGCATCTCGACGGCAGCCCGGCCTATGCCGGCGGGGTACTCGGCCGCTCCGGTCCCAACTACGGCGAGGATACCCAGCGCGTTCTCGCGTCAGTTCTCGGCATGACAGCCGAGCAGGTGGCCGAGCTGCGCGCGGCTGGCGTCGTGTGATGGCTGCGTAGAGATTGCGGCGGTTGCAGCCGTAGAAGTCGGCGTCGTCGAAAATCAGGTTCCACTGCGGATGCAAGACGCGGGGGAGGGCTTCAACGATGAGCTGATCCGGGCCGCCGGCGCCAAGCCTCACATCCCTTCGACCCGCCAACAGATCGTCCACCGTTCCGTCAATCGCCGCATCTATCGGCAGCGCAATCCCGTCGAGCGCTTCTTCTGCAAGCTCAAGCACTTCCGCCGCGTCGCCACTCGCTTCGACAAGCTCGCCAGGAACTTCCTCGCTGCCGTCGCCCTCGTCTCAGCTCGCCTCTGGATGCGAACTTATGAGTCCACGACCTAGTCCGCACCCGAGCCACTCATCCGAAGCATCCTCCTTCTGAACGTGTTCGAGCGGAGGCTCGGGTGAGGGTTCCGGCTGCGCTGTTGTCGCGTTGTCATACCGTGACGCTGGCCGGCGAAATTTGCGTCGTAGTTGGATCGGTGCGCCGCCGGGCCTGGGTGGCGCAGAGCTGAACCGCATTGGCGCAAACTGGACCATCGCCGACTACGACGGGGAACGGCCCGGGCCCGGGTCGTAACGGTCGTGAGGGGGTGAAGGGAGATGCGGATCCGTCCAGAAAAAATGACACGAGAACCAATGATTGACGCTTTTTTGACTCATGAAATTGGTAACCTATAGTTGTGAGATGATTTGAATGCGCATATGCTGTTTTGGTCCTGGGGAAGAAGCTGTCCAAATAATACTCAATGCGCGGTGATATTGACGTAGGGGCGGCCCTGCGTCGGGGAGATCTTTCGGCCAACGCGCCGGAAGCCGAGGCGCCGCGTCATGACACGGCCATTGCGTGCCTGACGCTGCTGCTGAAGTTCCTCGACCGGCCCGTCGATTCGGAGCAGGTCCGCCACCAGTATGGTCGCGACGACGCGGAACTGTCGGTCACCGATATTCTGCGCTGTCTCAAGGATTTGGATGTCAAAGCCCGTGCGTTGCGCTGCGATCGGGCCCGTTTGGCCAGGCTACCCTTGCCGGCGTTGGCCGTTGCTCGCGACGGCAGCTACTTCGTCATCGCCAAGGATACCGGCGACAAGCTGCTGATCCATGACCCGCGCGCCGGCCGGCCGTTGGTCCTTTCCGAGGACGAGCTCGCGGCACGCTGGTCCGGCGAGCTGATCCTGCTGGCAACGCGTGAGACCTTGGCCGGCGATAACCGCCCGTTCGACGTCACCTGGTTCATTCCCGCCGTCGTGCGCTTCCGCCGGTTGTTCGGCGAGGTGCTGGTAGCCTCGTTCTGCCTGCAACTCCTGGGATTGATCAGTCCATTGTTTTTCCAGGTGATTGTCGACAAGGTCCTGGTTCATCGCACCTACACCACGCTCGACGTGCTGGTGCTGGGACTGATCGCGGTCACCATCTTCGAGGTCGCGCTTTCGGGCCTGCGCACCTACGTCTTCAGCCACACCACCAACCGGGTCGACGTCGAACTGGGGGCGCGGCTCTACAAGCACCTGCTGGCGCTGCCGCTGCCCTGGTTCCAGGTCCGCCGCGTCGGCCAGAGCGTCGCCCGCGTGCGCGAGCTGGAGAATATCCGCCAGTTCCTCACCTCCAACGCGCTCACCCTGATCATCGACCTGCTGTTCACGGTGGTCTTCTTTGCCGTGATGATGCTCTACAGCGTCAAGCTCACCCTGATCGTGCTCGCCGCGGTGCCATTGTTCGTAGGCGTCGTCGTTGTCATCGCCCCGGTGCTGCGCCGGCGGCTGGACGAAAAGTTCCAGCGCGGCGCCGAGAACCAGTCCTTCCTGGTCGAATCGGTGGCCGGCGTCGAGACGGTCAAGGCTATGGCCGTCGAGCCGCAGATGCAGCGCCGCTGGGAAGAGCAGCTGGCCGGCTACGTGCAGGCCTCCTTCCGGGTCTCGACGCTGGCCACCATCGGCAGCCATATCGTCCAGATGATCGCCAAGCTGGTGACCGCCGCCACCCTGTGGTTCGGCGCCCAGGCCGTGATCGACGGCGACCTCACGGTGGGCCAGTTCATCGCCTTCAACATGTTCGCCAACCACGTCATCAGCCCGATCCTGCGGCTGGCCCAGATGTGGCAGGATTTCCAGCAGGTTCGCCTCTCCGTGGCGCGCCTGGGCGACATCCTCAACACGCCGGCCGAGCCGAGCTGGAAGCCCGGCCGCGTGGCGCCGCCGCCGGTGAAGGGCGACATCGCCTTCGAGTCGGTGACCTTCCGCTACCGCCCGGATGGCCCCGAGATCCTGCGCCGTGTCTCCTTCGCGCTGCCGGCGGGGCAGGTGGTGGGCATCGTCGGCGCCTCGGGCTCGGGCAAGAGCACCCTGGCCAAGCTGGTGCAGCGGCTCTACGTCCCCGAGTCCGGTCGCGTGCTGGTCGACGGCACCGACCTGGCGCTGATCGACCCGGCCTGGCTGCGCCGGCAGGTGGGCGTGGTGCCGCAGGAATCGATCCTGTTCAATCGCTCGATCCGCGACAATATCGCGCTCGCCGACCGCACCCAGCCGATGGAGCGCATCGTGGGAGCCGCCCGGCTGGCCGGTGCCCACGACTTCATCCTGCAGCTGCCCGAGGGCTACGACACCGAGGTCGAGGAGCGCGGCATGAACCTCTCGGGCGGCCAGCGCCAGCGCATCGCCATTGCGCGCGCGCTGTTGATGGACCCGCGGGTGCTGGTCTTCGACGAGGCGACCAGCGCGCTCGACGCCGAGAGCGAGGAGACCATCCAGAAGAACATGCGCCACATCGTGAAGGGTCGCACCGTGCTGGTGATCGCCCACCGACTGTCGGCACTGCGCCTGTGCGATCGCGTGCTGTCGCTGGACAAGGGCGAGCTGGTGGAGGACGGCCCGCCGCAGGACCTGCTGAAGCGCGACGATCCCTTCGCCCGCTTCTACCGCAAGCAGATCGACGCCCTGCGCCCCGAGTCCCGCCCGCCGCTACAACCGGTCCCCGGAGGCCGCCCATGACGCCGGCGGATGAGAAGGCAAGGCATTCCTACCGCCGCCGGGCGGGCGCCACGCCCACCTACTACGGACAAGGTGGCCGATGGCCAGAGGCGTGGTTGATCCCTGGGAGCGCGGGCGTCCCGCCCGCTTACGAGCGGGCCAGAGGCCCGCGCTCGTACGCCGCCGAGCGTACACGACCGGAGGGGTGAGAGTCCCCTCGGGCCCGCCCTGAGGGCCTGTAACTGACCGTAACTGCGTCGCCGCGAGGCGGGGTGGGGAGTAATGGGAGGTGAAAGAGTCGTCCGTAGGAACACGAACTCGATTCGGCCGGATTGACTGGCGA
>Ga0187894_10003091_pt1 | contig 19076 bp, 15 predicted proteins | sample GBC1701081metaG_FD_136650 | JGI IMG/M metagenome (GOLD analysis project Ga0187894, IMG submission 136650) | White microbial mat communities from a lava cave in the Kipuka Kanohina Cave System on the Island of Hawaii, USA - GBC170108-1 metaG ...
AGTCGGGCACCGCTGAGCGCCGCCTCCACAATGGACTTGTCTCTCTCCAACTCAAGCTTGGCAAATTCGACGATCAGAATAGCGTTCTTGGCCGCGAGACCAATCAACATAACTAGACCGATCTGCGCATACACGTTGTTCTCAAATTGCCGCATCCACAAACCGAGGAAGGCGCCGAAGATGGCAATGGGCGTGCCAAGGAGCACGCTAAACGGCAGCGACCAGCTCTCATAGAGCGCCGCCAAGATGAGAAAGACGAAGAGGAGCGAGAGAGCGAAAACCCCGGCTGCTCCTCCTTCCGCCCGCTTCTGCTGAAAGGACAACGTATTCCAGGCATATCCCATCTCTGGCGGCATCACTTCGCGGAAAACCTCTTCAAGCGCGTCCATCGCTTGACCAGAACTGTAACCGGGCGCGGACGTGCCGATGATTTCGGCAGCGCGGTACAGGTTAAAGTGAACCGTGAATTCCGGTCCCGCGGTGGGTTCGATTGAGACCAAGGTCGAGAGCGGAACCATTTTCCCATCGTTGTTGCGTACGAAAAACTGACCGATGTCCTCGGCGCGAATGCGGTATTCCGGATCCGCTTGCAGGTACACTCTCCACTGCCGCCCAAAGCGGTTGAAATCGTTTACATAAAAGCCACCCATCAGAGTTTGCAGCGTTGAATATACGTCACGGATGTCAAGTCCGAGTTTGAGCACCTTGTCGCGATCCACCCGAGCAAAGACTTGGGGGACAGAAGCACTAAACAAACTGTTCACGCCAGTAAGCTCTGGCCGCTTGCGAGCGGCTTCGACGAAGCGGTTGACCTGCTCTGCCAGGAAGTTGATAGACCCACCGCTGCGGTCCTGGAGCATTAGACTGAAACCGCCGGCCCGACCAAATCCGGGGATGGCAGGGGGAAGAATGGCGAAAGCACGCCCCTCGGGGAGTTGTCCTAACTGGCGGTTCAGGGCGGCCTGGATCCCCTTAACGTCCGTTTCTGGCGTCCCCCGTTTCTCCCAGGGCTCAAAGCGGACAAAGATGGTCGCGGCATAAGAGGTCAAGGTTCCGGTGAGGAGGTTGAAGCCGGTGAGCGCGTTGTAACCTCGCACTCCGGGGGTCCGACTGATAATCTCTCCGATTTCGCGGACGACAGCGTCCGTGCGTTGGAAGGAAGCCGCATCGGGCAACTGCAAAGACACGACGAGATAACCATTGTCTTCGTCCGGCAGGAACCCGCCAGGGAGAATTTTCCCTAATTGGCCAGCAACAACCGCGAGCACGAGCAGAAAAAGCAGGCTAAATATCGTCTTCCGCAGCAGGATTGCGGTGAAACTAATGTACCCGTTCGTGGCACGGTTAAACCACCGATTGAATCCGGCAAAGAACCAGCCCAGCGGTCCCCGCGCTTTGGACGCGGGGCGCAGCAGTTTCGCGCTGAGGGCGGGGCTGAGCGTCAAGGCATTGATCGCCGAGATCAAAACTGAGATGGCGATCGTCAGTGCGAACTGTTGGTAGAGGCGACCGGTAATTCCACCCATAAACGCGACCGGGATGAAAACAGCAGCAAGGATCAAAGCAATCGCGATGACCGGGCCTGACACTTCGTCCATCGCTTTTAAGGTCGCGTCGCGCGGGCTCAGCCCACTCTCGATGTTGTGCTGCACCGCTTCAACCACCACAATGGCGTCGTCAACCACCAGACCAATTGCCAACACCAAGCCAAAGAGTGAAAGGGTGTTGATCGTGAAGCCGAGCAGAGGGAAGAGCATGAAGGTCCCGATCAGTGACACTGGCACGGTGATCAAGGGAATCAACGTCGCGCGCCAACTCTGCAAAAAGAGGTACACCACGAGGATGACGAGTGCGATAGCGATAAGCAGCGTTTTGACGATTTCTCTGAGACCTTCGGTAATAGGAAGCGTGGTATCAAGTGAGACTTCGTATCTGAGGTCCGGCGGGAACCTGGTCTTTAACTCTTCCATGGTCTTCTTGACCTGGGTCGCTACCGCGAGGGCATTCGAGCCCGGTAATTGATACACGGGGACAACTGCAGCTGACTTCCCAGTGAGTCGCCCCCGTTGCCCGTAGATTTGCGTGCCAAGTTCGATGCGGGCCACATCCTTGAGCCGTATGGTCGAACCGTCAGGATTCAAACGAACGACGATGTCGCCGAATTCTTCGGCCGTTACCAATCGCCCTTGGGCTCGCACGGCGTAGGTGAATTCCTGCCCCTGCGGCGCGGGTTCCCCGCCGACCTGGCCTGCCGGGTTCACCGCGTTCTGCTTCTGAATGGCAGTTTGCAGGTCAGTCACAGTCAAGCCGAGCTTGGCAATTTGATCGGGTTTGATCCAGATGCGCATCGCATAGTCAGAGGAACCTCTCACTTGCACGTCCCCCACACCGGCAATGCGCTTGAGCGCGTCATTGATATTGATGTTCGCGTAATTGCCGAGGAAATTGCCGTCGTAGGTGCTGTTTGGCGAGGTGAGAGAGATAATCAGAAGGGGGAATGCGAGTGATTTCCTCACGCTCACGCCGAAGTTTTTCACATCGAGCGGAAGCGAGGGAGTTGCCTGCGCTACTCGGTTTTGCACTAAGACGTTGTCGATATCAACATTGGTGCCGACCTCGAAATCCACCGAGAGCGTGAAGGTTCCGTCGTTCGCATTGGTAGATTTCATGTAGAGCATGTTGTCGACGCCATTGACCTGCTGCTCGATAGGCGTGGCCACGGCCTGCTCGACCGTCGCCGCATCGGCGCCGGTGAAGGTGGTGGTGACCTGAATTTGTGGGGGGACAATTTCGGGCAATTGCGCGATCGGCAAGCGCCGCATGGCGATCACGCCGGCGATGGTAATGATGATCGAGATCACCATGGCGACAATGGGACGGTTGACGAAAAACTGCGCCATACTCTATTCCTTGGGTTTCGCTGTCGTTGGAGTTGCGGCGGTTGGAGGGGCAGTCTGAGTCGCGGCGTTTTGCGACTCAGACTCAGTCGGAACCGGCTTGGGATTTACCGCGAGACCGTCTCTCACTTTTTGTAATCCTTCGACAATAACCCGGTCGCCGGGTTTGAGCCCCTCATCGATGATCCACAAGCTGCCAATGCGTACCCCTGCTTTCACCGGGCGGAATTCTACCTTATTCTCAGTGCCAACCACAGCGACGCGATAGCTTCCTTGCAATTCTTGCACGGCTCGCTGCGGGACAAGCAGGGCATCTTGCTTGGTCTCGGTGACTGTGCGGACCTTGGCGTACAGTCCCGGACGGAGGACGTTCTGAGGGTTCGGGAAATAACTCACGACGGTAATCGTACCCGTCTTGAGGTCGATTTCCCGGTTCGGCAGGGCAAACCCGCCGCGCTGGGGATATACACTCCCATCGGCCAAGATCAATTCCAGCGGAGGGCCGTGCGGCTGAGCTCTTTGTTCGGCTTGCATCGCGGTCGCGATCCGATCAGCAAATTTCAAATACTCTCGCTCACTGATTGGAAAAGAGACTTTGATCGGATCAACGCGTGAGACCGTGGTAAGCAGGGTGTTAGTGCCAATGAGATCACCAATCTGGGCGTCCGCGATCCCAGCGATGCCGTCGATTGGGGATTTGATTCGAGTCCATTCCAGGTTCAATTCGGCCTGCTTGACAGCCGCGCGCGCGGCGGCAACCGCCGCCTGGTCTCCTCGATAGGCTTGAGTCGCGTTGTCGAGTTCCTGTTGGCTGATGGCGCCTTCTTTGGCGAGCGGCGTATAGCGAGCAACGTCAAGTTGGGTCTTTCCCAAAGCTGCTTCAGCGCGAGCGAGATCGCCCTTGGCTTGATCGAGAGCCGCCTGATATTGCCGCGGGTCGATAGTAAACAAGAGATCTCCTGCCTTGACGAAGGTCCCCTCTCTGTAGTCCCGTGACTGGAGGTAGCCTTGCACGCGCGCGCGAATCTGCGCGTTGATCGCCCCGTCTGTCGTGCCTAGCCACTCGGAATAGACCGGCACGTTCTGCTGTATCACAGGGGAAATGAATACCTCGGGCGGAGGTGGTGGGGCAGGGGCTGGCTTCGCTTTCTGGCAACCAGTAGACATCCATACCGCGGCGGCGAGACAGACTCCGAAAAGCACGAGCCCGACCTTTCTCAGCGTCTCAGGGTGCCTCCCCGAGGCTTGTATGATCATTTCCTCCTCCCAAAACCGGAGCCTCTCCCCCATTGGTGGCATGTCCTCATGAGACTTAGTTCTCCTTCGCGGGTTACTCTCAGTTACGTCAGGCAAGCAGGATAGCGAGAGAAGCGATGCAAATACAGTAGATCACGATGCAGTCGCTATTTGGACTGGTTCACCTTGCGAAGAGTGTCTCCCACAAGAGACAAAGCGAGAATCGTCGATTGATGCAACCTTCGGGAGAATCTCGATCGGAAGTCGAGCGGAGCCGACCCGCCAAAAACGCTTGGCGAGGTCGTTAGTGCCCGAGCACCTAAACGATTCCTTGTTCCTTCAGCGCCGCCAGGCGAGCGCTGTCCAAGCCCAGCAAACGGCCGTAGATTTCAGCGTTCTGTTCCCCCAGTGCCGGAGCGGGTTTATCGAAAGTCACCGGATGATGAACAAACCTGATCGGCATGCCGAGTCCTTTCACTCCGGGAATAGGACCATGGGTGGGATGGACCAGGTCGGCGATCATTCCTCTGGCTTGCAAGTGTGCATCTTGCAGTAAGTCCGTTGGACTGAGGACCGGGGCGGCAGGAACCTGGTGTGTCTGCAAGTGGTCTACCGCTTCGGCTACCGTGCGTTGTCCGACCCAGTGTTGCACCGCGGCATCGATATCGGCGCGATGATCACGCCGGCTCAGCAGGGTTGCAAAACGGGGGTCCTGCCTGAGGTCCTCACGGGCAATCGCGCCCAACAGCTTCTGCCAATCGCTCGAGGTCACTGCGCAGAGAGAAACGTAGCCATCACTGGCCTGGTATACATTAAATGGGGCTCCGCTGACGTGCGCGTTACCCAGACGTTGCGGCTGTTCTCCCGCCGCGAGAAATTCCATCAGTTCCGGCAAAAGAAAAAATGAACCGTCCTGCATAGAGACGTCAACCCATTCCCCGCGGCCGGTTTTCTCGCGCAGTTGCAAGGCGGATAAAATACCGATGACGGCAAACAGTGGCGTGGTCGTGTCGCTCACGGCGGCCCCGCACCGTACCGGTGGGCGGTCTGGGTACCCAGTGACACTGGTGATCCCACTTGCGGCTTGGATAATGGGATCATAGGCCCGCCAATCGCGGTGAGGTCCTTCTTGGCCAAATCCGGAGATGGAACAGAGAATGAGGCGGGGATTGCTGGCCTGTAGCACCGGAAAGCCGAGCCCCATCCGCGCCAAAGTGCCGGCGGCGAAGTTCTCTACCACCACGTCCGCCTGCGCGCAGAGTTGCCGAAATAAGTCTGTTCCCTCCGGAGAGCGCAGATTCAAGGTGATACTCTTTTTATTGCGTCCGCGGTGCAAGAAAGACAGGCCGACGTCGTCCGCCGTTTGTCGCGACAAGCTGGCCCCTTTAGGGCCGGCAAACGGCGGACGGGAGCGCTGAGCTTCGCCACCATCTGGCGGCTCTACTTTGATCACTTCCGCTCCTAATCCGCCTAATAGCAGTGTCGTATAAGGGCCGGCCAAAAAGCGCGTTAAATCAAGTACTGTCAGACCGGTTAAAGGTTTCGTCCGTTCCATTGACCGTTCTCCTCGCCACTCTTGAGTTTCTTACTCCCTTTTGGGCTCTAAAGACTTAGCTTACTCCTGTGGGTTTGTCGAAAGAGGACACGCCAGTTTTTTAGCCAATCGCCGGATTTTAGGCTTACTCATTAATGATCGTGGCATGATCCTTGGAGAGTAAAGCAGGCTGGGCGGTACTACTCAACCGTCGGAAGGATTAGAAACATGAGAATGTTATCAAGATCATGGTTATGGCCGAAGCTCATGGCAACACTCGCTGTATTGCTTGTCCAAGGATGTAGTGGGATCGTAAGCCGGAAAGCAACCCCGCCGCCAGTCGTAACCGCTCCATCAGTAATAGAACCACAGGTACGAAAGGAAGTTCCCCCACCCGAAGCTGGAGAAAAGAAGGTAGAACAGGTCGGTGAAGCTTCCTGGTATGGGTCGGCCCACCAAGGAAAAACCACTGCGAGTGGAGAACCCTTTAATCAGAATGCGTTAACCGCGGCGCATCCGACGTTGCCGTTAGGTAGTGAGGCCGTGGTTACTAATCTCGAGACTGGTAAATCCGTTGAAGTGACAATCAATGACCGCGGCCCATACGTCAAAGGACGAAAAATTGATCTTTCACGCGCCGCCGCCCAACAACTCGGCATGACGAAAAAAGGCGTCGCCAAAGTAAAGATTCAGGCGACCGTCCCGCGAAAGTCAAAGAGACTAGCCCGCCGCCACACCATCAAACAGCGCAAGGCGCGCAGCTACCAGCGTACCAACCCTGATGTACTATCGCGACAAGAGCTTCTAACTACCCCAGGGCATGGTATCGTTCCCCCTTCAGCAGGGGAACGGTGACTCTCGTCTTCGCTATTGATCACCAACAGTTTGATCACCGCCGACTTTCTCCTTGACACTATCGGCGCACCAACTGTTGCACCCTCGAGTGAGCGTAGCCAGCCTTCTCTTTTACACCCTGTCTTCAGGTGAACGGACCGTCTGGCCACGATGCTGATCTACTTGGATGGCGCGATGCTGTCGCAGAATCTCGACGGCCTGAGGTACTTGATTTTCTTCAGCTCTGACAATCACGAGCGTGCCGCCTTCACGAACGCCCTGATCGTAGGCCTTGGCCTCGAATTCCGGCACTCCCAACCCATTGAGAGCGCCGACAAAGCTACCAGTTGCCGCGCCGAGCGCTGCGCCTGCAAAAGCGGTTGCCAATGGACCGGCGGCGATGACTGGACCGAGCCCAGGAATTGCCAGAGCGGCCAAGCCGACCAACAAACCACCAAGACCACCCACAACGGCGCCAGTAGTGACGTTTGAGCCGACATCTGAGCTGGTCTCCGTATTGAGAAATTTCGCGTACTCTCCCTTATGATCCTGGGCAACGACACTAATGGTTTCTTTAGGGAAACCGGCGCTGACCAGATCCGGCGTGGCATTTACTGCCGCGGTAAAATCATCAAATACTCCTACTATGGTGGTTGTCATAGGTGCTCCTTTATTGATGAACGATCACAATGACACAGGGGAGCAATAACAGTGCCAGCAAGCACAGCAGGCTAGGCTTTTAGAACATCGCTAGCCCCGCGGAACTTTGGAACTTTCGGTGAGGAGTAACTCTGCTGTGTAGTAATATTCTCTCTGTCTGTAAGAAATTTCCTACACCGAGTGCGAGAAAGCTGCCAGTCGCACAGGTGTCGCTGACCCTTCGGACCGTCACTACTGGCGAAGTGTCGTCGGACTGACCGATGCGGTGTCGGTCCGGGCCGCAGATCACATCTTCGAGGAGCTGACTGCCGAAGATCATTTCACAAAACGGTCTTCAGCATGAGAATGGCATGCGGCATTATCCTTTATTTGGCACTCGGGTTGAGCGCGAGTTGAGTTTCCCGACTGACAACTCAAGCGCCTCTTGCGCCGCCCGGACCACGGCCGCCGTCTCGAACCGCGCGGAGGCAGTAAGGGTACCGATCAAGGCAGAAAGCGCCGTATTCAATTCGGCGGTAAGTACGTGCTCACCGAGCGCCGAGAGAATGCGCAGGATGAGGTCTTCCGCCCGGCGTTGCTGATCTTCGGGCAGGCGGTCGAACATCAGTGCGAACGTGCGGGCGACTTCAGCGAAGTTTTGGTGCTGCATCGATTCTGAAGAGACGACCGCCAGGGACTCGAACGCGTCCAGCAGCCGCACGAACACGTTGTCCGAGTAGACGATCGGGAAGAGGTCCTCGTCACGAGTCTCTTCCTCCTGCGCCGACCAACGGGCCAGCACATCTCGCAGGCCATGCGGGGTGCGCAGCCCTGGAGCCGGGTTGGATTTTGCGGTCGAGATGGAGGTCCAGGCAATCGTCTCGAGCTGCTCGATGCCATACGCCGGATCGACGGTAATGTCTCGCTGACGTTCGAGATGCACGGCGCGTTGCACAACACTTCCTACCTGCACTGCTTCCGCGTCTGTCCGCGCTTTGATGTCAGCGATCACATCCTGAAACGCGACATACGAGCCCATCGACACCAGCAAAACAACCTCGGCCTCCCCTTGTATGTTTTTAATCGTTGCGCCGATGGCATCAACGTTCACGCGAGTCACAAACCCATGCTTGTTGCTTGCACTGACACATACGCCGCGCCATTATACCGTGAGGCTCGTCGGGTTTTGCGGAGGAGTGGTAACTGCTGTTCCCGTGCGGCCAGGATGTGATCATGAATTGTCTCAATAATCTCCACCGGACGCATCTGGTTGATCGTCGTGTAAAACAGCAGCAGCAAGAGATACAGCGCGATGATCGTCAGAAGAAACGCCAGTGTCGCGCCGAACACCGGGTTGAAGGGCTCGTCCACCGTGGCGAGCGTCACCAGGGCGTACAGGGCGAAGCCGACGAAGAACTCGAAGTAGAATTGGTTCTGCCGGCGGCGTAGGAACTGCTCGAACACCTCGCTGGTCATGGAGCCGGCGGACTGTTGTACCGCTATGAGCAGCAGTGAGATCGTAATCGATGTCGCCGTGATCAGGCTGCTAGCGATTGTACTCAACAACGCACTGGTCGCGCCGGCATCAGAAAACACGCGCGTTTGCAGCACCTGGCGAATCGGTTCAAGCCATATAATTTCGGTATGGTCGAGGGCGTAGGAGCTCGCGGCCAACAGTAGAAAACTTACGATGAGGCAAGTTGGAATGGTCAAAAACTCGGCAAAGGCGCGCCGAATCGCATCCCACAGGTTGGAGATGGCAGTTTCACCCACCCTCGCGCGACTGTCATGCGCCTTCACTCGCTTCGCCCTCCTCGGGAGCAGCACGTTTACCATCGCATCTAAGGACCTCGTCCGCTCTACGGGCTCTCACACCTGGTGCGCTTTACCCTACTCGCGCCGCCACTGCGCGAATCCAGCGTAATCGTGCAACCTCTATGCCAGCCCTCGGAACCTCTCAGAGAAGGGCACGAAGATTGCTCGGGGATAGATATGGGTCACGCTTTCTGTTGAAGCGAAGTACAGTGCCCACCCCAATGCAGAGCGCACCCTCGTGGGCGGCTTTCGCGGTAACAGCGTTGGTGAGACTGTTTTTCGCTGATTCGCAGAGATTTATGTTCTCCAATCGGTTGGCAAATGAACAACCTCACATCACCTCTAACTGGAATTTCCAATGAATATCAACTTTGATTGCAGTCTCGCCGCCGCCCCCATCCCGCTCGCGCATGTGTGGGAACACACGGTGGGTAGCGGTCGCGCACTACTCGCGCTGCGCGCCGACTGGCGCGAACATCTACGTCGTGCTCACTTCGATTTGGGATTCAGCCGCGTGCGTTTTCACGGCATGCTCGACGACGACATGGGAACACTGATCTGTCAAAATAAGAAATTTCTCTATTCGTTCTTCAACATCGACAGCATCTTCGACTATCTGTTATCGATCGGCATGCAGCCGTTCGCCGAGCTATCCTTCATGCCGGTCACGTTAGCCTCCGGCGATACGACGGTCTTCCGTTACCGTGGCAACGTCACGCCGCCCAAGGACTACAAGCAATGGAGCGCGTTGATCGACAAGCTGGTGCGGCACTGGGTCGAGCGCTACGGTACGCGCGAGGTCGGGCAGTGGTGCCTAGAGGTGTGGAACGAACCCAACCTGAAAACCTTCTGGACCGGCGGCAAGAAGGGCTACTACGAGCTGTACCGCACCACGGCGCAAACGATCAAGAACATCGATCCGGGGCTCAAGGTCGGCGGGCCGGCGAGCGCGCAGAACGCCTGGATTCCCGAGTTCCTCGCCTATTGCGACAAGGACCATCTGCCGGTAGATTTCCTGACCACCCACTACTACCCGACCGATGCGTTCGGAAAAATTGGCGCAGACACCCTCACGCAGCTCGAACATGCGCCGCGCGATGTGATGCGGCAGCGCGCCGAAGAGGCGCATTCCCACGCGCGCGGTCTGCCGCTGTACTACACCGAATGGAACGTGAGTTCGAATCCGCGCGACCCGCTGCACGACCAGTCGTTCGCCGCCGCCTACGCCGCTCACATTGCACTGTCGGTCGATCCGTTCGTGTCGGGCTACAGCTTCTGGACCTTCACCGACATCTTCGAGGAAAACTATTTTCCCAACGTGCCGTTCCACGGCGGCTTTGGTCTGTTGAATCTGTACGGTATCCCCAAGCCGGTGTATCGCGCGTTCGAGTTGCTGCACGGCTTGGGGGACTGTCTGTACCCGGTGCACGGCAGTCATGACACTGTCGATGTGCGAGTCAGCGGAGGTGACAACTGCGTGACGGTGTTCGTCACCAATTACGCGATGCCGCGTCACGAGATCGCCACTGAATCGGTCCGGGTTCGCCTCGTCGGTGTGCCGCGGCCGATCTCGGCGCTGTTGTCGCGCATCGATGACGACCACGCCAACCCGCGGCGGGCCTGGCAGGACATTGGTGAGCCGGACTATCCGAGCCCGCGCCAGGTGGAGGCCCTACACGCCGCGTCGGAGTTGTGTCCGGAACCCTATCCGTTACGCGTTGTCGAAGGCCACATCGAATTCGATCTCGTTATGCCGCCGCAATCAATTGCCACGCTGAAGATCGAGCTTACTTGCTCATAGACGATAGGGACGCAGCGGACATGCAACCACCCGACTACATCACGCCCGAACAGAGCGAGCTGTTGAGGACGCTCCAGCAGGACTCATTCGCGTATTTCGTTCACGAGACCAATCCCACCAACGGGCTCGTACTCGATAAGTCGCGTGAGGGATGGCCGGCCAGCATCGCTGCCGTCGGGCTCGCGCTCGCGGCCTATCCGGTTGGCGTCGAGCGTAGCTTCATGACACGAGACGACGCGGTGCAAAGGACGCTAGCGACATTGCGGTTCTTTGCCAACGCACCGCACGGTCCCGAGCCCGATGCCTCCGGCTACAGAGGCTTCTACTATCACTTCCTCGACATGAACAGCGGCCAGCGCGCCTGGCGCTCCGAACTGTCCAGCGTGGACACCGCGTTCCTGCTCGCCGGCATGCTGACCGCTGCCGCCTACTATCAGCAGCAAACTGCGGAGGAAGACGAAATCCGCACGCACGCGGACGTCTTGTACCGAAAAGCCGATTGGCAATGGATGCAGAATGGAGAAGTGGCGGTGAGCCACGGCTGGACCCCCGAGAAGGGCTTTCTGCCGTACCGCTGGAAGGGCTACGACGAGGCGCTGATCATCTATCTGCTGGGGCTGGGATCGCCCACCCACCCGCTGCCGCCAGAGAGCTATCGCGCCTGGTCTTCAACCTACAAGTGGAAGAAGATTTACGGTATCGAGTTCCTCTATGCAGGACCGTTGTTCATCCATCAGCTGTCGCATGTATGGATCGACTTCCGAAGCATTCGCGACGAGTTCATGCGCCAGCACGATCTAGACTATTTCGAAAACAGCCGGCGTGCCACCTTCGTGCAGCAGCAGTACGCGATCCGTAACCCGCGCGAGTTCGCGCACTACGACGAATTCTGTTGGGGCATCACCTCAAGCGACGGGCCGGGTCCGAGCACCGTATTGGTGGATGGCATCGAGCGCGTGTTCTACGACTACATCGCCCGCGGCGCGCCCTACGGTCCCGATGATGGGACGCTGGCGCCGTGGGCAGTGGTCGCGTCGTTGCCGTTCGCGCCGGAGATCGTGCTGCCCACGATCCAGAACTATGAGCGCATGCGATTGAAGGAAGCCCAGCAATACGGCTATAAGGCAACCTTCAACCCGACCTTTCCGGTGCAACCGAGACGTGAGTACGGCTGGGTGTCACCGTATCACTTCGGCATCAATCAGGGGCCGATTGTCATGATGATTGAGAATTACCGTTCGGGATTGATCTGGCGACTGATGCGGCGGTGCCCTTACGTGATTGCAGGGCTGCGCCGTGCGGGATTTACCAATGGCTGGTTGTCCGACCTGAAGACGTGAACCGAGACACTTGCACGACTTAAGCACATGAAGGCAGGCCGCGCGCACGCAGAGATTTACCAAGGTGAGGGCCAATGAATGCATCGAGCAAGTCTGCGGTTGTGGGCGGATACGCCCCGTGGGGGTCTTGCTCGCACCGGAATGGTCTATGCTTCTTTGTCCAAGAAGGGACAATAATTATGTAGGGAAAGCGAATAAGGCAGAGTGACGTATGATCTTCGTGTACCTCCTGCTGCTTGTCCCGCTCTCCTTGATCCTGGTGTACGTCAACGCGCCGCCGCTCTGGGTCTTCGCGGCCGCGGCCGCCGCGATCGTCCCGCTCGCGGAATGGACACGGCGCGCGACCGAGCAGATGGCGAAATCAGCTGGATCGGTGATCGGCGGTCTTCTGAACATCACGTTCGGCAATGCCGCAGAATTAATTCTCGCACTTTTCATCCTCCACTCCGGGAAGGCCCACGTCGTCAAAGCGACGATCACCGGTTCGATCATCGGCAACAGCCTGTTCGGGCTCGGCGTTGCCATCCTGGCCGGCAGCTGAGGGCGTGACAAGCAAGTGTTCCAACGTGAGCGAGCGGGGCTTCTCGCCAGCCTCTTGATCTTGTCGGTGATTGCCCTCTTGCTACCGGCGTTGTTCGACTACACCGAGCGCGGCCTGTTCGCCGTGCCGGATCCCGGCGCGTTAAATGAACGCCTCAGTCTAGGCGTATCGGTGGTGCTCCTCTTTGTCTATGCGGCGAATCTCGTGTACACGCTCGTGACGCACCGCGACGTTTTTACCATCGAAGAGGAGCAAGGGCAGGCGGAGTGGTCGCTTGGCAAGTCACTCATAGTCCTTTTCGGCGCGACTGTCGCAGTAGCGGGAGAGGCCTATTTGGTGTCCGGGGCGCTTGAAACTACTGCGGGCAAGCTCGGCCTTTCGGAGTTCTTTCTCGGCGTCATTGTCCTGCCCCTGGTGGGCAATGCCGCAGAATTTTTCGCGGCGTTTTCCTTCGCGCGGCAGGACCGTATGGGGCTAGTGATGGGCATCGCGGTCGGGTCGAGTATTCAGGTGGCGTTGTTCACTGCCCCGCTGTTGGTATTGGTGTCGTACGCTCTCGGCCGTCCGATGAACTTGGTGTTCAGCAACCCGCTGGAATTAATTGCCATCGCTGGGGTAGCCTTCGCGGTCGACTCCATCGCGCAAGACGGCGAGACGACATGGTTCGAGGGGCTGCTGCTGCTCGCCGTGTATGTGCTCTTAGGTCTGACTTTTTTCTTCGTGACGCCATTAAGGAGTGAAAAATGAAAGCAAAGCTATTGCAAGAGCACGGGCAGAAGACTTTCGCCCTGGCGTTTGACGCGGGCGACGAGGTCATGGCCGGACTGTTGGACTTTGCCAGGCAACACGGCCTCGCCGGCAGCCACTGCACGGCAATCGGTGCCTTTAGCGACGTCGTCATCGGCTACTTCGACTGGGAGCAGAAAGAATACAAGCGCATCCCCATCACCGAACAAGTCGAAATCCTCTCGCTGGCGGGGGACATTGCGCTTGATCAAAGTGAGCCGAAGGTGCACGCCCACGTCGTGGTGGGCAAGGCGGACGGCACCGCCCACGGCGGCCACCTCATGGAGGCTCACGTCAGGCCAACACTGGGAGTGATCCTGATGGCGTCACCGCGGCCCTTGCAGCGGCAGATGGATTGGAGAGGGCGGCTTGGCGCTCATACGGTTGTGAGAAAGGAAGCAGGGGCGATACAGGGAGGGTAGAGTGAGGGTGAATCATGAGTATGAGGGGGAAGAGTCGATCGTGGTGGACCGACTGGGGGTCACGGCTTGTGCTTCGATTGAAGATGCGCGTATTATCTAGGTGCCGCTGGCGGATTGCCTCCTCCAGGCGGTGGATGGCGGCTGAGGTGCATTAGAGTCAGAAGTCTTCGCGCTCCACAATACGGCCCAGCCGCCGCCAAACTGTTCACGTCCCCGGCCTCGCACCGACGCGAATAACGCCAGAAGTAGGCCGATTATCGTACTATGAAGCACCACGAACCACTCAGCGCCAAATACCCATGGCGCAGTCAGAAGCCACAGACCCAACCCCAGATTGACCCAGCGGACCGGACGAGTAACCTCAGAGATGGCAATGATCGCGCAGCTTACCGCCAGCGGACCGAGAATACGATCGTTTATACTGGCAGCTCCCGCATAATGCAGAACAGCCGGCGCCGCCATGAGCCAGACGCCCAACAACGCGTTTATGATCTGCGCCCACATGGGAAATTTCAACCGCAAAAGTATTAATGAGAATTAAAGGCAATTCTCATGTCACGTTCTGTTTTTATCTCCCCTGTCTCTCTTACCCTTTTCATTTCTCATTCCTTTTCTCTAACGCCCCAAAAGGCCTGCCAGAGCGAGTATCCGCGAGCATGCTTCCGCTTGAGATACTGGAGACTGGCCAGGATTTCGTCTATGGCCGGTCCAATCATGCTCACTGAGAGAAGGGCCGAAGTCAGACACAGGGTGCACCAAGCGTGAAAGAACACCGGCTGTGAGATCACCAGCAGCAGGCCGGCCAGTCCGAGCGGACCAACGGCGACACCGAAAACGAGAACAATCCATGGCATCGTTCGCCACCGCTCGCAGCCGCCAAGAGCACCGCTGACCCCATCAAGGAGGTAACCAAAGGCGCCCAGGGCCGCATCGGGAATCGGCAAGAAGCGCGAAACGCTAGAGTGGAGAATGATCTGGCTGCCATTACCAAAGAAGGGCTCCCACACACTGGAAAAGACGTCCAACTGATAAAGCGTCAAATATGTAGCAATACCGAACCCGAGAAGCGCGACCCCGAGAATCGGCAGACGCTCCGACCAATTCGAAGGATTATAACTCCAACCAGGCGGCGCGTGTCGGTCCATAATTCATCACCTCAGTATCCCCCACAGAGATTGCTTCGCTGCGCTCGCAATGACAATCCCTCATATTCAAGTGGACAGAGCACTAGCCTGGCAGTTTGTCCTTAGCTTGTGATTCTTTCCTGGTGAGGGTTGTGTATACGATCCCTGCCACGCCGATGCCAGCAAGGGCGAGCAAGCCTCGGTGGGTCGTCGCCCACAGTTGCGCGCTCCAGTCAGTCGCGCGGTTATCAAAGACGCCGTGCGCGCCATGATCGCCCGGCACTGGCCCCCATAAATTGTTGGGTCGGTTGGGGTCGGCCGGCTCAGCGGTCTGCTGTGATTTGTAACCGACACGAGCCAGGTACCAATCTCCCACACTTGGCGCGACCTTATTCCCGACAATGGCTTTGACCGTCGGCCATCCTACGTACAGCTCACGGCGGGGGTGATGCGCCGCCCAGACCACGGCCTCGGCGCCAACCTCCGGCTGAAAAATCGGCGGCACCGGTTGGGCTTTGTGCGGCAAGCGACTCTTCACCCAGCGGAATTGCGTGGTGTTGAGCGCAGGCATTTGCACCATGGTGACGCACACGTTGCTCTTATCGTGGAGCAGTTCACAGTGAAGCGAATCCATAAATCCCTGAATCGCGTGCTTGGCGCCACAATAGGCGGCTTGCAACGGGATTCCACGATAGGCCAGCGCCGAGCCCACCTGGACGATCACGCCGCGATCACGCGGGAGCATCCGCTTGAGCGCGGACAGCGTGCCGTAGACGAATCCCAGATACGTGACCTCGGTCACCCGCTTGAACTCCTGCGGAGTCATCTCCTTGACCGGCGAAAACACTGAGACCATCGCGTCGTTAATCCAAATATCGATTGGTCCCAGACGCTCCTCCACCGCGGCGGCGGCAGCCTCGACCTGATCCGGATCGGCGACGTCGGTCGGCAACACGAGAGCTTTGCCCCCCATTGATTCGACTTCCCGACGCGCTCCTTCAAGCCCATCGCGTCCACGCGCGACTAACCCAATGTGAGCCTGCTCACGCGCAAAGGCGCGGACGATCGCGCGCCCCAACCCCGCAGAGGCGCCGGTGACCACAATCACCTTGGGTTTATGACCATTCTGCACTGCTGTTGTATGTATTGCATTCACACCTTTCTCCTTCGTATCATGGGTTCAATAACTGTCTATTATCTGACTAGAGGCTATCCGCAGAATAGCTGCGACGCTGACGGCTGGATTTCCGTAGTCGCGGGAATGACGGAAAACTGGCCATACGCATGTCATGCCCGTCCTTCGCCCCTCTTCTCCTCATACTCGTCATCTTCATTCAGCAGCTTGATGGCTTTCATTCCGGGCAGCAACGTGGGCCTTGTCCGATTGCCACCACTGGGCCTCTATAGTTTGCGCCAGGTGTTCAGGGTCAAACACGCTCTTCGGCAGATCTACCCCGTAGCGCACCTCGCTGAAAGTGACGTCGGTCGTCGAATCCTGCTGGAGGTCGTGCATGCGGATATGCAGAGGCGTAGGAACGCCATCAATCGTTTTCACTCGATCAAACGTCATCGTTTTCCACAATCGGTCCGCCACGTCGTAGTAGTCACGCTGCACCGGTAGCATGGTATCGACCGCGACCCAGGTGAGAATCCGCGAGTAAGAGACCTTCTGTACGGGGACCAGTTCGATTTTGTAGGTGGGCGCCCCGTTATGTTCCTCTTCGCCCAAGAGGCGGTAGCTCCCTTGACGGTCGATAAATCCTAGATCGGCATAGGTGAGATCAGTGTCAAAGAAGCGTTGGTAAGCTTCAACGGGCACTAACTCGCGCACCCGACGCAGCGCCGGAGGATACCACCACATGATATTTGGCCGGCCCTCGCGTTCCCAAATCAACAACGCGTTTCCCTTCGTATACTCGGGTTCCTGGACCACCAGGAGCGTACGCTTGCCGTCGGCCTGCTGCGCGCGAGCTTGATGCGCGACCCACAGAACGTCCTCTCCATTCGGTCCAGTCACAGAGAGTTCGACTTTACGAGTGCTCGGCTGAGCGGGTTCAAAAACGTCTTTCATGTGCCGTACGATCGTCATTACATCCGCAGGAACGGCCAGGGCAGGCGCCGCGACAATAAATAAGAGCACGCCGAAAGCTAAGAGGATACGCATGGAGAGTTCTCCTTATCTAAATAAATTTTCTTATCGATACCAGGCGCAGCCAGCAGTGCAGCTCCACGAAAACAAGAGACACGCTGCGGCGAGATTGGCTGACGTACGACGAGCGTTTACACGCCTAATCTACGCGGTCAGAGTGGACCGACCCCGTCCGACCTTCTTATTCCCTAAGATCTGCTCCTCTCTGTCAGGCGAACAGGCTTTCTCTGTCTGGCTTTCGACTTCCACATCAGGAGACCGCCGACAAGCACACCAACACCTACGAGCGTTGCCGTTACTGGTAGTGATGAAAACGACTCCTCAGGCTGGTGAATCAACTGCCGTTCAGGATACGTCTGCAGGAGATCTGCAGACTGCTGATGCAACGCCATCTGCATCACTTGCGCAACATGGAGGGCCCGGCGGTCCGTCGTCTGCGCGATCTGCTCGCGACAGCTAAAGCCATCGGCGATGATTAAGGTGTCTTTGTCCGCCTCACGAACCGCCGGCAAGAGCACTAATTCACCGACCTGTCTGGACACCTCATAGTGTCCGTGCTCGAAGCCAAAGGACCCTGCCATACCGCAGCACCCAGAATCAAGAGCGACATAGTCCAGGCCAAGTTTCGCCAACAGCTTTTTGTCGGACTCCAGTCCCATAATGGCCTTTTGATGACAATGTCCATGCATGACCGCCTTACGCTTGAGCTGTGGCGGTTGATAGTGATCGGTATTGTGCTCTAAAAATTCGCTCAGCAGGTAGGTCTTTTTACTGAGTCGTTTCGCATCCTCATTGTGAGGAAACAAGTTTATGAGTTCATCGCGGAACACCGCGACACAACTTGGCTCCAGCCCGACCACCGGCACGCCTGCTTCGATCTGCGGGCGCAGGGCCTGCAGAATCTGTTCGAGCAAATGCTTTGCAAGGTCGAGCATGCCAAAGTCGTACAACGGTCGACCACAGCAGAGCGATTGCGTCGGGATAGTCACCTGATAGCCCGCGGCTTCCAGCACCTCGACTGCCGCTTGACCCACCTCGGGAAAGAAGTGGTTGTTAAAGGTGTCTGGCCACAATAGTACTTGTGGACTCCCGTCGTTCCGTAGACCACGCGCACGAAACCACTGTACGAAGGTTCGCGGGGCAAAGACTGGCACTTGTCGTTGCGGCGCAATGCCGCCCAACGCTTTGGTCACATCACGCAGGAGCGGGGTTTGGGTGAAGAAGTTTACCACCCCCGGCATGAACGCAGCCAGTCGTGCCCACCAATAGATCAGTCCCATCGCGTAGGCATGGCGCGGGCGCACTCTGCCTTTGTAGTAATGCGAGAGAAATTCGGCTTTGTATGTGGCCATATCCACATTGACCGGGCAGTCGCTCTTGCAGCCTTTGCAGGCCAGGCACAGATCGAGCGCGTCTTTGACATGGTCATTGCGCCAACCATCAGTCAGCGGGTCACCCCGCAGCATTTCAAAGAGCAAGCGGGCCCGTCCGCGTGTGGAATGCATTTCTTCGCGAGTCACGCGATAACTTGGACACATAGTGCCGACGCTCTCCCGACGGCACTCACCCACGCCCACGCAGCGCAGCGTCGCACGGGAGAAGCTGCCTTGGTCGTCGCCAGGAAACTGAAAGTGGGTCGGCCACTGCGGTGGACGGTAGTCACTCCCGAGACGTAAATTTTCATCAGCCCGATAAGGATCAATGAGCTTTCCTGGATTCATCTTCCATTCAGGGTCCCAGATGGATTTGAACTCATGGAACGCGCGCATCAATTCCGACCCAAACATCTTCGGCAATAACTCACCGCGTGACTGCCCGTCCCCATGTTCACCCGAGAGCGAGCCGCCGTAGCTGATCACCAGATCTGCGGCGCTATGGATAAAGGAGCGATAGGTTTCAATACCCTCCTTGGTCACCAGATCGAAATCAATGCGAGTGTGCACGCAGCCTTGCCCGAA
>Ga0187894_10003092_pt1 | contig 19071 bp, 15 predicted proteins | sample GBC1701081metaG_FD_136650 | JGI IMG/M metagenome (GOLD analysis project Ga0187894, IMG submission 136650) | White microbial mat communities from a lava cave in the Kipuka Kanohina Cave System on the Island of Hawaii, USA - GBC170108-1 metaG ...
ACGCTCTGCGTGTACGACGACCTCTCCAAGCAGGCCGCCGCCTACCGTCAGTTGTCGCTGCTGCTGCGGCGCCCGCCCGGACGCGAGGCCTATCCCGGCGACGTCTTCTATCTGCACAGCCGCCTGCTGGAGCGCTCCTGCAAGCTGGCGCAGCGCCGCGCGGTCGTCCGCAAGGGCGACAGCTACAAGGCGGGCGGCATCAACGGCAAGACCTACGTGGGCGTGCCCGGCAAGCATGAGGCCGAGCATGACCTCGCCTCGCTCGGCAAGGACTCGCACGAGGTCGCGGTTGATGCCAAGTCGGGCGGCTCGCTGACCGCGCTGCCGATCATCGAAACGCTCGAAGGCGAAGTCTCCGCCTACATTCCGACCAATGTGATTTCGATCACCGACGGGCAGATCTACCTCGAACCTGATCTCTTCTTCGCGGGCATCCGCCCGGCGATCAACGTCGGCATCTCGGTCTCGCGCGTCGGCGGAAACGCCCAGATCAAGGCAGTCAAGAAGATCGCCGGCTCGCTGCGACTGGACTTGGCCTCCTTCCGCGAGCTGGAGGCTTTCGCCCAGCTCGGCACCGAACTCGACGCGGCCACGCAGCGGCAGCTCGACCGCGGCTCGCGCATGGTCGAGCTGCTCAAGCAGGGGCAGTATCGGCCCTACCACGTGGCCGACCAGGTCGTGAGCATCTTTGCCGGTACGCAGGGATTCCTGGATGACCTGCCGCTGAACAAGGTGGCCGACTTCGAGGAACAGCTGCTCAAACACATGCGCGACGAGCACCCCGAGATTCGCCAGGAGATCATCGACAAGCGCGAATTGAGCGACGCGCTCGTAGCGAAAATCAAGGACGTGATCGCGAAGTTCAAGGCGAGATACAAGTAGCAGCTTCTTCGGTGGATTGACGACGGAGGTCGTGCCGGATCGTTCGACCTGTTCCAGCGGAAGGCTTGGGGCTTATCTCTCATGGCCAAGGCGCGCCAGATCATCAAACGCCGCAAGGCGGTCTCCAACATCCGCAAGATCACGCGGACCATGCAGCTCGTGGCCACGGCGCGTTTTCAGCAGGCCTTCCAGCGCGCCACCGCCACTAAGCCCTACACGCGCAAGATCACGGAACTGGTCGGCCAGCTCACCCGCGCCGGCGCGCAGGTGGATGATCCGCTGCTCAGGGCAAACCCCGACGCTCCGCGCGACATGCTGCTCGTCATCACGTCGAACCGCGGCCTGTGCGGCGCCTACAACGCCAACGTGCTCAACGTGGCGCTGGAGAACATTCGCGCCCAGGGCGACCGGCCGCTCGACCTTCACGTCGTCGGCAAGAAGGGTATCGCCTACTTCCGCTTCCTCGGCCGGGAGCTGTCCGGCGCGATCACCGACATTGACGATCGCCCGCGCTACAACCAGGTCGAGCCGATCGCCGAGCGGATGATGAAGGACTATCGCGGGGGGCGCTACGGGCGAATCAGCGTCGCCTATATGCGGTTCATTTCCGCCGGTCGGCAGAAGGCCGAAGTAACTCAGATTCTGCCGATTGCGGCGCTTGAGGAACCCCCCGCGCCCGGAGCGGCCCCGGCCGCCGCCGGCGCAGCGAAGAACGTTCAGTACGATTTTTCGCCCGAACCGGCGAAGCTCATGGCGGCATTGCTTCCTCAGACCATCCGCGCCAGGCTCTTCCAGTGTTTCACCGACGCCGCCGTCAGCGAGCAGGTCTCGCGCATGGTCGCAATGAAGTCCGCCACCGACGCAGCCGGCGACATGATCAAGGACCTCTCGCGCCGCTACAACCGCGCCCGACAGTCGCAGATCACGCTCGAACTGCTTGACATCGTTGGCGGCGCCGAAGCCATCAGTTGATCCCCGCCGGCAGCCCGCGCCGGTTCAAGGCCGCACCCCGCGCCGCGACCCTTCTCAAGCCTCCTTGCCGACCGGGCCGATAATTCCGGGTGCGAAGCGCTGCGCCGCGCTCGCCGTCCGGGGCCGTATCCATGCTCTACGCTGCCGCCACGCTCTGGCTCATGCTCATCGTTCTGCTCGCCTGGGGCGTCCATCACCTTTGGAGCGGACTGGTCAAGCCCAAGGTGGTCAACGCCGTGCTCCTGCCCGGCACGCTGGTCGCCCAGCTCGGTCATGTGCTCGGCCTGCTCGTCACCGGAGGTACCGTCAACAACACGGCGCTGATGGGGGATGACGATAACGGCGCGCCGGAGATGGACGCCGAGGCTCGGCCGCGCGTGCCGATCGTCGGCCCGGTCATCGTGGCGCTGCTGCCGATGGTGGCGCTGGGCGCGGCGATCTATTTCTCGGTGGAGCGCGTCGGCGGCCCGGTGATCGCGCAGCTTCCGCCGGAGGCGCTCATCAGCAAGGCGCTCCCGCGAACCATACCCGCGTTCTGGGACCAGCTTCGCGCCCTCATTACCCTGGCGCAGTCCACGTTCGACGCCGTCCGGCAGGTGGATCTGACCGACTGGCGGAATGCGGTGTTCGTTTATCTACTGATCTGCATGTCGGTGAGAATGGCCCCGCTGCCGGGCAATCTCCGTGGGCATCTTGCGGCCGTGCTCGCCACGGGGCTGCTCGCGGCCCTGCTGGGCACGCTGACGCCGTCGATCCCCGCCGCGCTGGAGCGGAGCTGGCAGGTCGTCACGCTGACCGTGGCCACGCTGATGCTTCTCATGATGGTGAGCCTGATGGCGCGGGCCGGCGTTGGGTTGGTGCGCCTGCTGGCGGCGAGCGCCTGAGGCGAAAAACTCTCTTCAGGCGCTGAATTTCCTTCATCCGGCGCAAGGCTTTCTTCAGGCACTGAACCCTCTTCATCAGAACCGCGACCGGAAGGGAGCGGAATTCAAACCCCCCTGGGTCCCCCCTTGAAAAGGGGGGAAAACGATAGAACACAAGGAAGGGGAAAGCGATAACGCGGTCGCGTTATGCGGTCGTGTCATGCGGCTACGTCATGCGGTTGCCTTAAGCGGTCGCGTAAGGGAATGGCGTCAAGGCGGCCATGCCACACGACGCGCCGGTAGACGGGCCACTCATCGTCATTCCCGCGAAAGCGGGAATCCAGAACCGGTTCGTCAGACACGGGGAATGGGATCGCCGCCGGCGGCGCAGTGTACGATTCGAAATCCCACAGGCCCCATTCGGCTGAAAAAATCTGATTAGAAATATTCAATCGCGCCGGCAATCGCTTCGGACCATCCCCTTGCGAGGGGTGCGCGGGACGCCATTCTCGGCACGTCCGGGATGCGCGAGTCCCTTTCCCGAATGACGCTCAAAACTCCTAAAGCGCCCCGGCAGGTCCGACGATCCAGCGTCCGGCAACGCCCGTCGCCGAATGGCTCGTGCAGAGCATTCCGGCGGCAGGACGGGAATTGAAGCGATCAACGAAACCAGACGGCTTGGCCCCAGGAGGCGAAGACCATGAGTCGGATCAACACGAATGTTTCCTCCCTTGTCGCGACCCGCGTGCTGAACAGTCAGCAGGCCGCGCTCAACCAGACGCTCGGCCGGCTCAGCACCGGCTTGCGAATCAACACCGGCAAGGATGATCCCGCCGGCTTGATCGCGTCGGAAACGCTTCGCAGCGAAATCCGCGCGACCAAGGCCGCGATCACCAACGCCGAGCGGGCCAACACGGTCGTCTCGGTGGCCGAGGGCGGTCTCCAGGAGATCAGCAACCTGCTGCTTTCCGTGGAAGACCTGGTCGACAAGAGCTCGAACGAGGCCGGCCTCTCGCAGGACGAGGTGGCGGCCAATCAGCTCGAGATCGACTCGATCCTCGACACGATCAACCGCATCGCCAACTCGACCGCGTTCAACGGCAAGAAACTGCTGGACGGTTCGCTGGCCTACGCCACGTCGAGCGTCAACGCCAGCAATCTGGCCGCGGTGAAGATCACCGGCGCGAGGATTCCGGACAACGGCAAGAAGGCCGTGGTGGTGCAGGTCACGCAGTCGGCGCAGGCCGCCCGGCTGACCTTCTCCGGCGCGGGAACCACCGCGGCCAACGCCGTCACGCTGCAGGTGATCGGTAACTACGGTTCGGACATCTTCAGCTTCGCCGGCAGTGCCAAGGTCAGCGCCATTGCCTTCTCGATCAATCAGAATTCGCAACTCACGGGTGTCTCGGCCGTCGCCAGCGCCGCGGGGCTGAACTTCTACAGCACGCAGTTCGGTACGGATGCCTTCGCCTCGGTCGAGGCGCTCAGCGGCACCTTCACCGTGACGGGTGGTTCCAGCACGATCCGCGACGAGGGACGCAACGCGGCGGTGCTCATCAACGGCACCAGCGCCAATACCTCCGGTCTGAACGCCAGCATCCGAACCTCGGCTCTGAGCCTGAGCCTGACGCTGACCAACACGTTCAACACGCTGGGCACGACCACGTTCGGCATCACGGGCGGCGGAGCGGACTTCGCGATTTCGCCCTCGGTCGAGCTGGCGGGCCGCGAGAGCATCGGCATCAACGCAGTTCAGACGGGCAGCCTCGGCAACAAGTCGCTGGGCTTCCTCTCCTCGCTGGCCAGCGGCCAGGCCAACGCCCTGAGCTCGAAGAACTTCGCCCAGGCCCAGCGGATCGTCCGCGAGTCGGTGGACACCGTTTCGTCGCTTCGCGGCCGGCTTGGCGCCTTCCAGCGGAACACGATCGAGTCCACGATCGCGTCGCTCCAGGTCGCCCTGGAAAACACGACCGCGGCCGAAAGCGCCATCCGCGACGCCGACTTCGCCGAGGAGACGAGCCGCCTGACGCGGGCCCAGATCCTCGTGAATTCGGCCACGCAGGTGCTCGGCATCGCGAATGCCGCACCGCAGTCGATCCTCCAGTTGCTCCAGTAGCCCGCGAGTTTCGCGTCTTCTAGGGTCAAACCCGTCTTCTCACGCCGCCGGCATCCGCCGGCGGCATTTTTTTCGCCCGCGGGACCGCGGCGATCGCGCAATTTCGGCCGTTTTGGCCGGGTTGAGCGGAAGAGTTCTAAAGTCACGGGGCGGATTATTCGAACTTCGCAATGAACGGACGCATCGTACCGGACCCGCGAATGCGGACGGCGCGGGGCGATCGGATCTCGACGGTGCACAGGGTGGTGCGCCGGGCCGCATCGGCGGCAGTTCACGGAGGAATGCATGAGTCGCATCAATACGAACGTCTCGGCCCTTCAGTCGTATCACCGGCTGACGTCGAACCAGTCAGACCTGAACCAGCGCCTCGAACGGCTCAGCTCGGGCCTGCGAATCAATCACGGCAGCGACGACCCGGCCGGCCTGATCGCCTCCGAGTCGCTCCGGTCCGAGATCACCGGCATCGAGAAGGCCATTGAGAACTCCAGCCGGGCGATCAATGTCATCGCCACCGGCGAGGGCGCTCTTGCCGAAGTCTCGAAGCTGCTCCTGGAAATCCGCGGACTCGTGAACACTTCCGCCAACGAAGGCGCACGGTCGGATGACGAAATCCAGGCCGACCAGTTGCAGATCGATTCGCTCATTGAGAGCATCGACCGCATTTCCAATACCACGACGTTCAACGGCAAGAAGCTGCTCAACGGCGAGCTGGCCTACACCGTTTCGAGCGTCGATTCATCGGACATTCAGCGGCTTCAGTTGTTCGGTGCGCGGGTTCCCGACGGAAGCGCTCTGCCGGTCACGCTGCTCGTGACCCAGTCGGCGCAGACGGCTCAGCTCACCCTGCGGGCCAGCGCCGGAACAGGTCTGCTCGCGTCGGGCGCGCTCTCGGCCGGAAACAACCTCACGATCGAAGTGCGCGGCACCAACGGGACCTCGACCTTTACCTTTAACGGCGGCACGGTCAATTCCGCCATCCGCAACTCGATCAACAACTCCGTCGAAGTGACGGGTGTTTCCGCTTCGCTCTCCGGCAATCACCTGAAATTCAACAGCCTTCAATATGGCTCGGACGCCTTCGTCTCGATTCGGGCGCTCACCGGTACGTTCAACAACGTCCCCGGCGATACCGGCAGCGAAGAGGACAAGGGCCGCGATGTCGGCGTGAACGTCAACGGCCAGGCAGCCACCGGCCGCGGCCTGCAGGCCAGTCTGCGGACCGCCGGTCTCGATGTGGTCTTCGATCTGGCCAGCTCCTTCGCCACCTCGCTGAACGCCACGTCCACCTTCGGGGTGACGGGCGGCGGCGCGGCCTTCGCCATCGGGCCGGAGATCAATTCCGACGCCTTCGTGAGCCTGGGTATTCCTTCGGTCGCCAGCTCCCGCCTGGGCAGCGCGACGGACGGCTTCCTGCGGTCGCTCGCGACGGGTGGAACGGCCACGGTGGTCAACGGTGAATTCCGGACCGCCGAGCGGATCGTGCTGGCGGCGATCGACCAGGTGACGAATCTCACGGGCCGGTTGGGCGGATTCCAGCGCAACCAGCTCGAAACGAACATCAACAGCCGACGCATCGCCCTCGAAAACGTGAAGGCTTCCGAGTCCGCCATTCGGGACGCCGATTACGCCGTCGAGGTGTCGCTGCTGAACCGGGCTCAGATTCTCGTGCAGAGCACGACCCTGACTCTCGGTATCGCGAATCAGACGCCGCAGAACGTGCTGTCGCTGCTCCAGCGGTAGCCGCACGGCGGATCCGAAGCACGATCTCCCCCAGGTCGGTTGACCGAAGCGCCACGGCTGGATTCCTCCTGCCGTGGTGTCTTCGTTTGCGGAGGACCGTTCGCCGCGCAAACTCTGCGCTTCGGACCGCACTGGCTGCGCTTCCGGGCCTCCGCGGTGATTTGACCTCCCGGATGAACCGATAAAGAGCAAGTGTTGAATCCCGCGCCCCGGCCTGTCGGGGACGCGCCCGGCGAAACAATCGGGAGGTGTCGTCATGCTGCTCGATCTCACGTCGGCGGCTGCGTGCCTGAAGCGCGGCGTCGTTCTGACCTGCTACGTCGACGGTCGCAAGGTGTTTCGACCCTGTCTGACGGAGGTTCCCGCGCCGAACCCCCGTGTCGGCGCGCCGGAGCGTCTGCCGCGCATCGCCGCGTCGCGCCATCGCTGACGAGCGGCCTGGCGAGAGAACGCAACCCCGGGGGAGAAGCAGGACCATGTCCAATATTTCAAGCTCAGTCGGTCTGATTTCGGGGCTTCCCATCGGGGAGCTGGTCGAGGGACTGCTCGCGCAGCAGAAGCGCCCGATCACGCTGCTCGAAAACCGCATCAGCGGCATCACGACGCTGCGGACGGCGCTACTCGATCTCTCCGCGCGGCTGCTCGCCCTCAAAGGTAAGAGCGACGTCCTCAAGAGTGCTGGTTCGTTCACGTCCGCCGCCGCGGCCAGTTCGGATGAAACGCTGCTCCGAGCCACCGCGTCGAGCGGCGCATCGGTCGGGACGTACAGCTTCCTCGTGCGACAGCTTGCCGCCGGCCACCAGGTTGTTTCGAATTCGTTCCTCAGCTCCGGCAACAGTTTTCTGAACCCCGGCAAGCTGATCATCGATAACGCCGCGGCCCGCCTCGATCGCAGCACCGCCCTGAACACGCTGCGCGGCGGGCAGGGAATTCGCGGCGGCGTCATTCGCGTCACGGATCGAAGCGGCTCGACGGGCGAGATCGACCTCACTGCGGCCCGCTCGGTCGAAGACGTGCTCGGCGCGATCAACGGGCAGACGCGCGTCAACGTGCGCGCCCGCGTGTCGGGCGACCGGATCGTTCTGGAGGATCAGACCGGCCTGTCGACCGGCAGCCTGGTGGTCGCGGATGTTTCCGGCGGCCACGCCGCGGAGGATTTCGGACTCGTCGGCAGCGGCAGCACGGGAGTTCTCAACGGCTCGGATGTCGTTTTTCTGGGCAATCGATTGCGGCTGGATCAGCTCAACGACGGCACGGGCATCCGCCGCGGAAACGCCGGCGCGGACTTTCGGCTCGAGCTGGCGGACGGTTCGGCGCTGGACATCGATCTGAGCGGGCGCCTGACCGGGAATACGTCGCTGAGCCTGCTGAATGGCGGGGCGGGTGTCGCGGGCGGCGTGATTCACATTACCAATCGCGCCGGCCAGTCGGCCGACGTCGACCTGAGCGGCGCGACCACCGCGGGCGACGTGGTCGCCACGATCAATGCCTCCGGCATCGGCGTCACCGCGAATTATTCCGGATCGGGTTTCACGCTGACTGATGCTTCGATCGCGCCGGAAGAAAATGCCGGCACGCTCACCGTGACGGACGTGGGGGGCGGCGTGACGGCGCGCGACCTCGGGCTGACCACCGCCGCGAGCGGTGCATCGCTCAAGGGGGCATCGGTCTATCGCGTCGAGACGCTGGGCGATGTGCTGAACGTGATCAACCGCACCGTCGGCAACGGCGGACGCGTGACGGCTTCGATCTCGGCCGACGGAGACCGCATTCTGCTGGCGGACCAGACATCCGGTCCCGGTGAACTCAACGTCGTCACGCTGAACAACTCCAACGCGGCACTGGATCTCGGCTTGCTGCGCCCGACCGGCGGTGCACCGACCATCGAATCGTCGCGACTGCTCGCGGGACTGGACACGGTCCTGCTGCGAACGCTCGCGGGCGGCCTCCGCAACGGCGGCGCGGAAGGCGGCGTGCAGACGGGCGTGATTCGCATTACCAGCAAGGCCGGAACGTCCGCCGAGGTGGACCTGACCGGCGTCGAATCGCTCGGCGAAGCGATCGAAGCGATCAACGCATCGGGCGTGGGCGTCACGGCGGCGATTTCCGAATCGGGGCTTGGCCTCGTCCTGACCGATGCGAGCGGCGGCACGGGCAATCTCGTGGTCGAGGATGTCACGGGCGGCGGGGCGGCCGCGCTGGGCATCACCTACAACGGGACCGGTTCGACCGTGCGCAACGCGAATCTGCAGCGGCGCTACCTCTCCGAAGCGACGCGGCTCGATCAGTTCGATCTCGGCGCGGCGTTGCCGCGCGGAAAGTTCCGGATCACCAACGCGACCGGCCAGTCCGCCGTCGTCGATCTGACGCAGGGAACCGAAATCACGGTCGCGGACCTTCTCGCGGAGATCAATTCGCGCGGCATCAACGTCACCGCCCGGATCAACGATGGCGGAGATGGAATCCTGCTGACGGACAATTCGGCCGGCGCGGGTGTCCTGACCGTCGCCGAGGAAGAAGGCGGCTCGATCGCGCGAACCTTGCGGTTGCTTGGCAAGGCGGAGCAGGGCAAGAACACGCTCGATGGCAGCTTTGAAACGGCGCTCGACATCTCCGCCACCGACACACTGGACACGCTCTCGACGCGGCTGGCCGCGGCCAACGCCGGCGTGAACATCTCCGTCATCAACGACGGGACGCCGGGAGGCGGATATCGCGTCACGCTGACCTCCCGACGCAGCGGCATCGCGGGTCGCTTCGCGGTCGACGGTGATGCCGTGGGACTGAGTTTCTCCACGCTCACCCGGGGACGCGACGCCGTGCTTCAGATCGGCGGCGCGGATTCGGCCCCGCTGATCATCACCTCGTCGACGAACACGATCGAAAACGCGATCGGCGGTGTCAAACTCGATCTGCTGGGCACGGGCACGAAAACGGTCGACGTCACGGTGACCCGGGACGTGGACGCGATCGTCACACGCATGTCCGATCTGGCCGAGGCGTTCAACGGCGTTCTCTCGCGCATCTCCGACCTGAGCGGCTTCGATCCCGACTCAGGCCAGCGCGGCGTCCTGCTGGGTGATCGCACCGCGGACCAGGTCGGATCGCAGGTTTCGCGCCTGCTGACCAGGCAGGTCGCCGGCCTGACGGGACGATATTCGCGACTTTCGGCGGCCGGATTCGGCTTCAGCAACGGGCAGTTCTCCTTCAACGAGGCCAAGTTTCGCGCCGCGTTCGAGGAGGACCCCGAGGCGATCGAAGCGCTTTTCACGCAGGCCAAGACGGGCCTCGCGACGCTCATCTCCGACACCGCGAACTCGCTCTCCAACAGCGACGGGAGCCTGATTGCGCGGCGCGACGAGACGCTCAACGCGTCGGCGGAATCGCTCACCCAGCGCAAGACGCAACTGGAAGACCTGCTCGAGAAGCGCCGCCTCCGGCTCGAAGCGCAATTCTTCGCAACGGAGCAACTCCTGTCGAAACTCCAGTCGCAGCAGACCGCGCTGAATTCGCTCTCGACGCTTGCCGGCAGCTTCTCGTCCACCAAAAAGTCGACGCAAAAGTAGCGCCTCGCCGCGTCCTGAAATATCTAATCTCGGCGGCCGCGCCGGTCGATGCGCTGTCGGAGCCGCCGTTCCGCGAACGGACGGCCGCTCCGGATCCACGATCGGAACAGACTCGCGATGCAGAACGCAGCGTCAAACGAATATCTTCGCCAGGCGGTCCTGACCGCGTCGCCGGAGCAGCTCCAGATGATGCTGTACGACGGCGCGATCCGCTTCGTCCGCCAGGCTCGCGACGCGCTCGTGCAGAACGATCTGTCGACGAGCTGCGAGAAGCTGATCCGCGCCCAGAAGATTGTGCTCGAGCTGGATCATGGGCTACGGCCGGAGGTCAATCCCGAACTCTGCGCGCAGCTCTCGTCGCTTTACCAGTTTGTCTATCGCCGCCTGGTCGATGCCAACATCAAGCGCGACTTGGCCGCGCTCGATGAATCGCTCCAGATCATCGAACACCAGCGCGAGACCTGGCGCCTGCTGATGGAAAAAATCGCCGCCGATCGCGGCAAGGCGACTCGGCCCGCGCCCTCCGGCCCCGACAGCGCGCCGCGAGAACTCGCCTCCGTTTAGCGGTCGCCCGACGGCCGCTCCGCACCGACCCCGCTCGTCATTCCGGTTGAGTGCGAACCTCGCCTGTTCCGCCCCGTAGACCAAACAGACCGCCATGAGAGGGATATAATCCACCCGTCCGGGCCGCGCCGGGGTGGCCCGGTCCGATTGGCAGGCCGATAGGTATCTCAGATGCGTCGGTGGATCACGATCATCCTGCTGTTGCTGACCGTCGTAGCCGAGCCGCTGCTGTTTGCGCAGCAGACGCCGTCGCGCCGGCGTCCCTTCCGTCGTCCGCGGCGGGCCGCGTCGCAACCGGCCAGCCGGCCCGCGTCGCAACCCGGTGTGCCGACGGCCTCCGGTCCCGTGGCGGCGTCGCGACCACTGATGTCCCCCGAACAGGAAGCCGAAACCGCCATCTCCCTGGTGGATGAAGACCGTCTCAATGAGGCCGTCATGCTCGCCCGTTCGTCGCTCAAGCGTCAGGAGCGTCCGGGCGTGTCGCTCTTCGCCATGGCGTATGCGCTGGATGCGGTCGGCCGCAGCTACGAGGCGATGGAGTATGCCCGCCGATATGTCGCGCTCGAAGTAGGCAAGAATGATTGGCGCGCCCACGCGCTGATGGGCAGTATTCTGCTCCGCTCCAAGAACTATCTCACCGCGCGGCGCGCGCTGGATGAGGCTGAAAAGCTGGTCCCGCGCGACAAGCCGCTCGGTATCACCTCCATCGCATCCAACAAAGCCGAAGCGCTGATCGCTCTCAACGAACGCTCCGAAGCGGAAAAGACCATTCGCGCGGTGAGAGCGGCGATCATGGGGTATCCCGACGTCGGACTCTGGCTGGCCTATGGCCGCGTGCTGCATTCCTGCACGGGATGGAATGCGGACGTCGAGGAAGCCTTCGGCTTCGCGGCGCGCGTTGCCGCAAACTCGATGCAGCGCGCCAAGCCCGACGACATGGCGCCGGTCAGCGACATGATCGCTTGTTTGCGCACCAGCCTCGAAGTATTGGAAGCGGAAGTCAAATCCATCCGCGAAGCGCTGAAGAATGGCGAAACCATTGATCCGATCCGGGTCAAGGCGCTGCCGCTCCTGCTCAGCAAGATGGCCATCGGCTCCACGCGCCTGATCGACGTGCAGCGCCGAGCGCGGCTCATCGACGCCCTGGGATTCTGCCGGCAGGCGCTCGAAATTGATGATGCCAACCTCGAAGCCAACCTGACGCTGGCGCAGCTTCAGACCCAGCTTTCCGACATGGCCAGCGCGGAACAGACGCTGCTCAAGGTGCTCAAGATCGATCCAGGCAACAAGGAAGCACAGCAGATGATCACGATCGTTCGAAAGGCGATCGGCGGCAAGTCCGCCGCCTCCGCTCCCGCCGGCAACTCTGCTCCGGGTGCGCCGGCACAGTCGCCTCCTGCGTCGCCGCCGGACACCCCCGCACCGCCGCCCGGCCCCGCAGCCGCCGTCGCTCCCGTCGTCGGCGGAAAATGAGAGTGAAACAGGGACGGCGTATTCTCATCGGCAACTTTTGCCGAGCGCGACCGCGGTCTGATCTGAATGACTGAGGCGATGGGCGCTCTCCGGACGGCCCGGACCGCGATCCGATTCGATTCCATTGCCGCTCTTCAAGCAGCCCTATTCAGGCGGTCGATAGTAGGGCGGTGGTTTATCGGAACTCCTCGCGGCGCGGCGATCAGGTCAGAGATGATGAGACCGGGAGCACCTACCGATAAAGCAGGGGAGCAGGCGATGCTCCGCCCGGTTTTCCGCTCATGCGGCATTTTTCGATTCGTACGACTCGCCGTGTTCGGTTCGATGGCGGCCGCTCTCGCGGGGTGCAGTGACTCGAGGCCGAAAGAACCGCTCAGCCTGTGGCCCTATCCGGCGATTCGCCGGGTGGCCGTGGTGCCGCTGCTGAATTTCAGCGGGGATTCGGGGCTGGACTCGCTCACCGCGACGGACCTGCTGGCCTCGGAGCTGACGCAACTCGGCGATATCACCGTCGTGCCGGTCAACCGTGTGCTGGCGGCGCTGGAGCGTGAGGGGATCGCCAATGTGCGGTCGCCGCGGCATGCCATGGAATTGTGCCGGGCCGTCGGCAGCGATGCCGTGATTGTGCCCGCCATTACGGAGTATGACCCGTACGAGCCCATGTCCATCGGCCTGGCGATGGAGCTGTACACGCTGCCGGAATTCGACCCCGACGGACAGCAGACGCGAAACGTCTCGATCACCGGACCGGCCCCGATGGCACAGATGCAGCGCATTTTCGATGCGTCCCAGAAGCCGGTGGCCAGGGCGGTTGAACATTTCGGGAAGCGGCGGGGTTCGGACGCGGGCCCGTTCGGCTGGAGGCGGTACCTGGTCACCCAGGAAGGATTTCTCCGATTCTGCTTTGCCGAAGGGCTGAGAATCATGTTGAACGAAAATTCCGTACAAATGGACCTTCCGGAAACGACCGATGGGTAGGGGGTGCAGGACGTGAACGGCTGGCGACAGTTATCCCTGGTCAAGGGAGGGCACCGGTTCATCTTCCGGTACCGGACGGGTTGCGAGGCCGACGTGATCGGCGCATTCGCGGACCTGGCCGGCTCGGATGACACCGGCTTCGATTGGTTTGACGCAGCGGTGCTCTCTTACCAGATGGGGCGGCGGCTCGAATTCTCGCTGGATGAGTCGCAGGCGCCCGCGACATGACGTCGCACGGCCGGCCGCGTTCGGGACACGGTGGAGTGGGGGGACTGGCGACGGGAGCAAGCCAGGTGTCGGTCGCGACATAAAGGGAAAGGGCATCGCCGCGGAGAGTCCCGCGAACATGAACGCTGCAGAGCATCCATTGATACAGGAATTTCTGACATACTTGCGCTGCGAACGACACTTCTCCCCTCACACGGGTAAGTGCTACGCGGCCGATCTGCATCAGTTTTCGCAGTTTCTGTGCGACGGCGGACGCGCGGACGGCGGGTCCGACCTGCGTGCCCCGCTCAACGGCGGAGCCGGCCAACGCGCCGCGGGAGCACACGGCTCCTATGGTGCGGGCACGGCGGTCGCTGTCGCGGCACCGCCGGTTTTCAGTGTGTCGCACGAGGAATTGCAGCGCCGCCTGCTGGCGGTCGACGCCGACGGCGTCCGCGAGTTCCTGGCCTTCCTGAGAGGGCAGGAGTACTCGAAGGCCACGACGGCCCGCAAGCTCGCCACGCTGCGAAGCTTTTACAAGTTTCTGGTGCGCCGCGGTTACCTGACGCTCAATCCGGTCGCCGCGATCCGCACCCCCAAGCAGGAAAAGCGCCTGCCGCGCTTCCTCGAACTCGACGATGTCAAACGTCTTCTCTCGGCGCCGGACGCGGCCACGCTGCTCGGCGCGCGGGACCAGGCCATGCTCGAGACGCTCTACTCGACCGGTGTTCGCGTGAGCGAACTGGTCGCGCTGGAAGTCGGTGACGTCGATGCGACCGGCGAATGCCTGCGAATCCGCGGCAAGGGGCGCAAGGAGCGCATCTCGCCGATTTCGCAGACCGCGCTGACGACGATCCAACGCTACCTTGAGATGCGGCGTGCCGAAACCGGTGTTGCCGACATCAACGGTCAGCCGCTTTTCGTCAACAAGCACGGGTCGCGGCTGAGTACGCGCAGCGTCCGCCGCAAGCTCGACAAGTACCTCGTGCAATGTGGCCTCGATCCGACGATCAGTCCGCATACCCTGCGGCACACCTTCGCCACGCACATGCTGAACAACGGCGCCGACCTTCGCAGCGTTCAGGAGCTGCTCGGCCACCGCTCGATCAGCACGACGCAAATCTACACGCACGTGACGACGGGACGCCTCAAGGAGGCCTACGACAACACCCATCCGCGCGCCTGACGCGCGGCGGGAATCTCAGGATGCAACGCAGCTCACCGGGCGGCGCCTCGCGGCGTCGCCCGTTTTTTTGCGCCGCCGTGTCGCTGCGTCTCGATCCTCCAAACGCTAAAGTAGCCCCCGATGCCCCGACTGAATCACGGCGAGATTGTGACGCTCTTTCTGGCGCTGGGCATCCTGCTCGCCTCGGCGCGCGCGTTGGGAGAGGCGGCACGGCGGTTCGGTGTCCCCGCGGTCATCGGCGAGCTGTTCGCCGGCCTGCTGCTGGGGCCGACCGTTCTGGGCGTGCTGGCCCCGTCGGTCGCCGCCACGATCTTTCCGGCGAATGGGGCGGCGCCTTACGCGCTGCACGGATTCACCACGGTCGCGGTCGTGTTCTTCCTGCTGGTGGCCGGAATGGAGGTGGATCTTTCGTCGGTGTGGCGGCAGGGGCCCACGGCCGTCGCCGTGAGCGCCGCGGGGCTGTTCGTGCCGATGGCGCTGGGCTTCGCGGCCGGATGGATCGCGCCGCGGGCGCTGGGCTGCGAGCCGCACGTCAGCCGCGGTCTGTTTGCGGCCTTTTTTGCGACGGCGCTCTCCATCACCGCGCTGCCGCTGGTGGCCCGGGTGCTGATGGACCTCGGCATTTACCGCAGCGAGCTGGGAACCGTGGTCATCGCGGCGGCCGTGCTGAACGACCTGGCAGGCTGGCAGGTCTTCGCCGTGCTGCTGGCGATGATGCCGGCGGGCGGCGGCGCCCATTTCGAACTCTGGCTGACGCTGCTGCTGCTGGCGGTCTTCGTCGTGGGGCTGCTCAGCGTCGGCCGCCGGATGATCGATCGCGTGCTGCCCTGGATACAGACGCGCAGCTCCGGGCCGGGTGGTGTTCTGGGATTCTCGATGGCGCTGGCGCTGCTCGGCGCGGCGTTCACCGAGTGGATTGGCGTTCACGCGATCTTCGGGGCGTTTCTGGTCGGCGTGGCCATCGGCGATTCGGCCCACCTGCACGATCGGACGCGGCAGACGCTCGGCGAATTCGTCTCGTTCATCTTTGCGCCGGTCTATTTCGCGAGCATCGGCCTGAACGTCAACTTCATCCGCTCGTTTGACGCGGCGCTGGTCTTCTGGGTGCTTCTCATTGCCTGCGTGGGCAAGGTCTTCGGTTGCAGCATCGCCGCGCTGCGTTGCGGCATGTCGCCGCGCGAGGCCTGGTCGATCGGTTTCGCCATGAACGGTCGCGGCGCGATGGAGATCATTCTCGGCACGCTGGCGCTTCAGCACGGATTGATCGGAGAACGGCTCTTTGTCGCGCTGATCGTGATGGCGGTCGTGACCTCGCTGATCAGCGGACCCATCCTGCGCCGCCTTCTGCGGCTGACGATCCCGGCCTGATGGACCGATCCTGCCGGGTCGAATGAGCGAATCGTCTAGAACTCTCCCAGCCCCAGGTTCACGTCGATCCGCGTGCCGTTCACCAGGTCCACCTTGATGTTCTGATCGGTGACCGACAGGTCGCGCGTCTTCCCGGACTGAAACCCGAGCGTGTAAGTGCCCGGCAGCACCTTGAACGTGTACCCGCCGGCCGAGGCGGTCGTGACCGTCAGGCTTCCCAGCGTGACGGTGGAATTGGCGATGCCTTCGCTGAAGTCATACTGGCCGTTGTTGTTGCGATCGTCATAGACGACGCCGAGCACAAAGAGTTCCGCGGAATTGGCCGCCATCGCGTAGTCCTGCACTTCCATCAGCGAGTTGTAGACGGTGGCGATGCCATTCTCGATTTCCGTGAAAGGACCGTTCCGCACGCTGGGGCCGACCTCGCGAAATGCCGGATTCAGCATGACCACGCGATGGCCGCGATCGGCAATGCCCGCATCGACGAAGAGATCGACGTGCATGTTCTCCGCCGTGGAAACTTCGTCGAGCTGGCCCGTTGTTCCGCGCCAGGCGAGATTCTCACCCGCCGCCGCGAAGGTGTATCCGGCGTCGCGCATGCGGTCGAAGGGGGTCTGTCCGACCAGGTTGACGTGTGCGAAGTAGTCATTCGCCAGCATGTCGTCGGCGTGACGCCGCGCCCCGATGGCGAGCATCGCGTTGTAGGCCACGGGAGGCCGGGGCGATGCGTCGAGCATGCCCGGAATGCCTTCGTCGATGGCGATGCCGTTCTGTGACGCTTCGAGACCCGGGCGCAGCCGGGCGCGATTGATCCGCTCGAGCATGAGTTGTTCGATCGCGCCGATCATGGCGGTGTTGTTGCTGCCGGCCGTGCCGCCGGCGTTGGACGGAGGGGTGTTGCCGCTCGGCGGGGAGTTGGAGATGCCGCCAGGCATCATCGGCGTGCCGCAGCCCGCCAGCAGGGCAAGCGCGATCCATGGCGCGGCGGCGCAGCGCGGCGCGATCCGGCGAAACATCCCCGATCGGGTCATGGGCACGTTCCCGCTCGCGGCCGTCGCAACGGTCGCGGCAACGCAATTCCTTTCGCCAGACCCCCGCCGGCGGATCGCCGGTGCAAGGTCGTTCAGTATAACGGAGCGGCGGGTCGGACTGCGAAGACAAATTGCCGTTATCGTGGAGCGGCGTGACGAATTCCCGCGTCGACAATCCGGGCGAACACGCTGCGATCCGTCTATTGCTGGGAGGAACCGCGGTCGGCAAGAGCGACGTCGCCCTGCGCATGGCGGAGCGCTGCGGAGTGGAGATCGTCAGCATTGACTCGATGCAGGTCTATCGCCGTATGGACATCGGCACCGCCAAGCCGACGGAGGCGGAGCGCGCCCGCGTGCGCCATCACCTCATCGATCTCTTTGAGCCGTGGGAGTCCTGCACCGCGGCGCGGTTCGTCCCGCTTGCCGACGGCGCCATCGCCGAGATTCGCGGACGCGGCCGCATTCCACTCCTGGTCGCGGGAACGCCTTTCTACCTGATGGCGCTGCTTTATGGCCTGTTCGAGGGGCCGTCGGCCGATCCCGATTTCCGCGCAGCGATGCGCGAGCGGGCTGCGGCCGAAGGGAGCGCCGCGCTGCACGCCGAACTGGCCGCTATCGACCCGGCCGCGGCCGGAAAAATCCATCGCAATGACCTTTTCCGGATCGCGCGGGCGCTGGAGGTGCATCACCGGACCGGCCGCCCGATCAGCGACCATCAGCGGCAGTGGGGGGGACCGCCCCGGTATGCGGTCCGAATGGTCGGCCTGCGGCGCGCCCCACAGGAACACGCCCATCGCATCAACGCGCGGGTCCGCGCCATGTTCGACGCGGGCTGGGTCGACGAGGTGCGCGGGCTCATCGGGGGCGAAGGTTCGGCAGCGCCCGGTCTCTCGACGCAGGCCCGCCAGGCGCTAGGGTATTCGCAGATTCTCCGCCATCTGGCGGGCGAGCTGACGCTCGAAGAGGCGATCGAGCAGACGAAGATCAACACTCGGCAGTTCGCCAAGTCACAGCGGACCTGGTTCCGGCGGTTCCCTGAAGCGACGTGGATTGAGGTCGGTGCAGACGAAACAGCCGATGTCACGGCGCAGTGCGCGGAAGAAGCGTTCCGCAAGGATGATGTCGTCCGAGGGTGCCGATGATCGCGCCTAGTGCGACCACTCGCCGGACTTGATATAGGCGCGGAAGTCGGCCATGAGCTGGCGCGTGATCGGACCGGGCTTGCCTTCGCCGACGGGCCGCTTGTCGATTTCTGTAACGGGGCAAATCTCCGCGCCGGTACCGGTGATGAAGGCTTCGTCCGACATGTAGAGATCGGTGCGGGTCATGGTGGCCTCGTCCACGGTGAGGCCGCGCTTGCGGGCCAGCTTGATCACCAGTCCGCGCGTCACGCCGACGAGGATGCCGAGATGCTCGCCCGGCGTCCGCACGACGCCGTCGCGAATGACGAAGATGTTGTCTCCCGTGCACTCGCAGACAAACCCCATGTGATTGAGCATGACCGCCTCAAGGCAGCCGGCGTCGACCGCCTCGATCTTGGCCAGAATGTTGTTCAGGTAGTTCATGCTCTTGATCTGCGGCGAGAGCGCCGCGGGATGATTGCGCATCGTGCTGGCGGTGACAATCTTCATCCCCTTTTCGTACATCTCGGCGTCATACATGGCGATGCTGTCGGCGATGATGAAGACGGAGGGCGCAACGGTGCGGAAGGGATGAATGCCGAGCGAGCCGACGCCGCGCGTGACGCAAAGGCGGATGTAGCCGTCCTTGATCTGGTTGATCTCGATCGCGTCGTACATGGCCTTGCGGAGATCGTCGCGCGTCCAGGGAATCGTCAGACGGATCGACTTGGCGGAGCGGTAAAGCCGGTCCAAATGGGCGGCGCACTCGAAGACCTTGGAGGCATAGACGCGGATGCCCTCGAAGATGCCGTCGCCATACAGCAAACCGTGGTCATAGACGCTGATCTTGGCCTCTGCCTGGGGCACCATCCGCCCGTCGAGCCAGACCTTCAAATTCGGTTTCGGAGCGTATTGGTCGCCCATGGGACACCTCGGTCGTCATTATAACCCGGGCCCGATCACGCCGCCCGGCCATCCACGAGCCGCACGGTCTTGTCGGCGCA
>Ga0187894_10003093_pt1 | contig 19069 bp, 17 predicted proteins | sample GBC1701081metaG_FD_136650 | JGI IMG/M metagenome (GOLD analysis project Ga0187894, IMG submission 136650) | White microbial mat communities from a lava cave in the Kipuka Kanohina Cave System on the Island of Hawaii, USA - GBC170108-1 metaG ...
GCGGCACTCATCACAACGACGACGGAAGGTCGCGTGACGCGCCGTCGTCCACGTCCGGAGCGCGGTGGAGTCCGGCGCCGCCCGCGTGCATCGTCGGTCGCTCGCCCGCGAGCCGTCGTCGAACGCCCCCGGAGGAAGAGCCGGCCCCTCAGTCCGCCGGAGGCGGTTCGGACCCGAAGCAGTTCACGGGGTCGAAGATGTTGGTGAAGTTCGTCACGCTCGAATTGAGGGGGGTGGCGCCGGCCGCGAACCCGAAGACGCCGCTTTCACCACTCGCCTGCACGCCGACGGGGAACGTCGCCGGCTCATAGATCAACGTCTTGCCCACCTGCGCGCCTAGCGAACTGCTCGGGTCCGATGGGTCCGTGTGTGCGAACACCTGGCCGATGACCACCTGCTCATCCACCAACAGCCTCATCATGAGCCGATACCACGCGTCTTCGGCGGGCCCGAGGTTCGCCCTTTTCAGCCGGGCGAACTTGCCCCCCTTGGCGGGATCGCCGTCGACCGTGCCGAGAACCAGGCGGTTGGTATTGCCGGCGTTCGTGATGAGGAGCGCGAGGCCCTTGTTGCCTGCCCCCTCGTTGAAGAGAGCGAGGACGCCCGCCCCTTTGGCATTCTGGCCCCGCTGGATCAGGATGTCGGCACACAGGAACTGGCTTTCGTACAGGTTGTCGGCCAGCCCATTCGACGGATTCTGGTCGACGACGGTGGCCCAGGTCCTCTGCCCGGGAGCGGCGGCACCAGTGATGTTCAGCGCGGTGTCCTCGCCGTCGCCAAAGTCGACCCCGGCATTGATGCCACCTCCACGCACGACGTCGCGGAAGCAGCCCGCTGCAGGCGGGTTGGTGTTGTCGTACTGCGTGCCGCTGAAGTCGAAGTCGAACAGGCCGCCGTCATCGCATGTGGTTTGTGCCGACGATGGCGCGGCAAGTCCCAGGGCCGCGACGCCGGCGATGACTCCCACAGTGGTCCACCACCCGATCCTCGTCATCTGCCCGTGCCTCCGTGGTTCGAAGGTTGTCCTCGAAATATTCCGCCCTGCGATGCATCGTGGTCGGGACCGACCGGGCCATCAATCGGGCGTTCACCTGAGTTTTGCGGGCGGATTTCCCTGTCTCCTGGTCGGGATTGCCAGACGCCGCAGGCTCTGGTGCAATGACCGGGCGAGCCGCAGCCGAAGGAGAGGCCAGCGGACGTCGGCGTGGCCGATCGGAGCGAGACAGGCAACAGAGGGGGAGATCTATGGCCAAGGGCGTGTTGATCGCAGCGATGAAGATCGGGCGGGCGGCGGCGGACGAGTTTCACGACTGGTACGACACCGAGCACCTTCCGGAGCGCGAGCGCGTGCCGGGCTTCCTGCTGTGCCGGCGCTTCGTCGGGGTCGAGGACCCCGCAATCTCGCTCGCGACGTACGATCTGAGCGACGTCGCCGTGCTGAAGAGCCCGGCCTACCTCGCGATCGGCGGCGAGAACTTGTCGCCCTGGTCCAAGCGCGTCACGGCGCGAGTGGAGCGACTGATGCGCTACGAGGGCATCCAGACGCTGCCCGGCGACGAGCTGTCGCCCGCCGATGCCGGCGGGCTCCTGCTGAACGCGATGAACGTCGCGCCCGAGCTGGAGGCCGAGTTCAACGAGTGGTACGACAAGGAGCACATCCCGGCGCTGCGCGCCGTCCCCGGCGTCCTGTCCGCCCGGCGCTTCCGCGGCACCAGTGGCAACCGGAAATACGTGGCGCTCTACCACCTCGCCGCGCCGCAGGTGGTCGACTCGGCCGAGTGGAAGGAGGCGCGGCAGAGCGAGTGGACGAGCCGGCTCCAGCCGCACTTCCGCGATCACCTGCGCCTGGTCACGCGACGCTACGTGCGCGCGATGGCCTAGTCGCGCGGATCGGCCGTCCGCGCGCTAGCGCGAGTCGCGCAGCACGTACTCCGCGAACAGCGTCTCGAGCGCTCTCGGCAGGTCGGTCGTGAGGCCGCCGTGAATTGGCGAGCTCTGCAGCACGTCGGAGCGCGGTGCCGTCAGCCAGTGAAATCGCTCGGACGGCGGGGCGAACGCGATCGGCCCCCCCGCGGGATCGCCCGCGGCGACCGCGCAGCACGAGCGGAGGTAGCGCGCGAGCAGCTCGTGGTCCACGTCCGGCACACGCGCGGCGAGCGCCGCTTCGTCCGTCAGCGCGCGCATGGCGAGGAATCCGGCGGTGCGCGCGTGCACCACCACGCCCACGGGAACGAACGCGCCCAGGTGAACGTGGGGCACGGCGCGGAGCACGGCGAAGTCGTACGCGATCTGCCCCTCGCCGCTCATCGGCGCGACGAGATGGGCCGGGGAGCCTCGCGCCTCGCCTGGTCGCGTGCGCGCACCGCCTCGGCGGCGAATTCGCGGGGCGGCTCGAGGCGCGCGATCAGGTAGTCGCGATATCGGGCGCGGGCCGCGTCCGCGTCGGTGAACTCGCGACAGGCGACCGGGTCCGTGTAGAGCTCGTCGGGAACGTCGGCGAGCACGCCGGAAACGACCTCGGGCGTGAGCAGGCCGGCCAGCGTCGCATCGATCGCCCCGAGGTCGCCGGCCCGGTCGAGCAGCACATGCTCGCGGATTCTCGGAAACGGCGTCCGCGTCCGCGCCTCGCCCACCGAGGCCCAGTCGTGGTGCGCGTAGAGCGCGCCGCCGTGGTCGATGAGCCAGAGCCGCCGCTGCCACACCAGCAGATTCGGGTTCCGGTGGGTGCGGTCCACGTTGGTGACGAGCGCGTCGAACCACACGAGGCGGGTCGCGAGATCGGTCGAGACGAGGTCACCCGCCGCGGCGGCGTCGAAGTTGAAGGCGCCGTCCAGGTAGCGCAGTCCCACGTTGTCGCCGTGGCTGCCGCGCAGGATGTCCTGGATCTCCGGATCCGGCTCGGTCCGGCCAAAGGCCTCGGACAGGTCGACGATCGCGAGCTCGGGAACGGGCAGCCCGATCGCCTGCGCGAGCCGGCCGACGATCAGCTCGGCGATCAAGGCCTTGGCGCCCTGCCCGGCCCCGCGGAACTTGACGACGTAGAACCCGCCCTCGGTGTCGACCACCGCGGGCAGCGAGCCTCCTTCCCGCAGCGCCTCGACGTAGCGCGTGGCCGTGTGGCGCGCGATCACGAACTAGGCTGCCGTCCGAGGGACACGTAAAGCAGAGCGGCGAGGAGGCCCCAGATGCGAGGCGCCGCCCGACGGCCGCACGCGAGGCGTACTCTCTGTACGTTGAGCGTGCGGCCGAGGGCGGCAACGAAGCAGATGGGTCCTCATCGCCGCTCTGTCTAGGCTGCCGTCCGCTCCTTGATCGAGACGCGCCAGTGGATGCGGTCTTCCTCGGGCGGGTAGTCGCCCGCCGCCTTGTGATACGAGCAGCGGTTGTCCCAGATGACGACGTCGCCCTTCCTCCACTGGTGGCGGTACTGCGCGTCGGGCCGGATCATGAGCCCGGTCAGCTCGTCGATGATCGCGTCGCTCTCCGCCTCCTCGAGCCCCTCGATGCGCACGATCTTCCCGGGATCGAAGTAGAGCGCCTTCCTCCCCGTCTCGGGATGGACGCGAACGATCGGATGGAACACCGGCGTCCAGGCGCGGTCCTCCTCGTTCAGCAGGGCCGTCGCCTTCCGGCGACCGCCGTACGTGAATGCGCCGAACCGGCCGTCGAGGCGCTCGCAGAGGCGCGACGGCAACGCCTCGTACGCGGCGTACATGCTGGCGAACAGCGTGTCGCCGCCCCGGCTCGGCACGGCGAGCGCGTAGAGCTGGGTCGCCTTGAACGGATCGCTGTCGTAGGCCCCGTCGGTGTGCCAGCCCTCGGCGCCTCGCCGATAGATCGCCATGTTGAGCGCGCCGTCGGCGCCGAACTTGTCGACGCCCAGAAGGGTGATCTCGGGGTAGTCGGGATGGCGCGTCATCTTCGAGGGGTGCGGGTGCACGACGCCGAAGCGCCGGCTGTAGTGCAGGAAATCCTCGATCTCGAGCTGCTGGTCGGGCAGGACGAGGACGTTCGCATCGAGCCACGCGCGGTAGATCCGGGCGAAGCCCGCGTCGTCCAGCGTCTTCACGTCGACGCCCCGGACCTCGGCGCCGATCTCGCTCCCCAGCCGACGAACCTCGATCGTCATGGTCATCTCCCGTCTCCCCGATCGGAGGCGACGCCCAGCCCGCGTCGCCGACGCCTGCCGTCCCGACCTACTTCACGCCTCCGCCCATCGCACAGGTGTCCTCGCCGAGCAGGTAGACACCGCCCTGCGCCTCGCACATGTGCTGGGCCTTGCGCGGACCCGGTCCGAAGTTCGAGCACGTTCCACTGTCATACGAGCCGCCTGCCGCCTCGCAGATCGCTCGACCGCTGATCTTCACCGTGCCGGTGCACCCCGTGAGCGCAAGCGCCGAGAAGAGAAGCGCCGCGAACGGCAGAAGACGATCGCGTCGCGCCTTCACTACTTCACGCCCTCGAAGGCCTCCTGCTCCCGCTCCTCCTGGAGATACGCCGCCTGCTGTGCCGCGGCGAGGCCCTTGTAGGCCGCGTACGCGCTCTCGTTCCCGACGTAGAGGCACTTGCAATTGCTGGGATCCGCGTAGACGTAGTACGACTTGCCGTCGGTCGTGCGGCGAATGATCTTGTGGGGCGCCAGCGTCTGCAGGTGCTCCGCACGCTTCGGCGTGTCGGCCGGAAGCTTGCGAAACCCGGCTTGCGACAAGAGCGTCTCCGTGTTCTGCGTGGCCAGGGCGCAGCCGGCGAGCGCCGATGTCAGCGTCATCATCGCGATCCAGCGAGTGGGGTATGACATCGTGCGGTCCTCCATTCTCGATGCGCGCTAGTTCGAGCTCCAGGAAAACGGCGCGAAGTGGCCGTTGTTCCGCCCCGAGGTGTCGTCCCAGTCGATGCCGAACGCGTGCATGTGGCTCCGCGACGCCTTCGCGAGCGCGAGGCGGCTCGCGGCCGGATGCCCGACGTTGTCGAAGTAGATCGGCTCGCCCTGATTCGCGCCCGGAATGCCATCGACGGCGATGTCCAGCACGCCCGGGATCGACACCGACCGGCGCATCCCGCTCCGCTCGATCGCGATCCGCCGCGGCTCCACGCCGCCGAGGCGCCCGACCAGCGGGGCGACCGCGGCCATCGGCCCGCCGGCCTGGCCGCTCGCGATGGCCGCGATCGCGTCGCGCTGCGGCGCCGTTGCGCGCTCGTCGACGATGACCCCGACGGTCCAGTTCCCCTGGATCATGGGGCCGGGCGTGTGCAGGAGCACCGCGAAGGCGAGTCCGTCGAGGCGGGTGTCCCCGTACTGGCCCCGCTCGACCTCGAACACGAGCCCGGCGGCGCAGTAGCCCTTGGTCGGGGGCGCCGCCAATCCGGACGTCGGACACGGACACACCGAATCGCAGCTGCAGGCCTCGAAGTACTCGCCGTTGATCCGCCACTCAGGATTGGCCATGTTCGCTCCTCCGTACCGGTTCGCATCGTCTCACATCGGATGACCGCCACCTCTGAGCATCGCGGCCAGCTCGGGCCGGACGGCGACGGCCGCGCCCAGGAGCACCAGGAGCACGCCCGCGGCGCGCGCGATCCACTCCCCCCGCGGCAACAGCTTCTCGGCGGCGACGACCCCGGCGATCAGCAACACCCACGATAGCCCCATCGCCCCGGCCGCGACCAGCACGATCATCAGCGCCCAGCAGCAGCCAAGGCAGTACGCGGCGTGCGCCCAGCCCAGCGCGAGTCCCCCTCGCCAGCCGGCGCGCCAGCGCCCGAGGAGAAACCCGATCGGGCTCCGGCAGCGCGCGAGGCACGCCTGCTTGAGCGGCGTGAGCTGGAAGAGCCCGGCTCCGACGAGGACGACGGCGGCGACGTAGGCCCTGGGCCGCGGCGCGATGGCGCTCCACGCGACGTTCGCGAGGTACATCGGGACGCCCGTCGCGGTCCAGAGCACGAGATAGATCGCGACGAACAGCGTGACCGGCAATGGGGACGGGATCGCGGGATTCCGCTGCGTGGCCGCGTAGAGCCCGATCATGGGCATCGCGCTCGGAAGCATCATCGCCGCCATCATCACGCCCCAGGCCCCCACGTAGGCGAGACCGCCGGCCACGGTCGGCGTCATCACCATGTCCATGCCGGCCATGTCGTCGGTGACCGCAGCCCAGACGACGTGGATCCACGCGGCCGCCGCGACGACGAGCAACGCGGCGTACGTCAGGACGGACAGGCGATCGCGGCCTGCGCTCACGGCTCGTCACCGAGGCGAAGTATCCCATGTGGACACGCGGACGGCGAAGGGCCCGAGTCGCCACCGCGCCGTATACCTCTTACCTGGGACTTCGGTCATCGCCGAGCAGATCTACGTGCGGGACGTGCGGCGCCGGTGAGCGCGGGCGATCCCTGACGCTCGGCGCCGGCCGGCCGGGCGTCGGGGAGGCATCGGTCGGCGCGGACCTCGAGCAGCAGGGCCGCGCCGACGATTGCGTCGTGTTCAGACGCGCTCGCCCCAACGGTGCCAGTGTCCCCGCCAGCACGTCGGCGCTGGACGCTGGCGGGAGCGTCGTGGCAGACTCGGCGGCGGACATCGAGACGACACGTCACCGAGCACGCCACCGAGGAGACGTCATGGCCCCTCTCGAAGCGCACGACCCTGGTCTCCACGACCTCGTCGCCCCCGACGCGCCCATCGACCGCATCGCCGGTGGCCTCGGCTTCACCGAGGGCCCCGTGTGGCGCGCCGCGTCTCTGCTCTTCAGCGACATTCCGAACAAGCGCATCGTGCGCTGGCGCCGCCTGCCGGAGGGACCGGAGCTGACGACCTTCGCCACCGGGATGTCGAACGGCCTCACGCTCGACCGACAGGGTCGCGTGCTTGCCGCCGAGCACGACGGCCGTCGCGTGACGCGCGTTGCCGACGACGGCGCACGGACCGTCCTGGCCGAGCAGTTCCAGGGCAAGCGGCTCAACAGCCCGAACGACATCGTGGTGAAGTCCGACGGCTCGATCTACTTCACCGATCCGCCCTATGGCGTTCAGCCGAGCACGCCTGGCGTGCCGCGGCCGGCCGGTTGGTGGACCCGGCCCATTCCGGGGAAGGAGCAGCCGTGTCACGGCGTGTATCGCCTCGCCCCCGACGGCGCGCTCCAGTTGCTCGTCGACGACTTTGCCCTTCCGAACGGGCTGGCCTTCTCGCCCGACGAATCGCTCCTCTACGTCGACGATTCGGCGCACAAGCACATCCGCGCGTTCACCGTGCGTCCGGACGGCACCGTGACCGATGGTCGCGTCCTGCTCGACATGGCGTCGGATGACCCGGGCGTTCCGGACGGCATGAAGGTGGATGTGCGGGGCAACGTGTTCTGCACCGGGCCGGGCGGCGTCTGGGTATGCCGGCCCGATGGCGGGCGGCTGGGGCGCATCGTCCTGCCGGAGCTGCCCGCGAACCTCGCGTGGGGCGAGGACGGCAGCGTCCTCTTCCTCACCGCGCGCACGAGCGTCTACCGACTTCCGACGAGGACGCGCGGCGCGCTGCTCGCGTAGCGCTCGCGCGGTCCGCGCGCGAGCGCGCCGGGCATCACCTGAGCGCGGTGCCCACGTCGATCAGGATCCGCTCCAGCGCCTCCGTCGTCACCGGCTTCACGAGGTGCGCGTCGAACCCGGCTTGCTGGGCGCGCTGCTTGTCCTCCGGGCGACCGTAGCCGGTGAGCGCCACGAGCACGATCGCGCGTCCGGCCTCGGACGTGCGGAGTCGCCTGGCGACCTCGTACCCGTCCACGCCCGGCAACCCGATGTCGATGATGGCGACCTCCGGCTTGCTCGACAGCGCCCGCGCGATCGCCTCGGGCCCGTCCGCGGCTTCGTCCACCTCGTGTCCGGCCAGCGCGAGCAGCGTGCAGAGCATCGCCCGCGCGTCGTCGTTGTCCTCGACCACGAGCACGCGCCGGAGGCGGCCGGAGACGGGGCTGCGGCCCCCCGAGGCCGACATCGCCGAGGGGACCTCGATCCTCGGCAGCCGCACGGTGAACGTGCTGCCCCGCGCGGGCTCGCTCGCCACGTCGACCGTCCCCCCGTGCAGCTCCACCAGACGCTTGACGAGCGTGAGCCCGAGGCCGAGGCCTCCCTGGGCGCGGTCGAGCGCCCGATCCCCCTGCACGAACAGGTCGAAGACCTTGTCGACGAGCTGCGGCGGGATGCCCACGCCCGTGTCGGTCACTCGGAGCGCGGCCTTGTCGCTCTCGGCTTCGAGCGCGATCGAGACGCGGCCGCCGGCCGGCGTGTACTTGAGGGCGTTGCTCACGATGTTCGAGACGATCTGCTCGATGCGCGTCTCGTCGCCGTCGACCCAGAGCGGCGCCACTTGAACCGAGACCTGATGCTGGTCGAGCCGCCCCGACGCGCGGTAGTTGCTCATCATGTTCAGCACCAGCCGGCCGAGCTCGAGCGGCCGCGGATCGAGCACGACCTTTCCGCTGGTCACGCGACTCACGTCGAGGAGGTCGTCGACCAGGTGGGAGAGGTGCTGCACCTGGCGCTCGATGACCGACCGGGCGCTGTCCTCCGCCGGTTCCGGCCGGCGCATCGCGTTCAGCACCCCGACGGCGCCGGCGATGGCGCCGAGCGGGTTGCGCAGCTCGTGCCCGAGCATCGCGAGGAACTGATCCTTCGCGCGGCTGGCCGCTTCGGCCTCCGCCCGCGCCGCTTGCTCCTTCGCGAGCAACTCGGCCCGCTCGTGCTGGCGCTCCTGGAGGAGCACGCTCGCGTTGGCGAGCGAGCGGCCCATCTCGTCGAGCTCGGCGATCGGGAGGCGACTGGCGGGCTCGAGCGGCTCCCCCCGGCCCACGGCCGCGGCCGAGGCGGCCAGCGTCTCGATACTCGTCGCCATGCGCCGCGCGAACACCACGGCGAGCCCGACGGCCGCGATCACGATGCCGGCGCCGACCAGCACCCCGGTCCACACGACACGGCGCACGGGCGCCCGCAACACCTCGGCCGGCACGCCGAAGCCCACCGTCCACCCGGTCAGGTGCATCCGCTTGTACGCCGTGTCCCGCTCGACACCTTCGAGGTCCGGGCCATGAAACGCGCCGTCCGCGACGGCGCGAACGCGCGCGAGATACGCCGCTTCCGGCGACCGGCCGACGAACCGCGGATGATCGGGGCTGCGCGAGATGAACAGCCCATCGCGGCTCACGATCGACACGACCGCCTGCTCGGGCAGGCGCTGCGACTGGAAGACCGTGTTGAAGTCGGACGGATCGACGCCGGCGAACAGCACGTACTTCACGCGGCCGTCGCGGATGACCGGGACGGCGACGCCGATGTCCTCCGTCGCGGTGGCGCGGCCCTTCAGGAGGTCCGACACGTACGGCTTGCCGGTCGCCATCACCTGCGTGAAGTACGGTCGATCCCGCAGATCGGGAAGCGGATCCCCGAGCGGCCGGGCGACGTTGAGGCGGTGCTCCCCCGCACTGTCGATCAGCCCGATGGTGGACCACTGGTGCAGCGCGCGGACGCGCACGGCCTGATCGTAGAAGGCGGAGAGGTCGCCCTGATCGAGCCGCTTGGACGTGGCCAGCGTCTCCAGCGACTTGATGGAGATCTGCAGATCGTTCTCGATCGCGGTCGTCAGCGCGGCGACAGTGTCGGACAGTCCTTGCTCGACCGCGGCCCGCTGTTGTCGCGCGAGGCTCACCGTGACGATCGCCGTGAGCGCGACGAGTGGGATCAGCCCGGCCAGCACCAGCACCGCGAGATACGAGCGGAGCTTCATGCGCGCATCGCCACGGTCGGTGCCATCGCTTGCTGACCCGCCCCAGACCTCCCCGGAGCGGGCGGGGGTGCTGGGCAGGGCTCCTGCATCATAGCAAAGCGGCGCCGCTCACTGGCCGGGGCCCGGGACGCGACGGCGCGGCTCACTCGGCCCCGGTGACCTCGGCGAGCCGGCGCTCGAGATACCGGCGCTCGGCGTCGTTCGTGACGAGCGTGATGGCCTGGCGGTAGGCGGCCGCCGCCTTGGCGCGGCGGCCGAGGCGACGCAAGAGATCGGCGCGCGCCGCGGGCAGCAGGTAGTAGCCCGGCAGATGGATGGCGTCGAGCTGGGCGAGACCCTCCTCGATCCCGTCGGCCAACGCGACCGCGACTGCGCGATTCAACTGCACGACGGGCGACGGGTTGATGCCGGCGAGCACGCCGTAGAGGGCGGCGATCTGCTGCCAGTCGGTCTCGGCGGCGGTCCTCGCACCGGCATGAAGCGCCGCGATCGCGGCCTGGATCGCATACGATCCCGGCCGCTCAGCACGCAACGCTTGCTCGACCAGCGCCGAGCCCTCCGCGATCTTCCCCCGGTCCCAGCGCGATCGATCCTGATCCTCCAGCACGACGATGGCGCCGGTGTCGTCCGTGCGCGTGTCGCGGCGGGCATCGTGGAGCAGCATCAGGGCGAGCAGCCCGCGCGCCTCGGGCTCGCCCGGCAACAGATCGCACAAGAGCCGGCCCAGGCGAATCGCCTCGACGCACAGATCGCCCCGGACCAGCTCCATCCCGAAGCTCGCCGTGTAGCCCTCGTTGAAGACCAGGTAGACGACCGCGAGCACCGCGTCGAGGCGCTCGGCCAGCTGGTCGTCCTCCGGCACCTCGTACGGAATGCGGGCGCCCTTGATCTTGGCCTTGGCGCGGACGAGCCGCTGCGCCAGCGTCGGCACCGGAACCAGGAACGCGCGCGCGATCTCCTCGGTCGAGAGCCCGCAGATCGTGCGCAGCGTGAGCGCGATCTGTGCCTCCGGAGCGAGCGCCGGGTGACAGCACGTGAAGATGAGCCTGAGCGTGTCGAGCGGGACGGGGGCGTCCTCGTCGTCCTGCGCGGCCAGCGCCGCGATCTCGTCCCGCTTGTCCTCGGCCATCACCCGGCGGCGGAGCCGATCGATCGCCTTGTGCCGGGCCGTGGAGATGAGCCAGGCCACCGGGTTGTCCGGCGATCCCTTGACCGGCCACTGGGACAGCGCCGCCTCGAACGCCTCCTGGAGCGCGTCCTCGGCCAGGTCGAAGTCCTTGACGGCGCGGATGAGGCTCGCCAGGATGCGCCCGTACTCGCGCCGGTACAGCTCGCCGACGCGCAGCTCGGAGCGTTCCACCTCCCGCGCGAGTCCCCGGTCCGGGGCGTCGGGTTGCGTCGCGCGATGGTCGTCACCTCGTCGAGACAGCACCCCAGATCTATCGCACGGCGGTGGCCGTCTTTCCAGCGGTCGTCACGCGGGCGCGGCCGCCCGAGCGGGCGGTCCCGACGGCCGCCGGGCCCATGCGCGCGCGGACGAGACGGCGCGCAGTCGTCGCGTATCGACCGGCCACTGTGACGCCACTATGCGCCTTCGACAGTGGGCGCACTCGGCGCCGTGGCCCATCACTTCATGCCCGGGACAGTCCGTCTGGATGATAGACTCTGGCAATGATCCCGTTCGGCGTCGTCCGTGGCTCCACAGTGCTGCTGGTCGACGACGAGAAGGACATCCTGTCGATCTGCGCAGAGTATCTGAACGGGAACGGCATCCAGACGATCCTCGCCAACAACGGCGCCGCCGCCCTGCGCCTGCTCGAGGAGCGCGCGGGCCGGGACGAGCCGCCCTGCGCGGCGATCGTCTGTGACTGGATGATGCCGGTGATGGACGGCCTGACGCTGTTGGCCCGGGTCCGGTCCAGCGAGTTCCGCCAGATGCCCTTCGTGCTGATGTCGGGCGCCGTCTCGAGGGACGTGTTGCTCACGGCCGTGAAGCACGACCCCGATGCCGTCCTGCTCAAGCCGTTTCCGATCGCCACCCTGCTCGCGAAGATCGAGGAGGCCATCAAGAGCCGCGAGCGCAAGGAGCGCGCGCGCATGCAGGCCGGCGCCAAGCCTCCCGGGTCGCCGGCGCGTCCGGGCCCCACCGCGCCCCATCCTTGACTCTGCTCCCCGACGGGAGCAGCATCGCGGCACCAGGCCTGGCATGCCGTGTCCCCGGTGTCGGCACGAGAACCGTCCGCAGGCGAAGTTCTGCGAGGAGTGCGCCGCCCCGCTGACGCGGACGTGCGAGCGGTGCCGCACGCTGCTGTCGCCGGGGGCCAAGTTCTGTCCTGAATGCGCCCACCCGGCGGGCGGCGCACCGCGATCGGAGCGCGCCGCCCCCGACACCTACACGCCCGGCCACCTCGCCGCGAGGATCTTGACGTCGCGCGCGGCCCTCGAGGGCGAGCGCAAGCAGGTCACGGTCCTCTTCGCCGACATGAAGGGCTCGACCGAGCTCCTGGCCGATCGAGACCCCGAGGACGCGCGGAAGCTTCTGGACCCCGTGCTCGCGCTCCTGATGGACGCGGTCCACCGCTACGAGGGCACGGTCAATCAGGTCATGGGCGACGGCATCATGGCGCTGTTCGGCGCGCCGATCGCCCACGAGGATCACGCCGTCCGCGCCTGCTATGCGGCCGTTCGGATGCAGGACACGGTGCGGCGCTATTCGGATGAGTTGAGGCGCACCCACGGACTCGAGGTCCAGATCCGGGTCGGGCTCAACTCGGGCGAGGTCGTCGTGCGCTCGATCGAGAACGACCTGCACATGGACTACACGGCCGTCGGCCAGACGACCCATCTCGCGGCGCGGATGGAGCAGCTCGCCACGCCGGGCACCACGCGCATCACGGCGGAGACGCTCCTGCTCGCCGAGGGGTACGTGCACGTCTGGCCGCTCGGGCCGGTCCCGATCAGGGGGGTCGCGGAGCCGATCGAGGTCTACGAGTTGCACGGCGCCAGCGCCGCTCGCACCCGGCTGCAGGCCGCGGCGCGACAGGGGCTGTCCCGCTTCGTCGGCCGCGATGCCGAGCTCACGCAACTGCGCACCGCGCTGGGTCAGGCCGGAGAGGGCCACGGGCAGCTCGTGGCGGTCGTCGGCGAGCCCGGCGTGGGCAAGTCGCGTCTCCTCTACGAGTTCACCCGCTCGCATCGACTCGCCGAGTGGCTCGTGCTCGCCGCCGGCGCGGCCTCCTATGGCAAGGCCACGCCATACCTGCCGGTGATCGATCTGCTGAAGTCGTATTTCCGAGTGCAGGAGCGCGACGAGCAGCGCCGCGTCCGGGAGAAGGTCACCGGCAAGCTCCTCACGCTGGACGAGGCGTTCCGACCGCTGCTCCCGGCCTTCCTGGCCCTGCTCGACGTGCCCGTCGACGACGGCGAGTGGCAAGCGCTCGATCCGCCCGCGCGCCGGCGCCGGACGCTCGACGCGATTCGCCGCCTCCTGCTCCGCGAAAGCTGGGTGCAGCCGCTGTGCCTCGTCTTCGAGGATCTCCACTGGATCGACTCCGAGACGCAGGCGGTGCTCGACGCGCTCGTCGAGCACCTGCCGACCGCGCGCATCCTGCTCCTCGTGAACTATCGTCCGGAGTATCGCCACGAGTGGAGCGCCCGGACGTACTACAGTCAGGCGCGCGTCGACCCGCTCCCGATGGAGAGCGCTGGCGCGCTCCTCGACGCCCTCCTCGGCGAGGACGTGGCGCTCGGTCCGCTCAAGCAGATGTTGATCGAGCGCACCGAAGGCAACGCGCTCTTCCTCGAGGAGAGCGTGCGGGCGCTCGTCGAGGGGCGCGCGCTGGCCGGCCGTCCCGGCCAGTACGAGCTGACCCGGCCGGTCGAGAGCATCGACGTGCCGCCGACGGTCCAGGCGATCCTCGCGGCGCGGATCGATCGCTTGCCGCCGGAGGACAAGCGCCTGCTCCAGTGCGTCGCGGTGCTCGGCCACGACGCGCCGCTCCCGCTCCTGCGCGAGATCGCCGAGGTGCCGGAGGCCGCGCTGCGCGAGCAGCTCGCGCGCCTGCAGGCCGCGGAGTTCGTCTACGAGACGGGGGCCTTCGGCGACCTCGAGTACACGTTCAAGCACTCGCTGACCCACGACGTGGCCTACGGCAGCCTGCTCGCCGAGCGCCGCCGCGCGCTCCACGCGCGCATCGTCGACGCCATCGGCGCCCTGTACGGCGACCGCGTGGCCGAGCACGTGGAGCGGCGTGCGTACCACGCGTTCCGCGGCGAGCGCTGGGAGGAAGCCGTCACGTTCCTGCGCCAGGCCGCGTCGAGGGCGGCGGGTCGAAGCGTGTGGCGCCAGGCGGCCGCCTCGCTCGATGGAGCGCTGGCCGCGCTCGGTCACCTGCCCGACACCAGGGAGACCATGGCGCAGGCGGTCGATCTTCGGTGCGAGGCCACCCCGGCGCTCACCCCGCTCGGCGAGACCGCCCGCATGCTCGAGCATCTGCGGCGGGCCGAGCCGCTCGCCGAGAAGCTCGGGGATGCGAGACGCGTGGCGCGCGTCGCCGCGCACCTGACCCAGTGCTTCTGGATCGAGGGCGAGCACGAGCGGGGACTCGAGTCCGGAGCGCGCGCGCTCGGCATCGCCCGCTCGCTCGGGGACGTTCCGCTCGAAGTGCTGACGAGCCTGCGGCTCGGCCAGGTCTGCTTCGTGCTCGGCCGGCACGAGCAGGCGCTCGACCTCGTCACGCAGAGCATCGGCCGCCTGGCGGACGACTTCGCGCGCGACGGCTTCGAGATGCCGGCGCTGCCGGCCGTGGCGTGTCGCGCCGTGGCCGCCTACTGCCTGACCGATCTCGGCCGCTTCGAGGAGGCGCGGGCGATCGCGAGCGACGCCTGTCGCATCGCCGAGGCGAGCGGCCACACCTACAGCATGGTCTGGGCGTGGCAAGCCACCGCCATCGCGCGCGTCGCGCAGGGGAACGGCTCCGACGCGGTCCGCTGGGCGGAGCGTAGCCTCGAGCTTGGGCGACGGGAAGCGCTCGGTCCGCTCGCGTCGATGGCGAGCACGGCGCTCGGCCGCGCCTACGCGCTGCTGGGCCGACGCGACGAGAGCGTGAAGCTCTTCGAACAATCGCGGGAGCGGCAACATGCGCTGGCGCGCCTCTCCCACTCGGCGGGTCTCGCCGAGGCCCATCTGATGGCCGGCCGCTCCGCCGAGGCGCTCGCGCACGCGGAGGAGACGCTGGTCGCGAGCCGACGACAACGAGCCCGGGGGTTCGAGGCCGGCGCCCTCCGGCTCATCGGCGAGGCGCACGCGGCGCAGGGCGAGCCCGACGCCACCGCCGCCGAGTCGGCGCTCGGCGAGGCGCTCGGCATCGCGGTGGAGCTCGGGATGCGCCCACTGATCGCGCTGTGTCAACTCGCGCTCGGCACCGTTCATCGCCGCCTCGGGCGCCGGGCGGAGGCCCGCGAGCGCCTGACGACCGCGCTGGCCTTGCTGCGCGAGATGCAGATGGGGCTCTGGCTCGAGCGAGCGGAAGCGCAGATCGGCGCGCTGGCTTGACCGCTCCGCGCGGCCCGAGCCCGCCCAATCTCCTGTTCATCAGTCCCATCCCACCCGCCTCGACCGGCAACGGGCTCGCCATGCGGGCCGCCGTGATACTCGACGCGCTCGCCGCCGACTACCTCGTGCACCTGCTCGTGATCCCGCTCTCCGCGGGCACGGCCGCAGTCGACGCTGGCGCGATCGCGGCCCGATGGCCCGTTCGCGTGGCCGTCCACGCATCGCTGACACTCGATCCGTTGTACGAGCTGATTGCCCGGCTGAAGGATCCCGAAGAGCGTCTGGCGGCGCGCCTCGCGTATCCGAAGGCCGAGCTGTGCCGGTTCGCGACCTCCGCGTCGATCGACGAGGCCACGCGGGCGTTCGGCACCACGGCGTTCGACGAGGTCCACGTCTTTCGCGCGTACATGGCGCCGTTCGCCGACCCGTACCTCCGGGCCTCGCCGGAACGCCGGCCGAGGTGTCGGCTCGACCTCGACGACCACGAGTGCGTGACGCGCGGGCGCCTCGCCGATCTCCACGACAGGAACGGCGATCGAGCCGCCGCCGCCCTCGAGCGGTCGGAGTCGCGGAAGTATGCCGCCCTGGAGGCCCGGTACCTGCCGCTGTTCGACCGCGTCTACGTCTGCTCCGAGCGCGATCGGCTCGAGGTGGGTGGGCAGCACGGTTGCCGCCACCTCGCGGTCATCCCCAACGCGGTTCGGATTCCTTGCGCCCAGGTCACGCCGAGGAGCGAGGGGCCCCCGACGCTCTTGTTCGTGGGGAATCTCGGCTACTACCCGAACGACGACGCCGTGCGATTCCTATGCGGCGAGATCCTGCCGGAACTTCGGGCGAGAGTGCCGGCGCCCGTTCGCGTGCTCGTCGTCGGGGCGCATCCGTCCCCGGCGCTCGCGCGACTCTGTGCCGAGCAGGGCGCGACGCTCGCTCGAGCGGTGCCGGACGTCGCGCCGTACTACGACCAGGCCACCCTGGTCGTCGTCCCGCTCCGAGCGGGGGGCGGAACGCGGATCAAGCTGCTCGAGGCGTTCGCCTACCGGCGACCCGTCGTCTCGACGACGCTCGGCGCCGAAGGCATCGACGCGCACCACGAGCAGCATCTGCTCGTCGCCGACACGCCGGCGGACTTCGCACGGCAGTGCGCCCGGCTGATCGAGACGCCCGCGCTCGGACGCGCGCTGACCGAGCACGCATTCGCCCTCGTCACGTCACGCCACACCGTCGAGGCCGTGCGAGAACGGCTCCGGCTCGACCATCGGCACGAGGAGGCGTGAGGCCGCATCTCGGCGCGGGCCGATGTCGGAGGATCAGCCCGCGCTCGAGCTGTGCACCGGGGCCGCGCCGCGGGTCGACTGACCTCGACACCGAGCGCCTACGGGCGGGGCGCGTCTTCGATTCGCACCGGCGCGACGGCCCGCCACCATCTCCCGAGGTGGCCGGCCCACCGCGAGGCGCCGCCGGCCCATCGAGGGCGCTCGGGGCGATCCTCGCGAAGACGGGACAGCATCGCCCACCGGGCGGCATCGGCCCGGGCCTCGCGGAGCCGCTCCCTCACGAGGTAGATCGCCATGTACTCGTCGTCCATCGCTGGCCTCCTTCCGGCTCGCGGCCGGCGCGCCCTGCGCCGGTCTTCACGTGTGCCGGTCGCTGTCATCACAACAGCCGCAGGGCGTTCGGGGTAGCCATCGCGCCGGATCACCCCGCTCCGCAGTCGGAGCGCCCTCGGACCGCTGCCCGCTGCTAAGCTCCCTCCATGCAATGGGACGACCTCCGGGTATTCCTGGCCGTGGCCCAGGCCGGAAGCCTGCGGCGAGCCGCCCAGGCGCTGCGGCTCGGCCAGCCCACCGTGGTCCGCCATCTTCGCCAGCTCGAGGTGGCCCTCGGCGCGCGTCTCTTCGAGCGCCGTCCGGACGGCCATCGCCTCACACCCGCGGGGCAGGACTTGCTGCCGATGGCCCACAGCATGGCGGAGGCCGCCACGGCCATCGACCGGCGCCGCCTGGCGTTCAGTGACGATGGAGGAGGCCTGGTGCGCGTCGCTGCCGGCGAGTGGTCCGCACGATTCCTCGCGTCCCGGCTCGCCGGGCTCGCGACGGCGCACGCCGACTTGACCGTCGAGCTGGTCGAGGTCCACGCCGACCCCGATCTGGATCGGCGCGAGGCGGACGTGCTGGTGAGCCACGGCCAGCGGGCCCGCGGGCACCTCGTCCGGATCGGCCTCGGGACGATCGCCACGGCGATCTATGGGGCGAGTGCGCTGGTCGAGGCCCAGCCCGCTGCGCGGACGGAGCGGCGCTGGCGCGCCTGCCCGTGGGTGACCTACGACACGCCCCACGAATACTTCCGATCGATGGCCTGGCTGGCCGAGCGTCTGGGGAGCAACCGGCCCCGGGTCCGTGCCAATCGATTGTCACTCCAGCTCGAGGCCATCCGATCCGGCGCCGGGCTCGGCATCGTACCGTGTTACATGGGCGACGCCGACCCAGGTCTCGTGCGCCTGACCCCGCCCATTGCCGACCTCGCCACCGAGATCGTCCTGCTCGTCCATCCGGACGTGCGAGCGGCCCCCCGCGTGCGCAACGCCATCGATTGGATTCGCAGCGCCTTCCGCGAAGCCCGCTCGGAGCTCGACGGCGCCCGGCGCGCCGCGGACTGACCCGGTCGCTCGACCGCTACCGGTAGAAGGCCCCTGGCGCTTGACGATGTCCGCGCCGCGGGCGCAGGATCGGTGGGAGCAGCATCAGGGTTGGTCGGTGTCTCGTACTCGACCGGGGGAACCATGGTGTATGCGACGCCTCGATCTCCGCAGCTCCACGCGCGGCCGCCATCGGCGAGCGCGACACGGGAATCCGATCGTCTCCGCACGGAGGAACGCATGCCCACCGCGCTCATGGTCCTCTTCGACAGCGAAGCTCGGGTAGCCGACGCGAAGCGCGACCGCGACGCTCGCGGCGTGAGGCCCCGGCCGTGACCGGAGACGGAGGCGGCGCTTCCAGAGATCCCCTGTCACCCTGCGGCCACCGCAACCCGCCAGGCGCCCGCTTCTGCGACGCGTGCGGGCTCAAGCTCCCCGCGCAGTGTCCGCATTGCCACGCGATCAACCGGCAGGAGGCCAACTTCTGCGGCAGCTGCGGGGGAACTCTGCGCGTGGCCCAGCGAGCCGATGCCGCGCCGCGCGTCACAACGGTCGGCGCCGTGCCGGACACTCTCCCGCGTGCCGGCGCCGAACCCGCGCGCGGACCGGCGCCGACCCGCGATGTCCCGGACAAGGCGGGAGCATTCCCGTCCCCGAAGCCGGCTGAGCCCCAGCGCGCGATGCGAGCGACACCCGTCGAGGCGCCCGCCCGGCGGGCGGACAGGACTCCGGTCGTCGACGAGGAGCGAGATGCGATCGACCGGATCGGGCGATACGTCGCACACCGCCGGCGCGCCCGCCGACGGTGGCTGTGGCTCGGCGCGGGAAGCGTGGTGATCGCGATCGGTCTCCTCGGCGCCACCATGCTGTTCGGTCAAGTGCCGTGGCGCATCCGCCCTGAAGCGAACGGACAGAGGGCGGCGATGGTCGCGACGCCCCTTGCGACCTCGATCGCCACGCCCATCGCGGCGACGACGTCGAACGAGCGTTCTCCCCGAGACGTCCCGCAGAGCAGTGAGCCGGGGCGCAACACCCTGGCAGGCGACCCGCGTGGGTCGAACGTCCAGCCGCCGTCCCCTGGAACGCCGCCGACCCCGGCGAGCACGCCGTCGATCGCGCC
>Ga0187894_10003094_pt1 | contig 19061 bp, 16 predicted proteins | sample GBC1701081metaG_FD_136650 | JGI IMG/M metagenome (GOLD analysis project Ga0187894, IMG submission 136650) | White microbial mat communities from a lava cave in the Kipuka Kanohina Cave System on the Island of Hawaii, USA - GBC170108-1 metaG ...
CCCCGAGTCCAGGTGTGCATCAGCGAACCCTGCGGTACCGTCTGATTGTCCATGAGGCCCAGGGAGCGCGGGATTACCACCGGGCTTAGGGAAGTACCGTTCGCACGGAATGTAAGGCCCAGTTGGGGGTCCACACCGAAATCGACCAATGCCTTTTCGAGAGGATCGCGTGGCGCGTCGAAAATACGGGAGCGAAGAAGGCTGCCTCGGCCCTCGATCGTCTGCGAGGGGCTCAGAACGTAAACAAACTGTGCCGTGCCGGTCTGCCAGCGTCGGCTACTGTCCTCGATCACGCCCGCAACCGCGCGCTGATTGATGCTGGCGAACGGCTGGGCAAAGGCATATCGCGCGCTTATAGAGAGCCGATCCGTCAGGCGGTGATCCGTCCGGATCAAAAAGGCGTCCTGCGCGACGTCGCGCGTATTGGTCGTCGAAAGCAGGACTGAGCCCGCTTCACCGTCAGCCGGGTTACCGTTGAAAAGCGCCGAAGGAAATCCCGCGGCGTTGGCGGCGGTGCGGTCGTTCAACGGCAGGGCGCTAAACGAGCCGGCGGGGTTTCCCGTGGCCGGAACGATTCCCCGCTCGATGTAGAAGAGCCGCATGAAGCGGCCGAACTGGCCTGGCATCAGGTTCAGCAGATCCGCATTCGGCACCGTGGCGGATGCGGTTTGTTCCAGCTTTTGGCGGAACCCCTCATAGTTGCCGAAGAAGAAATGCTTGTTCCGCGCGATCGGCCCGCCCACGGCCGCGCCGAACAGGTTCTGTTTGAACGGCGGAGTTACGCTGCGCCGGGAGCCGTCCTTCGCGAAGAAGGGGCCGTAGTTGAAGAAGTCGCGGGCATCCAGCTTGTTGTTGCGGAGATAGTAATAGAGCGAACCGTGAAAGTCGTTCGTACCCGACTTCGTGATGATGTTCACCTGGCCGCCGGAACCCCGGCCGAACGTCGCGTCCGCGCCGGAAGTGACGATGCTGAATTCCTGAATCGCCTCGGTTGAGACGAGGTTGGGCGAGCTTCCGTTGAACTCCGCCGCGCCGCCCCCGCCGAGAGAAAGTCCGCTCGATCCGCGCTCATCGTTCGCAGACGAGCCATCCACGGTGTAGGTATTCGTAACCGGGCGCGCGCCGCTGACGGAAGGATTGTTGGGGCTGCCGCTGGCGATTCCCGGCGCGAGCAGCACCAGTTTCGCGAAGTTCTCACCATTGAGCGGCAGTTCCCGCACGCGCCGTTCGTCCACGCGTCCGGCGATCTCGACGCTCTGCGACTGGACGATCGCCGCTTCCTCCACGATCGTGACGATCTCGGAGACTTCACCCAAGGCAAGCCCGACATCGAACACCTGCGCTTGGTTAACGGCGACTTCGAGGTTCTCGCGGACGGCGGCGCGGAAGCCGTCCTTCTGGACGGTGAGTTTGTAACGGCCCGGCGCCACGCGGGAAAACTCGTAGCCCCCCTCGGCTCCGCTCCCGCCCCGGATTTCGCCCCCCGAAAGCGCGTTCGATAGCACGATCTTCGCCTCTGGCACGCCAAGGCCGTTGGGGTCCGTGACGCGGCCCCGTAGCGAGCCGTGGATTACGGTCTGAGCAAGAGACGGAATGTTGAGACAGACAAATAGCGCGGTTAGCCGAAAGCGAGACATAGGGCCCAGTTTCGATGGGTCTCGCGGCAGAAAGACACGCTATCTTGCAAGCGACGGGAAGTTTCCTGCAAGCGGCGGGGATTCCCCGGCGGGCGGCTAGGCCTGCGCCGCCGAAAGCGGCCGCAAACTCTCGTCGCTCTCGACCCATCCGTCGCGCAGGAGGATCTTGCGGTTGCCGTACTCGGCGTTCGCCTCCGAGTGGGTGACCTGAACAATCGTCGTGCCCGATTCGTTGAGACGCCGGAAGAGTTCCATGATCTCGCGCGCCTGCGCGGAATGTAGATTGCCGGTGGGCTCGTCGGCGAGGATCAGTTTCGGGCTCGCGACAACTGCCCGGGCGATGGCCACCAACTGCTGCTGGCCCCCCGAAAGCTGGTTGGGAAAGAGGTCCTTCTTGGCGACGATCTGAAAGCGGTCCAGAATGTCGGCCACCAACGCGGCGCGGTCGTTGGCCTTGACGTTCCGGTAGCTGAGAGGAAGGTCGATATTCTCCGCCACCGTCAAGTCGTCGAGCAGATGATAGCTCTGAAACACGAAGCCGATATGGCGGCGGCCGAGATCGGTGCGTTCCTTCGGCTTTATGCGGTGAACGGCGTGGCCGAGCAGTTCGTACTCGCCGCTCCATACGTGATCGAGCAGGCCGAGGATGCTCAGAAGCGACGATTTGCCCGCACCCGACGGCCCCATTATGGTGACGAACTCGCCCTCTCGGACACTTAAGTTGATCCGGCGCAGAACGAAGTAAGGCCCGGCTGCGGTTTGAAACGCCTTTTCGAGTTGTCCGAAGCGGATGATCAATTGACGGTCTCTTGCGGCGCATCGACAATGCGCCCGTCGAAGATATGCACTTCGCGGTCGGCATGGCGGGCGTAGCGCGGGTCGTGGGTGACCATGCAGATGGTCGAGCCTTGCTTGTGAAGGCTTGCGAGAAGCTCCATCACGGCTTCGCCGTTCTTTGAATCCAGGTTGCCTGTCGGCTCGTCAGCAAGCAGGATCGACGGGCTGCCGCTGAGCGCGCGGGCGACGGCGACGCGCTGCTGCTGACCGCCGGAAAGCTGCGCCGGGTAATGCTTCATGCGGTGCGTCATGCCGACGCGCTCCAGCGCTTCGAGCGTGCGGCGTTTGCGCTCATCGCCGCTCATGCCGCGGTAGGTCAGCGGGAGCTCGACGTTTTCATACACCGTGAGGTCGCCGATGAGATTGAACGCCTGAAAAATGAAGCCGATCTCGCGGTTGCGGATGCGGGCGCGCTCGCGGGCGCTGAGATTTTGCACGCTGTGCCCGTTCAGGACATAGGAGCCGTCCGAAGGGGAATCCAGGAGCCCGAGAATGGAAAGCAGCGTCGATTTGCCACAGCCGGAGGGGCCGGAGATGGCCACGTACTCGCCCTCGCGGATTTCCATTTGTATCCCCGCCAATGCGTGCGTCTCGACCTCGTCGGTGAGGAATACTTTCTTCACGCCGTCGAGTTTGATCAGAGTCTCGTTCATCGCGTTTAGCTCCCTAATCGAATCCGGTTCTGGCCGTCTATGGCGGAGGTGTCGGAGAGAATGACTTGATCGCCCGCCTGCAAGCCCTCGCGCACTTCGACGGTGTTTACCGAAGCGCGGCCGAGTTTCACGGGCACGCGCACCGCCTCCAGTCCATCGGGATTGAGGCGGAACATGGTCACGGTGCCACCCGGCTGGCCGAAGGCGGGCCGCCCTACGTAAAGCACGTTGGACAGGCGCTCGATCTCAATCGTGCCGTCGACGCTCAGATCGGGCCGCGCGCCGGCGGGCAGTGCTCCTTCCAACTTCACGTCCACCAGCACGGTGCCTTCCCTGGCGGCGGGGTCGATGCGCACGACGCTTCCATCCACAAAGCCGTTGCGCGTGTCGATTTGCGCGCGCTGGCCAAGCACAAGATCCTTTGCCTGCGTTTCCGGGATTTTCAACTCGGCTTTCAGCTTTGTGGGCTCTGCGACCTTTGCAAGAATAGAGCCGGCCGCGAGTTTCTGCCCCTCTTGAACGGGAAGCTCCTGCAGAACGCCGTACGTGCCGGCGCGGACTTTAAGCGCGTCCACCTGGTCCTTCTTTAGCTTGGCCAACGCTTGCAACTTGTCGATGTCGGCGCGCTGCACAGCTAACTGCGCTTCAACTGCGTCTTTCTGGATTCTTAGCCGTTCGTGTTCGAGAGCGAGGCGCTTCGACCACTCTTCCGCGGCGGTCCGCGAAAGGCGGACGTTCAGATCGGCCAGCAACTCCTGACGGAAAAGTTGCTCGTCGCGCTCCGCCTTCAGACGCGCCTGCGCTTGTTCGGACTCGATCCGCGCAACTTCGGCCTGAAGCGTTAGGCGCTGGCTGTTCAACTGTACTTCCAGATCGCGCAGCTTCGCCTCCGCCGCTTTCACCTGAAAACCCGCCTCGAGCGCCGCTACGTCCAGTTCCGGGTTCGAGAGCGTCAGGATGATGGAATCCGGGCGCACGGCCGCGCCGGGGCGGATGTAGATCTTCTCCACTCGTCCGTCGGTGACGGCGGGAAGCCACATGAACTCTTCGGGAACGAGCACGCCCAAGCCGCGCACTTGCAGAACCATTGGGCCGCGCTTCACCGTGTCGAGAAGCAAGCTGCCGCGTTCGACGGTCATCGCCGCCGGTTTGAGCCGCCCGAGCGCAATCGCGGCTCCGGAGACGGCGATGGCGCCGAAGCCGAGTATGGCCACACGCTTGGTCCACTTGCGGCGCGAAGCGCCCTGACGAGCGACATCCATGAATGGAGTTTCAGTATAGGTTCGAAAGCCCGCCGGCAGAACGGGAAAGGCATGGCGGGACTGAATGGGGCGGTGGACGGCCCGCCCTACGCGGCGAACGGAATTCCGCCCATCCGTCTCGCACTCCCGCTCGCCGCCGATTCGGGGCAGTTCACTCGGAAGAAGGTGGCGCCGATGCGCAGAGGGCTTATCGTATGAGCGGATGCTGAGAAGCGACTTGGTTCACTCCTGGAGGCACTTCCGCACCAATCCGATGGTGGCTGCGGCGGCGATTGCGACTCTGGCCCTGGGCATCGGCGCGAATACTGCGATCTTTAGTTTCGTGAACGCTCTGCTGCTGAGTCCCCTCCCTTACGCCGAGGCTGGCCGAATTGTCACCATCGAGTCCGTGCGCGGTTCGGAAAAGGGGAAAATTACGCCTCGGGAGTGGGAGGAGATGCAGCGGGAAACGGACCTCTTCGATAGCGTCGCGGGCTGGTATCCCAGCCAGTACAACTACAGCGAGGACGGCAATCCGGCTGTCTTCAGCGCCTGCATGACCACGGCAAGCCTTTTCCGCGTGTTCCGGATTCCCATGGCGCAAGGAGAGACCTGGGACGATTCCATGCACCGCGACCGCAACCCGGTACTGGTGATGAGCCATCGGCTTTGGCGAGACCGCTTCGGCAAGCGTGAGGATCTAGTGGGCCGGACGCTGCAACTCGACTTTGCGCCGTACCGCGTAACTGGCGTCGCCGCTCAAGGGTTCGACTTTCCATCGGCCATGGAGGTTTACCGCGCGGCCCATCTTGGAGGTGCGCAGAATTGGGAAGTGCGCAGCCTCTTCGGTGTCGCGCGTTTGCAGCCGGGGATCTCGTACTCCGCCGCACAGGCGCGCCTGGACGCCTTCGCCATGCGCATGGAGCAATCGTTCCCAGAGACGAATCGCGGAGTCAAGCTGCGTCTGACACCTTTGCGCGAGGCCATCACCGGCGAGGTAAGGCCATACGTCCTGCTTACGTTTGGGCTCGTCGGTGCTGTGTTGCTGATCGCTTGTGGAAACGTGGTCAACCTGCTGCTCGCGCGCGGCCTGGCCCGGCGCAAGGAACTCGCCGTGCGCGCCGCCATGGGTGCGGACCGTGGGCGGTTGGTCCGGCTCCTTCTGGTGGAAAGCGTTCTGCTAGCCGCCGCGGGAGGGCTCGCTGGGCTCGCGATGGCTTACTGGTGTGTGGGGCAGTTGCGGAACCTGCTGCTTCTCGACCTGCCGTCCTGGATGACGATTTCGATCGATAGCCGCGTGCTGCTGTTCACGCTGATCGTTTCCTTGATCGCAGGCATCGCCGCCGGACTCGCTCCCGCGCTCGCGGCTTCCGGTACGGCGTTCCAGGATGTCTTACGGGATGCTTCGCGCGGTTCCTCGGGCGGAACGGCGCAGGCGCGCATCCGATCCGCTTTGGTGGTTTCCGAACTGGCGCTCGCGGTTGCGCTGCTGGTCCTCGCCGGGGTTCTGGTAAAGAGCTTCTGGCGGCTTCAAAACGCCGACCCCGGATTCCGCAAGTCGGCCATGCTCACCTTCCGCACCGACCCGCCGTGGGCGCGATACAACAAGGCCGAGCACACGGCGCTTTTCTACCAGCAGGCGTTGGATCGCCTGCGGGCGCTGCCGGGCGTGGAAGATGCCGCGGCAAATCACAGCCTTCCGCTGGCGCTCAATCAGAACTACGGCAAGCCCGGTATTGAGGTGGAGGGGCAGAGCCTCGATGAGGTCGAGCGCAACCCGTTCGTGAATGTTCAAGTGGTCAGTCCGGACTACTTCCGGGTGATGGGCATCCCTCTTCGAGAAGGCAGAGGTTTTAGCGGAGACGACCGCCTGAGCGCCACTCCGGCCGTAGTGTTTAGCCGGCCCCTTGGCAGCGCGCTCTTCGGGAGCGGCGAGAGTCCCGTCGGAAAGAGAGTGAGGCTGAAGGGACTCTTGGGGGCCCTGGATTCCAGCCAACGGTCCTGGTTTCACGTCGTCGGCGTCGTCGAAGGAGTGAAGAGCGAGAATCTCCTCGGCGGCCAGGGTCTGGATATATACCTCTCCAATCAGCAGCAGTTCGCCGGAGACACCTTCTTCATTGTCCGGACGAGCCTGGAACCGGAGCGCCTGGCGCGACTGGTGACCCAAGCGATCCGCGAAGTGGACCCAATGCAACCTGTCTTCGATCTTCAGCCGCTTGAGAAACGGGTTGAGGACACGGTCTGGCAGCGCCGCATGGCCGGTCGGCTCAGCCTGCTTTTCGGCGGACTCGCCATTGTCCTGGCGGGATTAGGAACGTACAGCGTGCTGGCATACGGCGTCTCGCAACGCACTCGCGAAATGGGGATTCGACAGGCGCTTGGCTCGACTCCCAGCGAACTTCGAGGACTGATTGTCCGGCAAGGTTTGGCGCTCGCGGCGCCCGGCATCCTCTTGGGGCTGGCCGCATCGGGAGCACTCGCCTATCAACTCACCCCGCTGTTGTATGGCGTATCGCCTTTCGACGGCTGGACGTTTGTATCCGTCCCGCTGCTGGTCTTGGCAGTGGCGGCAGCCGCGTGCTACTTCCCCGCGGTTCGCGCGTCGAGAGTCGACCCCGCGGCCGCTCTCCGTCAGGATTGAAGATCGGTGGCAAGCGAGCGCCAACACGCCGGGAGTTCAACTGGATCGACGAACGGCTGTCCCCACGATCTTAAACCTGTGCGGCGGTATTCGACTCCCTCGTGGGCGGCAATCCATTCCTCGTAGCGGGCCATCCATCGAAATGCGCCGGCGAGCAGCGCCAGTTCCGCCCTTCGCCCCCGGACGGGCGCGCCGCCACACAACGCTTCGGGTGCGAACACGGCTCCCTCCACGTTCACCAGGCGCGGACAGAACTCATAGCGGTTCAGATAAACGCCGCTTCGGAGCGAACGCCCGGTGAAAAATCCGAAACCCCACAGCACGACTACACGGCGCTTGCCGAGGTTCATCGAATAGCGGCTACACGCGTTCTCCGGCGGACGCTCCCGCTCGAAACCGTATTCAAGAAGCAGGTTGCCATTCTCCCGGCGGATGTCGCAACCCCACTGCCAGCACTGCTGGTGAAGCAGGCTCGCTCCGCGCAACCGGATGTCTTCCGTGAACTTCACTTGGAAACGAGTGCGCCGGTCCATGCCAGCAGCAGAGCGAACAGACTGGCCGCAAGCGCTTGGCGTCCGGCCAACCGCGCCGCGAAGCGCCAGCTGCGCTCGCGCGCAATCGTGAGCGCCGTCACCAGGCAGGGGAGCAGCACTCCCGCCAGATAGACGGCAGTCAGGATTTGCACGTCCGTCATCCGCTCCTTTGCGGCTAATGGACCCAGAAGAAGAATGCCATCCTTCCGCACCGATCCCATTACGATCGCCAGCGCCGCTTCGCCTGGAATGCGAAAAGCCGAAAGGACGGGCCGGAGGCTCTCCGCAAGCCAATCTAAAACGCCGATATAGCTCAGCGCCGCGGCGGCGAGCGTGATTGCGAGGAACACGGGAAGAGCCACTACAAGGAACTGGCCCACGCTGCCTCGCACCTCCCTCCATACCGCCCGCCACCGCGGCCATTCCAGGAAGAATGCCCTTTCCGGCGTGAGAATTCGAAAATCCGTAGGCCGCGAGGACCGCGAAATCCACCAGGAGTACGCAAGCGCCGTTACCGCTAGATACATCAAGTACGGTGTGACGAGCCCAGGCCGCCCGCAAGCGCTGAAGACCGCCAGCGTCGCTCCAAACTGATACGAGCACGCGGAACCGAACGCGATCGCCGAGATGCAGGTGTTCCGGCCGCCGGCCGAGCATGACCGCGTCCCGATGACGGCGGGAACGTTACAGCCGAATCCCATAAGGATTCGTGGCACATCGCGTCCGGTTAATCCGAATGGCCGCACGGCCGGATCGATGGCCAGACTGATCCAGTCGATCAAACCGGAGGCCTTGTATACAGCGAGGAGGAGCGCGTACATCAGCACGACCGGCGCCGCCCATACAAGCAGGAGCGGTCCCATCGTAAGCAAGCCATACGACCCGCCAAGAAGCGCCGCCGCAGCTTCCGGCAATGAAGCCAAGGCTTCGACGGCCGGCTTCAACCAGGCTTGAACAAGGGGCTCCATCGCGCCGGCGATGCGGTTGGTTACCATCACTACCGCGATGGCCGGCAGCAAGAGCAGGACAAGGGCGCACAGGGGCGCCCACCACGAAACGTAATGATGTACCCGCTCGGATGCGCGCCCACGCGGCCGAGCCTCCATTCGTGCTGGAATCGGCTGCGCTGAGGCAATCCCGGCCAGCAGGGACACCCGCTCATGCGCGGACACGTGGCGGCCATCCACGTGAACCGCGCGCAAGCCGGCCGGAAGCGCCGCAGGATGCGCTTCAAGCTCTTTATCGCGGAAAGTCACCGCCACCACCGCGCGCCTTCCCGTTAACAGAGGCAAGAGATCGCGCAGATCCTCTTCCAAGTGCATGGCGGGCGCAACCAGTAACGCCACGTCCGCCCCGGCCAGCCGTTCGAGCGCATCCTTCGCCGCCTCCGAGTCGGCGGAGGAGTCGATCCCCGGCATATCCACCAGTGTGAAATCGTCCCAGTCGTAGCTTTCGCAAGCGAGCGTCGATCCACGGAAGTTCGCGCTGTAGGCGTACGCGCCCGTCAGGCTCGCCGCCAAAGTCGATTTTCCGGCGCTCTCCTTGCCGAGCATCGCCACCACGGGCTTTCTCGTCTTCAACACGCACACTCCTCGCCGCAGCACGAAAGATCGTCCAGGAACATCTGTTCGCGGCGATAAACCTCGAGCGGCTCCGTAGACACGTCAAGCCGCTTGGCGATCTCGTTTGCGACGACGGCAAAGCGCTGGCGGTACTTGTAGATGAAACAGAAAATTACGTTCCCATGGCGAACCTGCGGACCCGCTACGAACAACCCGGGAGTTCGCGTGGATTCGTCGCACTCCGTGAGCAGCGCGTGGCCCGAACGCGTCCATGCGAAGTGGTTCTTTATGGAGGCCAGACTGCCGGTGAAGCCCGTCGCGAGAATCGGCTGCGAGGCGGTTTCCCAGCGGCGGCCGTCTTTCGCGATCACGGTGAAGTGGCCGTTAGTTCGGGTGACGCCGTGTACCTTCACTTTGGCTACCAGTTCCACCGCGCCGTTCATGCTTTGCAGCCGGTCGCGCGTAAACGGGGACAAAGCAACGCTGGGATCGCTTTCGGAAAGCGTCCAAGGCGCGGCCCGGTCAAGAACCTGGACGCGCTTGCCGGCGGAGGCCAGATGATAAGCCGCATCGGCTCCGCTTTCATAACCTCCGATCACGAGAACTTCATCGCCGGGGAACCCCTTCCAGTCACCGGCGTGAGAGGCATGAACGCAGTTCTCCGCGCCGGAGAACGGATTCAGCTTCGGATATTGAAACTCGCCCGCCGCCCAGATGACGAACTTCGAGCGAAGCGCGCCGCGGGATGTATGTAGGCGAAATCCACCGTCGCGCGGCTCTATTCGCTGGACATCCCGGTTCTTCTGCACTGGCAACTCGAAGTGCTTGGCCACGCCTCGCAGGTAGCGCGCATACTCTGTGCCGGTTGGATGCTCCGTCTTGAGCGTGAACGCGGGGGATGTGCGCAGCGCCACGGCGTTCAGGTCCAGACTGCCGAAGGCGTTGCTAGTGAAAGAAGGCGTGATGAAACGCATCCCGGGCGGCCAGCGGTCGAACGACGCAGCCACGCCTTCGCGGTCGAGAATTGCGAAGTTATCGATTTGGAGATGCCGCAGCACGGCTCCGCACCCGACGCCCGCGGCCCCGGCGCCAACGATCACCACATCGTAGGTCTTGTGCAATGGCCAGGATACGGTCGAAACCCCGGCGGCTGAAGAACATTTGTGCGAATGGACGCTCGCCGCCCTTGAGCGGGCGGGAACGTTCCGCTAGCGGCCAGCCGCCTGCAGCCCCTTCAATCGCGATTCCGGCGGACTCCAACCCGGCCGCAGACGGGCGGCTTCCTGATAAGACGCAATCGCCTCATCCAGATTCCTCGATGCCTCCGCGATGAGCCCGCGATGGTAAGCGATGCGCCAGCCTGGCGCACCCAAGCGCTCCGCCACGGCCAGGTCGCGCAGCGCCTCTTTGTAGCGGCCGGTCAGAAAGAGTGCCGAAGCATGGACCTCGCGCAGGCCGGCGTCGTCGGGAGACAGGCGCATATGCTGTTCGGAGAAGCGAAGCGCATAGGGAAGATTGCCCTCCTCCATGGCGATCCGCGTTCGCAGTGCCGCCGCCTTGGGATTCGGGCCGGGCGCGCTCAATAATTGATCGAGAAGCTGCTGCGCCTTGAACACCTGCCGCTCGTCGTAAGCGAGCGCGGCGTTCGCCAGCAGAGCGGGCTGGCTTTGCGGGCACAATTGCGCCAACCGGTCGATTTCCGCGCGAAGCAGTTCGCACTGGTCCACGCCGCTCGGCAGGCGGCAGCCCTTGGGGTCCGCGCGGGCCTCCAGCAACTCACTCCACGTTTCGTTCAGCCGGCCTTCCACGTTGCTACAGTCCAGGTTCCACCGCACGGTACGCGCGGCGCGTTGCGAGCAAGCGCCACAGATGAGCAGCGTCGTTGCGGTTGCGAGTAGTCTTCGGAGCATAATTTCGATTAGCGGTAGTTGCGAAGAATTCCGTCGGCGATCTTAATCATCTGGTGAATGGCCGGACCGAGCGTGGCGACGAAGATCCCCGGCAGAAAGCACACGATCAAGGGGAACACCAGCTTGACCGGCAGCGACTGCGCCAGCAGCAGCGCCCGCATCCGGCGGCGGTCGCGCATGTCGTCGGCCTGGTGGCGCAGTGTCTCGGCGAGACTCGAACCGATCTGCTCGGCTTGAACGAGCGCGGAAACGAACACCGTCACAGCGGTAACGTCGATCCGCCGGGCGAGCTGCCGCAGCGCCTGCGCGCGCGGGACTCCCGCAAGCATCTCGCGCTGGTAGGTGGAGAACTCCTGCGACAAGGGCCGTTCTTGCGATTGCGACTCCAGTATCCGGTTCAGCGCCGCGTCGAACCCCAATCCCGCCTCGGCCAGGGTGGCGAACAGATCGAGCGCCAAGGGAAGATCCTCCTCCACGGCGACCACGCGCTCCCGCCTCCGTGAACGGACAGCGAGCACTGGAATCGCCACGATGATCGCGAAAACGATCCATGGCGCCAGGCTCGCCACCGCGACGAACAGTTCGCCGACGCCACCCGGAAACACCGACGCCGACCGCATCATCCATTCGACAAGGCCGCTTTGGGCGAGCGCCCATCCGAACAGACCTCCCAGCAGGAGTGCCGCCGTCTGCGCGCCGAGAAATGAGCGCACTGCACCCGGCTGCCGGTAACCTGCCAGCGAAAGCCACCGCCGCAGCCAGGATTCGCGCCGTGCTTCGCGGCCGCCTGTTTCCGGAATCACGTCCGCGATGGTGGCGTCGACCAACCCCACCGCCCGCCGCCTCAAGACGGCGGAGAAGGCGCGCATGGCGCCGCCGATCAGGAGTGCGGCCGCCAGTATCCAGATGAGTTCGCCGCCCATGCGTCAGAATCTCACCCTGCTCATTCTCGATATCCAGAGGATGCCCACGGCTTGAAGAACGACCGCCGACGCGGCGATTAAGGTGCCGATGGAGCTGCCAAGGAACTCTTCCAACGTCCCCGGGTTCGCCCGCCACATGATAAGCGTGACCGCATAGGAGATCGCCATCACCGCGACCACGGACGCGTGAACTTCGACGGATTGTGCCTGTATGCGGCGCGACATTTCTATGCGGTCGCGTATCGTTCGCCCGATGGAAGTAAGCGTCTGCGCCATGCTTCCACCGGTTTCCCAATGAACCGAGAAGCTGGTGGCGAAGAAGCGGAACGTTTCCAGCGGCACGCGGCGGGCGAGCGATTGGATGGCCTCCACCGGGTCGTCGCCCAGCCGTATGCGCCCAATCAGGTCCCGCAACTGGCTCCGAAACGGGTCGCGAGCTTCGACGTAGGCCGCTTCCAGCGCCGCCAGAATGCCTGTTCCGGCCCGCAATGCCCCAACCATGAGATCGATCGCGTCGGCCAACTGGGTTTCAATTTCGGTTGCCCGGCGCGCCGCCAGCCAATCCTCAAACACCCAGGCGATCGCGGCGGCGAGGATGCCGAAAGCGACCGCGTACTCAAACGGAAGCGAGGTGAGAAAGTAAACCGCCAGCGCCACCGTTAACCCAGCCGCCGGCGCGAGGAGCCTGTAGCGCGGCGGAAAAACCGCCGGTTCGTCCGAGGCGCCGCTTGCCATCCCGCGCAGGCCGGTCGAGGCGACGTCAACCCGGCGCAGAGACCGTTCGCGGAGATAAGCCGAGTACCAAAGATAGAAACCCGCCGCCGCGGCGATCACCAGAATGAGCGGGACGACGGCTTCCATCATAGCTATGCACGCTTGCGGAACAGTTCGAGAGGAACCTCGATGGCCTGATTGCGCAACAGCGCCACCACGTGGGGAACCAGGCCGGCCGCGTGGAACTCGCCCAACAGGCGCTTTCCGTCACGGCCCTGGCGCTGGAAGGCGAAAATGTCTTGAAGCAGCGGCGTGTTTCCTTCCAGTCCCGTGATCTCGGTGATCGTTTCCACCCGGCGCACGCCGTCTTCGCAACGGCGCACATGAACCAGGAGCTGAATCGCGGACGTCACCTGCTCGCGAACGGCGCGCGAGGGCAGTTCCATCCCAGCCATTAACACCAACGTTTCCAGGCGCGACAGCGCGTCGCGCGGAGAGTTCGCGTGAATCGTCGTCAAACTGCCGTCGTGGCCGGTGTTCATCGCCTGCAGCATGTCGAGCGCTTCGGCCCCGCGAACTTCGCCGACGATGATACGGTCCGGCCTCATGCGCAGGCTGTTCATGACGAGGTCGCGCGCGGTAATACGGCCGCGGCCCTCGATATTCGGCGGACGCGTTTCCATGCGAACCACATGTTCCTGCTCCAAAACCAGCTCCGCCGTGTCTTCGATGGTGACGATACGCTCGTTATCCGGGATGACTTCGGCCAGACCGCCGAGCAGCGTCGATTTGCCCGCGCCCGTGCCACCAGAAATCAGCACGTTCAACCGGGCTTTCACCGCAATCTCCAAAAACTGCAGCATCGCGGGAGACATCATTCCGAGGTTGAGAAGCTCTTCGCGGCGGAGCCTCCTCCGCCCGAAGCGGCGGATGGAAATCGTCGGCCCGTCGATGGTCACGGGCGGCAGCGTGGCGTTTACGCGGCTTCCGTCGGGCAGCCGCAGGTCCGCCATCGGCGACGTCGCGTCGATGCGGCGGCCCACTTGCGCCGCAATGCGCTCGATGACGCGCACAATATGATCGTGATCGCGGAAACGCACGTCGAGCCGCTCGATGCGCCCAAAGCGTTCGACGTAGACCTGGTCTGGACCGTTGACGAGAATATCGGTCACCGCAGGGTCGGCCATCAACGGTGCAAGCGGTCCCAGCCCCATCGTTTCCTCGGCGAGTTCCTCCGCCAGGCGGCTGCGTTCGCCTTCGTTGAGCGGCAGGTCTTCGGTCTCCAGCATCCGCGAGGCGAACTCTTGAACCGCGGCGTTCATCTGGCCGTCGGGCGAACCTAACAGGTTGCGCTCACCTATTTCCTTGAGCAGGCGCTCTTGCAGAGACGCCTTTACGGCGTAGTAGTCGGCCCCGCCTATGTGCGGGTGAGGTTCCTGCTGCGTTGCGTCGGTCAGAGCCCGGAACGGCGCGCTCTTTACAGAAGCGCGAAGCCTTTCCGCGGGAGCCGCCGACATAGGCTTGCCAAGCGCGCGGCGCACCTGCGCCTCCTGAAAACGTTCCGGGTTTTCGCTCATGCCGTCGCCTTCTTTACCAACGGAGGCGGTGGTGGCGCCGCTTCCACGCCCTGAACATCCGCTTGCTCGGCCGTGGCCTCGATATCGTAGACCATCCCGGCCATCACGCGGCCGAAGCCGAACCAGCGCGACGTATTCAGTATGTAGGGGCGTCCCGTGTTGGCCGCGACCAGTATGCCTTTGCGATAGGGAAAGAGGTAGTCCACCGGCCGTTCGAGCCGCGCTTCCATGTCCGCTTGTCCCAGGTGGCCGGCGAACCGCTGATAATTACGGTTCACAACGATGCGCTGGCGCTCGCGGGGAAAGTTGATCGCGTCCAGAACGGGCAGCAGCTTGACCGCCCCGGCCAGGCTTCCGGCGATGCCTTGCAACACCACGTAAGCCGTCTCGGACAGATCGAGAATGGAGATGACCGCCGAATCGAGCATGGGGAACGTGTCGACGATGACGTAGCTGTAGGCTCGTCTTGCCAGGCTGATTACGCGGGCAAGCGAGGCGTCGTCCACCTCGGAGGCCGAAACGGCGTCGGGCGGCGCGGCCAGCACGTCCAGCCCGCATTCGTGAGAAACGGCGATCCTCCGCAGCAGCGTTTCATCCAGGCGGTCCCGCTCCCGCACGGCGTCGACCAACGTCGCCTGCGGGACCAAATCGAGCAACAGCGAACACACGCCCAACTGCAACGATGCGTCGATCAAGAGGACTCTTCCCGGATGACGCTTGGCAAGCGAACAAGCCGCGCTCACCGAAAGCGTCGACTTGCCCACTCCTCCTTTGTTGCTGATGAAGGAAACGACCTTGCCGAGGGATCCCGAGGCCGCGGCGCGCGGCGCGAACAACCGGTCGAGCAGTGGGCGAAACTCGGTCGACGCCAGCGGGCGGCGCAGGAAATCCTGCACCTGAGAGCGCAGCAGATCGATGACAAGTCCGCTTTCCAGTTCGTTCGCCGACCACTGATCCGGCCGGTACATCGCCACCACCATCGTCCGCGGCAGTGTTTGGCCGATCTCCCGCGCGAAGGAGCGAAGGTCCCGCACATCGCGGTCCATTTGCACGCAAATTAAATGCGGATTGCGGCTTTCGGCGATCTCCAGGCCCTCGTGGAAGTTGGTGGCCGTATATAACACCGCGCGCCAGTTCGGTACGCCCGAAAGCGCGGCCTGCACTTCGGCGGGCAGCGCGGGATCGGAGCCGATCAGCAGGATTTGCAGAGTGGTTTCCATGCGATTGTTCAGCGCACAAGGCCCGGAGCAAGCAACGCGTCCGCCAACGTCCGGTTCGACTCGAATATCAGCGTCCATTCCGCTTGGCTGAGCGCTGGCTGCGCGCCGGCCAGTTGAACACTGGCGTTGACAAGCGCGACTTGGGAGGGTGATTTAGTGACTACGGCGGTACCGGCCGCGACAGCGATCTGGGCCGTGCCGAAGCCGACGATCCGTTCGATGCCGGCAATCAATTCGTACACCGGCACGAAACCGGCGCTATCGCCGGAAGGAGCCGCCGGCGCAAGCGGCGAACCAATCACCCTGCCGGAACCGGTCAGAAGAAATCGCCCTGCCGGTGTCAATCCGAGCGAGATGGTTCCCCCGGCGTCGACGGTCACCAGCGCGTTGCCTTGCAGCGCCTCCCAGAAGCTTCTTTCAAGCGCAAAGTTCGTCACTCCCGGCGATGGCGGCGTGACGATGGGGTTGCCGACGCTGCGCGCCGGGCGGGCGTCCGCTATTGCCGTCGCCCGCACCGTAAGCCCGTCGATCCGAGGCGAATATCCGTTCTGGCTTGCCTGCATTGTGGAGCCGCGGCCGAGAAGGAAGGGAATGGAAGGCCCGTTGGATCGAGAAGCATCTCCCGCCCCGAACGCTTCGTTCGACCGCCGCAAACGCACAAGAAGAGCGGTGTCGCCGGGGGGTGTGAAGTCCAGCCGTGTGTAGTCGCTTTCCTCCGTGCCCGACACCCCAGGCGTGAAAGTACCGGCCACGATATCGCCATCGATCTCGTTCGCCAGGTTTGGCTTCAATGCCGGCTTGTAAACTCCAATGCTCTGGACCGTCTGAAACGCATTCAGATCCGACTGGCCGGCGCTCAGTCCGACCACGGGTCCGGCCCCCAACTGTTTCGCATCGCTCGACAGGTCGAAATCGTCGTCGAAGATCCACTCGGCCATCTCGCTGGCCTTGGCCCGGCGCTGGGCATCCGGCAAGGCGTCGCGAAAGCGTAATCCCTCAATCGCCGCGGAATCGGCCGCGTTCTGCATCTGAACGCGCGCGAGCGTCGCATACCCCAAGTCGAGAGTAAGCGCCGCCACGGCACATATCCCGAAGAGCAAAAGCGCCGCCTGAACAAGTACCAATCATTACCTCCGCGTGGGCGCCGCTACCATGTCGCGGCGGCTTCCGTTGATGGTCTCGATCATCCCCAGCGAAGACGCTCCCGCCGGCGCGCTCCCGGACCCGTCACCCACGGCCGGGAGCGCAAACGGACTGCGCGGCGTCAAGCCGGGGGTGCGGCTGTTCAGCGGGTCTTCCGGACGCCCGGAGCGCGGCACGCAACTGATCTCGGCGTCCACGGCCAGTGATTCAAGCAACCCCGCGACTTCGTTTGGATCGACGGCGATCACCAGTTCCTGCACGGGGCGCGTCCGCGTCACCGCTCCCTGCGTCAGCGAGCGCGCGAAGACGGGAATCAGCCGCGTGACCATGGGCTCGACCACCAATCCGTTTTGCACGAGCACCCGCACGGTCGCTTGCTTCTGCCAATTGCTAAGCCGCGCCTGCATGTCCAGTTGCTTGCTGTAAACCCCGCCAACGCTGCCGAAACCCTGCATCGTGTTGCGGCCCGGGTCGAGCGGCAGCGCGGACACAAGATCGAAGCGGTCGCCCGGCTGCAATCCGAATATTCCAGCGACTTTGTCCGCCTCCACGCGCACCGCGCGCTTGCCCTCCGGGATTCCGGCAACCAGTCCTGGCCGTGTGCCGGGCGGCAGGAAATCGCTCTCGGTAAACGCATACCCTTGCGCTTTGTCGTGGTCGAGCACGCGCCCCAACACTTGGCGCAGGTCCGTGAACATTTCCTTCGGAACCTGAGCGGGGGGGAGATAGATGACGGTAAGCCGCTTGTTCTGCGCGTCCCAGAAGTGATCCCGCGTGATGCGGGTGTAGCGGGGAATCCGCTGCGCGCTCACCGGAACCGCGACGAGTCCGCGAAGCGAGCGCTCCGCCCCGCCAAGCCAGGGGATGCGTAGCAAACCCGCGTACCAAAGCCCGCCGAGCAGGACGGCTACCAGCCCCAATGTGGCGACAGCCGGGTGCTGATACCAGGGACGCTTGGGAACGAACGGCCTCATTCGAATACCTCGCGGCGGAAAATCGCTTGCGCTGAAATTAACTTGCGGAAGGGCCGCAACGTCTGGCCCGCGAACGCCAATTGCCTCCCGAGTCCGAATGGGCCGGCGTATGGCCCGGCGATCTCGTTATTGACGGGAGCTCCCGGCGCCGCGTTGGCCTCGGTCACGTTTGCGTCGTCGGCCGCGATCGGATTGCCGATGTTCGGCTCGAACGGCCCGGCGACGTTCTGACGGAAGCCGGAAAGCCCGGCCGCTTGGAAGGGGTAATTAATCACGATGGCCGCCACGCCCGCCTGCGGGCAAGGTGAATCGAGATTAAACGTCGTTGTGGGTACGCCAGCTTCGATGCAACGGACTTCTTCCATGACGGGAATCCACTCGATCGTCTCCACGCCGTTTGGGCCGCGATCCAGCACGCGCGGAATGCCTACCGTGAAGGCGCTGCCGGAAGAAAGCAATGCGCCGGGGTAGCGCAGAAAGCGCCTCGAAATACCGGCGACGGTAACAAAGTCGACAATCATAAGCGGAAGAAGAGCCCGATTTACCAAGGGAAGGTTGGCCCTGGTGGTTTCGAAACCTGAATCGTCCATGTCCAGGACAAGCAGTGCTGGATCGAACACACGCGCAGTCACATCCGGCTGGGACAGCGCCTGGGTAAGCGTGAAGCTGGCGGGCAGCGGAGACAATGCCAGTTCCCGCGCCCCCACTCGGGCAGCGTCGTTCAACACCTGCGCGGTGAACACCATTCGGCCGAGGTCGATGCCGCCCGCCAACAAAACATAGAGCAGCAGCGAAATCAACGCGAATTCGACGAGACCGGAGCCCCGCCGCCGGCGACGCGGCAACGGAGCTCCAGAATGGCTAAAGCTCACAGTTACGGCTCAAGCACAAGATCGGCGACCGAGCCGACGGTCGCCAGGTTGTTGCCCAGGCGCGCCGTGCCGCTGTTGGCTTCGATCGTCGTTACGTCGAGACCAATACCGGTTGCCGCTGCGCCACCGGAATCCACGCCCGCCGCCGTATTCGACGTTTCGATGATTTTGCCGCTCACGATCGGCGCGTTGTCGTCGATGTGCGCGCCCGGCAAGACAGCGGCCATGGCGCCGATCAGGTCCGTCGTCTTGTGGCCGAAAGTGGCCACGGCGGCGGCGGCGACCAGAGCGACGCCCGCGATCAACAAACCGTATTCGACAAGGGCCGCGCCCTTTCTTTTCTTGTTGCGATTTAGTCTAAGCATGTTTCTACTCTCCTTTTGTGTATTTGAATCGAACGAGGCCCTGCACGCCTCCGCATCACGAATAATGCCCGTCCTATAAAAAATCATTTGCCCCCCGCCGTTTTCGCCAGATTGCCCGGCGTGGGCAAAAGCTCACTTGCGGCCGGAAATTCCCAAAGCGGCATCTCCGGCTTCGGATCGCGCACCAGGATCGGATTGACCACCACGATCAGCTCCAGCCCTTCATTTGAGCGGTCGAACGACTTGAACAGCCAGCCCA
>Ga0187894_10003095_pt1 | contig 19059 bp, 12 predicted proteins | sample GBC1701081metaG_FD_136650 | JGI IMG/M metagenome (GOLD analysis project Ga0187894, IMG submission 136650) | White microbial mat communities from a lava cave in the Kipuka Kanohina Cave System on the Island of Hawaii, USA - GBC170108-1 metaG ...
GTTCGACCGCGGCGCGATATTGATCCTCTGAGTCCATGCCGCCCGACCAGCCGTCCGATGTTTCGAGCAGCGGCTGAATCGCCTTCAGCATCGCGTAGCCGCGCCCCTCATTCTTTTCGAGCGCCTTCTTCACCGCGTCGGGATCGAACTCCAGCGCCGAATCCGGCCGGAAAAGGGGGCCGACCTTGCGATCCACGTCGGCGAAGATGCGAAATCCCTTGCAGGCCGCCAGCGCGCGGTCCAGCATCTTCTCATCCAGCGACGCCATGGGAGAGCAGTTGATGCGTGCGTAGTCGAGGAAGGCCTCGCGCAGCGTTTCCGGCGGCAGCGCGGCGCAGGCATCGGTGTTGAACGCCAGCAGCTTCTCGCGGTCGAACTTCGAGCTGGTCTTGCCGCAGCGCTCCAGCGTGAAACGCGCCACCATCTCGGCGGGGGTCATCTTCTCGATGTCCTCGCCCGGCGACCAGCCGAGCAGCGCGACGAAATTGATCACCGCTTGCGGCAGATAGCCGGATCGGCGGAAGTCCCACACCTCGATCTCCGGCGGCTGAACGCCCACGGCCGCCGCGATCCGGCCGAGCTGCTCGAAATCCATCTCCGTGTCGGACTTGTCCAGCCAGCGCTGCACCGCCGCGTCATCGATTCCGCCGGTCCGCGCGACGTCGGCAGCCGTCCATTTTCCTCCGCGGATCCACTCCTGCACGCGCGTCCGCACGACGCGATGCTTGTCGCGCTTGGACATCTTGGTTCCATCCATGTTCATGACGATCGGCACGTGGGCGTAGCGCGGGCGTCGGAACCCCAGCGCATCCTGCAGGGCCTGATGCTTCGGCGTGTTCATCAGGTGCTCCTGCGCCCGGACCACGTCGGTGATGTGCATCAGCTCGTCATCCACCACCACGGCGAAGTGATAGGTGGGCCAGCCGTTGGACTTCACGATGACGAAGTCCTCCATCTCCTCCGCGCGGATCGTCACGTCGCCGAGAATCCGGTCCTGCACGGTCATGTCCCGGCTCGGCGCGCTCATGCGGATCACCACCGGCCGGCCCGCCGCGCGGGACTTCTCCGCGTCAGCCTTGCTCGGCGCGTCGCCGTTGCGGCGGTAGCGGAAGTTCCGCTTCTCCGCCTTCGCCTTTTCGCGCATGGCCGCCAGCTCCTCGGCGGTGTCGAAGGCGTAATAGGCGTGGCCGGACGCGATCAGCCGGTCGGCATGTTCGCGATAGATCTCCAGGCGCTCTGACTGGCGGTAGGGAGCGTCGGGGCCTCCCTCCCAGGGACTCTCATCCGGCTTGAGACCCAGCCAGTCGAGGTCGGCGCGAATCTTTTCCTCCGCGCCGCCGATGTTCCGGTCCACATCGGTGTCTTCGATCCGCAGCACGAACTTCCCGCCGTTGTGCCGCGCCAGCAGCCAGTTGAACAGGGCGGTCCGCGCCCCGCCGATGTGCAGATGCCCGGTGGGGGAGGGGGCAAAACGGGTCTTCATAGGGGATTCCGCCATCCCGGCATGATCGGGGCGGCCGACCTGTGAATCAACGCCCGAACGTGAGAACCGATTTATCACGTTACTTCCTGCTCGAATGTAGCCCCTCTGCCGGTCTACAATCAGACGCATGCACCGGATCGGGCGGGACCGGAGTCGTTGCGCACCCACAGCCTGCGCTATTGTGCCGGCTGCGCTGGCGGCGCTTTGCCCAGTGTCGACCGCCCGGGCCGGCATACTGGCAGGTCCGATATGCCACCCGGTCACCGGACACGTTTATTTGCTGCTCGACCCGACCTCCTGGACCGTCGCCCGTTCGCAGGCGGAGAGCCTGGGCGGCGCACTCGTCACGATCAATGACCTGGCAGAGAACGAATGGGTTCGCCAGAACCTCGCCAACGCCGGCGGCGTGCCGCGGAACATCTGGCTCGGGCTGAACGATCAGCAGCAGGAGGGCGCCTTTGTCTGGACCAGCGGACAGACGGCTCTGGACACCAACTGGGAGGCCGGCCAGCCGACTCAGTCCCCCAACGCGGAGGACTTCGTCCTGATGAAGCCCGGCTCCGGCAAGTGGTCCGATGAACCCGGATCGGTCGCCGCGTTCGGCTGCGTCGAATTCAATAACACCTACAGCGACTGCAACACCAACGGCGTGCCCGACGGCTGCGACCAGGATTGCAACTTCAACGCCATCGCCGACGACTGCGAGTCCGACTCCGACTTCGACGGCGTGATCGACGCGTGCGACCAGTGCCCCGGCGGCGACGACCTCGAGGACTGCGACACCGACGGCGAGCCGGACGACTGCGAGCCGGATTTCGACCACGACGGCCTGATCGACGATTGCGACGGCTGTCCCAACGACTATTTCAAGATCGAGCCGGGCGTTTGCGGCTGCAATTTTTCGGAGGATGACTCCGACGGCGACGGGGTGGCGGACTGCTACGACTTCTGCCCCTACGTGCCCGACTCCGACGGCGACGGATATGACGACTGTCTCGACGTCTGCCCCAACGATCCGCTGAAGGCGTCGCCCGGCCACTGCGGCTGCGGCGTGATCGAGGACGCCAACGACGACGGCGTGCCCGACTGCTTCATCACGGATAACTGCCCCAACGATCCGAACAAGACGTCGCCCGGCGCCTGCGGCTGCGGCGTGTCGGACGCGGACAGCGATTTTGACGACATTCCCGACTGCATTGACGTCTTCGACGGCGAAGATGATCTGTCGGATGCCGACGGCGACGGCATCTTCAACCTGCTCGACAATTGTCCCGCGACGCCCAACGATCAGGCCGATTCGGACGGCGACGGCATCGGCGACGCCTGCGACGACACGCCTTCCCCCGCGCCGCAGGGATCGAGCGGAGGAACCTCGCTCTGCGCGCTCTTCGGATTCTTCAATTCGGCGATGCTGGCGGGGACCGGAATTCTGCTGGCATTCCACCGGCCTGCCCGGCGCGCCTGGTTCAGGCGTTGCGGCGGATCGGTATCTTGCGCCCCTGTTCATCCACCGCGACGTAGATGACGCTCGCTTCGGTCACGCGCAGACGCAGCATGGGATCACCCATCCGCTCGGCCTCCACCAGCACGCGCACGCGAACCGAGCTGCTGCCGATCTTTTCAACGTAGGTGAAGAAGCTGAGCAGGTCTCCCACGACGACCGGCTGCTTGAACTCGACCGCCTCCATCGCGATCGTCACGAAAATGTGCGGCGCGATCCGTCGCGCCTCGACCGCGCCCGCCTGGTCGATGTAGCTGAGCAGCACGCCGCCGAAGATCGTGCCGTGCGGGTTGGTGTCGCGCGGCATCATCACGACGCGGATGGCGGGGCAGTCGGAGGGTTGGGTGGCGGACATGCGAAATTACCTCGTGGCTGATCCGGTTCGAGATATTATCCGATGCGACGTCCGGCGTCGGACCCCTCCCGCCCGCCGGAAAGCCGGACCCGTCCGAAGGATAAATCCGCCCTCGGCGCATCGCCGCCCTGTTGACAACCGCGGCGTTCCGGCGACCATACCCGGCCCGGCGCGGGCCGCCGCGTGACGTTTTCAAGCGCCCGATTGGAGTGGATATGGCTAAGTTCAAAGGCGACGTGACCGACCCCGCCCTGGCCGAGCGCGGCCGCAAGCGAATCGAATGGGCCGAAAATGACATGCCCGTCCTGCGGCTGGTCCGCGAGCGGTTTGCCCGCGAGAAGACTCTCCGCGGCCTGCGGATGAGCTGCTGCCTGCACATCACCGCCGAGACGGCCAACCTGGCCCGCACGCTGAAGGCGGGCGGGGCGGACCTCGTGCTCTGCGCGAGCAACCCGCTCAGCACGCAGGACGACGTGGCCGCCGCGCTGTGCAAGGAATACGGCATTCCCACCTACGCGCGCAAGGGAGAAAGCACCAAGATCTTCTACGACCACCTGCACGCGGCGATCGACCACCGCCCCAACGTCACGATGGATGACGGCGCGGACCTCGTGCATCAGCTCCACACGACGCGCAAGAAGGAAGCCTCGGACATCGTCGCCTCGATGGAGGAGACCACCACCGGCGTCATTCGCCTGCGCGCGATGGAGGCCAAGGGGGCGTTGAAGTTTCCTGTGATCGCCGTCAATGACGCGACGACCAAGCACCTCTTCGACAACCGCTATGGCACCGGGCAGAGCACGCTCGACGGCGTGATCCGCGCGACCGATATGCTCGTCGCCGGACGCCGCGTGGTGATCAGCGGGTACGGCTGGTGCGGACGCGGCGTGGCGAGCCGGGCGCGCGGACTGGGCGCGCTGGTGACCGTGACCGAGATCAATCCGCTGCCCGCGCTGGAGGCCGTGATGGACGGCTTCGAGGTTTCACCGATGGCCGATGCGGCCCGCGCCGGCGACCTCTTCATCACCGTGACGGGCAACAAGCACGTCCTGCGCGGCGAGCACTTCAAGTCCATGCGGGACGGCGCGGTGATCTGCAACAGCGGCCATTTCGACGTCGAGATCGACATTCCGGCCCTGCACAAGCTCAGCCGCAAGGTCAATCGCGGGGTGCGCACCAACGTCGATGAATATGTGCTGAAGGATGGCCGGCGCATCTATCTGCTCGCCGACGGCCGGCTGGTCAATCTCGCCGCGGCCGAGGGCCATCCGGCGAGCGTGATGGACATGAGCTTCGCCACGCAGGCGCTGGCGACCGAATTCGCCCGCAAGCAGAACGGCAAGCTCTCGGTCGCCGTTCATCGCGTCCCCGCCGAGATCGAGGACTGGGTGGCCAAGCTCAAGCTGGAGGCGATGGGCATTCGCATCGACCGGCTGACCGCCGATCAGAAAAAGTACATGGCGTCCTACGAGGAAGGCACCTGACGGCGCCGGTTCAGGGATTCTGGTAGGCGTCGTAGATCGCGCGGACATCGCCTTCGACCGCGCAGAACGCATCGGCCACGTCGGGGTCGAAGTGGCGGCCGCGCTCGCGCCGGATCATTTCCATCGACTGCTCAAAGGCAAAGGCGGGCTTGTAGGCGCGCGGCGACGTCAGCGCGTCGAACACGTCCGCGACCGCCGCGATGCGGGCCTCGGAGGGAATGTCGTCGCCCGCCGTTCCCGCGGGATAGCCGCGCCCGTCCCAGCGCTCGTGGTGCGACAGCGCGATTCGCGCCGCCATCGCGAGCAGTTCATTCTCCGATCCCCCCAGGATCTTCGACCCCATGGTCGTGTGTCCCTGCATGACGCGGCGCTCCTCCGGCGTCAGCGGACCGGGCTTGGTGAGGATCGCATCCGGAATGCCCAGCTTGCCCACGTCGTGCATCGGGCTGGCAACCAGGATCGTCCGCGCCGTCTCGCGCGGGTAGCCCATCTGCCGCGCCACGGCCTCGCAATAGCAGCTCATGCGCCGAATGTGGTCGCCCGTCTCGCCGTTGCGGAACTCCGCCGCCGTCGCCAGCCGCACGATCGTGTCCATGTGCGACTGGAGCAGTTGCTCGTGCAGCCGCGCGTTTCGCAGGCTGACCACGGCGACCGACGCCAGCGAGGTGAGGATGCGTTCGTCCCGGTCGGTGAAGGGGATGACGCGGCGCTCGTCGTCCAGCCGGTTGATGATCTGGATCACGCCCAGCACGGAGCCCGCGATCTCCACCAGCGGGAGGGCGATCATCGAGGTGGTGCGGTAGCCGGTGGCCTGATCGCTGCGCGGATCGAACCGAAAGGGGGATTCCGCGGGGATCGCATAGACGTCGGGGATTCGCAAGGCGCGGCCGGTGACCGCGACATGTCCCGCCAGCGAGCCGGGATCGAGCGGCAGGAGCTGTCCCTGCGCGGCGGCCCAGGGGCGCTCGCTGAGCGGCGCGCAGCGGATGCAGGCGTCGGCGCGAGCGTCGTTCTGGCATGAGACGAATCGAAGCCGCTGGTTGTGAATGACGTAGAGCGTGCCCGCCTCGGCCCGCACCAGCGCGCGCGATTCGGTCAGCAGGGAGTCGAGCAGTTCTTCAACGGGACGGGGCGCGGTCAGACCCGAACAGATCCGCAGCAGCGTCTCGAATTCCTCGACGGCGCTGCGGAGCGCGGGAGCATCGGCGCCGGGCGCGGCGACAGCCATGAACCCATGTTATGCGGCCGGACTATCGTCCGACAAATCTGCGTCGCAGGAATCCGAAACCCAGCACCATTCCCGCCAGCGCCTGGGGCATCAGCGTGCCGCAGCCGGTCATGCCCGGCACGATCGGCGTCGGGATGGTCGTCGAGGGGGTCAGCGGCGTATAGACCGCCTTAATCGAGATGTCGGAGGTCTGCACGATCAATTGCGTCGGATTCTGCGTGAACTGCGAGCCGTTGGTCGGCCGGTTCACGAACTCCGGTCCCGGCGCATCCCAGCGGGTGAAGACGAAGCCGGGGTTCGGCACCGCATGCACCATGATCTGATCGCCGGGGGCGTAGAGATTCTTGATCACGTCGCGCGACACGAGGCCGCCGTTGCCCGGATCGTTGACGATCGTCAGCGAAAGGCCCGGCACGGCGGAAACGGTGTCGGTCACGATCGTGTTGGCGGCGTCCGTGACCCGGAACGTGTAAACCGTCGGGTTGCTCGGCCGCGCGATGGGCTGCGGCGTCATGGCGGTACCCGGATCATCGGCATCGGGAGCGGGCGCCCACTCGTAGTGGTAGGGAGGCGTGCCGCCGCTGGCACTGCCTTCGAGCAGAACCGTGCCGCCGATCTGGAAGGTCTTATTGGGGCCGGCGTCCACGCGCAGCGGATTGCCGATCACCACCCGCACCTGATCGGTCGCCTCCGTACCGGTCGCATCGCGCACCTTGAGGGTGTAGGTCATGTTGATCGAAGGCGTCGCGGTCGGCCGGGCCAGGGTCGGATTGTTCAGGAAGTTGGGCGGCGTCCATTCGTAGGAGTAGGGCGGCGCGCCAAACTGGGCGACGATCGGCTGGTTCTGACCGTCGACGCCGCCGAGAACGACCGATTCGCCCGGCGCGAGCGTGACTTGCGCGATGCCGCCGCCCTGCGGCAGCGTGGCTTCCGGCGGTTCGGCATTGGCCTGCACGGCGCGGGTGATCGTGAAAAAGTTGGGGGTCAGCGACACGGGCAGATTGCAGAACGTCGGGCGCATCAGCAGGCGGTAGTCGCTGCCGGAGGCCAGCGACTGGGCGGGGGTGAGCGTGCCGACGTTCCAGGCGAACTCATTGCTGCCCACCGCGAAGTTGGAGACCACCGAGCCGAGGATCGTGTTGCCCTTGACCAGGAAGATATCGATGGGATCGCTGCCGGCCCCGGAGAAGGTCCACTTGATCGTTTTGTTGACGCCGGTGATGAGGTTCTCACCGCCCAGGGGGGTCGTGAAAGAGAGGGCGCTGGAGCAGGGATCCTGCGGCCCGCCGCCGCCGCCGGGGCCGAAGGTCAAGGCCACGGACGCGATGCGCGTGGTCCAGGTCTTCGACTGATCCGTCAGCATGTGGAAGCCCCAGATCGTCGAATTGTCAGAGGGATCGAGGGCGGGCTGCGCGTATTCGCCCCAGAACTGGCCGTCGAATCCGTTGGCGCCCGGCTCCACCAGCAGCGGCACGGACATGAAGCCGCCGGGCGAATCGAACTGGCGCCACGAGTAATACATTGACGGAAATTCCGAGACGCTCGCCTTGGTGAAGAACAGCACGGCGTCGCCGAACTTATTGGCGCAAATGCCGGGCACGAAGGTCGACCCGCCGGGATTCTGCACCACGCCCTGGTCGACCAGTCCGACCTGCGTGGCGTTGAGGATCGCGATGCGGTACCAGCGGCAGCGCGCGTTCGCGCCGGTCGCGTCGGCAACGGTGTGCGTCGCCCAGATTTCGTTGTTCACGCGGACCGCATTGAGAATTCGAAGTCCGCCGGTTTCCATCGCGTTGCTGCCGGCCGCGGTGACCAGCGGCGGCGGGGCATAGTTGCCCAGGTTGTTGAGCTGGGAGATGTTGACCTGGTAGCGGCGGACGGTCCGGGGCCCCGTGATGCCGTTGATGGAGTAGAGATAGATCAGGTTGCGGCGCGGGTTCGCGGGATTCGCGGTGAAGTCGCTGCTGCTGACGAAATATTGGTCGTTGGTCTGGTCGTAGTTGACCGCCGGCATGATCCCCGACGCGGGTGTTGCGTTGAAATCGGTGATGTTCTGGTTGTCGCTGAACGTCAACTGCGTGACGCCGGTCCCCAGGAACTGCGACTTGCCGAACACGCGAACATGCGAACCGGCATACTGGAACGTTTCGCCGTCGAAGTAATCGGCCGATGCGTAGACCGCCCCGGCATCCACGGAGAATCCGGAGAAGGCCGAAAAGCTGCCCGCCTGGTCGTTCTGGTTGCGGATCAGGGTCCAGGAATCGGTCAGGCTGTTGTTCGGTTGCGACGTCTTGGAAACGGCGAACAGGTAAAAGGAGCCTCCGATCGTCCCGCTGTCATCCACGTTCACGCCGAGTTGCATGATGAAGAAACGCTGGGAGACGGAATCGTAAAGCACGCGCGGTCTGATTTGAGCGTTGTAGGAGGCATCCGTGTTGATCGGGCTGAAGAACTGAAAATCCGCGACGCGCCAGAGCTGCTCGCCGGTGCGCGAAAAAGCCGCCACCGCTCCGTTGATGGCGATCAGGACGGTATTCGGTCCGACGGCAATCGACGGATCGGGAACAAAAAATCCGTTGAACGAGGGGCCGGCGAATTCGGCGGAGAGGCTTCCCGGCGTGGTGGAGCCGACCCCCGCGATCCCCCCGGTCGAATCCGATACGGAACTGACGCCCTCGGGGGGCAGATTGAAGTCGACATCCACGAAGTTCGGCCGCTGACCGGACGTGAAAGGCCGGCTCGGGACTTTTCGCGTCGGCGGGACCGGTGTCTGCAGCATTTCCGATACGGTCGCGGTCGCGGAGACAACCGACTCGGTCGTCGTCACGCCCTCCCCCTGGTCCTGCGCGGCCGCCGGAGCGGCGGCGATCAGACCGAGGAGTGCCGCGACGGCCGAAGGCCACGCGCGATTCAGGGCATTGAAGCGAGCGGCGGCGATCCTCTCGCCGGACATCACGCGGGACAGCGCTTCAGGTCGATTGAACATCCCAATGCGGCTCCTTCGTTTCGAGCGCCGATGGCGGGGGCGGACAGGCTGGCTCGCGATCACGTCACAGGTCGGTAGGCGCGCTCAAGCTGCGGCAGGCAAAGCACTTCAGGACTGCCCGATCGCAACAACTATGTTATCGCCGCACTCCGCGCCCGTCAACGAACCGTTCCGTTTCAATTCGGAGCACGCACGCCCGCGCCCGGCCGCGACGGCTCCTGCCACGCCATGTTCCCCAATGACCACGGATTATAACAATAACGGGCTGCCCCGGACCAACTGGAGTACTCCGCCGAGCCCGCGGCGAACCGCGAGAAATTTACGCCCCAGACCCGACCCGGGGGCGAGGTCGAGCTGCTCAGACTCGACAACGGAATCCGCACCTCGACGGTCCATCCGGTCCCGTCGCGGCGGGTGGCATACTCGACATCCAGTCCCCAAGGGCGGCGGCGGCCGATCGGCTGCGGCGCCGAAATGCCTTGCTCGGCCCACATCCCGCCGCCACGACTGAGTACCAGGTGATACAGGTCGCCACTTTCCGCGGCGCCGTTGCCCGGGTCGATCAGCAGTTCCACCAGATCCTGCCCCATCGGGACCAGGTCGTCGTAAGCCGGGCGGTTGCCGCGCGAATCCTCCCGCCGGCCGGAGTCGTCGTTTGCGGCGCGGATGGCGAAACAGGCGCTCTGCCCGTCACGGCAGGCATAGGCGAGGGTCGTGGCCCGGGCGGCAAACGCGGCGGGCGGCGCGTCGCCGGAGCGGTCGCCCCCGACGCGAAGGAAATTGGCCGCGGCGCTGCCCGGCGCGATCGCCCAGTCATCCAGGCGTCCGTCGATCGTGATGGTGCGCGGCGCGGGTGACGCCGCCATCGTGGAGACCAGCGCCTGGCGTTCGATCGTTTCGCCCCCCTCCAGCGCCAGCCGGATCGGAACGACCACGTGACCGTCGGCGGAGAGCGGCAGGGCCGCCGCGCGCAGCACGAGGCGGAAACGTCCGCGGGACCATTCGGAGAGCGGGCCGACCGGGATGTCATCCTCGATCGGCGTCCAGCCTTCCGGCAGCGTGCCAAAGGAGAGCCGGCCGCTGACCTGCGACGTGCGCCGATTGTCGAGGGTGACCTGCATCGTCAGGCGCAGTTCGGGGCCGCCGGGCGTGATCTCGTCGACCCATCGCGCCGAATCGACCGCCACCCGCAGCGGCCGCGCCGCCGAAAGAAACCGCGACCAGCCGAGGCGCGGCTCGGTCCGTCGATCCTCCGCCGCCTGCATCCCCGCGCCGGCATCCATCCACTCTTCCGCCAGCAGGCGGCGTCCCAACTCCCACCAGTCCGGATCGATCGCCAGGCCGGCGGGATCGGCGTCGGCGAAGCAGTCGACATACGTTCCCGCGCCGCTGGATTGCACGAGACTCTGCGCCACCAGCCGCGCCGCGCCGCCGCGATGCATTTGGTCCAGCGCCCGCAGGTAGGCCGCGTCCTGAATCCCGCGATGGAGCAGCTTGAGCCGCAGCGACGGGAGCCACTCGGTCTGCGCGCCGCGCCCGGTGCGATAGAGCAGCGGCAGGGCTTCGCTCGCTGCGCCGGACGACGACAGCGGATGGTTCTGTTCCGCGCCGGTCACGCGCGGCAGCCAGAGATCACTTCCCTGTAGAAACGCGTGCCACGCGACGCATCGCGCGTCCAGCGCGTCCGCGCCCGGGGCGATTGAGCCGCCGAAGGGGGGGCGATCCGGGACGAGCCAGGTGGCCGCGCCTGCCCCGCGCGCCCGTTGCATCGCAGCCGCGTCCGCGTAGCTGCCGGGTGTTGCCCAGATTCCCGCGACGCCGCTCAGATCGCTGAATGAAAAATCGCGCCAGCCCAGAGGCGCGAGCGAGACGGGGGGCGTATTCACGACGAACGCCGCATCCGGCGCCGCGGCCCGCGCGAGCGCGCCGAGCCGCCGCAGCGTTTCGTAGTCGCCCGCGGTCAGTCGCGCCGGTAGCGGCGCGGTCAGGTCGACGAAGAGTCGTGCCGTCGTTCGCTCCGCGACGTGCCGCCGGCACTGCTCGAGATATTGACGCAGGACGGCGTCGTATCGCTCAGGCCCGCCGCCCAGCGTCTGGGCGGAGGGATACTCGCGCCAGACCGGCAGCGGCCACCAGCGCGATCCGCGCCGCGGTTTTTCTTCGGTAGTGGTCGCCGTTTCGGTATCGCTCGGCTGGGCCACCATCGGCCCCGCGAGCCGGTCATAGTGAGCCCAGTCCAGCTCCACGCGACCCTCGGCCGAGAATCGCAGCTCCGGAGCCGTTCGCGTCAGGCAGGGGGTGAGTCCATGCTCCCGCAGCAGTTGTTCAGCCCGGTGGACCGACGCGGCGGCGGCGTCGAAGGATGCGGCGCCCAGCCGGCCTCCCAGCGCGGCCTGCCCGGCTTCGCGATCAGCGTCCCCGGCGAAGCTCGGCGCGTCCATTCCGGCGATGACGTCGAGCGGCGGCGCGTCGGGCAGCGCGAAGGGCCAGACCGTCAGCACGACGCCGACTCGTCCGGCGACCGATTCGCCGCGCCGCAGTTCAATGCTTCCCAGGTATTGTCCCGGCGGCGCGTCGGAGGGGACCACGTATTCGACCCACAGCCGTTGCGTCTCACCGCCGTCGCGCGGCAGCCTCCCGCCCAGCGCTGCGCCGTGGAGGGGAACGAGCAGATCGGGGATCATGTCGGGCCCCGCGGAGCCATGTCGCCGCACATACCAGCCGGCCGCGGGCGGCGCGGGGATGTCCTGTTCGAGCCAGAAGCGGGCCGTCCCGCCGGGCAGCGTTCGATCCGGACCTTTGAGCGCATCGCAGGAAACCGCGCAGCCGCCTGTGCCGCGCAGCGCGAGTTGAAACTGCGCCGTCTCATTCGCTGCCGCGGCGAACTCGATCTGGTTCCGGAGTCGCGAGAAGTGGTCGGTCTCGGCCTGCTCAGGTGAACTCCTGTAGAGCCGATGGGACGGGCCGACCGCCCAGAGCGTGATCGGGCCGGAGGAGGGGACGACGCAGCCGCCCATGGCAGCGGTGAGGATCAGCAGCGGGGCGACGTGCGGGGAGCGGGATCGCATGGCGGGGCGGATTCTACAAGCGAATCCAATCCCCATTCACGGGAGACCGGCCCGGACGGTCGCTGAAGACCGACGAGACGCCGCTGCCGCCATTTCCCCTCGACGCGACCGAAGCTTGTTTCATCGGCCGGCCGGTTTCGCATGTCGCAGCGGGTCATATTCCAGGCCGTACCGCTTCATCTTCTTGTAGAGCGTGGTGCGGTTGATCTCGAGCATTTCGGCGGTTGTCTGACGGTTCCAGTCGTTGGCTCGCAGGGCCGCCTCGATGATGCGGCGTTCCGGTTCCTCGAGCGCCCGCTTCAGCGGCATCGGCATCTCGGGCACGACCGCCGAGCGCGACTCCTGTTCCTCGCCCAGCGTTTCCGGCAGATCCTCGCGCGTGACATGGCGTCCCTTGCTCAGCACCACCGCCCGCTCGATCGCGTTTTCCAGTTCGCGCACGTTGCCGGGCCAGGTGTAGGCCTGCAACCGCTCCAGCGCGTCCGGGGCGAAGTCGACGATCTCCTTGCGGTGCTGCGTGCAGTAGTGCCGCAGAAAGTGCTCGGCCAGCAGCGGGATGTCTCCGATCCGCTCGCGCAGCGGCGGCATCTCCAGCGCGACCACGTTGATGCGATAGAAGAGGTCCTGGCGGAAGCGCCCCGCCTTCACCTCGGCTCGCAGGTCCTGGTTGGAGGCGAGGATCACGCGCGCATCGACCGTCACCGTTTCGTTGCTGCCGACCGGTTCGAACTTGCGCTCCTGGAGCACGCGCAGCAGCTTGACCTGGAGCGCGGGGGTGGCGCTTGAGATTTCGTCGAGGAAGATCGTGCCGCCGTCGGCCGCCTTGAACTTGCCCTGCTTGTCCGCCACCGCGCCGGTAAACGCGCCGCGGACGTGGCCGAACAGCTCGCTCTCCAGCAGCGTCTCCGGCAGCGCGCCGCACGAGACTTCGATGAAGGGACGACCACGCCGATCGCTGCGATGGTGGATGGCGCGGGCCACCAGGCTCTTGCCGGTTCCCGATTCGCCGTTGATCAGCACCGTCGTGCGCGTCTCCGCCACCGATTCGATCAGGTCGAAGAGCCGCAGCATGCGGTAGTCGTGGCCGACAACGTTGTCCAGGTTGTATCGCAGGCCGAGCTGCTCGCGCAGCGCCCGGTTTTCGCGGATCAGCGACTGCTGTTGCAGGGCGCGCTGCACCACCAGGCGGATCTCATCGTCGATGATCGGCTTGGTCAGGTAGTCGTAGGCGCCCATCTTGATCGCCTCGACCGCCGACTCGATCGTGCCATAGGCCGTGATGACGATCACCACCGCGTCGGTCTTCTGCTGGCGCAGGGTCCGCAATAACTCGAAGCCGTTCGCCCGCGGCATGTTGATGTCGGTGACGATGAGCTGGAAGTTTCGCCGCGAGATGGCCTGCAGGGCCGCGTCGACGCCGCCCACGGTTTCGACCTCATACCCTTCCAGCCGCAGGAATTCTCCCAGCGAGCTGACGATAATCGGATCGTCGTCGACCAGGAGGATTGACGCGGGAGCGGGCTGCGCGTCGGCCGGACCGCGCGCGGGACGGGCGGAAGTCCGCGGCGTCCGGGTCGGTTCGAATGATCCGTGGGAAGGCGGTCGGGTCGCCATCAGGTGCGCTCCTCAAAGGCCGGCCGGGCGGCCTTCATGATCGGCAGGTGAACCGTGAACGCCGCCCCCCCCTCGGGGCGCGGAATCACGCCGATGCGGCCGCCGAGCTTTTCGATCAGCTCGCGGCAGACCGCCAGTCCCAGGCCCGCTCCCGCCCCGGGCCCCTTGGTGGTGAAAAAAGGCTCGAAGATGCGATCCGCGTCAGGCGGCAGACCGACCCCCGTGTCCTCGAAGCTGATCAGCCATTCGTCGCGCCCGCGGCGCGTGCGGATCGTCAGCACGCCGCCGCGCGGCATTGCGTCGATCGCGTTCTTGATCAGGTTGCAGAAGATCTGAAAGAGATGGGTGGCGCCGGCGGTAGCCTGCTCCTCTTCCTCGAAGCTGCAGACGAAGCTGACGCCCACTCCCGCGGCCTGTCGTTGGAACGCGCCGATCGCCTCCTCAACCAGCGCCGCCAGCGTCGCCGTGTCGGGGCCGGCATATCCCCCGCGCGCGTATTCCAGAAGCGAGCGGACGATCTGCACCATCCGCTTCAGGCCGCTGTGGGCCTGCGAGAGATATTCGGAGAGTTTTTCGTGACGGACCTCTTCTGCCACGCGCTGACCGAGATGGACGTATCGCAGGATGCCGTCGAGCGGATTGTTCAGTTCGTGAGCCACTCGGGCGGCGAGCTGCCCCAGCGCGGCCAGGCGTTCGGAGACGGCCAACCGCTGCTCGATTCCGATGCGCTGCGTTATCTCCTCCAGCGTCACCACGCCGACGACGTCGGCGGCCGCCGAGCCGGGCTTCTCGCCGCGCGGCTGCGGAAGCGGAGGCGCGGAGGGGCGCACACCCGCTTCGGCGGAGGCAATCGGAACAATCGCCAGCTTGTAGTAGCGGGCATGGTCGGGCGCGGTGCGGATGCAGAGGGCGTCGAACTGACGCGGCGCGCCGGCCGCGAGCGCGTCGCGGAGGACCCGCGTCCAGTCCTGCGTTGCCGGCTCGAACGCCGCTTGATGCAGAATCGTCGGCAGGTCGTCGCCGATGCGGAGCAGGTGGCCTGCCTGTTCGTTGGCGGCGGTGATCCGCAGGTCCGCGTCGAAGGCGACGACGCCGACTCCCAGCGCGCCGAGCACCTGCTCGATGACGCGTCCGAGCGCGCCGGCGGCGTCGGCCTGGGATGGGGGGACTGTCCGATAAGCAGGGGGAATCGTGTTGCCGGCGGTCATCATCGCGGGTTCCGTGGCGCGCGCATGATGCCCGCGCACCACATCTATCGTCGGACGGCGGCAACGCGTTCGTTACCGTGTCGCAACTTTTTTCACCGCGAAAAACGGACCTTCAGAAGCATTGAACGAGCGGGTTCGGCGGGGCGTCAACTTACCGCTGCATGACGATCCTGTAAGGTCCCGCGTCGGGGGTCCACTCCGCCGAGCGTTCGCCGCGCAGGATCACGCCGGTGGGAAAGATTTCCGATGGGCGGCCGTCGGAATGCCAGGGTCGCCCCGTGTGGACCAGAATCAGCAGCCGATGGTCGTCGCCCATCGCCGCGAACTCGTCCGAGCAGGAGCCGGCGAATGGTGCAAGGCCGAACTCCCGTCGCGCGACCGCCACGCCGGCCGACACGTCGGGGAGAACGATCCCGATCTCGCTGACGTAGAGAATGCTCTGCGGACCGAAGGAGCCGCACGCCGCGTTCGGAAGGTTGTGGCGCGCGATGAACTCGACGATGTTCCCGGCCGGATCGAGGAAGTAGAAGGCGTGGGCGTTCCAGGAGGCGAAGTCATGGACTTCGCTCCCATCCTCCCGCGGGATGATCGGCACGCGGGCGCGGACCCAGTCGAGCGCGGCGTCGAGCTGGTTCTCGGGAATGTTGAACGCAAAGTGGTAGTAGGGCTCGCCGGCCGGCACGGCTGAAAATCGCAGTTCCGTCCCTCCCGCGTGGAGCGTAATGGATCGATCGGCGCCTCGGGTCACGGGCAGTCCGAACAGGTCGCGGTAGAAACGCTCCAGCGCTTCAGGCTGCCGCGCCTGCAGATCCAACCGCAGGAAACCGAACCCAGTGGGGGAGTCTTTTGCCAACGTGCGCTCCGCGTGATTTGCCCAGCCTGCCAAACGGCCCATGACAGCCGGAAACGGCAGTGCCGCACATCGCCCCCGGTTCGCACGGATTGTAGGGAGCCGGGGGCGGCGGCTTACAATTTGCTCCATGCCAGTGATCGTCGACGGATACAACCTGCTGCATGCCTGGCAGGCCGTGCCCGACAGCCCGGAGGGACTGGGCCGATCGATGCTTTGCCGCCTGCTCGGCGACTGGTCTGAGCGAATCGCCACGCCGGTGACGGTGGTGTTCGACGGCGCCACGCCGCCCCCCGAACTGGCCGCGCAGCTCGGCGATCCGCGCGTCTGCGTGATTTATTCAGCGCCGCAAATCGCGGACGCCGTGATCAACGAGCTGGTGAAGCAGGATTCCGCGCCGCGCCGTCTTGAGGTCGTCAGCAGCGATCGGGACATTCAGCAGTCAGCCCGGCGGCGCAACGCACAGGTGATCGAGTCTGACCCCTTCGCCCGGCGCGTCATGCGCGATCTGGCACGCGAACGGGGACCCACCGGCGGAGATGAACCGACGGCGAAGAAGGCCGGTCTGACGCCGGAACAGGACCGCGGCTGGCTGGAAACGTTCGGGATCGACCCGGACGCCGAGGAACCCTTCGAACATCCGTGATTCAGCGCCCTGGAATTCGTTTTGAGCTGGAACAGGGCACCTCTCGTAAGTATATGTCAATCAAGTATCTTCGAGGATTATACTTTACAAGTGTCCGAGAATCGGGTAAACCATTTGGCGCAAATGAGTGTGGGGAGGGGTCTGAAGCAGGCTATCTTTCGATGGCTTTCCGCCCGGGCAGCTAGAGCCGGTCGGTTGCTTGATACGTCAAGTCGGACGGAGCCTGCTTAGGAGTATCACCATGCTCGCACCCACCACCCCGGAAACGAATTCCACCGCGCCGCTCCTCCGTCCTCGCATCCGGGTTCCCGGGACCGAGGCCCGCATCCACCATCGCCGCGAAGTGGGCATGGAGTTGTTTCTTACCGATTTACGGGGGGAGACGGTCCTTCGCTGCCGTTGTACGAACATTTCCGCCGGCGGACTGCTGGCCTATGCGCCGGTGCTCTTTGGCGTCGGGGTTGGCAAACGGTATGAGTTGCGCCTGCAGCCGACCGATGGACGCGCGTCCGTGCTGCTGGGCGACTCGCTCGGTTATGCGACGGTGATCCGCACCCAGTTCCAGCGCGTCGGTGACGAGGACATGCAGGCGATCGCCCTGCGGTTCGACGTGCCGCAATACCTTCCGGTCTGATTTACGACCTGGCGAGATGTTTCAGTCGCTTTTCCCCACCTGTTCAATGAGGGGCCGCGAGAGGTTCGCCGCTACAGCCCCAGCAGATCGTTCACGAAGATCGGGATGTCGGCGGTCGTGACGGCTGCGTCGGCGTTCACGTCGCTGCGACGCGTCTGGGCGAAGTCGCCATTGCTGCCATTCAGCGCCGCGAGGAAGAGCCGAATATCGCGGCCGTCGGCGGTGCCGTTGCCGTCGATGTCACCATGCACGAACTGAATCGCGCCATGGATATTGGCGATGCCGTAGCCCTGTAGATAGAGCAGGTCGTATGTCGCGCCGATCTCGAATCCCGGCGCGGTGTGGAAGAGCGCCCGCCGCACCTTGTCGACCGACCAGTTCGGATGGGCCTGCACGATCAGCGCCACCCCTCCCGCGACGAGCGGCGTCGAGAGCGACGTGCCGCTCACGCCGATGATGCTGGTCGTGCTCACCGCGCTGCAGGTCGCGGTGCTGATGCCGCGGGCCATGATTTCGGGCTTCACGCGACCATCGAACGAAGGGCCGTCCGAACTGAATGAGGCGACGAATCCGCTCGAATCGACCGCGCCACAGGTGAGCACGCGCAACGCGTCGGCCGGAGCGATCAGGTGAGAGATCGCCGCGTTGCCGTCGTTGCCTTCGTTGCCCGCCGCGGTGCAGCAGATCAGGCCGTTGTCCGTGGCGGCATTGACCGCCAGCGTGGTGACGGCGGTCGCCCCGTCAAGGTCCGCCTGCGTATACCAGTCGATATAGCCGAGCGAGCTGGTCGCCAGGTCGCCGCCGTTGTTCTCGATCCACTCCAGACCGGCGACGTAGTTGTCCTCTTCCTGCGGATATTCGAAAGGCACGTCCTCGGTCTTGGCGAGCAGGAAGCTGGCGTTGTAGGCCGCGCCCACCAGCGTCCCGGGCTGAAATGCTCCCATCGTGCCGAGGATCCAAGTGCCGTGGTAATGCTGATCGGTGGCGTCGCCCGCCTGCGGAGCGGTGTTGCCGTCGTCGTTGAGGAAGTCATATTCCGCCACGATCTGAACGGGATGGGCGGGGGCGGTGGTCTGATTGAAGACGGAGTGTTCGCGGCGGAAGCCGGAGTCGAGCACGCCGATGATCACTCCCGCGCCGGTGTAGCCGGCGTCGTGGGCGGCGACGGCGTTGATCTGCGTGAGCTGCGCGAGCGATGCGCCGTAGTTGAGAGTCGCGGTCGATCGCGGCGTCAGGTCACCGGCTGGCGCGGCCTGCGGGACGGGCGGCTTGCTATTCGTCGAGATCCCGACCGGCTGGATGCGAGTCACGAATGGAAGCGCGGCGAGGGCGCGAATCTGAGCGGGAGTGGCCTCGGCGCTGGCGGCATTGAGCCAGCGGCTGGTGCGGCGGAGATGCGCCCCGCCGCGGCCGACCGCCGCGACGTAATCCGGGCGGACCGGCAGGTCGCGGACGTCAAAGGTTCCCGGCGACGTGCGACGCTGGGCGCGGCGGGCGATTGCCCGCTCGGTGAGATGTTCCGGGGGCGTTGCGGGGCGAGCCGACGCAACCGACCCGGGCCCTTTGTCCGCGAAGAAAATCCAGACACGAGTGGCGGCGGCAGGCTGAGTGTTGAGGCGGTGTTCCAGGCCGCGCGCGATGACGCCGCCGCGCGGCGGTTCGACCGGGGTTGCGGAGATGGCGGACGCGGCGACCAGACCCAGCAGTGCGACGAGCATGAATCCCCTCCCGTCCGATGATTCGGACGCATCGGCTCCGGCACCGCCGGCCCCGCGGCGCGTCCTCCAGCCTCTTCAAGATTCTAGGGAATCGGGCGGCGAAAATGAATGAGCAGGCGACCGGGGCTGGGTCGAAAAGCGGGTTGACGACCCGACCGGCGGGGACTACGGTCGGACCGGCGGCCGCCGGAGTCGAATGGACGCCACTGTTTCAATAGTGGTACCGGCAAATCAGGGCCGCTGCATCAAGCAGCGCCGCCCGCTGAAGAAATGGCACAGATCGA
>Ga0187894_10003097_pt1 | contig 19057 bp, 14 predicted proteins | sample GBC1701081metaG_FD_136650 | JGI IMG/M metagenome (GOLD analysis project Ga0187894, IMG submission 136650) | White microbial mat communities from a lava cave in the Kipuka Kanohina Cave System on the Island of Hawaii, USA - GBC170108-1 metaG ...
GCTGGCGCTGGTGCGCGAGGCACAGCTGGCGCTGCGCGACGATCTGCGGATCCTGGCGATGTCGGCGACCCTGGATGGCGCCGCCGTCGCCGAAGTGCTGGGCGATGCGCCGGTGGTCGAAAGCGCCGGCCGCATGTTCCCGGTCGAGACGCGCTATCTCGACCGCGACCCCGACGGCATGGTCGAGGACACGGTCGCGACGATGGTCCGCCGCGCGATCGCTGCCGACAACGGCAGCGCGCTGGTGTTCCTGCCCGGTGTCGGCGAGATCCGGCGCGTCGAGGAGCGGTTGCGCGGCGGCTTGCCGGCCGACACCGATCTCGTGCCGCTGTACGGCGACCTGGCGGCTGGCGAGCAGGACCGTGCCATCCGGCCATCGCCGCCGGGCCGGCGCAAGGTGGTGTTGGCCACGGCCATCGCCGAGACCAGCCTGACCATCGACGGCGTGCGCATCGTGATCGATGCCGGCTGGATGCGCGTGCCGCGCTTCTCGCCGCGCACCGGCATGGAGCGGCTGGAGACCGTGCGCGTGACGCAAGCGTCGGCCGACCAGCGGCGCGGTCGCGCCGGCCGGCTCGAACCGGGCGTGTGCTACCGGCTGTGGAGCGAGGCGACGCAGCGCGGCCTGCGGCCGCATGGCACGCCGGAGATCCTCGATGCCGACCTCGCGCCGCTGGCGCTGGAGCTGGCGGCGTGGGGCGCGCGCGACGCCATGGCGCTGCCGTGGCTGACGCCGCCGCCGGCCGCTTCATTGGTGACGGCGCGGGCGCTGCTGGCCGATCTCGGCGCGCTCGACGACGGCGGCGCGATCACCGCGCATGGCCGTGCCATGGCGACGCTGGGTCTGCATCCGCGGCTGGCCCACATGCTGCTGCGCGGCAAGGAGGAGGGGCGGGGCGCACTGGCCTGCGTGCTCGCCGCCCTGGTGTCGGAGCGCGACCTGTTGCGCTTCGCGCCAGGCCAGCGCGATCCGGACCTGCGCCATCGGGTTGACGTCGTGCTCAACGAGGAGCGGCCGGTTGCCGGCGCGACGGTCGATCGCGGCACGCTGGCCGCCGTGCGCCAGGGCGCGCGCGACCTGCGGCGACGGCTGAGCCTGCGCGACACCGCGGCCGTCGACAGCCGCGACACGGGCCGGCTGGTCGCGATGGCGTATCCCGATCGCGTCGCGCGTCGCCGGGCCGGCGGCGGTGCCCGCTACATGCTGAGTGGCGGGCGTGGTGCCGTCCTGCCGGAGGGTGACCCGCTGATGGCCGAGGAATGGCTCGCCATCGCCGAGCTGGACCAGGGTGGCCAGGATGCGCGCGTTTTTCTCGCCGCGCCGCTGACGCTCATCGACATCGAGGACCTGTTTGCCGACCGGTTGGCCGAACGCGACGTGCTGCGTTGGGATGCGCGCGACGCGGCCGTGGTGGCGCGCCGCCAGCGCCGGCTGGGCGAACTGGTGCTGCAGGATTGGCCTTTGCCGGATCCCGACCCCGAAGCGGTGCGCGGCGCGATGCTGGAGGGGATCCGCGCCCTGGGCCTGGACTGCCTGCGGTGGAGCGACGGGCTGCGCGCCTGGCGGCAGCGCGTGCTGTTCCTGCGGCGGCACCTGGGCGAAACTTGGCCCGATGTCTCCGATGCGGCGTTGCTTGCGGCGTTGCCGGACTGGCTGGGCCCGCATCTCGACGGCGCGTCGCGGCGCGCGCATCTCGACCGGGTCGATCTGGCTGCCGCGATGCATGCGCTGCTCGACTGGTCGTTGCGGTCGAAGCTCGACGAATTGGCACCGACACATGTCACTGTACCCAGCGGCTCGCGCGTGCCGATCGACTACGGCAACCCGGATGAGCCGGTGCTGGCGGTGCGTTTGCAGGAGATGTTCGGGCTGGCGCAGACGCCCCGCGTCGCCGGCGGCAAGGTGCCGCTGCTGATCCACCTGCTGTCGCCGGCGCGGCGGCCGGTGCAGGTGACGCGCGATCTCGCCGGCTTCTGGGCCACAGGCTACCGCGCGGTGAAGGCCGAGCTGAAGGGCCGCTACCCGCGACACTACTGGCCCGACGACCCGCTGGTCGCCGAAGCGACAGCACGCGTGCGGCCACGGCCGAAGTAGTTCCTTCCTACGTCATCCCGAGCGCAGCGAGGGATCTTTCGATGCAGGCGCACAGTGCGCCATCCGCAGAAGATCCCTCGCTGCGCTCGGGATGACAGTGTGGTCCTCCGCCCCTTTGGGGCACCTCCCCACTGCGTGGGGAGGATTTGTCACGCCAGAATCTGCTTTCGGCCCGGATCGTACGCCGCGCCGTCGATGCGTCGGGCCGGGAAGCGGCGGGTGAAGGCTTCGATCTCATAGTCGGCGTGCGCTGCGTCCGTCGCGGGCAGGTAGGCGAAGGCGATCCATTTGCCGACCGTGTGGCCGTAGCCGGCGCTGGTCGTGACACCCAGGACCTTGCCGTCGTGCAGAACCGCTTCGCTGCCGTACAGCGGCACGTCGGTGGCGGAGAGCAGGACGCAGAGGCGGCGTTCCGGGGTGTTTGCCTGTTCGAGCGCGGTGCGGCCGATAAAGTCGCCCTTCTTCATTGACACGGCGAAGCCAAGCCCGGCCTCCCACGGCGTGTAGTCCGGCCCAATATCGGTGCCCCAGTAGAGGTAGCGCTTCTCCAGGCGGCAGGACTCGATGGCACGATAGCCGGTATTGGCGACGCCGAGATCCTGGCCGGCCCGCCAAAGCTCTTCGTACAGGTGCAGCGCGTACTCGACCGGCACATGCAGCTCGTAGCCCAGTTCGCCGACATAGGTGACGCGCGCCACGCGCACTGGCGCCAGGCCCAGCCGCATCTCGCGCATGGCCATGTAGGGCAGCGTTGCGGTCGAGACGTCGCCATCGGCGATGCGCGCGATCAGCTCTCGGCTATGCGGGCCGCAGCAATTGACCACCGCCCACGCATTGGTGACGTCTGTCAGCCGGACCGAGCCGTCGGTAGGCATGTGCCGCCGCAGCCAGCCAGCATCATGGATGCCGAAAGCGCTGCCGGTGACCATGTAGAAGCGGTCGCTGGCGAGGCGCATGAACGTCAGGTCGGCCTCGATGCCGCCGTTATCGTTGCAGAGCTGGGTGTAGATCACCGTGCCGTCGGGGCGGTCGATATTGGCGGCGGCCAGATGCTGCAGGAATGCGGCGGCCCCCGGCCCGTCGATCTCGAACTTGGAGAACGAGCTCTGGTCGATCAGGGCGACGCGCTCGCGGATCGCCCGGCATTCGCGCGCGACGGCGTCGAACCAGTTGGGGCGGCCTTCGAACGACGGCTGGTCCGTGCGCGCCTCGCCGGGCAGCGCGAACCAGTTCGGCCGCTCCCAGCCGAAGCGCGAGCCGAAGACGGCGCCGGCCTCGTTCAATGCGCCGTATAGCGGCGAGCGCCGGCCGCCGCGGCCGGTCGCCATCTCCTCGCCCGGCCAGTGGATCAGGTAGTAGCGATGGTAGGCCTCGACCGCGCGTTCATGCAGGTAGCGCGCGCCGGTGTGATGCGGGCCGAAGCGGCGCACGTCGAAGCTCCACAGGTCGAACTCCGGTGCGCCATGCAGGATCCAGTGCGCCAGCTGGCGGCCGGCGCCGCCGGCGGCGGCGATGCCCGACGTGAATCCGCCGGCGACGAACACGTTATCCAGCTCCGGGGCTTTGCCCATGATCGGCTCGCCGTCGGGCGTGATCGGGATCGGCCCGTTGATGAGCTGGCGCACGCCCAGGGTGTCGAGCAGCGGCATGCGCTGCGCGGCCGGCAGGGCGATCTGCTCGAAGCGGTCGAAATTGCCGGCGAACAGCTCGCGGCCGAAGGTGGCGGGGATGCCGGTGGCGCCGAACGGCACCGTGTTCGCCTCCCAGCCGCCGATGACGAAGCCGCCGGCCTCGGGCTTGAGATAGAAATTGTTGTCGGGATCGCGCAACGAGGTCAGCGACCGCGGCACGTCGGGGAGCTTCTCCGTCACCATGTACTGGTGCTCGACCGCCGCGACAGGCATGCGCACGCCCATCATTGCCGCGACGTCGCGGGCCCAGATGCCGGCGGCGTTGACCAGCACCTCGCACCGCACGGCGCCGTGGCCGGTCCGCACGCCGGTCGCCCGGCCGTGGTTGATATCGATGCCGCTGACGCAAACGCCCTCGATGATCTTCGCGCCGCCTTGCCGCGCCAGCTTCGCCAGGGCCTGCGTCAGGCTGCTGGGATCGACGTAGCCGTCCGTGGGGATGAACGCCGCGCCCTCCACGCCATCGGTCGTGATGTACGGGAATATCTGGCGGGCCTCGCTGGCCGACACCAGGTGCAGCTCGAAGCCGAAGCTACGGGCGGTGGTCGCGGTACGCCTGATCTCGCTCCAGCGGTCCGTCGACGAGGCCAGCCGCAGCGAGCCAACCGGGTGCCAGTCGATGGCGTGGCCCAGCTCCTTCTCGAGGCTGCCGTACAGTTCGACCGACTGCTGCATCATGCGCGTCAGGTTGCGCTTGGAGCGCAGTTGGCCCACCAGGCCGGCGGCATGCCAGGTCGAGCCGTGGGTGATGCCGCTCTTGTCCAGCACCAGTACATCGCGCTCGCCCGCTTTTGCGAGATGGTAGGCGATCGAGCAGCCGATGGCGCCGGCGCCGATGATGACGATGCGGGCCTGCGAGGGGAGGTGCGGGGGCATTTCTCTTGTGGGTGTTAACGTGTGCGAGCAACAAACGACTCCTCACCCTGAGGAGCGGCCCGCAAGGCCGCGTCTCGAAGGGTGGGGAACCGCACCGTGTCCGTTGCCCATCCTTCGAGACGGCCGCTGCGCGGCCTCCTCAGGATGAGGAGGGGTTTTTGGCTGCTGTTCAAACTGCTTGCCGACATCACTCGGCTGCCTTGGCGCCCGCCGGCGGGACGGCCGACAGCTCGCCGAGATACCAGTCGACGAAGTGCTGGACGTTCTGCTCGACGGTCCTGGAGTAGGGGCCGGGCACGTAACGCGACGAGGACACGCCGAGCTGGTTGGCCTCGCAGATGAACCAATCCTGCTCCGACGTGCGCTGCCAGAACGGCATCAGCCGGGCGAGGTCGTAGTCGCGGCCCTCGACGGCGTCCTTGTGCACGAACCACCAGACGTCGATCGAGCAGGTCGTGGCGTCGACCGGCGTGATGCGCGTGGCCACGGCGTGGTCGTCGCTGGCGTGCTGCCAGAAATTGGGGAACACCGTGGTGCGCAAGGTGCCGTCGCTCCAGGTCTCCTTGTCGCGGAAGACGCCCATCAACGGCGCCACCGGCGTGCCGTCGAGGCTCTGGGTCTTCCAGCCCGCCATCAGCGGCGTGCGGTGCGCCCGCCAGAAACCGCCGGTCATGGTGGACCAGGCATCGCCGGTGTCGATGCCCAGGGCACGGAACCTGATGTTGGCCAACTCGGTCTGGCGCAGCACTTCCGGCGCGTGCCGGGGCAGGGCGCGCAGCACGTCGTAGGTACCCTTGTTGTATTCGGGATGCGCTCCGGGGCAGTGGTAGCACTCGCGGTTGTTCTCGAAGACCAGCTTCCAGTTGGCGCGCACGGTGTAGCGCTTCGCGACCGCGACCTTGGCGTCGTGCAGCCCCTGGTGCTTCAGGCGCGCGGCGAGGTCTTCGTGCGCCGCATCGAACGCTACGGGATCGTCGGACAGCGCGACCCACAGGACGCCTGAGGTGTCGCGCAGCTTCACGGGGTGCAGCCCGAGCTGCGATTCGGGTACGCCGAAATCGGCCTGCGTGCGGTTCAGCAGCCGGCCCGTGAGGTCGTAGGACCAGCCGTGATAGGGGCAGGTGAAGGCCCGGCCATGCCCGCTCTCGTCGTTGCAGAAGCGGGCGCCGCGGTGGCGGCAGGTGTTGTGGAAGGCGCGGACCTCGCCGTCACGGCCGCGCACCAGCACGACCGAGTCATGCCCGATGGCCCACATCATCCAGTCGCCGGGATTGGGGATCTGGCAGGCGTGGCCGGCATAGAGCCAGTAGCGCGTCCAGACGCGATCCATGTCGGCCTGGAAGATCTCGGGATCGACGTAGAAGGCGCGCGGCAAAGGCCCGCCGGGGCGGTAGCTGCCGACGAGTTCTGCCACCCGCTGGTCGTCGTATCGGTAGCCGCTGGGTCGGGCGCTCATCAATCCGTCCTCCGTGAACGCCCGATTATTAAGCAGGCCGTTTCGGGCGGTTGTCACCGCCTGTGGATTCCGATGTAATAAAACCGAAACGGGGGGACGTTTCAAATGCGCCGCATCGGTCGGCGCGACCGAAGGGGGACTGCGACATGTTGATCCGGACAATCGTGCGTGCTGGTGTGGGTGCGCTTGCGGCGTTGGCGCTGTCTGCACCCGTCATGGCCCAGAAAACCAAGCTGACGGCCTATACCGCGCTGGAGAACGACCAGCTGAAGCCCTACAAGGAGACAATCGAGAAGGCCATTCCGTCGGTCGAGATTGCCTGGGTGCGTGACTCCACCGGCGTCGTGACGGCGCGCTTCCTGGCGGAGAAGGCCAACCCGCAGGCCGACATCGTGCTGGGTCTCGCGGCCTCGAGCGTGGCCCTGTTTGTTCAGCAGGGCCTGATGATGCCGTACACGCCCAAGGGCGCCGAGGCGCTGCGGCCAAGCTTCCGTGGCCCCGGCAATCCGGCGGTCTGGATCGGCATGGATGCCTACCTCGCGGTGATCTGCTTCAACACTGTCGAGGCAGGCAAGGCCAAGGCGCCCAAGCCGGCGTCGTGGCAGGACCTCACCAATCCGGCCTACAAGGACCAGATCGTGATGCCCAATCCGTCCTCGTCCGGCACCGGCTACTTGGCGGTGTCGGCGTGGCTGCAGACCATGGGCGAGGAGGCCGGGTGGAAGTTCATGGACGCCCTGCACCAGAATGTCGGCGTCTACACGCATTCCGGCTCGGCACCCTGCGTCCAGGCCGGGAAGGGCGAACGCATGATCGGCATCGGCTTCGATATGCGCGGCGCCAAGGAGAAGACAGCTGGTGCGCCGCTCGACCTGATCCTGGCCAAGGAAGGCACGGGGTGGGAGATGGAGGCGTCGGCCATCGTCAAGGGGCGGCCCAAAGCCAGCGAGGATGCTGCCAAGCTGGTGATGGACTGGATCGCCTCGAAGGAGGCGAGCGAGCTTTATGGCAAGTACTACGCCATCACCGCGCATCCCGCGGTCAATGCGGCGCCGCCCAACTACCCCGTCGGCGCGGTCGAGGCGATGGTCAAGAACGACCTGAACTGGATGGCGACGAATCGCGACCGCATCCTGGCGGAGTGGACCAAGCGCTACGACTCCAAGTCGGCGCCGAAGCCGAAATGACCGGCTGCGCGGTGAGGGGTGTGCTCATCTTACCTCTCCCGCTTGCGGGAGAGGTCGGCGCGTCTTCGCGCCGGGTGAGGGTTTCACGCGCGGCACCTCGTGTGAAGCCCTCACCCTCCCATCGCTGGCGCGATGGGCCCCTCCCTCTCCCGCATAGCGGGAGAGGGAGGGTGTTCGCATGAGCGGCAACGGCTCCTACCTCAGTGTCGAGCGCGTGACGAAGGCCTTCGGCGCCTTCACCGCGTTGCGCGCGGTGTCGCTCGGCATCGATCGTGGCGAGTTCGTCTGCTTCCTCGGCCCTTCGGGTTGCGGCAAGACCACGCTGCTGCGTGCCATCGCCGGGCTGGACCCGCAAACCTCGGGCACCATCCGGCAAGGTGGCCGCGACGTATCGGCCCTGCCGCCGTCGGAGCGCGACTTCGGCATCGTCTTCCAGTCCTACGCCCTGTTCCCCAACCTCACCATCTCGGACAATGTCGGCTACGGCCTGCGCAGCCGGGGCAAGCCCAGGGCGGAGGTCGCCAAGCGCGTCGCCGAGCTTCTGGAGCTGGTCGGCCTGTCGACCCAGGCCTCGAAGTACCCGGCACAGCTCTCCGGCGGCCAGCAGCAGCGCGTCGCCCTGGCGCGGGCGCTGGCGACGTCGCCCGGCCTGCTGCTGCTCGACGAGCCGCTGTCGGCACTGGACGCGCGGGTGCGCGCCCACCTGCGCCACGAGATCCGCGCCCTGCAACGGCGGCTGGACGTGACCACCATCATGGTGACGCACGACCAGGAGGAGGCGCTGACCATGGCCGACCGCATCGTGGTGATGAACCAGGGCGTGATCGAGCAGGTCGGCACGCCGCTGGAGATCTACCGCAAGCCGGCCAGCGCCTTCGTGGCCGATTTCGTCGGCGCCATGAACTTCCTGCCGGCGACGGTTGCCGGTGATGGCCGCGTGAGCCTGGGCAACCTCCCGCTCGACTGCAGCGCGGTGGCGTCGCTGCCGAAGGGGGCGGCCGTCCAAGTCTGCATCCGGCCCGAGGATGTCCAGGTGCGTGGCATCGGGGCCGACACGGCCAACGCCACCGACGCGCGCCTCGACGGCATGGAGTTCCTCGGCTCCTTCTTCCGCGCCACGATGACGCCCCTGGCGGGCGGCGACGTCAAGGTCCAGGGCGATTTCTCGATCAATCTCGTGCGCGACCATGGACTCGAGCCGGGCAAGACGATCCGCATCGCCCTGCCGCCGGACCGGCTGATCGCCTTCCAGCGCAACTGAGAGCCAGACTGGATATGAGTTCAGCGGGGAGAACGACCGGCAGCGCTCCAGTAGCCTTCATGGTGAGCTTGTCGAACCATGAAGGCCTCGCACGGGCAGTGGCGCGGCGCCTCATGGTTCGACAGGCTCACCATGAAGCGATCCCCCGTTTTCAGTCAGCTTCTGGCGCGCCGCAATGACCGACATCGCCGCCGCCCCGCCCGCTCCGGTGGTCCGTCCCCGGATGGCGCGCGACGACGTGGTGATGCGCCTGGGCATCGCGGGCATGGTCGTGCTGCTGCTGGTTTTCGTGGCGCTGCCGCTGTGGTGGCTGCTGTCGAAGAGCTTCGAGGACGCGGACGGCCGCTTCGTCGGGCTCGCCAACTACGTGCGCTACTTCTCGACCCCGGCGCTGTTCGAGTCGGTCGAGAACAGCTTCTTCGTGGCGGCGCTGTCGACCGCGATCGTGCTGCCGCTGGCGTTCCTCTACGCCTATGCGCTGACGCGCTCGAAGCTGCCGTTCAAGCCGGTGTTCCAGGCGGCGGCGCTGGTGCCGATCCTGGCGCCGTCGCTGCTGCCGGCGATCTCGCTGATCTACCTGTTCGGCAACCAGGGCATCTTCAAGGACCTGCTGTTCGGCGGCACGATCTACGGCGCCGGCGGCATCGTCGTGGCCCAGGTCTTCTACTGCTTCCCGCACGTGCTGATGATCCTGGTGACGGCGCTGTCGATGTCGGACGGGCGGCTGTACGAGGCCGCCTCGGCGCTGGGCGCCTCGCGCTGGCGCATCTTCTGGACCGTGACGTTGCCCGGTGCGCGTTACGGCATCATCAGCGCCGCCTTCGTCGCCTTCACCCTGGTGATCACCGATTTCGGCATCGCCAAGGTGATCGGCGGCCGCTTCAACGTGCTGGCGACCGACGTCTACAAGCAGGTCATCGGCCAGCAGAACTTCCAGATGGGCGCCGTCGTCGGCCTGGTGCTGCTGGCGCCGGCGGCGCTGGCCTTCCTGGTCGACGCGATGGTTCAGCGCAAGCAGGTGGCGCTGCTGTCGGCGCGCGCCGTGCCCTACGAGCCCCGGCCGCGCCCCGCCCGCGACCTGCCGCTGCTGGTCTACAGCATCGTCATGGCCGCCCTGATCGTGGGCGTGCTGGGCATGGCGGTGTGGGCCTCGTTCGTGCAGCGCTGGCCCTACAACCTGTCCCTGACCTTCGCCAACTACGACTTCGACGAGTTCGATCCCGCCGGCTGGGAGCCGGTGTGGACGTCGCTGAAGATGGCGGCCGCCGCCGCGGCGATCGGCGCGGTGCTGATCTTCACCGGTGCCTGGCTGCTGGAGAAGAGCCGCGGCTTCCACCTGATGCGCTGGCTGGCGCGGTTCCTGGCCACCTTGCCGCTGGCCGTGCCCGGCCTGGTCCTGGGGTTGGGCTACGTGTTCTTTTTCATCGCGCGCGAGAACCCGCTGAACTTCCTGTACGCCACGCTGGGCATCCTGGTCGTGAACTCGGTGGCGCACTTCTACACCGTTGCGCATGTCACGGCGGTCACGGCGTTGAAACAGCTCGATGCCGAGTTCGAATCGGTGTCGGCGTCGCTGAAAGTGCCCTTGACGACGACCTTCGTGCGGGTGACGGCGCCGATCTGCCTGCCGGCGATCCTCGACATCTTCGTCTACCTGTTCGCCAATGCCATGACCACGGTCTCGGCCGTGATCTTCCTCTACGGCCCGGAGACCAAGCTCGCGGCCGTGGCGGTGATCAACATGGACGAGGCCGGCATGACCGCCGCGGCGGCGGCCATGGCGACGGTGATCGTGCTGGTGTCGCTGTCCATCCGCCTGCTGCACCTGCTGGCCGAGCGCACGCTACTGGCGCGGCTGCAGCGGTGGCGACGCCGGTAGATCGATCGCTTCATGGTGAGCTTGTCGAACCATGAAGCGACCCGCACCGCTGCCCGTGCGAGGCATTCATGGTTCGACAAGCTCACCATGAAGGCCAAGAAATCTTGCCTTGCATCCGCTACTGCTGGAACCTGCGTTGCCAGAACTCGCGGGAGCGGCGTTCGCCAATGTCGCAGCCGAGGTCGTAGGGGCGCTTGCCCGGGGCCGGCATCGAGCCTTCGAGGGCCTGCGCCAGCTGGCGCTCGCCGGTCACGCCCAGCCGGCGCCTGGGCACGTCGCTGGCCTGGCGATTGCCGTCGGGATCGATGTTGGCGATCTCCTGCAGCAGCTTCTTGCGCACCGAGTCCTGGAACTCGGCAAAGCTCTTGGCGACGACGATGAAGGAACGCGGCCCGCCGATCACACAGCCCTCGTAGTAGAGGTCGAGGTCGGGGTCGGGCGGGAAGCCGTACTTGTTGGGGCGGCCGTTCATGATCGGCAGCCCGTTGATGGTAATGCGGCGCGACAGGGCCTCGTCGCGCGCCAGCGTGATCAGGCCGCCGTCGTTGTTGGCGCCGTCGCCGGAGATGTCCAGCACCTTGCGTTCTGTCGTGTACGGGCTGCGCTCGAACAGCGGGATGGCGTAGCGGATGGCGCCGCTGATCGAGGTGCGGGTCAGCACCGTGATCGGCATCTTGGACAGCTTGTCGGCAAACGCCTCGATGGCGGCGTCGCTGTCGAGCAGGGTCCAGTCGATCAGCAGCTGCTGGCGCCAGGCGTCGGACCATTCGTAGTAGGACACGGCGATGCGGCCGCTGTAGCCGCCGAGGATCGCCTTCTTGATCTGCGGGTCGGTGAAGGCCTTCACATAGCCTTGGCGCTGCAGCTCGGCCTCGTCCGGGTCGATGCTGCCGGAAATGTCGATGGCCAGCGCCAGCGACAGGTCGACTTCCTTGCGCTCCTGCGCCACGCCCGGCCCAAAGCACAGGCCCAGCAGCACCGCGCCGGACAAGGTCAGGGCCTGACGCCATCCCACGTATTGCGAGCGTACGCGACCACCGACCATGGATCGACCTCCAGGTGCCGCATCGACAGGCGAAAAGCATACGCTTTCGGCCTGTCCTGTCCAGCGCGGGAGGCGCTCGACAGGTATGAACTGGTATTCATATGCTGTGCCAACGACGCTCCCAAGGAAGGAAATTGCCATGGACCTCGCACTTGGCCCCGCGGACCGCGCCTTCCAGGACGAGGTGCGCGCTTTCCTGCGCGACAACCTGACACCAGACTTACGGCAGGCCGGGGCGCGCACCGGCGGCGCCTTCGCCGAGATCGAGGCCGGGTTCCGCTGGCATCGCATCCTCGCCAGGCGCGGCTGGTCGGCGACGACATGGCCGAAGGAACATGGCGGCCCGGGCTGGACCGCGACCCAGCGCTACATCTTCGCGCGCGAATGCACGGCCGTCGATGCGCCGCGCATCTACAACATGGGCGTACGCATGGTCGGGCCCGTGGTGATGAAGTTCGGCACGCCGGAGCAGAAGGCCAGGTACCTGCCCGGCATCGTGGCCGGCGACATCGTCTACTGCCAGGGCTACTCCGAGCCCGGCTCGGGCTCCGATCTCGCCTCGCTGAAGACGCGCGCCGAGTCGGACGGCGACGACTACGTCATCAACGGCACCAAGATCTGGACCACCTTCGCGCAGCACGCCAACCACATGTTCTGCCTGGTGCGCACCAAGGGAGACGGCAAGCCGCAGGAGGGCATCACGTTCCTGCTGATCGACAGCATGAAGACACCGGGCCTGACGGTGCAGCCGATCATCACGCTGGCCGGCGACCACGAGGTCAACCAGGTGTTCTTCGACAATGTGCGCGTGCCCAAATCCAATCGTCTCGGGCCGGAGAACGAGGGCTGGACCGTGGCCAAGTACCTGCTCGAGTTCGAGCGCGGCGGCGAGGCCTATACGCCCAACCTCTACGCCCGCCTCGAGGACGTGCGGCGCATCGCGCGCGAGGAACGTGCCGACGACAGCGCGCGGCTGATCGAGACGCGCGACTTCAGCGAGCGGCTGGCCGCGACCGAGATCGAGATCCAGGCGCTGGAGATGATCGAGCTGCAGGTGCTGAGCGACCTGAGCCGGGGCCGCAATCCCGGCGCGGTATCGTCGGCGATGAAGATCCGCGGTTCGGAGACCCTGCAGAAGCTCGACGGGCTGGGTATCGAGGCGCTGGCCTACTACGCCACGCCGTTCGAGCCCGATGCGCGCAGCCTGGGCTGGAACGAGCCCACGGTGACACCCGACTACGGTATCACCGCCATGCCGCTCTACCTGAACAACCGCGCCTCCACGATCTACGCCGGCTCCAACGAGATCCAGCGCAACATCATCGCCAAGGCCGTGCTGGGTTTGTGAGCCCAACGACGAATGAGAGGGACGAGGCGTAGCGCTCAGAAGCCTTCATGGTGAGCTTGTCGAACCATGAAGGCACCGCACCGGCGGTGGTGCGGTGCTTCATGGTTCGACAAGCTCACCATGAAGCACTTCCCCCATTCTCGGTCAGGCTCCGAGCATCACACCGTCAGCATGATCTTGCCGACGTGGTCGGCGCGCTCGAGCTCGGCGTGGGCGGCGGCGGCGTTGGCCAGCGGGAAGGTCTTGAAGATCACCGGCTTGACGACGCCCTTCTCGAGCAGCGGCCACACCTTCTGGCGCAGGCCGGCGGCCATGCGGGCCTTGTTGGCGATGCTCTGCGGCCGCATGGTCGAGCCGGTGATGCTGAGCCGGTTCATCATCACGACGGCGGCGTTGATGGTGGCGCTGACGCCGCCCTGGACGGCGATGACCACCAGCCGTCCCTCCGGTTTGAGCAGTTGCAGGTTCTTCGGAATGTAGTCGCCCGCCACCATGTCGAGCACGACATCGACGCCGTCGCCGTTGGTGATGCGCTTCACCTCGGACGCCCAGTCGTTGTCCTTGTAGATGATGGCGTGGTCGGCGCCGAGCCTGGTGACCGCCGCCGCCTTGTCGGCGTTGCGCACCGTGGTGAGCACGGTGGCGCCCAGTGCCTTGGCCAGCGCGATCGCGGTGGTGCCGATGCCGCTGGCGCCGCCATGGACCAGCACGCTCTCGCCGGCCGCCAGGTGGCCGCGTTCGAACAGGTTGTGCCAGACGGTGAAATAGGTTTCCGGCAACGCCGCCGCCTGGATCATGTCGAAGCCTTGCGGCACCGGCAGGCATTGCGGTGCGGGCACGCGGCAATACTCGGCGTAGGCGCCGCCCGGGGTCAGCGCGCAGACCGCGTCGCCCACTTTGCAGCTCGTGACGCCGGCCCCCAACGCCGCCACCGTGCCGGCGCATTCCAGGCCCGGCAGGTCGGAGGCGCCGGGCGGCGGCGGGTAGGTGCCGGCGCGCTGGGCGAGGTCGGGGCGGTTGACGCCGGCCGCCGCGACCTTGATCAGCACCTCGCCTTCCTGCGGCCCCGGCACCGGCCGCGTCGCCGGTTTCAGCACCTCAGGGCCACCGGGCTGGCTGATCTCGATGCAGGTCATGGTCGGCGGCAGGGCGCTCATGCGACTCTCCGGCTTGTTTCGGTGGCGAAAGGCGCCTGCTATAGCCCGGACCCGGGCGGACCGTCCATCGGCCCGCCGGGCCATCCGTCGGAGGAGTGCCATGGCGCGTGAAGACGACGACCTGGAGCCGCGCACGAAGAAGCCGCAGTTGAAGAACCTCGACCCGATGTCGGTCGACGAGCTGCGCGACTACATCGCCGACATGAAGGCCGAGATCGCGCGCGTCGAGGAGAAGATCAAGGCCAAACAGGCGCACGCCGCCGCGGCGCAGGGCTTCTTCAAGCGATGACGCACGGATGCTGTTGCGAGCGCAGCGATTGCCGGGAGCGCGCCACTCCAGTGGCGCTCATGCCGCCGGGGGCGCGTCACTCCAGTGACGCGTCTTCGCCGCTCGCCGTACATGACGCGTCACTGGAGTGACGCGCCCCCAGCCATGATCCGGCGCTGCGCGCCGGTGCGCCACTGGAGTGGCGCGCTCCCGGCGGTCGCTGCGCTGGGATCGAGTAGTTTGCAAGACAACGAGTCAGCAACGAATCAACGGGCGGAACGACGATGGGCGCGTGTCCAACACTGATGCGGAGATGAAATCATGATCCTCGCCAACAAATCCGCCATCGTCACCGGTTCGACCAGCGGCATCGGGCTCGGCATCGCCCGCGCCTTCGCGGCCGAAGGCGCTAACGTGATGCTCAACGGCTTCGGCGATGCCGCCGCCATCGAGCAGATCCGCCATGAGATCGCCGGGACCGGCCCCGGCAAGGCCGCCTACCATGCCGCCGACATGAGCAAGCCGGCCGAGATCGCCGACCTGGTCGCGAAGACGGCGGCGTCACTGGGCTCGGTCGACGTCGTGGTCAACAATGCCGGCATCCAGCACGTGGCGCCGGTCGAGAACTTCCCCATCGAGCGCTGGGACGCCATCATCGCCATCAACCTGTCGAGCGCCTTCCACACCACCCGCGCCGCGCTGCCGCTGATGAAGAAGGCCGGCTGGGGGCGCATCATCAACGTCGCTTCGGCGCACGGCCTGGTTGCCTCGGGCGAGAAGACGGCCTATGTCGCGGCCAAGCACGGCGTGCTGGGGCTGACCAAGGCGGTGGCCATCGAATGCGCCGACACTGGGGTCACGTGCAATGCCATCTGCCCGGGCTGGGTGCTGACGCCGCTGGTCCAGAAGCAGATCGAGGCGCGCGCCGCCGAGCAGAAGATCAGCGTCGAGAAGGCCCGCAACACGCTGCTGGGCGAGAAGCAGCCACAGCTGCAGTTCACCACGCCCGAGCAGCTGGCGGCACTGGCCGTGTTCCTGTGCTCGCCGGCCGCCGCCAACATGCAGGGCTCGCAGCTCGTCAGCGATGGTGGCTGGACGGCGCAGTGATCAGTGAACGCGCGAGTGTTCACGAAATCGTGAACGGGACGGGTGCCGTCCTGCGGACGTAATTGACGTTCATACACCGTCAGTTCCTTGCAAGTAAGGGAGGACGCCATGTCTGGGCTTTCACGCCGGCATACTTGGGTTCTTGTCGCGGCTCTTGCTGGCGCGACCCTGGGTGCGGGGGAAGCGGTGGCACGCGACTACTTCAACGAGCTGCCGCCCGGCCCGTACCGGCAGGAGTGCCGGCGCGAGCGGATCGAGGGCGGTTACATGCTGATGGCGACCTGCCCGAAGCGCAACGGCGAGATGCGCGACGCATCGCTCGATCTGCGCACCTGCCCGCGCAACATGGTCGTGCACAACGAGGGTGCCTATCTGCGCTGCACCGCCGGCACCCGCGACGGCAGCTACAACTCGCGCGACAACCGTGACAACGACGGCTGGCGCCAGGGCCGCGGCGGCTACGATCTTCCATGGGGGCCGTACCGGCGCGAGTGCCGCAACGAGCGGGTCGTCAACGGCTACCTGCTGATGGCGACGTGCCCGAAGGCGAACGGCGACATGCGCGACGCATCTCTCGACCTGCGCACCTGCCCGCGCGGCTCGACCATCCACAACGAAGGCGCCTACCTGCGCTGCCGCTGATTTCCTCTTCAGCTTCGCTGGGGAGGCTGGGGGCGCGTCACTCCAGTGACGCGTCTTCCTCGTCCGTGGCACATGACGCGTCACTGGAGTGACGCGCCCCCGGCAAACTTCGGCCACCTTCCCCACGCTTCGGGTGGGGAAGGGATCAGCGCGGGCGCATCTCGATCTCGATCACGTCCAGCCGTGCCGTGTCGGCGGCGCTGCGCGTCTGCGCCGTCAGCAGCAGATGGATCGGCAGCCGGCTCGTCGTGCTGCCTTCCGTCACGTCCTCCGCGATCAAGGCGCGGTCGGTGCTGAAGTGCAGCGTGCGGATGCCGCCCTTGCCAGGCTGGACCCGGTCGGTGAGGTCGAAGAGGTGCGCATCGCCGCCGACATCGACCATCAGGAAGATGCGGCCGCCATCGCTGCGGCTGGCGTAGACCGTCAGGTCGACGTCGAAACCGCTCAGCACGCGCCCGCGCGGCGGCACGTACGGCTGGTAGGGTGCCGCGGTCAGCGTCTGCGAGCGGCCCGCGATGCCGGCCTTGACCGCGGCGCGGATGTTGGTGGTCGAGCACACCAAGCCCAGCGCCTTGGGCGTGCAGACCAGTCGGGTCACCGGGGGCGCGCCTACGTCATCGGCAGGGGGCCGGTCATCGACGGCCAGCGCCGGCGGCGCCAGGCCGGTCCCGGCGATGAGCGCCAGTCGGAGTCCGAGTCGCCTGGGGAATCGCATGAGGGGGCCCTCCGGTTGTTCTTCGTTGCCTGACGCGGATCCGCCTTCGCGCCTCGGCGCCTCGGTGATGTCGTCGCCCGCCGTAGCCTTGGCTAGGGCGGATCCGGCGGCCGTTGCCGCCTTTGCCGTTGCGCGCGCGCCGCCGTTGTCCAGTCTCGCACCGGCGGTCGGGACGCGGTCTCCGTTCCCGGAATGCATAGCTAACCTGCGGCCACGCCGAAGGTTCCGTCCGAAGTTGCAATAACTACAATATCTTAAAAGCCGATCTGTGTCTGCTTTCACCGGACTTGCCCAATCCGTGTGACCGGGCGGGGAAGCGTTTGGAAGTACCGAAGCTGGTAGGTGCCCAGGCGGGTCTGCGAGCGCCATGCGGCGCGGCGGGTGCGAGTGGAAAGCGGGCAACGCCGGGTCGGCGATGACGTTCCAGCGGCCAACCCCGGTCGGTCCCGGTCCCCAATCGCGCTGACCGAGGCCAGGTCGGGCGTGCTGCAGCGAGACGGGCACGTCCGGCCGCCCTATTCACAGTCCGTGCTTCTGGTTCCGACCGCCGCCGCCCCGAAACCCTGGCAGGTTCCAGGCGTTGGACAGGTGACGGCGTTTGGTCGACGGGACCCGTAATGAAGCCTCAACCGAAACCACACAACGATTTTGCCCCGAAGCCTGGGCCCCAGCATGAGTTTCCGCCCTACTCGGCCGTCTGCATCCGCTGCGGGCAGACCCTGCTGTATGTCGAGGAAACCGCCGCGGGGTGTGCAAGCGACGAGGCGATCACCTTGGCGCGGGTGTTCGCCAGCCGGCGGCGTCGGGGCCTTTGCTAGTCATCCCCCATCGCCGGCAACCGCAGTGCATTTGAAAGCCGGCGCCGGCGTGCCCCGGTCCGGAATCACGTCGCCGCGAAGCGCGCTGAATAGGTCTTGATCCTGGCCTTCGAGAAGGCGGCGAGGAAACGCCGCTGCTGCTCGGGCGTGGTGGCATTCCAGTGGCGGCCCAACACGCGGCGGCCGATCGTCTGCAAGTCGAAAGCCTCGTGCATGATGGCACTCATGGTCGCCTCACGGTCGGCATCCGAGGCACCGACCTTCAGCACCTGCAGCAATCGACTGGCGCCACTTCTGACGACATCGGCTGCATCGATCGCCACTCGTCTCAGTGCCGCAAGGCGGCTATCGGAAAGCCGAACCAGGAACGATCGGCGCCGGCGCGTTTGCGCGCGGATTGAAGTCGGCAATGTCAGGTGGCGAAGAGAAGCCCGCGGTGGGCCGGGCGGGCTGTCTCGGGTTGTCCGGCGACCGGACTGAATGCGAGGGGACAAGAGGGTACGGGCGGCGGCTTGCGCGATGCCGAAATGCTTGATTTTCCGGGCGGGACGGTACGGGATGGACCGTCGGGGTATTCGGTCGGTCGAACCCGGAATGCGGAGCAGTATGATGCCGGATGCGAAATTCCTGAAGTTCGACACGCTGGCGCTGCACGCCGGCCAGCAGCCCGATCCGGTGACCGGGGCGCGCGCCGTGCCGATCTACCAGACCACCAGCTACGTGTTCCGCGACGTCGAGCATGCTGCCAGCCTGTTCAACCTCGAGGTCGGCGGCCACATCTACTCGCGCATCTCCAACCCGACCGTGGCGGTGCTGGAGGAGCGGGTCGCGGCGCTGGAGAAGGGCACGGGCGCGCTCGCCGTAGCCAGCGGCCAGGCGGCGCTGCACATCGGCATCGCCACCCTGATGGGGCAGGGCGGCCACATCGTTGCCTCGGCCTCGCTCTACGGCGGCAGCCGCAACATGATGGGCCTCACCCTGCCGCGCTTCGGCATCACCACGACGTTCGTCAACCCGCGCGACCTCGACGGCATGCGCAAGGCGATCCGGCCCGAGACGCGCCTGGTGTTCGGCGAGACCATCGGCAATCCCGGCGGCGAGGTGCTGGACCTGCCCGCGGTGGCGGCGATCGCGCACGACGCCGGCGTGCCGCTGATGATCGACAACACCTTCGCCTCGCCCTTCCTGTGCAACCCGCTGGAGCTCGGGGCCGACATCGTCATGCATTCGGCCACCAAGTTCATCGGCGGGCATGGGCTGGCCATCGCCGGCGTGCTGGTCGATGCCGGCCGCTTCGACTGGCGCGCCTCGGGCAAGTTCCCGACGCTCACCGAGCCCTACGCCGGCTATCACGGCATCGACTTCGCCGCCGAGTTCGGACCGCAAGCTTTCATCATGCGCGCCCGCACCGAGGGCCTGCGCGACTTCGGCCCGGCGCTGTCGCCGCAGAACGCCTTCTACCTGTTGCAGGGGCTGGAAACGCTGCCGCTGCGCATGCGTCAACACGTCGCC
>Ga0187894_10003098_pt1 | contig 19046 bp, 16 predicted proteins | sample GBC1701081metaG_FD_136650 | JGI IMG/M metagenome (GOLD analysis project Ga0187894, IMG submission 136650) | White microbial mat communities from a lava cave in the Kipuka Kanohina Cave System on the Island of Hawaii, USA - GBC170108-1 metaG ...
AACCGGTTGCCTTCGAAGCCGGAGTCGGGCTGGCTGGTCGTGGCCGGGATGTCGGCGGCGGTCATGCCGACCCGGAGCGTGGTCTGCGCGGCGGCGGTCGCAGCGGCGGCCATTGCCGCGAGCACGACGAGCGATTGGGCGAGCCTCGATTTCACGGTGCCTCCTCGTTGGGGTTGTGGACGGACCTAGTGCAACGCGCGTGCCATGTCTTCGCGCACGGCTGAAGGGGGCATATTACGAGAATCCGGCCGTCGGCGGCACCAAACGGGTGCGGCGACGCCCCGCCGCGGTTCAGGCGCCGAAGCCGAACCGGCGGTGCGGCGTGTCCCGGAGCATGCGCCGGCTCACGCCGCCGGCGGCAGCAGCCAGTTGTGGAGCGCGAGCCCCCCGTCGACGACGACGGTCGTCCCGGTCACGTACGCCGAGAACCGGTCGGCGAGGAGCGCGAGCGCCGCCCCCGCCACGTCCTCGGGCGTGCCGAGCCGCCCGAGCGCCGTGCAGGCGGTGATCCGCTCCGCCCCCGCGGCGGCCGCGTTGAAGCCCCCGCCGGGGATCGCCCCCGGCGCGATCGCGTTCACCCGAATCCCGACCGGGCCGAGCGCGCGTGCGAGCTCTTTCATGACCATCGTCATCCCCGCCTTCGACGCGCTGTAGTGCGGCAGGTTGCGCGGGCTCTCGGCGTGCAGCGAGGTCACGATCACCATCCGGCCGCGGATCTTCCGCTCGCGCATGTGGCGCCCCGCCTCGCGGCCGAGGACGAATGCCGCGCGCAGGTTCACGTTCACCATCCGGTCCCAGGTCTCGTCGCTCACGCCGAAAACGGTGTCCGACTCGAAGCGCCGCGGGCTCGCGCTGTGGACGAGGATCGACACCCGGCCGAGCGCCGCGGCCGCCGCGCCGAACACCCGCTCGGCGCCGCCGGCGGCGGCGAGGTCGCAAGCGATGAACGTCGCGTCGCGCCCCTCGGCGCGCAGCGCCGTTGCGACGCCTTCGCCGCGGTCGGCGTCCACGTCGGCGAGCACCACGCGCGCGCCTTCGCGCGCGAGCGCCTGCGCGATGCCGCGCCCGATTCCGGATGCGCCGCCGGTCACCAGCGCCGTGTCGCCTGCGAGCAGACCTTCCGCCATCGTCTCCCCTCCTTGAGGTCCAGGGCCCTGCGCCTATCCTACAGCGAGCGTTGCGCGAGCTCCCGCAGCTTCGCCTTCTGGATCTTCGTAGCGTTCGCGCCCGGCGTCACCGGGAAGGCGTCGATCGGCCGCACGCGCACCGGCACCTTGAACTTCGCGAGGCGCGCGGCGCAATGCGCGATGAGCGCCCGCTCGTCGAACGCGGCGCCCGCCGCTGGGATCACGAACGCGAACGCCTTCGTGCCGCCCGGCGTCGTGACACCGACGACCTGGGCGCCGGCGACGGCGGCGTGCGCCTGCAGCACGTCCTCGATCTCGGCCGGGCTCACCAGGAACCCGCTCAGCCGGAGCGCGTCGCCGAGGCGCGCGAGGAAGACGAAGCCGCCGTCGTCGGTCGAGTAGCCGAGGTCGCCGGTGCGGAGGAAGCCGTCGTCGGTGAACGCGGCGCGGGTCGCCGCCTCGTCGCCGTAGTAGCCGACCATGCAGCTCGGCGCCCTGATCTCGAGTTCCCCGGCCACGCCGTGCGGCCGGATCGCGTCCGTCTCCGGGTCGCGGGCGCGCACGCGCGCCTCGGCCGCGACCGGCTTGCCGCCGGCGAGCGCGCGCACCGGGAGCGGCGCCGACTCGCTCTGCCGCGCCATCAGCGCGTGGCACTCGCTCATGCCGTACAAACCGACGAGCCTGAGCCCGCGCGCCTCGGCGCGCTGCGGCAGATCGTCCCCGGGGACGAACGCCGCGTAGCCGAAGAAGCGCACGCTCGGAAACGCCGGCGAGTCCGGCACCGCATCGAGCATCCGGCCGATCATCTCGTCGCTCGCGTGCGTGTGCGTCACGCGGTGCCGGCGCACCGCCTGCGCGGACTCCGCGGCGTCGAACGTCGGCAGCATCACGAGCGGCCGCGCCGCGGCGAGCGCCCCCATCGCGTTGGTGAAACCGAATACGCCGCAGAGCGGCGCGGTGATCATGACGACGGTGTCCGGTTCCTCGTACCCGAAGCCGCGCGCGACGTCGGCCGCGTGCCGGACGACGGTGCGCTGGTCGTGCAGCACGAACTTCGGCGCCTTCGTCGTGCCCGAGGTGGTGAAGATCACGCAGCCCGATTCGGGGCGGCCGCCCGCGTCGGCCGCCATCGGCGCCGCGGCGACGAGCGCGCGGTAGCCGACGACCGGGCGGTCGTGGATGCGGTCGGGGAGCGTCGCACCCTCCTCCCCGTACGCGACGATGTGCGTCAGTGCGCGGAGCGCCGCGGGGTCACAGCCAGCGAGGATCCCCGCGAAGTCGATGTTGCGGAAGCCCGGCCAGCAGACGATCGCCTTGCAGCCGGCGCGCCCGACGATGTCGGCGACCTCGTGGCTGCGGAAGCGCGTGTTGACCGAGACCGCAATCGCGCCGAGCCGCCCGCAGGCGAAGAACGCCGCGAGCCACGCCGGCAGGTTCGGGAGCCAGAGCGCAACCCGGTCACCCGCGCCGACGCCGAGCGATGCGAGCCCGCTCGCGACTCGCGCCGCTTCGTCGGCGAGCGCGGCATAGGAAACGGGGTGGTCGCGGTCGACCAGCGCGGTCGCCTCGCGGTGCTCCGCCGCGAGCCGCTGCAGGAACGCGGCGAGCGTGGTCATCGGTCGAACGGCCGCTAGGCGCGCAGCACTTCGCCGGCGGTCGCGCCGGTGAGCGAGCCCTTCTCCCAGGTCACGACGCCGTTCACGAGCGTGTACTCGATGCCGCGCGACGGCATCACCATCCGCTTCGCGCCGCCCGGCAGGTCGTAGCGGCGCTCCGGCCGCCCCGCCGAGCCGACCGTCGCGGGGTCGAAGATCGCGACGTCGGCGGCGAGCCCGGGCGCGAGCCGGCCGCGGTCGCGGATGCCGAAGAAATCCGCCGGGTCGGCGGTCATGCGCCGCACCGCGTGCTCGAGCGAGAGCACCTTGCGCTCGCGCACCCAGGTGCCGAGCACGTACGTCGGATAGCCCGAATCGCACAGCATGTCGACGTGCGCACCGCCGTCGCCGAGGCCGATGAGCACGCTCGGGTCGTTCAGGAGCTCCGCCATCCGGTCGACGCGGGTGTTGAACGAGGCCATGGTGAACTCGTTCTCCAGGTCGTCGGCGAGCGTGAGGTCGAGGAAGGCGTCGACGCCGTCCTTCCCCTGCGCCGCGGCGACCTCGGCCACCGTCATGCCTTCCCACTTCTTGAGCGCGGGCGACTTCACCTCGTGCACCGTGATGCGCGCCCAGTTGCCGAACGCGAGCGGCCGCTTGAGCTCCTCGCGGAACCGGGCGCGGAACGCCGGGTCCGCGTAGACCGCCGCCTGCGCCGGTTTGGACTTGTCCTCGAACACGCGCTTCCACGACGGGAACGCGGCGAAGGAGAACGGGCTGCGCATGCTGATCTCGCGCGTGAGCGGCAAGGGCGAGGTCTGCGGCCGCGCGCCGCGCGCGACGAGCGGCGCGACCTTGCGCAGCGTGTCGCGCAGCGCCTCCGGCAGGTCGTCGCGGTCGAACATCGCGATGAACGTCACCGGCCGCGCGCTCTCGGTCACCAGCAGGTCGAGGATCTCGAGCCCGTCGTCCTCCAGCACCGCGATCTGGCGCGTGAGGGCGATCTCGATCGCCCCCTTGCCCCGCGCCTTCATCTCGTTCGCGTACGCCTTCAGCTCCTCGCGGCTCGCGTTGCGGCACGCGAGCGGGCGGCCGCCGAACCCGAGGTGCTGGTTGAGGATCGTGCTCGAGAAGCCGAACGCGCCGGCGTCGAGCGCCTCGCCGAGCAGCCGCGCGATGCGCCCGGTCTCGTCGGCGTTCGCCGCGCGCTCGATCGACGCCTCGCCCATCACATAGTGCCGGAACGGCGTGAGCGGGGCGAGGAAGGCGAGGTTCAGCGCGGGCTTCCGCCGCGCCGCCGCGTCGAGGTACTGCGGGAAGCTCTCCCAGTCCCAGGTGATGCCGCGGTCGAGCACGTCGAACGGGATCGCCTCGACGTTGACGAGGTCGCGCATCGCCACTTCGCGCGCGGCGGGCCGGCAGGGCGCGATGCCGACGCCGCAGTTGCCCATCACCACCGAGGTGACGCCGTGCCACGACGACGGCGTGACCGCGCCGTCCCAGCAGATCTGCGCGTCGTAGTGGGTGTGGGGGTCGATGAAGCCGGGGGCGACGACGAGGTCGGTCGCATCGATCACGCGCGTGGCGCCGCCGGCGACCTTGCCGATCTCCGCGATGCGCCCGCCGGCGATGGCGACGTCGGCCCGCCGCGCCGGCTGCCCGGTGCCGTCGACGACGAGGCCGTTGCGGAGGAGGAGGTCGTGGGGCATGGGCCGGAACCGGCGCAGTCTACCGCGTGGCGGTGATCTATACTGATTTCGCCCGTGCGCTGCCGGATCGAAGGTGCGTCCGGGACCTCCGTTCCTCACCCTCACAATGAAATCAACGGCATTCGCAAAGGAGGCACTCCAAATGAGGCTTCGCAGCATCGTCGGCGTCGCGCTCGCCGGATCCGCCGGACTGGTCCTCGCCCAGGCCTTGAAGGGGCCGGTCAACGACGCGCCCTTCATCGAGAAGTGGTGGCCGTCCAAGTGGGGCGCGGACGACAAGGCGGGCAGCGCCAACCACACCAAGAACCCGAACAACATCAAGCGCGCGCTGGCGACGGTGAAGCAGAACAAGTCGATCACGATCGGCAAGTACTACCACCGCGAGATCCCCGCCTTCGGCGCGCGCGGTTGGCAGCTCACGATCCCCGGCACGCCCACCGGCGGCCCGTTCGGCAAGAACGCGCTGATCTACCACGACGACCTGGTAATCACCGAGCTCGGCCAGATCGGCACGCAGTTCGACGGGCCGGGACACATCGGCGTGAACACGTCCAAGGGTCCGATGATGTACAACGGCCGCCTGACCTGGGACGCGTACGAGCGCGGCGCTGGTGGTCGCGTGCTCGGCATGGGGCCGCTCGGCGTGGAGAACGTCGCGGAGCTCGGCTTCGTCTGCCGGCTGGTCGTCCTCGACGCGGTCGCGTACCGCAAGCAGCAGGGCAAGCTGCCGGCGAACGCCGAGATGCTGCCGATTCCCGACAGCGCGACCTCGCCCGGCATCGTCACCGCGGACGACGTGAAGGCGATCCTCAAGATGCAGAAACTCGCCGACATCGCTGCCGGCGACTGCGTGGCGCTGCACACCGGCCAGGGCAACACCTGGTCGAACGACCGCTACAAGACGATGACCTCCGCGCAGCGGGCCGCGGCGCGCGATCTCTTCGGCAAGGGCGAGCCCGGCTTCGGCTCGAGCGCGTGCGAGTACCTCGCCTCGCGCGACATCGCGCTGACGATGGGCGACACCTCCGCCAACGACGCGCAGCCGTTCGGCGAGGAAGGCAACGAGCACGCGGTCCCCTGCCACACCGGCCTGCAGACCCGCCGCGGCATCTGGAACCTGGAGAACGTCGACACCAAGTCGCTCGTCGACGCCAAGATCTACGAGGGCGCGTTCGTGTGGGCGCCGCTGAAGATGATCGGCGCCACCGGCTCGCCCGGCAACCCGGTCGTGCTGTACTGACCCGGACGGGCGGGCCTAGCGGATCGCGCCGGCGGTCAGTCCTTTGACGATGTGGCGCTGCGCAACGAGGAGCAGCAGGACAGCCGGGATCGCGGAGAGGACCGCGCCGGCTGCCATCACCCCGTGCTTGATCTCGTACTCCTGCGCGAACCGGGCGATCGCGACCGGCACGGTCGCGGTCTGCTTCGCGGTGAGGTTGAGCGCGACCGCGAACTCGTTCCAGCTGAACACGAAGCAGATCACAGCCGTCGCCGCGAGGCCGGGCGCCACGAGCGGGACGACGATCCGCCACAGCATCTGCGGCGTGGTGCAGCCGTCGACCCGCGCCGCCTCCTCGAGCTCGATCGGGATCTCGCGCACGAACACCGACAGCAGCCAGATGCCGATCGGCAGGTTGAGCGCGAGGTGCGCGGCGACGAGTCCGGTGTAGGTGTTGTCAAGGCCAAGGCCGCGGAACATCACGTACCACGGCCCGACCATCGTGATCGGCGGCAGCATGTGGAAGACGAGCGACCACAGCAGGACCGCGGCGGGTACCCAGCGCGGCCAGCCGAGCCGGTGCAGCGAGTACGCGGCGAGCGTGGCGACGACCATCACGAGCGCGGTGGAGATCGATGCGACGATCAGGCTGTTCAGAAAGTCGCGGAGGTAGTCGGAGCTGCGGGAGAAGAGGAGCTCGTTGAAGTTCGTCCAGACGGGGGTGAAGAAGACGTCGCCGCGCAGCAGCGCGATCTGCGTCTTCAGCGCGGCGATCCCGATCCAGACCACCGGGAAGATCACCACCAGCGCAGCGACCGCGAGCACCGTGTGCATCCCGAGGCTGGCGGCGCGCGAGCCGACCACAGCGCTAGGCCTCGTCGCGCTGCCGGCGCAAGGCGGCGAGCGAGACGACGATGAGGAGCGTCAGCAGGCTCAGCACCACCACCGACATCGCCGAGCCGTACCCGATGCGGTCCTCGGTGAAGAACCGCCGGTAGACCGTGAAGCTCAGCACTTCGGTCGCAGTGCCCGGGCCGCCGCCGGTGAGCAGGTAGACCTCGTCGAACACCTTGAACGAGACGATCAGCCGGAACACCGCGGTCACCGCGATTGCCGGCCACATCATCGGCAGCGTCACGTGGCGCAACTCCTGCCACGCGCTCGCCCCGTCGATCCGCGCCGCCTCGTGGACGTCCTGCGGCAGCGACTCGAGGCCGGCGAGGAGCAGCAGGAACACGAACGGCGTCCAGTGCCAGATGTCCACAACCACGATCGAGGCGAAGGCGAGCGTCTTCTCGCCGAGCCAGTCCTTCCCCGGCAGCCCGACGAGGCCGAGGAGCTGGTTGATCACGCCGAAATCGGGGTTGTAGGCGAGCTTCCAGATCGCCCCGATCACGATCCCCGGGATGAGGATCGGCAGCAGGAACGCGGTCCGGTAGAAGAGCCGCCCGCGCACGACCCGGCTCGCGAAGAGCGCGAGGACGAAGCCGAGGACGAGCTCGGCCGAGACTGCGCACACCGCGAAGAGCGCGGTGTTGACGAGCCCGTCGCGGAAGAGCTGGTCGCCGGGCAGCGCCGCGAAATGCCTCGTGCCCGCGAACGCCCACTGCGCGACACCCTGCTCCCACCGGATGTCGTGCACCGACATCACCAGCAGGTTGGCGATCGGCAGGAGGGTGAGCGCGAGGAATACCGCGAGCGCGGGCGCAAGCGTGTAGTGCCGCCAGCGCGCGGCGTCGCCGGCGAGGACGCCGCGCAAGGGCGCCGCCATCCGGTGTTACTTCAAGTCGGGGAGGCGCCCGGTCTTGTAGCCGGCCTTGCGCATGATCTCGTGGATCTCAGCCGCCGCCGTGTTGAGCGCGTCGGTCGAGGTGCGCTCGCCGATCACCGCCTGGTTGAGCCGCAGCTCGATCACCGAGACGATCTGCGCACCCTCCGGCACCGTGTACATCATCCGCGGGTAGGGTGCACTGTCCACCATGGCCTTCATCCAGCGGTACTCGGGCTTCTTGCCGAAGTCCGCGGCAGCATAAACGTCCTTGCGGATCGGCGGCTGCCCGGCCTGCGCGTACTTGAGCTGCGCGTCGTAGGTCTGGAACCACTTCAGGAAGGTGAGCGCGGCGACCTGGCGCTCCTTCGGGATGTTCTTCGGGATCGCCCCGATGAAATGCCCGAGCGTGGGCGCGTGCTGGCCGCCGGGGCCGCGCGGCAGGACCGCGACGCCCATTTTCCCCACCACCGCGGACTTGGTCGGATCGTCCATCTGCGACCACGCGGCGATCACCGGCGTCCCGTGCGCGGCCTTGCCGGTCACCAGCGCCTGGATCACCTGCGCCTGTCCGTAGCTGCCCGGATTCGGCGGTCCCGCCGTCTTCGCGAGCTCGAGATACATGTCGAACGCCTGCTTCGCCTGCGGACTGTTCAGCGTGACGGTGAAGTCGCCCGCCTTCTCGTCCTTGAAGATCGCGCCGCCGTAGCTGTGGAGGTACGGCATCCAGTCGTAGGAGATGTCGGACGCGCTGCGCGCGCCCCGCAGCACCATGCCGTACACGTTCGGCGGGTTGTGCAGCTTCCGCGCGTTGGCGAGCAGTTCGTCCCAGGTGGTCGGCACCTTGAGCCCCGCCTGCTCGTAGAGGTCCGCGCGGTAGTAGAGCACGCCGATGTTGCCGTTGATCGGCACGCCGTACACCTGGCCGGTCTTCGAGCTGTTGGTCTTCGTCTTCGGGTCCCAGTAGGCGGTGTCGTCGTAGCCGATCACCTGCGGGTCGAGCTTGAACGCGGGGTCGATCTCGTTGAGCGGCACGAGGAAGCCGCCGTGGTAGAACTCCGCGAGCCAGGTCGAGTTCATCACCAGGAGGTCGAACTGGCCCTCCTTCGAGCGCACCGAGCTCCGCTGCTTCTCCGCGCTGCCGGCGAACGGGTTGACGTCGAGGTTGACCTTGTTGCCGGTCTCCTTCTCGTACGCCTCGACCACCTTCGCGAAGCCGCCGAACCACGGCGACTGGTTGATGACGACGGTGATCGGCGCGACCTTCTGGGCGAGCGCGGCGGCGGGCGCGAGCGCGGCGAACGTCACGAGCGCCGCGAGCCGGGTCGCCCGCGGAATTGCCGTTGCGATGGACATTGTCGGTTCTCCTCCTCGATCGGTACCGGGCTTTCAGGTCTTCTGCAGCCGCTTGAGCTCCACGTCGACGCGCTGGGCGGCCTTGGCGAGCGCGTCCTTCGGCGCCTCGCCGCCGATCACCGCCGCCTGCACCATCTCCGAGGTGATCTGGATCACCGCTGGCACCCCGACCACTCCGGGGAAGGGCTGCGCGTGGGGAATCGTGTCGAGGAACGCCTGGCCGAGCGGGTTCTTGGCGAGGAACTGCTTGTACTCCGGGCTGTCGATCGCCGCCTGCGAGTTCGGGATCGCCCCGCTCTCGCCGGCCCAGCGCCCGCTGACCGGGGTCTGCACCCACCACTGGCAGAACTTCGCCGCCGCCTCCCGGTTCTTGCTCGCGGTCGCGATCGTCCAGTAGTTGCCCGCGAAGTGCGCCCCGCGCTTCACCTTGCGCGGCGGTACGGCAGTCATGCTCGGCACCTTCGTGGCGAGGATGTTCGCGGTGAACACCGGGTAGAGCATCACCGTGCCGATCTTGCGCGTGCCCCACTCGCTCCAGGCCTGCACGTCCGTGTAGACCCGGCGCGGCGAGATCTTGTGCTTGTTGACCGCGTCGGTGAGGAACGCGAGGGTCTCCAGGCCGGCCGGCGAGTTGAAGGCGCTCGCCCGGCCGTCGGGGGTCACGAGCTCCCCGCCGGCGGCGGTGAGCAAGGCCCAGTAGGTCTGCGCGGTGGGGAAACCGGGCTGGTTGCCGAGCATCAGGCCCCACTGGTTCTCCGCCGGGTTGGTCATCTTCGTCGCGGCTGCGACGAGCTCGTCCCAGGTGTCGGGCGGGCGCTTCGGGTCGAGGCCGGCCTTCTGCATCAGCTCGAGGTTGTAGAGCATGCAGCCGAGGCCGCCGTTCACCGGTACGCCGTAGCGCCGGCCGTCGTAGATCGTGATCGCGTCGAAGTTCTTCAGCGTCGTCGGGTCCAGCTTCACGAGGTCGTCGAGCGGCGCGATGACCTTGTTCTGCGCGAAGTCGCGCGGCACGTAACCCGGCGCGTGGAAGATGTCCGGCGGCGAGCCGGCCGCCACCGCGGCGAGGAACTTCGGCGTGATCTCGTTCGGGCCGAAGGAGGTGGCCTTGACCTCGACGTCGGCGCTCGCCTGGTTGAACTCGGCCACGTAGCGCTGGAAGATGTCGAAGTTGGTCCCGGCGAAGTGCGACCAGATCGTGACGGTGCGCTTCGCGCCCTGCGCGACCGCGCGGCGCGGCAGCGCTGCGCCCGCCGCGAGCGCGGCCGTGGCCGCGGCCGCGGCCTTGAGCAATCGACGCCGGTTTCCTGCGTAGGCCATGTCTCTCCTCCTCGGTGGTTGGACGCGAGATTACCCCTTCAGCCCGCTCATCGCGATGCCCCTGACGAAGTAGCGCTGCAGCAGCACGAAGACCGCCACCGTCGGCACGACCGACAGGGTGACGACCGCCATGATCACGCCCCAGTCGGCGATCTCGGCCTGCTTCATCGCCGCGATCAGGAGCTGGATCGTCCGCATCTCGTTCGACTGCACCACGATCAGCGGCCAGAAGAATTCGTTCCAGGACGCGGTGAAGGTGAAGATCGCGAGCGTGGCCACCGCCGGCCCCGTGAGCGGCAGCAGCACGAGGCGCAGGGTCTGCAGCCGGCTGCAGCCGTCGATGCGCGCGGCCTCGTCGAGCTCCCGCGGCAGCGTCTGCAGGAACTGGCGCATCAGGAAGATGCCGAGCGGGGACATGATCCGCGGCACGATCAGTCCCTGGTAGGTGTCGACCCAGCCGAGCCACTTGATGAGCATGAAGCTCGGGATCATGGTGGCCTGGCTCGGAATCATCATCGTCCCGAGGATCGCGAGGAAGAGCACGTCCCGGCCGGGGAAGCGCATGCGGGCGAACGGATAGGCGACGAAGACACTGGTGAGGACCACCCCGAGGGTCTCGACGCCGGCCACGATCACGCTGTTCAGGATCGCGCGGCCCACCGGCTGGCGGGCGAGCGCTTCGGTGTAGTTGTCGAGGATCGGCTGCGCGGGGACGAACTGGACGGCGGCGGAGAAGATCTCGACGTTCGGCTTGAACGACGAGGAAAGCATCCACGCGTACGGCAGCAGCGTGAGAATGGTGCAGGCGGCGAGCACGCCGTACAGCACCAGGCGCGCCAACGGGCTGTCGGCGCCTGCCATCACGTCTCCACCGGCTTGCCGAACGCCTTGAACTGCAGCACCGTCAGCACGAAGACGATCACGAACAGGACGAAGCCGATCGCGCTCGCGTAACCCATGCGGAAGTAGGTGAACGCCTGCTGGTACAGGTAGAACACCAGCACCTGGGTGCTGCCGGCCGGGCCGCCGGCGGTCATCACGTACACCAGCGCGAACACCTGGAACGAGAGGATCACCGCCAGCACCGCGACGAACACGATCGTCGGCTTGAGCAGCGGCAGGGTGATGCGCCAGAACGCGTCCCACGATCCGGCGCCGTCGATGCGCGCGGCCTCGTAGTACATCCGGTCGATCCCCTGCAGCCCGGCGAGGAAGACGGTGGCGAAGTAGCCGACGTTGCGCCACGCCGCGGTGATGACGAGCGCGGCGAGCGCGAGCCGGGTGTCGGCGAGCCAGAGCGGTCCCTCGAGGCCGACGCCGCGCAGCGACTGGTTGATGAGCCCGAACTGCGGATCGAACATCCACACCCAGACGATGCCGATCGCGACGAGCGAGGTGACCGCCGGCAGGTAGAAGACCGTCCGGTAGAGCTTGATGAAGCGCAGCTTCTGGTCGAGGAGGAGCGCCATCGCGAGCGAGAACACGAGGATGCACGCGGTGATCCCGGCGGTGAAGAGCGCGGTCTGGACGAGGCTGCGGAGGAACTCGCGGTCGGACGCGAGCGCGGCGTAGTTCTCGAGCCCGACCCAGGTCGGGGTCGCCGACATCATGTTCCAGTCGTGGAAGCTCAGCCAGAACGAATAGCCGACCGGGAAGCCGACGAACACGCCGAAGAAGGCGAGCGCCGGCAGGATCGCCAGCCAGGCGAACCGCGTCTCCTCGTTCCACCAGCGCGGCGGCGTGATCGCGAGAGCGGCCATCGCGCTTCGCTCGTGCGGCGGGCGCTCAGTTCATCTCGGGCGGCGTGCCCGGCGCCGGCGTGAAGCCGAGATCGCCGCGGGCGAGCGCCGCTTCGCGGCCGCCGAACCGCGCGAGCAGCTCCGCCTGGCGCCGCTTCGCGCGCGCGTCGACCTCCTCTGGATCGCAGAGCCCGAGCAGGCGCTGGTGGAGCCGCTCGACGACCTGGGCGTACGCCGGGTCGCCCGCGAGGTCGACGAGCTCGCCCGGATCGCGCGCCAGGTCGAAGAGCTGCGGACGGTACGCGACGTAGTGCACGTACTTGTAGTTCCCGTCCCGCAGCATGAACGCGCCGGCCACCGCGCCGATCGCGTGGTACTCGCTCAGCACCCCGCGGTCCGGGCGGTCGCCGGCGGCGAGCCGCGCAAGCGAGATCCCCGGGTGGCCGTCGTCGGGCACCGGCGCGCCGACGCACTCGAAGACGTACGGGTAGACGTCGACGTGGCTCGCCGGCGCGTCGCGCACCGCGGCGGCCGGCACGCCGTCGCCGGCGAGGATCAGCGGCACGCCCGCGGACTCCTCGTAGAACGTCGACTTGCCCCACAGCCCGCGCGCGCCGACGTTGTCGCCGTGGTCCGAGGTGTAGACGACCCGCGTGTCGGCGGCGAGCCCGCTCCGCTCGAGCGCGCGCAGCACCTTGCCGACGTTCTCGTCGAGCGAGCTGACGAGCCCGAAGTAGCCCGCGATCGCCCGCTTCACGTCCGCCGGGCTCCTGAAATGCGCGTCGTAGTCGACGCAGTGCTCGTACGCCTTGAGGTACGGGTGGTCCGGGCGCTCGGCCCGCGCGTACTGCTTCGGCATCGGCAGGTCGCGCACCGCGTACTCGTAGTACCAGTCCGGCGGCGCGGTGAGCGGGAAGTGCGGCGCGACGAACGACACGAACAATACCCACGGCCGGTCGTGCTGCCGGCGCGCGGCCTCGTGCAGCCAGACCTGCGCCCGCGCGGCGATGTCGCGGTCGTAGACCGTGTACGGGGACTCGCCCGGGCCGGCGTACTTCGCCATCTTGTCGCCGCCCTTGCGCTTCGGGATGTCGTCGCGGATGAGCCCCTTCACGTCGCCGAGCGCGTCGACGACGTGCATCGGCACGATCTCCTTCGTGAAGCCGTGATCGTCGCCCTTCGCGCCGCGGAAGTGCAGCTTCCCGATCGACACCACCTCGTGGCCGCGCGCGCGCAGCGCGTGGTGCCAGCTCGGGATCGCGCCTTCGTAGGCGTCGCCGTTGTCCCAGTAACCGATCTGATTCACGTACTTGCCGACGGCGAACGCCGCGCGCGCCGGCACGCAGATCGGGCACGTCGTGTACGCGGCGGCGAAACGCGTGCCGCGCGCGGCGAGTGCGTCGAGGTTGGGCGTGCGGATGATCCGGTGGCCGGCGCACCCCATCACCTGCGGGTTGTGCTCGTCGGACATCAGGATGAGGAGGTTCTTCGGAGTCATTGCCGCACCGCCGCTTGCCTGTTTCGCCGCGGCGACCCTACCATACGTTCAGATGTCTAAACAAGTTGGCCATCGCTCCCCCGGCCGCGTGCGGCGCGCTGCGCCGCAGCGCGCCCGCGCCGTTGCGCCGACGCGCGCGGATGCGCGGCTCAAGGGGCTCGCGGCGCTCGAACCCGAGGAGCTCGCACCGCTTTATCACCAGATCACTGAAACGCTCACGCGCCAGATCCACTCCGGCCGCTGGCGTTCGAACGACGAGCTCCCTTCCGAAGCCGGGCTCTGCGCGCACTTCGGCGTGGCGCGCGGCACGCTGCGCCGCGCTCTGGACGACCTCGGGCGCCAGGGGCTGATCGTCCGGCGCCAGGGCCGCGGCACGTTCGTCGCGCAGCCGAAGTTCGAAGGGAGCGTGCTCGGGTCGTACCGCAACTACCGCGGCGGTGCCGCGGTGCCGCACGACCAGGACTCGCGGCTGCTCGGCATCGAGCGCCGCCGCGCGTCGCCCGACCTGCAGCGGCTGCTGCGGCTCGGCAAGCGCGACGACGTATTCGAGGTGCGTCGGGTGCAGTTCATGGGCGGCCACCCGATCACGGTGTCGGCGAGCTTCCTGCCGGCGGCGCTCTGCCCCGGCCTCGACCGGCTCGACCTCGAGCACGAGTTCTTCTACGGCGTGCTCGAGAGCCGCTACGGCCTCGCGTTCCTGCGCGCGGAGGAGTTCCTCGAGCCGGCGCTCGCCGACGAGTACGTCGCGCGCCACCTCGAGGTGCCCGAGGGCACGCCGGTGTTCCGCGTCGAACGCCACACCTACCTCGTCGGCGACCGCCCGGCCGAGTTCCGGCAGGCGTACATGCGCGGCGACCGCTATCGTTACCGCATCGATCTCCGCTGACCGGCCCATGGCGCACCCGCCGAACCTGCTCTTCTTCCTCTCCGACAACCACGCGCGCGGCGCGACCGGCTGCTACGGCAACGCGGTGGTTCGCACGCCGACGATCGATCGGCTCGCGGCCGCCGGCACGCGCTGGGCGAACGCCTACACGGCGAGCCCGCTCTGCTGCCCCGCGCGCGCGGCGATCGCGACCGGCCGCTTCCCGTTCCAGACCGGCTACTGGGACAACGCCATCGTGTACGACGGCCGCTGCCGGAGCTGGATGCACCGGCTCCGCAACGCCGGCTTCGACGTCGTCTCGGTCGGCAAGCTCCACTTCCGCTCGAGCGACGACGACAACGGCTTCGGTGAGGAGCTCGCGCCGATGCACATCCTGAACGGCAAGGGCGGCGTCAGCATGCTGCTGCGCTGGTCGGACGAGGAGCCGGTGAACGCCGGCCAGTGGGGCCTCTACCTCGAGCAGTCGCACGCGGGCGCGAGCCACTACCAGGCGTACGACGGCGAAATCTCGCGGCTCGCGATCGACTGGCTCCGGCGCCGCGCGGCGAAGCGCGACCGGCGATGGGCGCTGTTCGTCTCGTACGTGAGCCCGCATCCGCCGTTCACGGTGCCGCAGGCGCTGCTCGACTCGTATCCGGCCGGGGCGATGCCGCTTCCGCCGCTCTTCGGCCCGGGCGAGCGCCCGGCGCATCCGGCGCTCGAGCACCTGCGCCGGATCATGGGCTTCCAGGCGATGACCGACGAGGGGGCGCTGCGGCGCATCGCCGCCTGCTACTACGCGCTCGTCACGCACCTCGACCGCGAGATGGGAACGGTGATGCGCGCCGCGGAATCGCTCGGGCTGCTCGCGGACACGCGCGTCGCGTACACGAGCGACCACGGCGAAGCGCTCGGCGCGCACGGACTGTTCGGCAAGTACACGCTGCTCGATCCGTCGGCGACCATCCCGCTCGTGATGTGCGGCCCCGGCATCCCGGCGGGCCGCGTCGTCGACGCGCCGGTGTCGCACGTCGATCTGTATCCGACGCTGGTCGAGAGCGCGGGCCTGCCGCCGGATCCGGCGGACCGCGACCTGCCCGGCCGCTCGCTCCTCGGCAACCCGGCCTCGCGCGGGCCGGTCTTCGCCGAGTACCACGCCGCCGGGTCGCGGCACGGCGCTTTCATGCTGCGCGACGAGCGGCACAAGCTGATCTATCACGTCGATGCGCCGCGGCAGCTCTTCGACCTCGACGCGGATCCGCACGAATCGCGCGACCTCGCCGCGACCGCTGCCGGCGGCGTAGTCGCCGACCGGCTCGAGGCGCGGCTCCGCATGCTCTGCGACCCGGAGGCGGTGGACGCGCGGGCGCGCGCCGACCAGCGCGCGAAGGCCGAGTACTGGGGCGGCAACGACGCGATCCGCAAGGAGGGGCTGCTCGTCTACACGCCGCCGCCCGGCGTCGCCGCGGTGGTGGAGCCGGCGCGGTCGTAGCAATGCACGCGCGCACCGCTCCCGCAGAGGCTCGGCCGAAGATCGCGGTGCGCGCGGTGACGAAGCGGTACGGCGCTGCGGTGTTGAACGGCCTCGACCTCGAGGTCGCGGAGAACGAGTTCGTCACGCTGGTCGGCCGCAGCGGCTGCGGCAAGACCACGCTGCTCAACATCGTCGCCGGACTCGTCGAGGCGACCTCCGGGGACGTGCTCGTCGACGGCGCCGCGGTGACCGGGCCGGGGCGCGGCAAGGGCGTCGTGTTCCAGGCGCAGGCGCTCTTCCCCTGGCTCACCGCGATCCGCAACATCGAGTTCGGCGCGCGGAGCCGCGGGCTGGACGCCGCCGCCTGCCGCGCCGAAGCCGAGCAGCTGCTCGCGCTCGTCGGGCTCGCCGGCTACGGCGACCGGTATCCCGCCCAGCTCTCCGGCGGCATGCAGCAGCGCGTCGCGATCGCGCGCGCGCTCGCCCAGGACCCGCAGATCCTGCTCATGGACGAGCCGTTCGGCGCGCTCGACGAAATCACCCGGATCGAGATGCAGGACGAGCTGCTGCGCGTGTGGTCGACGCGCCGCAAGACGGTGCTCTTCGTGACGCACAGCATCACCGAGGCGCTCGTCCTCTCGGACCGCATCGTGGTGATGGGCGGCGGCGGCATCGTCGCCGAGTACCCGCTCGATGCGCCGCGGCCGCGCAGCCGCGCCGACGCGCGGCTCGCCGCGCTGCACGAGCGCATCTGGGAGCATCTCCGGTGAGGTGGGTCGACCGGCCGTGGTTCCAGGGTACCGCGTGCCTGGTGGTCCTCCTCGCGCTGTGGGAGGGCGCGTCCGCGCTCGGCTGGCTGAAGCCGTTCCAGTTCCCGCCGCCCTCGCGCATCGCGGCAGCGTCCTGGGAGATGGTCGTCGCCGGCTTCCCGACCGGCACCCGGATCGGCCAGCACGCGCTCGTCACCCTCCAGCGGATCTTCACCGGCTTCGCGCTCGCCACCGTGGCCGCGATCCCGCTCGGCCTGCTGATCGGCCGCGTCCCGGCGCTCGATCAGCTGACGCTCCCGATCGTCACGTTCGCGCGCTCGGTCGCGACGCTCAGCCTGCTGCCGCTCGCCCTCCTCTGGTTCGGCCTCGGCGAGACGTCCAAGGTGATGCTGATCGCCTACGCCTGCTTCTGGGTGATGCTCACCAACGCGATCGCCGCCGCGAAGTACGTCGACCCGGTGCTCGTCCGCGCCGCCCGGACGATGGACGTCCGCGGGCCGGCGCTCTTTTTCGAGGTGATCCTGCCGGCGGCGACGCCGCGGCTCCTCGCCGGCGCGCGGGTGGCGATCGGGATCGGCTTCATGGTGATCGTCGGGGCGGAGATGATCGCGACCGTCGCCGGCCTCGGCGCGCTCATCATGGAAGCGCGCACGTTCTACCGCACCGACGTGAGCATCGTCGGCATGATCGCGCTCGGGGTCCTCGGGTTCGCGTTCACCGCCGGGCTCGCCTGGCTCGAGGGCCGGCTCCTGCCGTGGCATCGCGGCCTCGCCGAGGTGCGCCGGTGAGCGGCGCGCGGCTGCGCGAGATCGCGCTCGGCGTCGCCGGGACGATCGCCTTCCTCGCCGCGTGGGAGCTCGCCGCGCGGCTCGGGCCGGGGAGCGCCCTCTTCCCGCCGCCGAGCGGCGCGGTGGCGGAGGCGCTCGCCAGGCTGCCCCTCGCGACCGTCGCCGACCACGTCGCGGTGAGCCTCGGCCGGATCACCGCCGGGTTCGCGGCCGGCGCCGCGCTCGGCGTCGCGATCGCGGTCGCGGCGGGCTGGTATCGCACCTTCGGCAACTTCGTCCGGCCGGTGGTCGAGCTGCTGCGCCCGATCCCGCCGCTCGCGTGGATCCCGATGGCGATCGTGTGGTTCGGGCTGGGCGAGGCCTCGAAGGTGTTCGTGATCTTCCTCGGCGCGTTCTTCCCGGTGCTCACCAATGCCTACCGCGGGATCACCGGCGTCGACCCGACGCTCGTGCGCGCGGCGCAGACGATGGACGTGACCGGCGTCGCGCTGCTGTGGCGCGTGATGCTGCCGGCCGCCCTGCCCGACATCGCCGTCGGCCTGCGGGTCGGCTGGGGGCTCTCGTTCGGCGTGCTCGTCGCCGCCGAGCTGATCGCCGCCGACCGGGGCATGGGCTTCATGATCATGAACGCGCGCCAGACCGCGGAGGTCGGAGTGATCATCTTCGGCATCCTGCTGATCGGGCTCGCCACGCTCGCGACCGACTGGGTGCTCGGCCTCGCCATCCGGCGCTCGGTCGGGCGATGGCATCCGGTTTGACCACCAAGGAGGAGGACCAGACGATGGACAGCAAACGAAGACAGCTTCTCGCCGCCGGCGCCGGTGCCCTGGCGGGCGCAACGATGCTCCCGGGGCTCGCGGGCGCGCAAGCCCCGCGCCCCGAGTCGCCGAACCTCGCCCTCGGATTCGGCGTCGATCCGCCGTTCGCGCCCCACATCCTCGGGATGACGCAGGGGTGGTTCAAGGACGCCGGCTTCCCCGACGTCAAGACGCGCACCTTCACCGCCGGCGCGCTCGCCGGCGAAGCGCTGCTCGCGGGCGAGATCCAGCTCTGGACGCCCGGCAACCTGCCGCCGATCTCGATGGCCTCGAACGGCAGCCCGATCGTCGTGCTCGGCACCAACTGCGTGAACTGGAACCTCGAGAAGCTGGTCGTGCGCAACGACGCGAACGTCAACGCGCCCGAGGACCTCTATCGCATCAGGATCGGCCTGCTCCAGGGGTCGACCTCGAGCGCGCTCCTCTACTACCTCGCGCAGTACTACAAGCTCGATCCGCAGAAGCTGCAGGTCGTGAACCTCCCGCCGCCCGAGCAGCTCGCCGGTCTCGCCTCGGGCACGGTGCAGGGCCTGATCTGCTGGGAGCCGTGGCCGTTCCGCGCGGTCGCCACCGGCCAGGCAAAGGTGGTGCACACCGGCTCGACGAGCCAGTTCGCCGCCAACAAGGGCCAGACGGTGCGCGTCTCCAACAACCGCTCGATCTTCGTTGCGAACCAGGATTACGTCCGCAAGAACCCGCAGGCGGTCGCGGCGATGCTCGCCGTGCTGCTGCGCGGCCAGCGCCAGAGCGGCGACCCGGCGCGCCGCGACGACACGATCCGGGTCTTCTCCGAGTTCCAGAAGCAGGACGCGGCGATGAACCGCGCGATCTGGGGCGACTACGTCTTCAACCCGGCGTTCGACGAAGCGTACGTGGAGGACATGGAACGCACCGCGGCGTTCCTCGAGGCGACCGGCCGGATCAAGAAGCGCGTCCACATCCTCGACTACACGTACTCCGATCCGCTCGCGCGCATCGACCCGGCGCTCGTCAAGGTGCCCGG
>Ga0187894_10003099_pt1 | contig 19038 bp, 19 predicted proteins | sample GBC1701081metaG_FD_136650 | JGI IMG/M metagenome (GOLD analysis project Ga0187894, IMG submission 136650) | White microbial mat communities from a lava cave in the Kipuka Kanohina Cave System on the Island of Hawaii, USA - GBC170108-1 metaG ...
AAATTAGTTGCATAACTCATTTGGTTCGCTAACTCCTTGAATTTTATTGGTCTAAAACGCAAGTTTAGCGAACCGGATGCTCGTTTTTCAATTTCTATCTCTTAAATTTAAACAGACTCTAAAAGTCCGGGATTTTGAAGGGAGTTAACAATGAAAAAAACATACACATTTTGCTTAACAGTTACAGCGTTGTTTTTGATACAGCCAGGTTTTACCAAAGCGTATTACAGTCAACAAACTGACCCTATTTCCATAATGCAAGGAAGATTTTCAGAATTGACGTTAAGGATTACTTCTACCAAACCTGATTTTGTACAGTTAGAACCAATACCGATTACGGTTTCATTGCGGAATCAAACAGACAAACCAATTTTGGGTCACAACGCTCTTGATTTTGCCTCTAGGCATATTGTAGTTCACATACGCAACGGACATAACGAAGAAAAAAAAGTTGATGAACTGTCTGTGATGAAAGTATTGATTCAAGTTGACGATAATCCAATCTTTCCCGGTGAAGGTTATACGACAGCGCAGTTGCTTGAACTTGATTTGGGAAGAGCGTTTGAGCAACATGGAACATATCATCTAAAAGTGACTGTAGGAAACGGGAACTGGACTGAAACAGTTGAGTCAGATTACATAACCGTAAACATTTCTGCTCCGCAGGGAATTGACCGTAATGCGGCGGAGTTTATGAAAAAATCTCAATACGCCGCAGAATTTTTATGCGCCGCAGAGTTGTTTAGCAATACTAAATATCGTCAAGAGTTTGAAGAGTTTGAGTCTAAATTCAGCGAAAGCGTTTATGGGAAATATGCAATGTTTCGACTTGCCTCGTATTACTTCTACAAAGGAGAACACAGTAAAGCCCGTGAACGATTTGATAAATTAGCCAAAAAGCCAAACTTTATTTATGCTGAAAAAGTAAAAGATTACTTGGCTAAAATTGAGAGCAAGGCAAGTAGTAAATAGTATTAAGAAAATGACGTTATGTTTTTGACCTTTTAATTGACAGAGCGTTTCTTTTTAATCCTGAAAGCTTTGCTCGTTTGATTGCACTACGGCGAAAACGTGTGGTGTACTCTTCCTGTGAGAGATTCAAAATTTCTTCAAGGTTTGGATTTACATTTCCTTCGCGTGGCTCAAATCGTTTTTCTTCCGTCTCATTTTGAAAACGATTCCAAGGACAGACATCCTGGCAAATGTCGCAACCGTAAAGCCATCCGTCCTGGTTACTAACGATTTCATCGGGCAAGGTCTCTGCCCTAAGTTCGATTGTTGCGTAAGAGATACATCTGTTTGAATCAACCGCAAAAGGCTGAAATATGGCATTGGTCGGACAAGCCTCAATACAAAGCGTACAGGTTCCGCAATGTTCATCCGTTTGTTTTGTGTCATATTCAAGTTCAAGATTCAAAATCAATTCGCCTATAAAGACCCATGAACCGAAATCCTGTGTGATTAAATTCGTGTGCTTGCCAATCCATCCGAAACCCGCACGCACTGCCCAGGCTTTATCCATCATCGGTTGAATATCAACACAAACTTTTCCTTCTGCCGCTTCGATTTCTTCCTTTATCCAGGCAAGCAAATTTTTAAGTTTTTCGCCTACGACATCGTGATAATCGTCGCCCCAGGCGTAACGCGAAATTTTCCCCGCATCATTTGAATTTGAGTGTTGATGCCCTGTGTAGTAATTGACGGCTACGACAACGACGGAACGTGCAGAAGGGAAGAGAATTCGCGGGTCTGTGCGTTTTTCCGTGTCGCGTTCCATCCAGCGCATCTCGCCATGAAGTCCAAGCCTTAACCATTCTTCCAGCTTTAATTTTTCATCTGTAAGTGCATCCGCCGAAACGATACCGACCATATCACAACCAAGCGCACGCGCTTTTTCTTTAATTCCTTTTGAAAGCGTCGCAATAGATGTTTGATTTTTATATTGCGTTAATGGCATTTGTTTGAACGATAAATAATCAGAACAAACTGAGTCAATGAAGAATCTCAGAAAAAACTTTTGACAAACAGGCGGGGTGTTTGTGCTACACTTGCAATCAGAAAAAAGCCAGCCCCCAAAGTCCCTCTTTTGAAAAGAGTATGAAAGACGAAAAGAGAAAAACAGAAGACAGTGAAGTTGAAAGTGTTTTGATTGATGCAGAATTGTTTTTGAAATACAAAGCACCGGACCGCGCCATTAAACGGGTTCGTGACGCGATTGACAGAACACCGCATTCCCTGCGTCTGCGCGAAGCTTTGCGCGACATGGCAAGGTCGAATAATTATCACGGCGAAGCGGCGCGTCAGTGTCTGGCGTTGGCGCGAATTTATATCGACCGCGAAGATTTTGATTCGGCTTATGACCGACTTCTTGAAGCAAAAAGCTTAGACCCGCGCATCAACATCGCGCCCGGACTTGATGCTATACGCAAAGCGAAACGTCCTGATTTGCCTCAAGGCGAAGCCGCCCCAAGAGAAAAGCACGTCGCTACATTTGCGGGAGATATTGCTCTCATATCGGTTTTCGACGCAATTCAGGTTATTGAAAACTCGCGTCTGACGGGCTTGCTTGAACTCGACGCAGAAATACTCGGCGGAAAAATCTATTTCAACGCGGGAAAGATTGTTGATGCAGAATCAGGACCTCTGAACGGCGAAGAAGGATTTCGTAAAATCTGCGAAATGACAAGCGGGATTTTTGATTTCACGCGTTCGGAACAGGGCTATTCGGTCAAGATAGTTGCAACCAGCAACACAAATCTGATTTTGGATTCTCTCAGGCAAGTTGATGAAGAGAATATGGATGCCGAAGAAGAGAGCGAAGAAGTGATGTAAGTTCAGAGTTCAGAGTTCAGAGTTCAGAGTTCAGAGTTCAGAGTTCGGTTTGTATCTCAGAACTCAATCCAACAGAATCCTTGTATTCAAAGACTCCGCACGTTCTATTGCGGCAAAAAGACGTAAGTATTGAGCGTAATTTTTTGAACGTGCGTGCAGGCGTTCGACTTCCGATTCTGTCATCTCGTGGCGCAGGATTAAATTAAAGAAATCGTAAAAGTCCGATGCAGCCTCGCAGGGCCATTCGCGCGAGTATGTTGTTTCGGTTGCTTCGGCTGAACGAAATCCCGCAATCATGTCAAAGATGTTATCGGTTGATATGTGCTTTGCTTGTCGCGTGAGTTGAATAGGGATTCTCAATTCAAAAAATCTAAGTCCGTTTCTTGTCGTGACCTGTCTTAATTCTTTTGTTGCTTCGCCGTCAAAAGGGGATTCGGGATTGATTAAAATTCTTAAAAGGCGTGGTTGGTCATCTTCGTCAATTGTATCGAGTGCAAGCTGAACACGGTCAGCCAAAAACTTTTCAAATTGTGCTTCGATTGGGTAATTAATTCTCCCCAAACATCCTATTGCTTCGCCTTCTCCGGCAGGACTAAGCGGCAAACACGCGGGGCAATTCATACAGGTCTTTGAAACCTCTTGTAATGTTTCCAACTCTTCACGTGAATCTTCTACAAACTTAACTTTTTCCGGCGTTGGTGCGCTCTTTTCTCCTGTCGTCAGGCGCGTGTGAATCTGGCTCAAACGACCCCAAGCGCGTAGATGTTTTTCACCATAACGTGCACGCAATTCGCACGGATGTTCAACTGCAAACTCTAAAGACAAACTTCTAAATCCTCGCTTTGTTTCGACCGATTATTAAATGACTAACATACGAATTGAGAGAAAGCAAAAGACAAAATGCAAACTGCAAATGACAAAGGTTTTTCCGCCGCAGATAAATTTCGTTTGTTTACAATTCTTTACCCTTCACAGTTTATCTTTCTCTCGCATATCATGGAAAATAAGAGACGAGGAAAACCTGGCTATGAAAGCTTTTCAACAACCCCCTAGTCCTAAGCGAAGTATTTTCGGTGGACACTTTTTTGAGTTCAGAAGAAACGCGCTTACGTTTCTTTTGAAAAACGCACACGAACTTGGCGATGTCTTTCAATTTCAAATCGGACCGCAACGGGCTTACTTTCTGAATCATCCCGATTACATCAAAGATGTTTTGATGACCTATCAATCTTCTTTTGTTAAAGGTCGCGCCCTGCAACGCTCGAAACGTCTTCTCGGCGAAGGTTTACTCACTAGCGAAGGCGAATTTCACCGTCGTCAAAGACGGCTTGCACAACCCGCGTTTCACCGTCAGAGAATCGCGGGTTATGCAGAGGTGATGTCACGATATACAGAGAACCATATAGCAAATTGGAAAGACGGAGCGACGTTGGATTTGTCGCAAGAGATGATGAGCCTCACGCTTAACATTGTGGCAAAGACCCTTTTCAACGCAAATGTCGGTGACGAAACAAAAGATGTCAGAGAGGCTTTGACCACGATTCTTGAGATGTTCAGCCTTCTTTTGCTTCCGTTTTCCGAGTTGCTGGAAAAACTTCCGTTGCCGCAATCGAGACGCTTTAATAAATCAAAGGAAAAACTTGATTCAATTATTTACCGCATCATCGAAGAAAGGCGTAAGAATGGCGAAGATGCGGGCGATTTACTTTCTATGTTAATTCTGGCAACCGATACGGAAGGCGACGGTGAAGGAATGACAAACGAACAGCTTCGTAATGAAGCATTAACGATTTTTTTAGCCGGACACGAAACAACAGCAAACGCTTTGACATGGACTTTTTATCTGCTTTCGCAAAACGAAGATGTTGAAAAAAAACTTCACGAAGAACTCGACAGCGTGGTACAGGATGGAAAGTTGCCTGCGATGGAAGACGTACCGAATTTGAAATACACCGAAAAGGTTTTGGCGGAATCAATGCGTTTATATCCACCGGCTTGGGCTGTGGGAAGATTGGCGGTTAAAGATTTGGAAATCGGGGGCTATCACATTCCGAAAGACTCGCTGGTTTTAATGAGCCAATATGTTATGCACCGCGACCCACGTTATTATGAAAATCCCGAGAGGTTCAACCCCGAACGCTGGATAACTGACCCGAAAGACTCTAAACAGTTTACATACTTTCCGTTTGGCGGTGGGGCGCGTCGTTGTATCGGAGACCAATTTGCATGGATGGAAGGAATTCTTTTGCTGGCGGTTATTGCGCGTAAATGGAAACTGCGTCACGTCGCCGAACACAAAGTGGAGACACAGGCTATATTCACGCTAAGACCAAAATACGGTATGCAGATGATTGCGAATCAAAGATAAATAGTGAGAGATTATTTCTTTTTTTCAGCTCGCGTTTCTTTCTCAATAACTCTTTGGATAATTACTCTATCACCATCCGAGAGGCTCGTGAACTCAACTCCGAATCCGATTTCGGGCAGATAATTTGTGATTGTTCCCCATACTCTGAGAATCTCTTTTCCGTTGGGATAGGGTATCTCAACCATTACCAGTTCTTTTTCATAGGTTTCGCCGCCCGTTAGCATGTAACAACCGTGTAAACTGATATCATTTATTACGCCTTGATATTGACCTCTATCACCTTCCCATAAAGTTTTAATCTCTACCATTACTCTCTTCGAGCGTCTTCTCTCATATCGCATTGTGAGCCTCTTTATGTAAACAGAAAAGGTATCTTAAAACGCATGGGCAAAAAAATAGCCGGAACAGAATAAGGCTATTTGAACTCATTCTAAAGGAATTAAATAAAAAATAAAACAAGTATTTTCTGATATTTCCGATGATAATTTTAATGTAGATATTGTGTTTAGATTGTAAAACGAGATTTGTGCTTTACTCTTTTTGTATTTGAAAACTAATATCTCAAGGAAATTACGAGCAAAGGTAGAATCAACTTAATGGCAATAAGTCCTGAACTTTTGGAAATCCTTCGTTGTCCCAAATGCAAAGAGAAGGTCGAAGAAACTCCTGACGGCAGCGGTTTGAAATGTCTTAATCCCGAATGCAGCTTAGTCTATCCGGTGCGCGAGGATATTCCGATAATGCTTATTGAAGAAGCAAAGGTTGGCGATGGAAAACCGTCCGTCAATGCGAATTGATTGGAGCAAAGTAAAGAGCGTTCTTGTCGTAAGGCTTCGTTCGATTGGAGACACGGTTTTGTCAACGCCTTCGCTCTACGCATTGCGAAGACATGCCCCGCAAGCACGAATAGATGTGGTTCTCGAAGATTGGGTCGCACCCGTTTTAGAAGGCTGTAAAGATGTTGATAACGTGATAACAGTCTCGCGTGCAAGTGCAAAATCAAGATTAAAAACAGCCTGGCAATTACGCTCTACGGCTTACGATGTGGCTTTCAATCTTCATGGCGGAACGACTGCGACATTTTTTATCAGAACATCGGGCGCACGTCACAGAGTCGGTTATAAAACATATCAGTACGGTGTTCTTTATAATCATCTGGTATCTTCTTCTTCTGAATTTTGGGAGCAGGAAAAAACACATTCTGCCGAACAACAACTCGCTTTATTAGGTTGGACAGGCGTTTATGTTCAAGACCGGCCGCGAACGCGATTAAACATTACAGAGAAAGCAAAAGCAGGTATAGAAGAAAAATTAAAGGCAAAGAATTTTGATGCAGAACAACCGTTTGCTTTAATTCATCCTGCATCGCTTTTTGAAACAAAACAGTGGGAAGTAGAAAAGTTCGCACGCGTTGTAGAAGGATTGAAAGAAAGAAACATTGCATCAATCGCCGTAGCCACCCCAAATGAAAATAAAGTTTTGGAAGATTTGAAACGCGAATCAAACGCTCCTGTTTTTATATCAACCGATTTCTCTTTGCCGGAGATAACCGCTTTGGCTGAACGTGCAAAATTGTTTGTCGGCAACGACAGCGGCATCGCACACATCGCAAGCGCAGTCCAAACGCCATGCGTTGTAATATTCGGTTCATCAAACACAGCGCATTGGCGTCCCTGGACGGATGCCCCAAACGAAGTAGTTACGGAAAATATGCCGTGCGCCCCCTGTCACGGTTATTTTTGTGCAGAGTTCATACAACCCGAATGTATTCGTCGCATAACTGTCGAAAAGGTTATGAGCGGCGTTGAGCGGGTTTTAAGCTCTAAATCCTAGTTTGCATAAAATCATCAATGAAGAAGAATCGAACAAAACAAGTTACTGCAAAAATTTTATTGGCGATATTGTGTGTCAGCCATTTTGTAAGCCTTACGGTCTTTGCACAACGTGACAGAGTTGTTACAACTGCATCGAAACCAACGCCATCGCCGACACCGAAACCGACTCTAAAAACAAAACCGACTCCTACACCTACACCGACGCCCGCTCCATCTCCGACGCCAACATTTACACCTTCGCCTTCGCTTGTTACAAAGTCAGTCGAAGAACTTCAAACACGGATTCGTGAAGTTTTGCGTCGTCCCGGACTTGTGCGTTCACAAGTCGGAATCAAAGTGGCATCGTTGGATACGGGACGCGTTCTGTTTGAAGAGAATGCGGATAAACTCTATATGCCGGCGTCAAATATGAAGGCTTACACAGTGGCGACTGCGCTCGACAGATTGACGCCCGATTATCGTTTTGTGACGCGAATTACATCATCGGCAAAGCCCGACTCAAACGGAGTTATCAAAGGGGATTTAACCATCGGCGGCGGCGGCGACCCGACCTTCGCCGCCAGGCTGAACAACGGTGATTATTGGAAAGGTATTAACGAAATTGCTTTACGTTTTGCGATGGCTGGCGTCAAAAAAATCGAAGGCAACATCATCGGAAGCGACACGCTTTTCAAAGGTGCACCAATTGGTTTCGGTTGGGAAGCAGACGATTTACAAACATATTCGGGTGCATCAATAAGTGCATTGACGATTAACGATAATGTCATTGATGTTGTTGTTAAATCAGGTATTAAAGAAGGTGAGCCATGTCTTATTACAACCGCTCCGCCCGTACCTGTTTTTCAAATCGTGAACAAAACCGTTACTGCTCCTTCGGGTATGACGCGAAGAATCAATGTCACACGCAAACCCGGTCAAAACGTGGTCGAAGTCAGCGGCGTTCTTGCCATTGATGACCAACGCGAATACAGAGAAAGCGTAGCAGTTGAAAACCCTGCACTTGCTTTTGTCTATATGCTTCGCGTGGCTTTGGCGCAAAAGGGGATAACGATAACGGGACAATCGCTCACAAAAAACGGTGATTCCTATACTGACAGGCTTATTGATAAAGCACGCAGGGAACCTTCTTGGTTGAAACCCGAAACAACGCCCGATCAACAAACTGTTATGATAGGCAGTGCCATAAATTTTGAGTTAGCTGTTGAATCCGCGCCTTTGTCTGACATCGCCGCAAAGACGATGAAACCAAGTCAGAATCTTTATACTGAAATCATTCTGAGAACGCTTGGAGAAGTAAAAGGCGAAAAACAAGACCCGAAAGATGTTGTTCTAAAAGGACAAAAGAGCAGTGCCGAAAGAGGAATCGAAGTCGTCAAAGGATTTTTGAAAGAAGCAGGTGTCCCTGAAGAAAGTTTTGAGATGTACGACGGTTCGGGTTTGTCGCGCCATAATCTTATTACCGCAAGCGGAACGGTTCAGCTTTATACTTATATGAGCCGTCACAAATATGCGAAAGTCTTTTACGATTCGCTTCCGATTGGCGGTATTGACGGGACATTGAGTAACAGAATGCGGAACACTCCGGCGGCAGGAAATGTACGGGCAAAGACGGGAACAATCAACCAGGTAGCCACGCTTTCGGGTTATGTTACAACCGCATCGGGCGAAAAATTGGTCTTCTCGGTTCTGGTCAACAATATGCCCGAAGATTCACTTGTGCGCCGCAGTTATATTGATGAAATCGTAGTTATGCTTGCTTCGTTTACGGGCAGATCTTAAATTTGGAGTGTTACGATTCGTCGTAGCTTTCCGTTGTGGCGACTTGTTACCATTTTGTTAAGAAGAAATCTATTAAGATGAACTACGACAGGTCGTAGCAAAACAAAGCGATGACGAGTCATCGCACTCCAAAATGATGAACCGCAGAAACTTTCTAAAAACCATAACCGCTAGCGCATTACTATCCCAACTCAAACCAAACGCGCTTTCTTTTCAAAACGAATCAATAAAAACTTTCCCTGAAGATTTTCGTTGGGGTGTGGCTACTGCCGCCTATCAAATCGAAGGGGCGGTAAATGAAGGCGGGCGCGGCAAATCAATCTGGGACACCTTTGTTCGCAAGGCGGGCGCGATTCAAAACGGCGATACAGGCGATGTGGCTTGCGACCACTACAAACGCTGGCGCGAAGATGTTGCATTGATGAATCGCTTGGGTTTGAAGAATTATCGTTTTTCCATTGCTTGGTCTCGTATTTTGCCAAATGGTATCGGCACAGTTAATCAAACAGGTTTGGATTTTTACGACAGACTCACAGACGAACTTTTGAAGAAAAAAATAGAACCTTTCGTCACGCTATATCATTGGGATTTGCCGCAAAGTTTGCAGGACAAAGGCGGTTGGGCGAATCGGGATACAATTGAGGCTTTTGCAAACTATGTTGATATGGTTTCGCAGCGTTTGGGCGACAGGGTTAAGCATTGGGTTACTCATAACGAGCCGCTTGTTTCTTCTTTCTTAGGACACGGAAGCGGCGAACACGCGCCCGGAATAAAAGACAATCTGACCGCACTAAAAGTTTCGCATCACCTTCTTGTTTCACATGGCAAAGCCGTTCAGGTTTTACGCGCGAACGACAAAACAAAGAAATCAAAAGTCGGGATTGTAAATGTAGCGATTTGGGTTGAACCGTCGAGCGATAAAGAGGGCGACATGAAAGCCGCAGAGCGTTATGACAGTTCCGTGAGGCGTTGGTTTTACGACCCCGTTTTCAAAGGCGAATATCCCAAAGACGTTTACGATTTTTACGGAACGATTTTAAGAAATAAAGATTTTCTTTCGATTCAAAACGGCGACATGAAAACCATTCAGACGCCGATTGATTTCGTAGGAATAAACTATTATACGCGCAACGTAGTCGGCGCAGGATTTGAGCCGCCCGTTTTAATCAGTCGCAAACCGCCTGTCGGAGAGCCAACGGAAATGGGTTGGGAAGTCTATCCGCAAGGGCTTTATAATTTTCTGAAACGAGTGCAGACGGATTACGCACCGAAAGAGATTTACATCACGGAAAATGGTGCGGCATACAAAGACGAGATTTCCACAGATGGAAAAGTTGTTGATGAAAAACGAATTGCTTATTTGCGCGAACATTTCATTCAAGCCCATCGCGCAATAAAAGAAGGCGTACCGCTAAAAGGTTATTTCGTTTGGTCGTTGTTGGACAATTTCGAGTGGGCTTACGGTTACTCAAAACGGTTTGGTCTTGTTTATGTTGATTACAAAACACAAAAACGAATCATAAAACAAAGCGGCGAATGGTTCGCAGGAGTTTTGAAACAAAACGGTTTAGCGGTTAAAGCCTGAGATGAACAAAAACTCTCTGCCTCAAAAGATGGCTTTGAAATCAATAAGAATTGACGAGTGGCTTTTTTATTTACTTCTCATCTCGTTTCCGTTTGTTAGCTTTTTTAGTGTTGAGTTTTCGGCAATATCAATTCAAGCCTCTGATTTTATCTTTCTTTTAACAGCATTATTTTTTTTGCTTGCGTTGTTACGCGGCAAAGTGAAATTATGCCCAAGCAAATTTTATCTTTTCTTGGCGATTTACTTCTGTGCCAATTTGGCTTCAACCGTTTCGTCAACTGATTTTCAACTTAGTGCAAAGAAACTTCTCGGCAAATTGCTTCTCCTCTGCCTTTCGGTCATAGCTTTCAACTATGCAGCTTCAATCGGAAAATTCAGACCTATCGCTTATGCGTGGCTCACAGGAACAGTTTTGACCGTTTTAATTTGTTTGATTGGAATCATTGCCTTTTATCTTGGTTTCAAAGACCGCCAATCAAATTTTGTATTGAGTTCTTACGGAAGCCTGACGCCCGGAAATTATCCGCGCACCGGCGGTTTGATGTTCTATCCCGCCGCCCTTTGTAATTACCTGAGCGTTAGCCTGATGATTTTGTTGACGACGGAATTCAAAAAAACAATACAGAACATTTTCGTTTTAGCGATTTTGATAACAGCAGTTTTCACGCTGACGCCCGGACTTGGCGGGTTGTGTTTGAGCCTTGGTTTGTTTATATGGCTGAGGTTGAAAGAAAAGAAAAATCGTTTTGCATTTGCGCCTCTGGTTGGAGCTATCGCTTTGGCTTTGGCGTTTTTCGTGGCGGCGGCAATCAACCTAAAAACTTTTGCTCCTTCGCATCGCGCACGCGCTTGGGTTTCGGCATTTGAAACATTCAAAGAACACCCCATTTTCGGCAAAGGCATCGGGACAGAAGTTTCAAACGCCGAATACACGCGCCCCGATGGAGTCTATGAATTATTAACCGACGCGCACAACACATATTTGAGCATTGCCGGCGAGCAAGGGATTTTCGGACTGTTGGCATTTATCGCACTCATCTGGTTTTTGATGAAGGGTTTGTTTCCATTGCACCTTGATAAAAGATTGATAATCAAAACCTGTCTTGCGCTTGCGTTTATTGACGCGCTTCTTTTTCAGAGTTTCATTGGTTCGTTTGAAGACACACGGCATTTATGGATTTTGATGGGATTTTTAGCTGGCTTGAAAGAAATTTCTGACCAAGAAAATATCATTTCACAGGACGTAGAACCTGTTGCGTGTTAGGTAACAAAATTACAGCAGAATTTTCATTCCGCTCGATATTTAATTCGCAGGGAAGCGTATAATATTTTTTATCTTTTTCGTCTTCCAGCCAGCATGTGTTATAAGCACCGGAGTCAATAGATTCATACTTTCCTATGACAAAAATTTTGCCTTCAATCAAATCACGCACCGTCCAATAACAAGTAAATGAAGGAAACAGAGTGAAAAGAAGAATCGCAGTTATGATTAAAGATGCAATATCCTTTTGAAGGTAACGAAGCAACGGCAGTGCAAAGATTACTGGAAGCACAACACTGAAAAGGATACGTACAATAAAAAATCGTTGCCAGTTGTCTTCTGTAAGAGTCGTCCAGAAATTTACTGCAAACCATCCTAAAAACGGACTTATAAAACATGAGGCGACCCAAGCAAACAAATAATTACCGAATTGAAAATCTTGCTCGTATTTGTCTTTGAAACCTTTATTTACTAAGGCAAACATTCCGAACCCGCAGAGAAAACAGAGCATTATTAAAGAGAAATAAAACGCCCACCAAAAACTTGCGAAAGGGATAATAAGTAAAGGTGGAGAAATTAAAACACCAGCCGCAAACCAAGGCAGAGAAAACAACGATTGGTATTTTTTTGTCATTACAATAAAAATCGGACAGTCACAAGGGCTGTCCCTACGAGAACATTCAGCGGACAGCCACAAGGGCTGTCCCTACAGTTTATTTCGCGTGTTTATCTAAGTAATCCAACAACACATTCGACATAGCTTTTGTTCCTATCACCAGGCTCTCTTCGTCCAGGTCAAAATCCGGTGTGTGAATCATTGCAGTAATGCCCTTCTTTTTGTTTCCTACGCCCAGGAAATAGAAGAAGCCCGGAATTACTTTTTGAAAGTAAGAGAAATCTTCCGCGCCCATTTGTGGTTTGCGTTGAATAAGATTTTGTTCACCGACTATGCGGCGTAAGGTCATGGCGGATTCTTCCGCGAGTTTCGGCAGGTTAAAAGTGACTGCTGCGCCTTCGGTGTAAACCATTTCGTAGCTTCCGCCGAAACCTTTTGTCACACCGTCAAGAGTTTCGCGCATTATCCTTTGAACATTTGCGCGAACTTCTTCATTGAGTGTGCGGACAGTTCCTTCCATCACGACTTCATCCGCTACGATATTAAATCGGTTGCCACCGTGAATCGAACCGATTGTAAGAACAAAAGGTTCTTGCGTGTCTATACGGCGACTGCGAATTGTTTGAAGCGCGCTGACACATTGCGCCGCCATCACAACCGTGTCAATGCCGTCGTGCGGATAAGCACCATGAACTTTTTTGCCGCGAATTGTAATTGTGAATCTGTCGGATGAAGCCATTGCAGGACCTGAATTATAGGCGATTTGTCCGACTTCGATGTTCGGCAAAACATGAAGACCGAAAATCGCTTCGGGTTTCGGGTTTTCCAAAACACCTTCTTTAATCATCAGCTTTGCGCCGCCTTCTTCACCTACGGGCGCACCTTCTTCTGCAGGCTGAAATACAAACTTAATTGTGCCTTGAATCTGGTCGCGCATCCCCATCAAAATTTCTGCAACGCCAAGACCAATCGTTGTGTGCGCGTCATGTCCGCAGGCGTGTTTCACCCCATCGTTTTTTGATTTGTAAGGAACGTCGTTTATCTCTTGAATCGGAAGCGCATCCATATCAGCGCGAACGGCGATGACGGGACCGGGTTTCTTGCCTTTGATTAATGCTGTGACACCGTGTTTTGCCACATTGATTTTGATGTCCTCAAGACCGAGTGCTTTTAGTTTTTCTGCGACAACTTTAGACGTGCGTTCTTCGCGGTTCGAGAGTTCGGGGTACTGATGAAAGTCTCTGCGTTGGGCTACAAGTTTATCGCGCATGGCTTCGGCTTTCTGTGCGATTGTTTGCTCGCGTGTTAATGCACGCGTCGGTTTCGCCTGTCCGATTGGTGTTGATAAAGAGACAAAAAGAATAAAAGCCAGACATGATGCTGTTAATTTCATATTCAACCTCAGGATATTTTTTGGATTCAAGGACTTAATGATACTTTCATTCAAAGGACTTTCGCTTGTCAATCGCTTTCGTGTAAACTCACACAAAGAGAAAGGCAATAATCCAAAATCTAAAATCTAAAATCCAAAGATGTACTTCATTAAATTTCACGGTTTCGGCAACGATTACATAGTTTTTGAACAAGACCAATTAGCAGGCGTTGATGATTTGGGAGCGTTTTCAAAACGTATCTGTGACCGTCATTACGGCGCGGGTGCGGATGGCATCGCTGTTGTCAGAAAATCCAGCGATACGGATTCTGATGTCACTGTAAAAATTTTTAACCCCGACGGAAGCGAAGCCGGAATGAGCGGCAACGGCACACGCTGTACAGTCGGTTATCTTCATTACAAAAAGCTTTGGGACAAAGAAGTTTTACGTCTTAATACAAAGACGGGAATAAAGATTTATCGCCTGTTGGAAAAGATGAGCGACGGGCATTACTGGTTTGAAAGCGAACTCGGAAAACCCGGTCTTGATAGTGCATCAATTCCAATGATAACCGACAACCCGCGAGAGATTGTCACGGATTATCCGTTGACCATTGAAGGCGAGCAGTTCAAGGTTACTTCTTTGTTGATGGGCAATCCCAACACGGTGATTTATGTTGATGATTTCGATACGCTTGATTGGCGGCGCATCGGTCGCGCTTTAGAAGTTCATCCTGCTTATCCCGACAGAACAAACGTAATTTTTGCCCGCATAGCCAGCCGCACGAAGATTGAAATCCGCATCTGGGAACGTGGCGTAGGCGAAACTTTTTCGTCCGGCACTTGTACGTGCGCCACTGCGGTTGCAAGCATGGTCAACGGCAAAACCGAACGCCGCGTAGCGGTTCATGCACCCGGCGGAAAGATTGACGTTCACTGGCGCGAAGACGGTGAAGTGATAATGACAGGTCGCACGGATATTGTTTACAGCGGCGAATGGCTGGGTGATTAAGTTCTGAGTTCTGAGTTCTGAGTTCTGAGTTCTGAGTGGTTGAGTCCCCCATGAAAGTTAAAAGAATAACATCCTATTTGAGCTTTTGTTTTTTGCGCCGAAGGCGCAATAAGAAGGTAGCCAGACGTGAAACGTCTGGAATAAGCGAATCAATGAATTGCCGCACTGAAGGTGCGGTGAGAAAGTTTCTTCGCACACCTAGAGGCATGCGCCATCATTTTTCTGCTTTTTCCAGATGTATCGCCTACGGCTCACATCTGGCTACCTTCTTATTGCTGCTTCGCGGCAGAGAAAATTTCAAACAAAGTTTCTTAGCTTTATTGTTGTTCTCATCTGTTTCACTTTTAAGTGGTTGTAGTTGGCTTGGGGATACGAGTGCGGTTGAAAATCCAAACAATTCAAAAATAAACGAACCGAAAGAAGCTTCGCAAGACCACATAGCAACATTTCTTGGAAACAATTCGCGCGATTTTTACGGAATCGGTCCCGTGCCAAAAAAGCTAAAAGTTATCTGGTCTGTGAAGACAGCTTTCACAATGGGACGGTTGCATAACAAGCCCCCTGCGTGGGGCGGAACATCTTGGCCCGGTCAGCCTTCCGCACGAGATAATCGCGTCCATTTCGGTTCTGCGGGCGGAGTTGTTTATTGCCTGAATGCTGATGACGGTTCTGTGATTTGGACTTTCAAAGGCGAAGACACTTTCAAATCAACGCCTGCGATTTATGGCGACAAGGTTTTGGCAAGCGGGCTTGACCACTATCTTTACTGCTTGAATGCAGAAGATGGGAAACTTTTATGGAAATACAAAGCGGGCTTTGAAATTGACGGTTCGGTTGCGGTTGAAAACGACAGAGTCTATATCGGCTCAGAGGATTTTTATTTTCACTGTCTGAATTTGAATGATGGTTCGTTAATTTACAAAACCGAACGGCTCGGTTCAATCGAAGGAAGTTGTACGCTTGTGGATGACAGCGTTTATTGCGGAACAGAGCAGGGAAGCCTATACCGCATCAACAAAGAAGACGGCACGATAATCTGGAAAGCAAACATTGGGGCTGACTCCGACACGACACCCGCCGTATATAAAGGCAAAGTTTTCACAGCAGCAGAAGACGGAATTGTCCGCGCATATAATCAGGAAGACGGTGCGCTTATTTGGACTTTCAAAACCAAACTTGTGCCTTATGAAAAAGGCAAGAAGGGCGGCATCTGGGCAAGCCCGGTTGTTGTTGATGACAAACTTTATATCGGCTCTATGGACAGATATATGAACTGTCTGAACACGGAAAACGGAAGCGTCATCTGGCGTTCAAAAGTTCGCGGTCCGATTTGGTCATCTGCGCCTTACCTTGATGGCAAATTGGTCTTTGGTGACAAAGCAGGTTGGGTTTATGTGATGAATGCAGCGGACGGAAAAATCCTTGCGGACATTCAAATCGGAGAAAACGTAAATTCAACGCCGATAATCTACAAAGGCAAAATCTACATAGGGGCTTTCAATGGCAAGCTTTATTGTTTGGGAGAATAGCTGACAGCTAAAATGCTTTACGTTGTAAACAATTCGATTGACGGGCAGGGCGACAGCGCGAGAGAACTTCGTGCGACGCTTGAAAGAATTACGAATGAAAATGTCGTGATGGAAACCTATTGGGATGTGAATATAAAACGTCTTGAACGTCTCAACCCGTCTCACATTTTTCTCAGCGGACAAGGACACCCTTGGACAATGTATGCTCCTGAAAAACTGGCTGGCATCTTTGAAGTCATTCGCACCGTTCCGCGTCCGATTCTTGGCATCTGCGGCGGGCATCAGCAAATCGCTGTCGCACTCGGCGCAACCGTTGATGTAATGAAACGATTAGAACCGGGCGAAGGCTATGAAGGCTGTTTCAAAGAAAAAGGTTTTGGCGAAGTTGAAATCGAAACGAAAAGCCTATTTGAAGGTTTGCCCACGAAAATCTCAGTCTGGCATTCGCATTGTGATGAAGTGAAAAACTTGCCCGACGGTTTTGTTAAATTAGCTTCAAATGAAAACTGCCCGATTCAGGCAATGCAACACGAATCAAAACCGATTTTCAGCACACAATTTCATCCCGAATTATTTGACAAGGAAAACCCCGCAGGCGAAAAAATCTTAGAAAATTTTTTGCGACGACGATGACAGTACCATGAGCAGTAGCGAGTGGGTCGGGTAATGTAACTAACCCACTCGCTACCGCTCGTGGTACTAACTTGCGTTATAATGCTCACAGTTCAAATCACTGAGGCGAAAAAAATGATAACTTCCATTCACTACAAAAATTTCAAAGCATTGCACGATTGTACACTTCCGCTTGGGCGATTCACTTTAATCGTCGGACCAAACGGGAGCGGCAAGAGTACAGCAATGCAAGCCTTGAAAGTTGCAGGTGAACCAACGAAAACTTTCTGGGATGAAATAGTTTCTGTTGATAATAGTAACGAGCCTATAAACATTAGTATAACCAACGAGTCTGATGCCACGCTTTACGTAATATGGCGTGAAGGTAAAGATTCAAAAGGTTTTTTCGAGTTTGCAGAAAATGGCAAACATAAAGAAAGAGTCGTTAAAACTTTGGAGTTTTACCATGAGCCAATGCTAGAGCAACTAAAGTCGTTTCGTCTTTTCAACTTTGAAGCTAAACAAATAGCTAAACCCGTTTCTATTCTGAAAAGCATTGAACTAGAACAAGACGGCTTAAATTTAACAGGTGTTTTAGATGATTTACGAGATAGAAATTACAAAAGGTTTGAAGAGTTAAACAAAGAACTTCATAGCTGGTTACCTGAATTTGAACGAATATCTTTTGACAAGCCATCGGACGGTGTGAAATCTCTGATGTTAGACACAACAATTGGTAGCCATCAAATCAAAGCCGAAGATATTTCACACGGAACTTTGCTTGCGCTTGCATATCTCACAGTTGCTTACTTGCCCAACCCGCCAAAGATAATTTGTTTTGAAGAACCTGAGCGTGGCATTCATCCGCGTTTACTTAGAGACATAAGGGATGCAATGTATCGCCTTGCTTACCCTGAACAATTCGGTGAAAACAGAGAACCCGTCCAAGTGATAGCTACAACGCATTCGCCTTACTTGCTTGATTTATACAAAGACCATCCCGAAGAGATTGTCATTGCAAACAAGGATGAGAACGGAGTTCATTTCGAGCGTTTGTCTGACAAGCCACACTATGAAGAATTTTTGCAAGATATTCCGCTTGGTGAAGTTTGGTACAGCGGCGTTTTAGGAGGCATACCTGCTCAAAGATGAAAATAGCAATCTTCGGTGAGTCCTCAACTGACGATGCTGTGATTAAAATTTTAGCTCAAGCAATAATTGGTGAGGAGATAGAATTCATTTCTGCACCGCGCCTCGAAATCAGAGATACGAAGAGAGGCGGTAGTGCAAATATGTATAAACATCTTCGGAATTTTTTCCGATATTGGTATTACTACACCGAGGCTGAATACCTGATTATGATTATTGATTCCGACGATACTCCAATTCATCAAATTGAACATGAAGAAGAAGGAAAAGAAAACGAGAAATGTCGGTTATGTGCGTTGAGACAAAATATAAAAAAAATCCAATCGGAGATACCGCCTCTTGAAAATAGAAAGCAAATCAAAACGGCAATTGGTTTAGCTGTTCCTGCAATTGAAGCATGGTTTCGTTGCATGAAAGATTCACACATTGCAGAAGCTACATGGTCGCGGAAACTTCTCAGTAACGAACAAGTTGGATATGACCGCCCCTCATTGAAAGAAGATTTTTACGGAAGTGGACGAGACGAAAAAACAAAAAAAGAAAAGGCTGAAGAAGAAGCAAAGAAACTTACAAACAACCTTGAACAACTTGAAGAACTTTTCCCACAAGGCTTTGGCTGTCTAGTCAGAGATATAAAAAGCTGGTAGGCAATTTTTCTTTAGGTCTTATCAATCTCTTCTTTCACGCCACAGGTTGAACATTGAAGATTTCTTCTTGATACTTCCATCCACTTCGCGGGCTTTTGCTTTTCCGTGTTTTTCTCAGTAGCGGTTTTAATTTTGCTTCTTTCAAAACAGCGTTTGCAGTACCAAAACTTTCCCGCTTTGAAAAAGCATTCCGATTCGATTATTCGCATTTAGCTAAGGTAAATCCCTGTTTAGAGGCGGGCTACTGCCCGCCGTCGTTGAACAAATGTGGCATTAGCATTAGGCGGACGGTAGCCCGCCTCTAAACGAGTAATGATTATGTCAATCAAGGATAGGAATCTTACTTTTTTTTCCATTAGCCCAACCGTTCACGGTTGGGAACTGATGGTCTAATCCAATTTTCAGCCCCGTTTACGGGGCGAAAGATGGCTAAAGCCTCTA
>Ga0187894_10003100_pt1 | contig 19037 bp, 18 predicted proteins | sample GBC1701081metaG_FD_136650 | JGI IMG/M metagenome (GOLD analysis project Ga0187894, IMG submission 136650) | White microbial mat communities from a lava cave in the Kipuka Kanohina Cave System on the Island of Hawaii, USA - GBC170108-1 metaG ...
GCGCGCGCGATCTCGACAAGCTGCTGCTGGCCGGTCGACAGCCGCTCGACCGGCGTGTCGGCGGGAAGCCGGTTGCCGAGGCTCGGCAGGATTGCCTGCGCAATCCGGCGGGCCTCCTTGAAATCGACGCCCCCGCCCTGCGTCGGCCAGCGCCCGAGCACGATATTCTCCGCAATCGACATCTGCGGAACGAGCTGCAGCTCCTGATGGATGACGGCAATTCCGGCATCGCGGGCATCGAGGGGCCCACGGAACCTCACCGGCGCGCCGAACAGGCGCAGTTCTCCTTCATCCGGCGCATATTGGCCGGAGATCATCTTGATGATCGTCGATTTGCCGGCGCCGTTCTCACCCACCAGGCAATGGACCTCGCCCGCGGCAATGGCGAGATCGACCCGGCGGACGGCGGCATTGCCGCCGAAGGTCTTGCTGATGCCCAGCGCCTCGAGGATGGCTTGCCGCATGGCGCCGGTCAGGCCGCCTTGGCGAAGACGGACTTGAGATGGCGCAGACCGTCGCCGGCCAGCGCGTCCTGGCTTTTGGCGAGTTGGCGCCAGATGGAGACGGCGCGCGCGATTTCCTTGATTTCCGGCGTGAAGGCCTCGATCACGACAGCACCGTCATAACCCGCCTCGCCCAACGCCTTGGCGATCTCGGGCCAGGGCAGATGATCCTCGCCGGGCGTGCCGCGGTCGCTCGAGCAGGCATGGAATTCGAAGATGTGCTTGCCCGCTTTGCGCAATGCGGCCGGAATGTTCTTTTCCTCGATATTCATGTGAAACGTGTCGACGAGGAGGCCGACATTGCTGCGACCGATCTCGTCGATGAGCGCCATTCCCTGCTCGACCGTATTGATCATGTCGGTCTCGAAGCGGTTGAGCGGCTCGATCGCCAGCCGCACGCCGCGCTTGGCGGCATGATCGGCGGCGAGGCGGATGTTGGCCGCCGCCAGCGCGCGCTGCGCCTTGCGCTCTTCGGGCGAAAGCATGCGCGTCTTGCCGACCGCCGAATACATGGGTCCGACGACGATATCGGCGCCGAGCTCATGGGCGATGTCGGCACAACGTTTGACATAAGCTACGCCTTTCTCGCAAATGCTGGGGTCATCCGAGCTCAGGTCGCGGTCCGGCCCGAATGCGCCGCAGACGGTTGCGCCCATTCCCTCCTTCGCAAGCCGCTTGCCTATGGCCGCCGTGTCGATGGTTGCCGGATCCTCGATGCAGATCTCGATCAGATCGAAGCCGAGGTCTTTCACCTTGCCGATCAGATCCAGCGTCTTGTTGGAGAAGGGCGAGACCCAGATGAATGTGCTGGCGCCGAATTTCATGGATTTCACAGCTCCGCTTCGATCTTCTTGATCACGTCGATGGATTGGCGGGTATAGTCATCGAAGAATTCGCGACCGCCGCCGCTCCTCAGCGTTCCGAACGGATCGGAAGTGGCGGGCAAGAGCTCGAAAGTGATGTAGCCCTTGTAGTCGATGTCCTTCAGCGCGCGCAGGATCGGCTTGAAATCGAGATGACCCTCGCCGGGCGCGGCCCGGTTGCTGTCGGCAAAATGAATGTGGATCAGTGCGCCATTGGCTTTGCGGATGGCATCCGGGATGGAGGCATCGTCGATATTCATGTGGAATGTATCTCCCATGATGCCGACATTCGGGCGATCGACGGCCTTCATCAGCTCGATACATTGCGAGAGGCGATTGATGAAATGCGTCTCATAGCGGTTCCACGCTTCGATGCAAAGCTTGACGCCCATTGGGGCCGCGTAGTCGGCGGCGTCCTGGATGCCTTTCACCGCCCATTCCCATTCCTGCTTCGGATCGGATTCAGGCGCCATCTTCCCGACCGGGCTTGGCGCGACGATCATGACTGGCGCGCCGGTTGCTGCGGCGAAGTCCGCGACGGATTTGGTATAGTCGACGGCCTTTGAACGGTTGGCCGGATTGGCCGCACTCAGGTCCCGCTGTACGCCGGAATAGATCGAGCAGATCGAAGACACGGCAATGTCATGCTCCTGGCAAAGGGAGCGGATTTGCTTGGCATCCTGCTTTGCCGGCTCGCCGACGAGTTCGATGGCGTCATAGCCGAAGCGGGCGACCCGCCCGATGCTCTTGGCGATGTCCTCGCCGTAATAGACAAGCGCATCATAGCTGTATTTGAACACATCAACCTCCCATCTAGAAATTTTCTAAAGCGCTTTAGATCGAGATTAGCCTGAAGACCTGCGTCTCTGTCAAGAAAAAACAGAAATCCGCAAACTTTACTAAAGCGCGTTAGGAAAAAGTGATGGAGGCGGGTGGCTGCGGCCGGCCGGTTTGGCGCGAGAGATGGGACCCGCCGGCGTCGATCAAGACCAATCTTGGATGATCGTCACGTCTGATCACGATGAGGGCAGTGGAATGAACTCGGTCTCCTCCGGCACCGGGCCGAAGCGTCCGGTCTTCCAGTCCTCCTTGGCCGCCTCGATGCGCTCCTTGCGCGACGACACGAAGTTCCACCAGATATGGCGCGGACCTTCGAGCGCGGTCCCGCCCAGAAACATCATCCGCGTCTTCGCGACGGCTTTGATGGTGATCCGGTCGCCGGGGCGGAAGATCAGCATTTGCGGTGCCGCGAACCTGTCGCCGGCGATATCGACCTCGCCTTCGACCAGATAGACGGCGCGCTCCTCGTAAGTGGGATCGAGCGGCACGGAAACGCCGGCATCGGCCGCGACCTCGACATAGAACCAGTCCGACACCATGTCGACCGACGCCTTGGCGCCGAAGGCTTCACCGGCGATGATGCGCGCCCTGAGTCCCGTCTCTTCCACCACGGGAAGGACGGCCGCGTCGAAATGCTGGAACGACGGCGCGATCTCTTCCTTGTCGGCGGGGAGCGCGATCCAGCTCTGCAGGCCGAGCATGTGCTGCCCCGTCTTGCGCGGCATATCGGGCGTGCGCTCCGAATGGGCGATGCCGCGGCCCGCCGTCATGAGGTTCATGGCGCCCGGCACGATCTCCTGGATATTGCCCTCGCTGTCGCGATGCAGGATCGAGCCGTCGAAGAGATAGGTGACGGTGGCAAGCCCGATATGGGGATGCGGGCGCACATCCATCCCGTGCCCGGCGATGAACTGCACCGGTCCGAAATGGTCGAAGAAGATGAACGGCCCCACCATTTGCCGCTTTCCATGCGGCAGAGCGCGGCGCACTTGGAAGCCGTCGCCGAGATCACGCACGCGCGGCACGATCACGAGATCGAGCGCGTCGCAGGATTTCACATCGCCCAGAATGGGATCTTTTGTCGGAAGCCAGCTCATGAAACTCTCCACTCACAGACAGACGCGCTCGCGGCACCGCCGCGAACGCACTCAGTTGATGTGGAGCAAGATTAGGACAGTTTGCGCTTGCGGCAAATATCGTAAGTCTGCTGCCAGGGCCGCAGCCGCTCGAAGGCGGCACTTACCGCAAGGACATCTGTGTCGGCATAGCGCTTGCCGATGATCTGCATGCCGACGGGAAGTCCCTTGGCGAGGCCCGCCGGGATGGAGGCCGCCGGATTGCCGGTGAAATTGATCGGGAAAGTGAGACACCAGCCGATGAGCCGGTTGACCTCTTCGCCGGCGACCGTCTTGGGCCCGAGCGTGTTGCCGTCCTTGGCATTCTCGACCGGCAGGCAGGCGAGCGTCGGCGAGATGAGGATGTCATGCTCGGCGAAGACGCCGCGCACCGCATCATAGATTTCAGTGCGTACCGACTGCGCCTCGTGCATCTCCGCCGGCGTGATGTTTTCGTAGCGGTCGTACCAATAGAGATATTCGGGCGGCAGGTCGTCGCGATGCTTGCCGATGAGGTCATAGCCCGCTTCCTTCATGCCGATCACGCCAGCGACATTGAGCGGCATGATGATCTTGCACCAGAGATCGGCGAGTTCCATGTGCGAGCGCTTGATGCCGAGCTTGACGTCGGTCACGGTGGCGCCCGCCTCGCGCAACGCATCGACCGCCTTGCGCACCGTCTCCGCGACCTCGGGCTCGACCGGGAACACGTCGAAATTCGGACTATAGGCGATCTTCATGCCCTTGATCGGACGGTCGAGGGCGCCGAGGAAATCGACCTCCTCATCGAGCGCGTAAGGATCGCGCGCGTCATAGCCCGCGAGCACCGAGAGCGCCAAGGCAGCATCGCGGACATTGCGGGTGATCGGGCCTTCGTGGATGAAAGGCGTTTCCGCCGAGAAGGCATTGGGCCTCGTCCATAAAGGCAAGCGGCCGAAAGCGGCCTTGTAGCCATAGACGCCGCACCAGGAAGCGGGAATGCGGATCGAGCCGCCGCCATCGGTGCCTTCGGCCAGCGGAAACAGCCCGTCGGCGACGGCGGCAGCGCTGCCGCCCGACGAGCCGCCGGGATTGCGCGTGGTGTCGAAGGGATTGCCGGTCGGGCCGAAGAGATAATTGTCGGTGATGCCGCGGAATCCCATGATCGGGCTGTTGGTCTTGCCGATGACGATCGCCCCGCCGCGCTGCTCGATCCGCTCGGAGAACGGACACAGATAATTCGGTTTGAAGTCTTTCAGCGCCCTGATGCCGCCGAGCGTCGCGGGCCAGCCCGGCTTGAAGTCGAACAGGTCCTTGATCGCGATCGGCACGCCATGCAGGGGCCCGAGCTTCTTGCCGGCCATGACCGCGGCTTCCGCTGCCTTCGCGGCCTTGCGGCCCTCTTCCGGCGCCATATGGACGACGGCATTGAGGCTCGGATTGCGTTCGGCGACACGATTGATGAAATAGTCGACCACCTCGACCGGTGACAGTTTCTTGGTCTTGATCGCATCGGCAATGCTGCCGGCGGACGCAAATGAAAGATCCTCGCCCGTCATGTTTCCTCCCTCGGAATTATTGGATGGCAGTGTATTGAATAGAGGCTAGGAGAGCAATCTTAAGCGCTGAGCGCGATTTGACATCCTGCTCTCGCGCATATCTGGCATTCCCGCGATCCCAAAAAGCTACAGCAGCAGCTTCGCGAGCCGGCCGATAGCCTCCTCGATGCGTGGCGCTTCGATCAGCACCTTCGCCGCCACAACGGATTGGACCAGTGTAAATCACAAATATTGGAGCTTTTCCAAGACCACTGCTCAACGCAAGGTGGCGCCGTCAATGCAGGACTGGACCATGATCGATCTCTATTATTGCGGCACGCCCAACGGCCTTAAGATGAAGGTGTTTTTCGAGGAGACGGGGCTTCCCCACCGCGTCATTCCCGTCGATCTCGGCAAAGGCGACCAGTTCAAGCCGGAATTCTTAGCCGTCTCGCCCAACAACAAGATCCCCGCCATGATCGATCACGACCCGGTCGACGGCGGCGAACCGATCGCACTTTTCGAATCCGGCGCCATGCTGCTCTATCTCGCCGACAAGATCGGCCGTTTCCTGCCGCGCGACCTCAGAGGCCGCAACGAGGTCATCAAATGGCTGTTCTGGCAGGTGGGCGGCCTCGGCCCCATGGCCGGGCAGATCGGCCATTTCAATGTCCATGCGCCGGAGAAGATCCCCTATGCGATCGAGCGCTATGCGCGCGAGACGCGCCGCCTCTACACCGTGCTGAACACCCGCCTCGAGACCCGTGACTTCATCGCCGGGGATTATTCGATCGCCGACATGGCCTGCTATCCCTGGATCGTGCCGCATGAGGGGCACGGCCAGTCGCTCGAGGAACACCCTCATCTCAAGCGCTGGTTCGAGACGATCGCGCGTCGCCCGGCGGTCGTCAGGGCCTATGTCGGCACGAAGGACTCTTACTCGGCTTCGGCCGGGGATATTTCCGAGGAAGAGCGTCGCATTCTCTTCGGCGCATCGAAACTGAAAGCGGCACCATGAGGGATCAAAGGGTGAGGGTCATGCCATCGCGTGCGGCAAAAGCACCGGTGAAACGCGTGCGTGCCAGTTGCTCAAGTCCCGCGAGGTCGCCATCGTCCCGGTCGGGCGCGTGGTGGAAAAGCGCAAGCCGCTTCGCACGAGCCCCTTCACACAAAGCGACGCCTTCTTTCCAGGTCGAGTGGCCGAATTCCACGCGCTCCGAGGCCTCGGCTTCCGTATACATGCAGTCATAGATGACGAGGTCCGCCTGGTCGGCGAGGCGCAGGCAAGCTTGCCGGGCCTCGTCTGAACGCACTCCGGTATCCGTCAAATAGGCGACGGTCCGCCCATCGAACTCGATTCTGTAGCCCGTAACGCCGCCCGGATGATCGAGCCGCGCCGTCGCGATCCGGATCGCGGGCGCGGGCGAGATGACGTCGCCGGCAATGAAATCGCGATATTTCACCTGGGCGCGGAACATGCCGGCGCCGGCCGGGAAGAACAGCGGGTTGAGAAGCGCATCGATCAGCGCTTGCGTCTTCATCGCCCCCATCGTGTGACCCGACCAGATCGCGCACTGGGCTTCGGGATCGAACAGCGGTGCGAAGAACGGCAGGCCGATCACATGGTCATAATGGCTGTGGGAAAGGAAGAGATTGAAGGCCTTGATCCCTTCCCCGGCCAGGGACCGCCCGGCCTTGCGCAAGCCCGTGCCGGCATCGAACAGGAGAAGATGAGAACCGCAGCGGATTTCGACACAGGCGGTATTGCCGCCCGTGGCCATGATCTCTTCGCCATCCGTCGCTATGCTGCCGCGCACGCCCCAGAATTTGACAAACACCGTTGTCTCATCCTGCGGCGGCATGTTCGGTCTCCCCCGGTCCTTCTGTTTTCGTCTCGTCCAGGCGCAGAAGCTCGAAGACCCTGACCTTGCTGGTCCGTCCCTTGATGGGCGCCGCGCCATGCGACCTCGTCACGACCGCCGGTCCGGCGAGCTTGCGGGTGTCCTCGCTGATCAGGATCTCGGCATTGAGCTCCTTGCCCAGCGCCTCGAGGCGGCTCGCTACATTCACCACATCACCTATGGCCGTATAGCTCAGGCGCTCGGACGACCCGATATTGCCGACCAGCGCGATGCCGCTATTGATGCCGATGCGGACGAATTGCCCGCTCATTCGCCCGTCCGGGCGTGCCACATGGCGCATCGCCTGGCGTATCGTCTCAGCCGCGCGGCAGGCGCTGAAGGCATGATCTTCATTGGTCGTCGGTGCGTTCCAGATGCCCATGATGCAGTCGCCGATGAACTTGTCGACGATGCCGCCTTCCTCATGAATGGCCTTGGTCGCCAGAGTGAGGAATTCGGTCAAAAAGGGCGCGACATCGGGGCCATGATCTTCGGTGAGCTGGGTGAAGCCCGGGAGATCGGCGAACATGACCGTGATCTCGCGCAACTCGCCGCCAGGCTTGGGTTCCACCCCTTGCTGGATGAGGCTGCGTACGATGTCGGCGGGGACGTAGAGGCCGAAGGCTTTGAGGCTGCCAGCCATGCGGTGAAGCGCGCCGGAGAGGCTGTCGAGCTCGAACAATCGCGTCGCGATGTGCCTGACATTGGCGAGCGCGAAGCTTTCGACATGCCTGATCTCACCGGCCACTTGCTGGATCGGCCTGACGAAGGAGTAATGCGCGAACAAGGCGGCAAGGCCGGCCGTCAGCAGAGCGAACAGCACAAGCGTTGACAGGAGGCGGCGCGTGTTCCGGTCGATCTCCTCGGTGAAGGCCGAACGCGGTATGGCCGTGACCAGCGCCCAGCCATTGAAATCCAAGGGCGTCCTGGTCACATAGAAGACCGTTCCGTCATTCGTCGTGACCATGCCCTCCGGCGCTTTGCCGGCATTTGCCCGATTGAGGGCATTGACGATCTGCGCGCTGTCGCCGCCTTCGAGCAGGGACGCCGATCTCATATCCGCAAGCGATGAGGCGACGACCGTACCGCTGTCGCTGACGATGACCGCGGCACCTTTCTGCGCCACATCCAGCCGCGCCAGGAAATCAGCCAGACGGCGCAGATTGAGCGAGACCATGATCACGCCCTGGAAGCGGTTGTGCAGATCGAAGCGTGTCGCCGCCACCGCCGCCGGTTCGAAGCCGCTCGGCAAAAGGTCAACCATGGTCCAGACCAGCCCCTCCCTACCCATGGCGCCACGATACCATTTGCTACCTAGCGTCACATAAGCCGATTCGCCCTTGCTGCGCTCTTCGAAAAATATATCGCCGGGGATGGGCCTATATCTGTCGCGGCGCAGGCTGCGCGCGCCGTTTGCGAGCGGTGCGCCGATCTCGACCATCTCGATCCTGTCGTCGCCCAATATGTGCGAGCCGAAGAACCGGCCGTCCGGAAAGCCGAAGCCGATCCAGGACACGGACGGCAGGGAGCGCAGGACCGACAGGAAGACGAATTCGCGCTTGGCCTCGTCCTCGGCCTTGATCGCGCCCTGGAACAGGATGGAGCGGATGATCTCGACCGCCCCTTCGGAGGCACGGAATGTCGCTTCGAGCTCCTTCTTCACGGCGCCCGCTGTCTGGACATTGATCGAGCCGACCACGGTTTCGACATTGCGGTTGGCGGTGCGCATCCACGAGAAATGCACGATGAGCGCGGTCGCAAGCACCGCGATCAGCACCAGCCCGGTCAGGGCGGTGCCGATCCGCACCTTGAGGCGCGGCCTGTCGTCAGTTCTCGCCGCCGGTGATGAGGCGGGCTCCGCGCTCGAAAGAGACATAGGCTACAATCCAATCCAGAAAGACAAAAATGCGGTTGCGGAAGCCGATAAGGAACCAGATATGGGCAAAGCACCAGATCACCCAGGCAGGGAAACCGGATAGCGTGAAGCGGCCGAAATCCGCGACCGCCGAGCTCCGGCCGATGGTCGCGAGATTCCCGTAATTGCGGTATCTGAATTTTTCCCGCGGTTTGCCGTTGATATCCCCCAGGATCGATGCCGCCGCGAAATACCCCATTTGCTTGGCCGCCGGCGCGATGCCGGGCACCACCACGCCATTGGCATCGGTCACGGCCGCCGTGTCGCCAATGACAAAGATGTTGTCTGAGTCTGGCGGATGAAGGGCGGCATCGACAATAACGCGCCCGGCACGATCGCAAGGGACATCGAGCCACTTACCCGCCGGCGAGGCCATGACCCCGGCGGCCCAGGTAATCGTCGCCGTCTCGATGCGCCGTCCATCCTGGAGCGTGATGCCCTCTTCGCTGCAATTCGTGACGGCCGCTCCGGTCATGACCGTCACACCGAGCCGGGTCAGTTGCTCCGCCGCCGATTGCGAGAGCTTCTCGGGAAAGGCGGGAAGAACCCGTGGGCCAGCCTCGACCAGGATGATCTTGGTTTGGGCGGGGTTGATATGGCGGAAATCGCGTACGATGGTGCGGTGCGCGAGCTCGGCGATGGCGCCTGCCATCTCGACCCCAGTCGGGCCACCACCGACGACGACGAAGGTCTGAAGGCGCCGGCGCTCATTCTCGTCAATCGTCGCCTCGGCCTGCTCGAAAGCGAGGAGGATGCGCCGCCGGATTTCCGTCGCCTCATCGATCTTCTTGAGCCCGGGCGCGAATTCTTCCCACTCGTCACGACCGAAATAGGCATGGCGCGCACCGGTCGCGACGATCAGATAGTCGAAAGGAATGCGCCGCTTCGTGGTCACGGCCTCACAGGCGGATTTGTCGATCGTCGCAACCTTGTCCATGAAGACCGTGATATTCTTCTGGCGCGCGACGATCCGCCGGATCGGCGAAGCGATCTGCGCCGGCGACAGACCGGCGGTCGCGACCTGATAGAGCAGCGGCTGGAAGAGATGGTAGTTGCGCCGATCGATCAGAGTGATGTCGACTGGCGCCTTCCGAAGCGCGGTAGCGGCTGAAAGCCCGCCGAAGCCCGCGCCCAGAATCACCACCTGCTTGCGTGCCGAAGCTTGTCCGGCGCGCGGATTTTCGGAGGGTTGGTCCAAGGATCACCTGTTGTCCAAGATCAGGCGCCTGCCCAGTTGGTCGAGCGACACGACGCCCGCGCCACGCGCCAGGAGCAGACCGAGCAAGCTTGCCCACAGAAGATGCTCACCCCAATGCCCAGGATAGACGAATATCTGGATCACGGCGACAAGGCCCAAGAGCGCCAGGGCGGAAAGACGGGTGAACAGGCCAAGGCAGATCAGTATGGCGCCGGTCAGCTCGGTCGCAGTCGCCAAAAGTGCGGCGATATCGGGCGGCAACAACGGAACCCTATATTCCATTGCGAAGAGCTGCAGTGTTATGGGCCAGCTCAGGAGCTTCGATTGCGCCGAATTCCAGAACACATGGGCAATGGCAATCCGGGCGGCGAGCTGGATCACGGAAAGCGGAATGGCTTCGGTAAGTCCGACGGCCTTGTTGAGAAGGCTTGCGGCGGAGAATGTCGGCTTTTGAGTGGTCGGCATGGTGGGATTCATCATTGGACTTGTCCTTTGTCAGGCTGGATCGGGATCAATCCGGTCACCAGCCGGTTGCTAAACAGGAAGACGAGTTCGTCGGCGAGGTTGAACTGGGCGTCACGTGCCAAAGCGCGGGTCGCCGCCTCTTCGAGGCTGCGGCGCCGGACAAGGTCGCGCCAGAAGGCAAACCTTGCGGTGCTGAGCTCGAAGAACCTTATGTCGTCGTCATGACGGATGACGGCGATACGGCATGTCTTGCGCGGCAGGGCTTGCTGGCGCTCGGCCTGGTGCGCCCAAAGCCCGAGCACCGGCCAGCGCGACAGGACGAAGTGGAGGCTGGGCTGAAGCTCGAGGCCCTGTCCGGCCGAAATCGCGGCCATGTCCTTGGTCTCCAGGAAAGGCCTTTGCGCGCTGGTGAGTGAGCTGTGGACCGCCCATTCGAGAGCCGCCATCTGGGCCAGGATCGGCGCATGCCGGCAAGCGGGAAAGCGCGACAGGAATCGGGGAAAGGCCGCGCCATAGACGACGAGGCGCGCGGAGCGTGGCGGCTCGCGCAGGATGAACTGATGCGCGGCATAAGCGAAAAACCGCTCATCGCCAAGCCTCGCCGTGACCGGGAAGACCGTGCGCAAATGGGCGGCAAGCGACAAGAACATGTTGTTCCGGTAGATCGCATAGCGGCGCCCGGGATCGGCATTCCCGGCCGTGAACTCGCCTTCGACATCGACGAAACTCCCGGCCATGATGGCCTGCGTCATCGCCGTTTGAAGTTCTGCAAGACTACGCATGGGCGCGCTCCTTCTGCTGGTTCGTGCGGTTCGGATGGTGATCGCAGAGAGCCACCTTCGCGCTCTTCGACCGGCTTGGCGGCAGGAAAGGCAGCACTGTGCGGCTGGCATCCGCAACGGTTTCAGCGAGGAGATCGGCCCACATGGCTTCACCGAGCAGCGTTTCGAGCGGCGGGATGTCGGAATCCCATTCGATGAGTGTCGGACGAGTGCCGAACCTTTCCAGCGCGGAGCGATAGAGTGACCAGACGGCCGGCGCCACCGCCGAACCATGATTATCGATCAGGACCGGTCCATCGGTTGTGTCGTTCGACGCATGGCCGGCAAGATGGATCTCCTCGATGCTCTCACCGGGCAAGCCGGCGATATAAGCCTCGGCATCAAAGCCCAGATTACGCGCCGAGACATAGACGTTATTGATGTCGAGCAGCAGGCCGCAGCCGGTGCGCCTGGCGATTTCGCCCAGGAATTCGGGCTCTGCCATCGTCGAGCGCGCGAAACCGACATAGGAGGACAGGTTCTCGATGAGGATGCGGCGTCCGATCGCCTCCTGCGCCTGGTCGATATTGCGGCAGACGATGGCGAGCGCTTCCTCATCATGCGGCAGCGGCATGAGGTCGTTGAGATAGATGCCGTCACCGATGCACCAGGCGAGATGCTCGGAAACCATCGCCGGCTGGAAGCGGTCACACAACGCCTTCAGGCGGGCGAGATGCGAAGAATCGACGCCCTGCGCCGAACCTAGCGACAGGCCTACGCCATGGATGGACAAGGTGTAGTTCTTGCGCACTTGCTCGAGCGCCGCCGTGGCGGGGCTCGCATGCATGTAATTTTCGGCATGGACCTCAAGCCAGCCCGCCGAGGGCCGCTGTTTCAGGATCTGCGCCAGATGGGGGCCGCGCAAACCGATGCCGGCGACGGGAGGCAGAGGGGAACGGGGGGTTTTCGTCGGCATGGCAGTAACCTTTCGGTGGACTGGCCTGAGGATGGGTGATGATTAAGCCTTGGGCTCGGTGCTGCCGGCGGTCAGCTTGGAGCAGCTGCCGGCCGGGAGATAAATCCAGGCATCACCCTGGTTGTCGGCCGTCGCCGTGCCCGCACAGGAATGCGTCGATGTCTGGCAGTCATTCGTTCCGGCCTTCGACACGCCGTAGCATTTCTCGAACTGGTAATTGGGCTGCTCGGCGGGGCCCGCGAAAGCGCCGCTCGCCGCGAGCGTCGTCAGCGCCGCCAGTGCGGATCCGACGAGAAACTTGGTATTGATCATTGGGAGTCTCCATTGGGAATGTTGGGTTCACACGGCCTCGTTGACCGATGCCTGTGAGTTTCCGCTGAAGAGACGTGAAACTGAAATGCCGTGTCCGCATGGTTATGATAGCGACACTCTATAATCACATGGAGCCGTGGCATTCCCTCTCGCGGGGAGGCTCTCCATCACTTCCCTTCTCCCGCGCGGCACGCGTGGGAGAAGAAGGTGGCCGAAGGCCGGATGAGGCTCTTTCGTGATATCTGCTCTGTTCTCAACGACTATCCCTCGTTGAGACAAAGAGCTCTCACCCGCCCTCCGGGCACCCTCTCCCATTGCTTCGCAACGGGAGAGGGAAAAATATGAGGCGGCTCACTCGCCTCGAGAAAAGAAGCCGCTCCCCTTTTCGAGGAGCGGCTTGAGGTTGCAGCCAGGAAGGGGAGGGCGGGATGGCTGCGCGGGGAATTACAAATACGTTTCGCCTATGTCGACGGTCGACTGCTTGCCGATATGGTCGTAATTCTGGACGAGCCAGGCCGAAGCGCGCTCGCGCCCGGCATCGCGGAGATCGGTCAGGAAATCCCAATCGGCATTCAATTTGCTGGCGACGCCGAGGTCCAGCATGATGTCGTCGGCGGAGATCGCATGAATGAGCATGCGCTTCAGCTCGAGCTGGCACTCCGTTCCATTGTCGATGAGTTTGGTGACGAAGTCGATCGCCCGCATCTCGCGCATCAGCGAGGAATTGAAGCTGATCTCGTTGATCCGATTCATGATCTCGGTCGCCGTGCGCGGCAGCTCCGGCCTCGACATTGGATTGATATGGACGATGAGGACGTCAGGCGATTCGCAGCCATAGATCAGCGGAAAGATGGCCGGATTGCCCATGTAGCCGCCGTCCCAATAAGCCTCCTCGCCAATCTCGACGGCGCGGAACAGAAACGGCAGGCAGGCCGATGCCATTACCGCATCGCAGGTGATGTCGTCGTTGGAGAACACCTTGACCTTGCCGGTCCGCACATTGGTGGCGCAGATATTGAGCTTCAGCTTGCAGCGCTCCGAGCGCAACGCCTCGAAATCCATCGACTGCTCGAGGACATGGCGCAACGGATTGATATTGAACGGATTGAACTGGTAGGGCGACATCAGCCGCGTCACCAGATCGAACAGGACATAGGGCGGCGAGTTCTCGAGCGACCGGTTGCCGGTCAGGCGATCGAGCAGCGTCGGCTGGATCGGCGAAAAGGCCGCGGCATGGCTCACCCGGCGCCAGAAATTGGCCAGCGCCTTTTGCGCTCCTTCGCGCCCGCCTTCGATGAGGCCATAGGTCATCACCGCGGCATTCATGGCGCCGGCGCTCGTCGCCACCACGCCTTCGAAATCGATCCTGGGTTCTTCCAGAAGCCGGTCGAGGACACCCCAGGTGAAGGCGCCATGGGCGCCGCCGCCTTGCAAAGCGAGATTGAGGGTCTTGGTCGCCGATTGAGCGACCGTCTTTCGCCGCGATGTCGCCTTGGTGACCGGTAGGGTTGCCTGATCCATGATGATCTCTCCCTTCAATGGGCTGTCCAGCCGCCGTCGACCGGGATGGCCGTACCGGTAATCGAGGTTCCGCCTTCGCTGCACAGGAACACGGCGAGTGCGCCGATCTCTTCAACGGCGGCGAAGCGCTTGTTCGGCTGGTTCTTCAAAAGCACGTCGCGGATGACGGCCTCGCGCGGGATCTTGTGCGATTTCGCCTGGTCGTCGATCTGCTTCTCGACCAGGGGTGTCCAGACATAGCCCGGGCAAATGGCGTTGCTCGTGACCCCGGCCTCGGCGCCTTCGAGGGCCACCACCTTGGTAAAGCCGACGATGCCATGCTTGGCGGCGACATAGGCCGCTTTGAACGGCGACGCGATGAGGCCATGCGCCGATGAAATGTTGACGACGCGCCCGAACTTGCGGGTTTTCATCCCTTCGAACGTGGCGCGCACGAGATGAAAAGCCGAGGACAGGTTGATGGCCAGGATCTGGTCCCATTTCTCGGGCGGAAAGGCTTCGACCGGCGATACATGCTGGATGCCGGCATTGTTGACGACTATGTCGACCTGGCCGAAACGGCGGGTGGCCTGCTCCGCCATGGAGCGAATGGCATCTGCTTGCGACATGTCGGCATCGCTATAGGCGACATCCACGTCATGTGCTTCCGCCAGCGACTGGCGCTGCATCTCGATATCGTCGCGGTCGCCGAAACCGTTGAGCATGACGGCGCTGCCGGCCTCAGCAAGCGCCTTGGCGATTCCGAGGCCGATGCCGCTGGTCGAGCCGGTAACGATGGCGGCGCGGCCTTCCAGCGGCCGCCGTGAGGATTGCATGTCCAATTTTTTGTTCAGTACCAGCATCGAATTCTCCAACTTCAGGTATTTGTTGCCCTCAGATTGGCCAATTAAGGCGGTCGACGGAAATGCCGTGCGGCTATTATTTCCATGTCAAGCGCGCATTGGCGGTATAGGGTTGCCGTCTTTAGGGTCGCCGCCATGGACCTGCACCACATTCGCTATTTTCTGGCTGTCAGCGACAGCTTGAACTTCACCCGGGCGGCCGAAGCCTGCAATGTCACCCAGCCCGCTCTGAGCCGGGCCATCCAGCAGCTCGAGGAGGAGGTCGGCGGCCAGCTGTTCCGTCGCGAGCGCAGTTTTACGCATCTGACCGATCTCGGCATGCTGATGCGCCCGCGCCTGCGGCAGATCCTGGACACGGTGGGCGAGGTCAAACGCGAGGTGCGCCAGTTCCTGACCCTAGAAAGCGCCCAGATCCGGCTCGGCATCATGTGCACGGTGGGGCCCACGCGCTTCACCGGCCTTCTGGCCGATTTCCGCATGCGCTTCCCGGGTGTTTCGCTCGAGCTCGTCGAAGGAATGCCGGTGGGCCTGGCGACCAAGCTCGAAAAGGGTGAGATCGACATCGCTGTCATGGCCTCGGCCGAGGGCTATCCCGAGCGCCTCGATCTCAAATTGCTATACCGCGAGCGCTTCCTCCTCGCCTGCCCCACTGGCCACCGCTTCACTCGCCAGAACGCGGTCCGCATGGAGGAAGTCCATGGCGAGAACTATCTGTTGCGGCTCAATTGCGAATATAAGAACAACATCGAGGATCTCATTCGCCAGACCGGCGGCGCCGTTCATATCTGCTATCAGAGCGAGCGGGAGGACTGGATCCAGAACATGGTGGCGGGCGGCCTCGGCATTTGCTTCATCCCTGAATTCAGCGCCGTCCTGCCGGGCTTGGAGCTGCGTCCGGTGATCGAGCCCGATGTCTGGCGCGACATCAACCTGGTGACCATGTCCGGCCGGCGCATGTCGCCGGCACTGACGAGCTTCATCAAGGCGGTCCGGGATTATCCCTGGCCCGCCAGCCGCTTTGACACGGTCTAGCATGCCGGACGCCTTCACCATTCGCCCCTATCGACCTCAAGACCAGCCGGCCGTCGTGGATTTGTTCGTCCGGGTCAATCAAAGCTTGACGCCTCCCAACATGGAAACGGCCTTCACCGAATATGTGGCGAAGTCGATCGCGGCCGAGATCGGCAGGATCGGCCAATATTATGATGCCGCCCGAGGCCGTGGCTTCTGGGTGGCGACCGACGGCACATGGCTATTGGGCCATTTCGGGCTTGAGCCCGCCGACGATGACGCGCTCGAGGTCAGGCGGATGTATGTCGACTTCCCTTACCGCGGAAAGGGCATTGCGCGCGCCATGCTGAAACATGCCGAGGATTGGGCGCGAGCTCGAGGATTCGGCAAAATTGTCCTCAGCACATCGAGCCTTCAGCTCCCGGCGCTCGCCCTGTATCAATCCGCCGGCTACACCTTGCTCCGCCAGGAGATCGCGACGGCCGCGAGTCATAAGACGGTCGGCAATGGAATACTCCGTTTCCATCTCGAAAAGCCGCTGAAGCCCAAAAATCAGGCACCCGAGGGGCGCCAATTCCGGCCTGTTCACGGCAATTGAAGGCGGATACCATGCCGCAGACCCGGCGACTCTGAGGCCCCTCCTTGGATATCCATCACATCCGTTATTTCCTGGCCGTATGCGAGGCCTTGAACTTCACGCGGGCAGCGGAGAAGTGCAACGTCACCCAACCGGCACTCAGCCGGGCCATCCAACAGCTCGAAGAAGAAGTAGGCGGCCTGCTCTTCCGCCGGGAGCGCAATCTGACCCACGTCACCGATCTCGGCCTCCTGATGAAGCCGCGCCTGCAGCAGATCGTGGACGGCCTCAGCGGCGTCAAGCGTGACGCCAAACGCTTTCTGACGCTGGAAGATGCCAATATCACCCTTGGCATCATGTGCACGATCGGTCCGCGCCGCCTGACCGGGCTCATTGCCGAATACGGCCGGCGATTTCCCGGTGTCTCGATCAAGCTTGTCGAAGGCATCGCCAGGGACCTTGCCGACAAGATCGAGAAGGGCGAGATCGACCTCGCCATCATGGCCAATCCGGAGGGCTTTTCCGAGCGTATCGATGCCCATAGCCTCTATGGCGAGCGCTTCGTGATCGCCTTTCCCGAGCAGCATCGTTTCGCCGTCATGAACGGCATCCCGATGCGCGAGATTCATGGCGAAAATTATCTGCGCCGGATCAATTGCGAGTATCGTGATACCTTGTCCAGGATCGCCGATGAATGCCACGCCGATGCCCCGCTTGTTTTCGCCAGCGAGCGCGAGGACTGGATCCAGAACATGGTCGCGGGCGGCCTCGGCATCTGCATCATCCCCGAATTCAGCGCCGTCATTCCGGGCATCCAGGTCCGCCCCCTTGTCGATCCGGAAGTATCGCGTGATGTCAGCCTGATCTGGATGGCCGGCCGCCGGCATTCTCCTGCCGTCTCGGCTTTCGTCAAGATGGCGCGCGGCCATCCCTGGCCCGAGAGCCAGTTTGATCCCGTAGCCGCCTGACACCTCGTCCATAAGACGAGGCTATCGAATCCAAACTCTTTCGGCATTTCATCCTTGCATGGCGTTTTGGCAATGTCGGCAATGGAAGCTGCGCCTCGTCATGTCACGCAGCAAACATGGAGACACTTGATGAAACTCGATCTGACCATACGCCTCGGTATCGCTGCCCTGGCATTTGCTGCGACGGCCAATTTCGCTGAAGCCGGCGAGTGCCCGCCTGGGAAGATGAAGGACGATGCCGTGACCACCGGCGAGATGATGCCCAAGGGCGTCACCGATGATGTCCTCTCGTCCATCGATCTCTCGCCCAAGGGCGCGGCCTGGAAAGGCGAAGCCCTGCGCCTGCGCAAGCTCGTGATCCAGCCGGGCGGCGTCGTTCCCTGGCACGACCACAAGACGCGCCCCGCCAATATCTATATCGTCTCGGGCACGGTCACCGAATATCGCAGCTCTTGCGAAGTGCCCATCGTCCATAAGGCGGGCGACACGGTCGCCGAGTTCGGCGAGGGACTTGCCCATTGGTGGAAGAACACGGGCAAGAAGCCGGCCGTCCTCCTGTCGGCCGACATCATCCATACCAATATGGACGATCACATGATGTGAAAACCGCCCGGCCACTCTTCGTATTCTTCGGTCGGGACTTGCAGGCGTGACACTCGTCACCGGGTGTCACGCAATCCTCATTGATGGACACTCACATGACGAGCGCTATCGAAGCCGCGCCACGCATGGCTGCGACACCTGTTGCGAGGCTGTTTGCCATCGCCATCATCAGCTTTCTCACCCTGGTTGATCTCTTCGCGACCCAGGCGATCTTGCCGTCGCTGGCCGCTGCCTATCGCGTATCGCCAGGCGTCATGGGCTCAGCCGTCAACCTATGCACACTGGGAATGGCAGTCTCGGGGCTGGGGGTAGCCTTGTTCAGCCATCGCATCGGACGGCGCAAGGGCGTGACCTTGAGCCTTGCCTTGCTGACAATTCCCACGCTGCTCCTGGCGCTCATGCCGGATCTCACCTGGTTTGCCGCCTTGCGTCTCCTGCAGGGCGTCTTCATGTCGGCCGCCTTCAGCCTGACGATCGCCTATATCGCCGAGACTGCGAGCGCCAATGTCATATCGGCCGCCCTTGCCGCCTATGTGACCGGCAATGTCGCCAGCAATCTCTTCGGCCGGCTGATGTCGGCGGCCATTGCCGATCATCTGGGCCTTCCGGCCAATTTCCTGATCTTTGCCGGACTCAATCTTGCCGGCGCCGCGCTCGCCTATCTCCTGCTCAGCGGTGAGATAATGAACCGCACCGCAGCAGGCGGGCAAAGAAACCTGCTGTCCCTCTTCCGGCGGCGCGCGCTGAACGCCAGCTTCGCCATCGGCTTCCTGATCCTCTTCGTGTTCATCGGCGCCTTCACCTATGTGAACTTCGTGCTCACGCGGCCACCCCTTGGCCTCTCGGCCATGCAGCTCGGCTTCGTCTATCTCATTTTCATCCCTTCGATCATCGCCACACCCTTTGCAGGGGTTGCCAGCAACCGGCTGGGCGCCGGCACGGTCATCATTCTGGCTCTCCTGGTCGCGCTCCTGGGCCTTGCCGCGTCGCTCATACCGGATCTGACTTTCGTTCTCGGGGCCATGACCCTTCTCGCCGCCGGGACCTTCTTCGCCCAGGCCGCGGCGACCGGCTATGTCAGCCGCAGTGCGGGCACGGCCCGTGGCTCGGCGGGCGGCGTCTATCTCGCCTCCTACTATTCCGGCGGCC
>Ga0187894_10003101_pt1 | contig 19035 bp, 22 predicted proteins | sample GBC1701081metaG_FD_136650 | JGI IMG/M metagenome (GOLD analysis project Ga0187894, IMG submission 136650) | White microbial mat communities from a lava cave in the Kipuka Kanohina Cave System on the Island of Hawaii, USA - GBC170108-1 metaG ...
AACTCCGATGTACAATGTCATTACGGTTTCTCCTTTTCAAAGAACAAGATCTGTTTTTGTCGACATCGATTGTAGTTCAATGTCAGGAGAAACCGTCTTTTTAACATCAAAGAACGCAAAGTTTTATTTACCGCGAATAAACCGCTTGATGTACGGATCGTCCGTTGCACGCAGATCGTCTTCTGAGCCGTTGAAAATAATATTACCTTGCCGCAGCATCATCACGCTCGTGTTCGTGAGGCAAAACGTTTTTCCCGCAAGCTCGAAATTTACATCGCCGCTGCGATCAATTACGGCGTATTCGCTTGACAGATATTCGAGGTTATTCATCTCGTGCGTTACAAAAATAGATGATACATCTTCGATGTCGCGAAGTTTAATCGCGAGTTCGCAGATCGTGCGTGCGGTCGGCGGATCGAGGCCGGCGGTCGGTTCGTCAAATAGCACGATGTTCGGATTGCCGACGAGCGCTCGCGCAATGCCGACGCGTCGTCGCATTCCGCCCGAAAGCTCGATCGGCATCTTGTCGATAGCTTCTTCAAGATCGATGAAGCGGAGCATTCGCAAAACTTCGTGCTCGCACTCGTCCTCGGCGACGCCTTCTTCGTGCAGACGATACGCAACGTTGTCGTAAACCGAAAGCGAATCGAACAACGCGCCTTCCTGAAAGATCATGCCGATCGTCTTTCTGATACGCATCATATCCTGATCATCAAGTTCGGTAATATCGATGCCTTCAATAATAATTTTACCTGCGTCGGGTTTTATGAGGCCGAGAATGAGGTTGATGATCGTCGATTTGCCGCTGCCTGAGCCGCCAAGCACGATGCGCGTTTCGCCACGACGAACCGAAAAACTAACTTTGTTTAGAATTACCTGATCGTCGAACGCAAGCTCTACGTCGCGAAATTCGATAGCCGGAATCAGACGCTTGTCCATCGTAGCGTCATAAGCAGATTGCGAGTTCACTTCGCCATTCGCGTCGTATCTTTCAGATAAATCGAAGGTCATAGCTTAAAATAAAGTGCCGCCAAAGATTGACTGCAATGCCGCCGAGAGAAAAAAGTCGGCGATAATTACATTTATCGACGAGGCGACGACGGCCTTTGTCGTCGCTTCGCCGACGCCGGCCGTGCCGCCGGTAGTCGATAATCCCTTGTAACACGAGATCAGTCCAATGATGAGCCCGAAGACAACCGGCTTCATAATGCCTCCGATAAGGTCCTCGATCTTTACGCCGGCGCGAACCGATGAGATGTAAAGGTTCATGTCGAGCCCGTGCAACTCACGCGCGATAATGCCGCCGCCGATGATCCCAAAAAGATCAGTTGTTATCGTCAACAACGGAAGCGAAACGATCAGCGCGATTAGCCGCGGTGTCACCAGCTTGCGAACCGGCGATGTGCCGAGTGCACGCATAGCGTCTATCTGCTGCGATACAACCATCGAACCCAATTCTGCCGAGATCGCCGAACCGACGCGACCGGCGACCATCAGCGCGCTCAGAACTGGCCCGAGCTCGCGTATCAAACTTGTGGCGACTCCTTGTCCGGCGTTGCTCTGAGCTCCGTAATATTCGAGTGTCGGGTAAGATTGGAGAATCATCACGCCGCCTGTAAAAAATCCCGTGAGCACTATGATCCCGAACGACCCGACACCTATGTTATCGATCTGATTTATGATCTCGCGGACGTAGCGCGGCTTTTTACGCAGCCCCTTGATCGAGCGCCACAAAAGATTTGTGACCTCTTGCAACTCGAAAATAAATGCCGTGATCGGGTTCATCGGAAAGCAAGTAAAGGCTTACCGACAAGGATATTACGACAAGGGGCGAAAAGAAAAGAGACTGTGTGAAAAGTCTATGAAAGGTGCCGGGCAGAAACGCGAGTGTGAACGAGCGTGTTTCGTTCGCACTTACTCACGATGATCTACCTACAGAAACATGCTCCCGGCGGCCCGCGTTTCCGCCCGATGGAAACACGCTCCCTTACGGTCGCGTTTCCGCCCGTTGACGAATAATGCGACGCCGGTTTGGGTCTTCGTTTGGCCGGACGATGTCGGTTTGATTTCGACGGTTAATTTGCCTCTCGCGACGCTTATCTTGAACATTCTGCTGTGCGGCGTCGAACCGGCGGCGCAGCTCGCGAAACTTAACAAGCTGTTCGGGCGTCAACACGCGGCGAATCGCCAGTTCGTTCATAAACCTGATTCTCGAGACCTCGGCTTGTGCGAGTTGCAAAGCTTTTAAGCGATCCTGAAACTCACCGTCAGCGACATTATCCGCATAGATCGTCTCGTCGAGCCGTTGAGTCGCATCGCGAACGCTTTGCTGTGCGGCGTCCATCAGCGGTTTGCGCTCGGCGTTCATGCGGCGTATCTGTTGAATTTGCTCGCGTGTTAGACCGAGATGACGCAAGAGCGTAACCTTGTTATCGACCGCCGGCGTGTTCGGCTGCGGCTGCTCATCGGTTTTTGCATCTTGAGCAAAAATATTTGCGCCGAAGCACAGCGTCGCGGTTAGAATCGCAATTTTGAAAAAAGTATTTAGTTTCATCACGTTATCCGCCTACCTCGTCAAAAAGATCGGCAAGTCTGATCGATTCGTCGCGGTCCTCATCAAATTCGTTGAGCACAGGTCTCTGCGCCGTCGTTTGTCGCAACTGATTTCGCTTCGGTGCATTATTAACCGCGCGTTTTACGACCGGTAAAGCCTTTTGCGGGGCGGAAACTTTCTGCGGTTGAGGCAAATCAATTTCTTTCTCAGGATCGGTGGCATTCGCAGGTTGTTCGGCGATGCGCTGTGGAAGGGAAATCTTCGGTTCATCGATCATGTTCGCGGCGATCTGTTGATCGCCTTCACGTAAAAAGTTGATCGCGACAAATCCGACGCCGAGACAGACGAGCAGCAGAGCAGCCACGGCGATCGGCGATCTCGCAAACGAAAGCGAAGGTAAGATATCTGCAAACCAGCCGCTTCCGCGTCCGACGGCGGCCTTTCCTTTCGCGAGTTCCGGAATTACGAACTTCGGCGTTGCGAGGTGATCAAACTCTTCTTTTCGCCACTCGAACATCGAATATCGCGCATTAGAAACGGCCGCGAATTCATCTGTGCACGCCATGCAATCGGCGAGGTGCGTTTCGAAGTTGTCGCCGTCGAACTCGCCGTAAATATACGAGACGATCTGTAGCGTGAAAGGGCATTCTGTTTTGTTGTTCATCGACATATTCTTAGTCTTTCCTCACTTTGCGTTCTTTGCGGCTTTGCGTGAAATAAAAACCTTCTCACGCAAAGACGCAAAGAGAGGCAAAGGGTTAAACCACCTCGACCGGCGTTTTGTCCAGCCTCATCCGCAACTGTTTCAGCGCGGTGTAAAGACGGCTCTTAACGGTGCTCAGCGGAATCTCGAGCGTGTCCGAGATCTCCTGAAACGTCATATCTTCAAATTCTTTCATCACGATCACTTGTCGCAGATCACCGGGCAAAGCCTTGACCGCCTGTCTCACCAGCTTTAACCTTTCGCCTTTTTCCGCTTGTTTCGCCGGCGAATAATGAGCGGCGGCGATAAATGTTTTTGCTTCGGCCTCGCTATCGTCATCGGTATCGATAAAATCTTCGGCGCGTGTTTTCTGACGACGCTTTGTCGTCAAACATTGGTTTACCGCGATCCTATGCAGCCAACTCGAAACCCGCGCTTCGCCGCGAAAGTTCTTCAAGTTTTTATACGCCGCGATAAAAGCCTCTTGCGCGGCGTCGCCGGCGTCGTCTTCGCGACCGAGCATGCCAAAGCACAGAGCGAAGATCTTCCGCTCCCAACGCCTGACAACCTCGCCGAACGCGTCTCTGTCGTCCGAAACCGCCAGGCTGACTAACTCTTCATCGGTCAGATTTATGTACATTCGCTCGTGTTAAACTGTTGCTCCTCGCACGAGAATAATAACTCAAAACCGGCCAGCGAAGGCGATAAACGTCTCGCCGTTTCAAATGTTTAGACGCCACGAACTAAAGAAAAGTCTTACCTCATTGAGTTTTTTCTACGTTTGAATTCGCGGCCTATTTCGCGAGAATTCTAAATTTGAGATAATCTTCGCCTAATGTCACAGGAGATAAAACCTATCGTTTCGATGGAAGAAACCTTTGACCGGCTGGAAATTCGCGTCGGCCGTGTCCTGTCAGTCGAGCCGGCACCCACCGCCCGGAAGCCGTCTTATTTGATCCGCGCGGATTTTGGAAAGTTTGGAGTACGAACTTCGATTGCTCGATTGACGCGGCATGCGACCGATGAATTGAAAGGGAAGCGAATACTTGGCGTCCTTAATTTTGAGGCTCGCGAGATCGGCGGCGTAATGTCGGAATTCCTCTGTCTCGGCGTTCAATATCCCAAGGCCGAGAGCGGCGAGGCGACGCCGATCACGCCCATGATCGAAGCGAAGATCGGCAGCAAGCTATTCTAAAAATTCTGTTTGACATATATCCGCAACGGATATAGTATTAGTCAGCACAATGAATAAACAAACACCATTGACACCGGCCGTGTTTCATATCCTGCTTGCTTTATCGACGGAGGAGCGACACGGCTACGGCATCATGAAACAGGTCGAAGCTGATTCGCTCGGAAAGGTTTCGATGGGAGCCGGAACATTATACGGATCACTCAAGCGAATGCTGGATGCCGGACTCGTGAAAGAATCAGACAAGCGCAGTGACCCAGGAATGGACGATGCGCGCAGGATCTATTACAAGATAACCGCCGCCGGCGAAACAGCGCTCAAGCAAGAGATCGAGCGTTACCATCACGTGATCGGCCGCGCGCAAGAGATAAATCTTGCGTCCGAGATGCTTGCATGAATACAGAGAATACACCGCCCGCGTTTCGCGCTTTCTATCGGAAGCTCTTGAAGTTTTACCCGCGTTCGTTTCGCGAGCGTTTTGGCGAATCGATGGAGCAGACCTTCGACGACCTTTGTCGTGAGCAAGAAGGGCATCCCCGGCGGTTGCTTTCGTTAACAGTTCACTTGTCTATCGACACAGGGGTCGGCATCGTCAAGGAGCATGTGCTGCACCTTTCTCAACGGAGGGCTATGGTCGCCATTCTCAAGAATCCAAAGTTCACTGCGCTTATTGGCGTCCTATTGATATTACCGGGAGCACTGATAATCTCGTCGGCGATGTTCGGGTTCGATGCGCCCGTGCGTTTTTTGGACGGTTATCTCAAACCCGCCGATCCGGATGCGCCTGACCTTATCGGCTCGCTCCTTTTTTTGATCTTGGTGCTGCTACTTCCGGCAATCGGTCTTAACATTAACGTGGCGGCGACGGAAGGCGGCGCGGCGCGACGAGTGTCCTCCAATCTCGCCGCAGCGGCCGTTCTGGGCTTCGTCCCCGTGGTTCCGCTTATTCTTTTGGAATTGAACTACGGCCAAGCATCTTATTCAAGATTTCCAGTCGGGCTGTTCGCCATCTTGTTAATACTCTCGTCGACGTTCTTCTTGACCTTGATCCCGATCGTCAAGAATGTGCTAGCAGGGAAGGGACTCTTCGCGAATCCTATCACCCTTCTCCTCAGCATAGCGTTCATGGTGATGGTAGGAGCCTTCTGGGGCGGCCTGGTTCACGATCAGATGCCGTGCTTTCTCGGCGTACCGAATTGCGACTAGCGGGCACCACCGAATTTCCACCGAGCGGTGCCGGCGAGAGCACCTCTTCAAAGATCAATTCATCGATCATTCTCAGCTTTAGTATGCCCGGGCGAAGATGACGCGCTTTGAGGAGTCTTTGCCTGAATAGACGCATTTTCCGACCTCGGTCGCGGAGATTAGGGGAATGCAGCGGATTGTTGCTTTGGTCTCGTCTTTTATTTTCTCTTCCGTTTCGGCGGTGCCGTCCCAGTGGGCTGAAATAAAGCCGCCGCGGTCGATCTGGGCTTTGAATTCGTCCCAGGTATCGACGCGAAATGTATTTTCCTCGCGAAAGGTCAGGGCCTTTTGGTAAATATTTACTTGAATCTCGTCGAGAAGAGTTTTAATGTGTTCGACAATGCCGTCGAGCGGGTGTGATTCTTTTGTCAGCGTATCGCGGCGGGCGACTTCGACGGTGCCGCTTTCAAGATCGCGCAAGCCGATGCCAAGACGAACAGGCACGCCTTTTAATTCATACTCCGCAAACTTCCAGCCTGAACGCTGGTTGTCGCTGTCGTCATATTTGACCGAGATCCCAACAGCCTTGAGATCGACGATCAGAGGATCGACCTTTGCAGAGATCGCCGCTAAATCTTCTGGCGATTTGTAGATCGGCACGATCACAACTTGAATCGGCGCGAGTTTTGGCGGCAAAACCAGACCGTTGTCATCCGAATGCGCCATTATCAACGCACCCATCAGCCGCGTCGAAACGCCCCAACTCGTCGCCCACGCATATTCTTGTTCGTTATCTTTGTTTACAAATTTGACGTCGAAACTCTTTGCAAAATTTTGTCCGAGAAAGTGCGACGTGCCGGCTTGCAACGCCTTGCCATCCTGCATCAACGCTTCGATACAGTAAGTTTCGACCGCACCGGCGAAACGCTCGTTCGGCGATTTCAGGCCTTTGATCACAGGCAAACCTATCCACTGCTCGGCAAACGTCGCGTAAACGCCGAGCATCCGTTCCGTTTCCTCGACGGCCTCTTGCTCGGTCGCATGAGCCGTGTGACCTTCTTGCCACAGAAACTCCGCCGTGCGCAAAAACAAACGCGTTCGCATTTCCCAACGAACGATGTTGCACCATTGATTGATAAGCAGCGGCAGATCGCGCCACGATTGGATCCAATTTTTGTATGTGTTCCAAATGATCGTTTCCGAGGTCGGGCGAATGATGAGTTCCTCTTCGAGCTTGGCGTTAGGATCGACGACGAGGCCTTTGCCGTCGGGGTTTGCTTTAAGTCGATAATGCGTAACGACGGCGCATTCTTTGGCAAAACCTTCGGCGTGCTCTTCTTCTTTTTCGAGGAACGATTTCGGCACGAACAGCGGAAAATACGCATTCACATGACCGGTCGCCTTAAACATATCATCAAGAGCACGCTGCATCTTTTCCCAGATCGCAAAGCCATACGGCTTGATCACCATACAGCCGCGAACCGCGCTGTTCTCGGCCAGATCGGCACGTTTGACGATCTCGTTATACCACTCGGAATAGTTCTCCGATCTTTTAGGAAGCCCTTTTGCCATAAAAACTCTCAACCGCAGAGACGCAGAGACGCTGAGTAGAGATATGATAATAGGACAAATCCAGTGGAGACACAATTTGCCTTTTTACCCTGATTTGTTCTACTTTGCGTCTTTGCGTCTCTGCGGTTAAGCTTTTTGTCATATGAGCGAATTCCGGCTGGACTTCCAAGACACGGCGACGGCCTTTGCGGACAAGACAGACGCACAGTTACGAGAGAAGTATCGGCTTTTTAAGATGTTGAATTCGCCGTTTTTGAATTCGCTCGGCTCGACGGCTGCACGTTTCGCACTCTCGATCGGTTTGCCCGTCGAAGGCATTATAAAATCCACCATATTCGAACAATTCTGCGGCGGCGAGAACATCGCTGAGTGCGAAGACGCGATCACGACGCTCGGTCGCGCACACATCGGCACGATCCTCGATTACTCGGTCGAGGGGAAAGCGACTGAGGAAGATTTCGACAAGACAAGAGACGAGATCATTCGCACGATCGAGCGCGCTAAAGACGACCCGAACGTTCCGTTCGCCGTTTTCAAAGTAACCGGCATCGCGCCGCTCGGAACACTCGAACGTCTCAGCGGAAAAAAGAAGCTCGACGCAAAAAGCCAGGCGAAGTGCGAGCGCATCAACAAACGCGTTAACGAGATTTGCGAACTTGCTTACAACCTTCGCCAGCCGGTGTTTATCGATGCCGAAGAATCGTGGATACAGGACGCGATCGACCGGCTCGCTCACGACATGATGGAGCGATACAACCGCGAGCAGCCGATAGTTTTCAACACGATTCAGCTTTATCGAAAAGACCGGTTGGAATTTTTAAAGAATGCGCGGCGGCAAGCAAAACTTGACGGTTACATTTATGCTGCGAAGTTAGTTCGCGGTGCTTATATGGAAAAGGAACGAGCGCACGCAGCCGAAGTCGGTTATCCCTCGCCTATACACGAAACGCGCGAAGCAACCGACAACGATTACAATGCCGCGATCGACTATTGCATCCGGCATTTTGAAGATATGGCGTTTGTCGCCGCGACGCACAACGAAAAAAGCGCGCAGCGGCTGGCACGTCTGATGCACGAATCCGAGATCGCGCCTAACCATCGCAACATTTTCTTCTCACAGCTTTACGGAATGGGCGACAACATTTCTTACGTCCTCGGCGCCAATGGTTATAACGTCTCGAAATACGTTCCATACGGACCCGTAGCTGATGCAATTCCATACTTGATTCGCCGAGCGCAGGAGAATTCATCCGCTGCCGGACATGTAAGTCGCGAGCTCGAAATGATAGACAAAGAGCTAAAGAGACGGAAGTAAATTGACGCGCGAATTGTTTATCTCAGTCCCAACAACAATCTTACAGAGCGATCCGAGATCACACGAGTCGGATCTTCACGCCATTTATTTAATTCAGTAAGTTCGTGATCAAGTAGTTCGCGATTTGCGATCTTCGCGACCTGAGTGCTCTCGAATGCTCGTTGCGTTACGGCGAGATGCTGAGCGCTTGTTGTTAAGTTCGCAGGTTCATTTGTCGCGGCTTCGGCTGACTCAACGTCGGCAAACAGATCGCTGTAAGCCGCGATATGCCACGCGCTCTCATCAACGGCGAGAACGCGCAGCAACGCAAAACCTGCTTCGAGTTGGAAGACGAGAAAATCGCCGGGTTGAAAATTCTGAGACACGGCATCATTATAACGTGGTTAAGGGAAATCGCGGCTTAACAGTGTCATTTTCCGAAAACAGGGTACTGTCCTAAACTTGTGGTGTCTGATGACTTTTTCCTTTGTGCTCTTTGTGTCCTCGCTCGGTGCACTCGGTGATTACTTCCTTGTTTTAATCACAGAGTTCACAAAGGCAGGACACAAAGGGCACAAAGGCTGAACACCACAGGATTAGGACATTACTAAAACAGAATACTTTTATGAAAAAAACAAGAAAACCATTCATCGGAACCGTTGTCCTACTCGACATCTCCGGCATTGGCCCAAATTCGGCTCAAATATTATTCACCTTAAAGAGTCCGGTCGAAAGCAAATCTTTTGTTGTTAATGCGTATCCGGCCCACGAGCCGGCCGTGTTTGCGGCCTATTCTTCGCTTTTATCGATGGCATACGTTAACAACGATTCCGTTGGAGTAAGGTACGAGTCGTTCCCCGGAGAAACTGATCGCGTAGCCGGAATGTCTATAAAGAAATAAACAAATGATCAATAATGCTCTTGCTCGATCAATGTTAGAGGTTGCTATAACAGAAGCTACGCTCGGCCTTACCGAATGCGGCATACCAATCGGCGCGGCGTTGTTCGACGGCGATGGAAATCTTCTCGGCCGCGGACGCAATCGGCGAGTGCAGGAAGACGATCCTTCGATACACGGCGAGACTGACGCGTTTCGCAAGGCGGGCCGGCAACGAAGTTACAAAGACACGATCATGGTCACGACGCTTGCTCCGTGCTGGTATTGCAGCGGACTTGTGCGTCAATTCGGTATCGGGACAGTCATCGTCGGCGAATCTCAAACCTTTCAAGGAGGCATCGATTGGCTGCGCGAAAACAGCGTCGAGGTCATCGATCTCGATTCCGAAATTTGCAAAAATATGCTCGGTGATTTCATCGCCGCATACCCTGAAATTTGGAACGAAGACATCGGTGTCGACTGATTGCGAACAACAGACTGCCGTGCGAAAATACTGGTTTGCTACACGGTAGATGTAGACAAAGGGATCAGTTATTAAGATGAGCAACAACAATAAAGCAGTAATAATCAGTGCGGCGCGAACGCCGACGGGCAAGTTTCAGGGAGCGTTGAAGGGTTTTAGCGCGCCCGATCTGGCGGCGATCGCTATCAAGGAAGCGGTAAAACGCGCCGGCGTTGCCGAAGCGGATGTTGACGAAGTGATCATGGGCTGCGTCGTGCAGGCCGGCATCGGCCAAGCTCCGGCGCGACAAGCGGCATTGAAAGCAGGTTTGCCGCCGGAAGTTTCGGCGTTGACCGTGAACATGGTATGCGGTTCGGGTTTGCGTGCGGTCGCACTCGCTGCTCAAGCAGTGCAACTTGGCGATTCTGAGGTCGTCGTTGCGGGCGGCATGGAGTCGATGTCGAATGTTCCATACGCGCTTCAAACGGGGCGCGAGGGCTTTCGCATGGGCAATCAGACAGCGACAGATCTGATGATTCACGATGGTTTGTGGTGTCCGTTCGAAAATTGGCACATGGGCAATACCGGCGAAGTTGTTGCCGAAAAATACGAGATCACGCGCGAGGAGCAGGACGAATTCGCTTTTGGCTCTCACAAAAAGGCTGCCGAGGCTCAAAGTGAAGGTCGGTTTAAAGATGAGATCGTCGCGATCGAAATCCCGCAGAAGAAGGGCGATACGATCGTGCTTGACTACGATGAACCCGTGCGACCCGATACGACAGTCGAGAGTCTTGGCAAACTCAAACCTGCATTCAAAAAAGACGGCGGCACGGTAACCGCAGGTAACGCTCCGGGCGTGAATGACGGTGCGTCGGCGTTAGTTGTTACTTCGGCCGAGAAAGCAAAAGAGCTCGGCATTGAACCTCTGGCGCGCGTTGTCGCATCTGCGACTTCGGGCATCGAGCCGAAACTTATTATGATGGCGCCAGTTCAAGGCGTCCTCAACGTGCTCAAAAAAGCCGGCTGGACGATGGACGAGGTCGATCTGTTCGAACTGAACGAAGCGTTTTCTGTTCAGGCTCTCGGCGTGATGATGGAACTCGGTCTCGACAAATCAAAGGTCAACGTCAATGGCGGTGCCGTCGCTCTCGGTCATGCGATCGGCAATTCCGGCGGTCGTGTTTTAACAACATTGCTTTATGAGATGAAGCGTCGCGATGCGAAAAAGGGCATCGCCGCACTCTGTCTCGGCGGCGGAAACTCTGTTGCAATGGCCGTTGAACGCGACTAGTCAGAACCACCTGCGGTAGTGGGTGGTTTTAGCGTTCAGGGAAGAGCCGATCGTGATTTCGGAAATCGCCGCGATTTTAAATTGAAGTTCAACCACCCGCTACCGCAGGTGGTTCTGACTAAAGTATGAGCGAAATAATTGGCGTTATCGGTGCCGGCACGATGGGCAATGGCATCGCACAAACTGCGGCGAGTTCAGGTTATGAGGTTGTGATCTGCGATGTCTCGGCGGAGTTTGTTGAAAAAGGAATTGCGAATATCGGCAAAAGCCTCGACCGTTTTGTAAAGAAAGAAACGATGACCGAGGAACAAAAAGGCGAGATTCTCGGTCGAATAAAATCAACGACAAATCTCGATGATTTGAAAGACTGTTCGCTGATCGTCGAGGCAGCAACCGAAAATTTCGAGATTAAAAAGCAGATCTTCGAAAAACTCGATTCGATCTGCCCGTCGGAAACAATTCTTTCGTCAAACACGTCTTCGATCTCGATCACAAAGATCGCGGCAGTTACAAAGCGGCCGGCCAAGGTTATCGGAATGCACTTTTTCAATCCGGTTCCACTTATGAAATTGGTTGAGATTATTCGCGGAATTACAACAAGTGATGAGACTTATGAGAAAGTTAAAGTAATTTCTGAACAGCTCGGCAAAGTTCCCGTTGAATGCAACGACTATCCCGGATTTGTCTCAAACCGAGTGCTGATGCCGATGATAAACGAGGCGATTTTTGCTCTTCATGAAGGCGTTGCGACCAAAGAATCTATTGACGAGATAATGAAATTGGGCATGAATCATCCGATGGGTCCGCTCACGCTCGCGGATTTTATCGGTCTCGATGTGTGCCTCGCAATTCTAAATGTCCTTCACGAAGGTCTCGGCGATCCAAAGTATAGACCTTGTCCGCTCCTAAAAAAATATGTCGATGCCGGTTGGCTCGGACGAAAGAGCGGGAAAGGATTTTACGACTATCAGTAAGAAGAAATTGCCACAGAGTTCACAGAGCACATGAGACTAAGACAATGTGTTTTATAACTCTCCGTGCTCTCTGTGAACTCTGTGGCAAATCCTTATCCTTATGCACAAGAGCCTTAGGACATTTATCGATTCGCTGCGAAAGGAAGGCGAGATCGTCGAGATCACGGCTGAGGTCAATCCGTATCTCGAGATCGCCGAGATTCATCGTCGAGTGATCGCCGACGGTGGCAAAGCTCTATTTTTTAAGAACGTAAAAGGCTCGCAGTTTCCGGTCGTGACAAATATGTTTGGGACGCGGCGACGTATCGATCTGGCGTTTGGCGACAAGCCGCTCGAATTTGTCCGGCGTGCTGTTCACGCTGCGGAAAACTTGTTGCCGCCAAAGTTAAATAAGCTATGGGAATATCGCGATCTCGCATTCACAGCTCGCAAATTGGGGACAAAGACGACAGCAAACGCGCCGGTGCTGCAATCTCGACAAAGCGAAGTCAATCTCGAACAGATTCCATTCATACAACTTTGGCCTGAGGACGGTGGGCATTTTAATACGCTGCCGCTCGTCTATACCGAGAGCCCGACTGACGGCAAACACAATCTCGGCATTTACCGAATGCAGCGTTATGATGCGATGACGACTGGAATGCATTGGCAGATCGGTAAAGGCGGCGGCTTTCATTATTACGAAGCTGAGCAGCGAAATGAACTGTTGCCAGTGACAGTTTTTCTCGGTGGTCCGCCGGCGTTAATACTTTCTGCAATTGCGCCGTTGCCCGAGGGTGTTCCTGAATTGATGCTCGCATCATTGCTCGCCGGTGAAAAGATCGCAGTTACAAAAGCTGCGGACGAGGGCGTCCGCGTTCCGTTGATTGCGGAATGTGAATTCGCTTTATGCGGACATGTTGCGCCGCACGAACGACGACTCGAAGGTCCGTTTGGCGATCATTACGGTTATTACTCGCTCGAACACGATTATCCTGTGTTTACAACGGATGCGGTTTTTCATCGCAAGGATGCGATCTATCCGGCGACGGTCGTCGGCAAGCCGCGTCAGGAAGATTTTTTTATCGGTGATTATTTGCAGGAACTTTTGTCGCCGCTGTTTCCGCTCGTGATGCCGGCGGTGCGTGATCTTTGGAGTTATGGTGAAACCGGTTTTCACTCGCTCGCGGCTGCGGTCGTAAGAGAAAGATACGCTCGCGAAGGTTTGTCCGCTGGCTTTAGAATTCTTGGTGAAGGTCAGCTCACTTTAACTAAATTCTTATTGCTCACCGACACGCCGCAAGATTTGCATGACTTTAAATCATTGTTCGAACACATCTTGGCGCGCGTCGATTGGCAGCGTGATCTGCACATTTTTAGTCAGACCGCGTTCGACACGCTCGATTATGTGAGCGGGAAGATAAATCACGGCAGCAAGGCGATTTTGCTGGGCGTCGGTGACGCGAAAAGAGAACTCGCGAGAGAATTTCACGGCGAACTGCCGGCGGGCGTCAGCAAAGCCGAGCCGTTTTGCAAAGGTTGTTTGGTTGTTGAAGCGTCGAATTACGCTGAAGAAAAAGACCTCGCAGCAAGGATCGCGAACTACGCAGCGTTCAAAGACTGGCAAATGATCGTCGTTCACGACCATGTTGAGTTTGCGCGTTCGACCGAGAAGTTTCTGTGGGCGACGTGGACGCGATTTGATCCGGCGAGAGATGTTTTTGCTGCAGAGACCAGCGTTGCGAACAATCACATCGGTTACACGTCCCCGATCGTCATCGACGCGCGGATGAAGCCTTGGTATCCGAATGAAGTCGAGCCGGCGGAAGAGACGGTGAAGCTGGTTGACGCGCGTTGGGGAGAATATTTTAAGTAAAAGGGTGCTTTGAAAAACCTTTAAAGAATGAATTCTAATTCGAAATAGATAATAGGTGATAGATTTTAGATGATAGATCTATCAGTTCACATCTACCATCTTTAATCTATTCCGAATAAATCGATCCGATATTGTTAGGTTTATCAAAGAACTCTAAAACTAAAATGAAAAAGTGGTTCAAAAGAATCGGTGTTGTCATTTTGAGTTTGGTGTTGCTCGTCACTTGCTTTCTGCTCTATGCGTATTTTATCGGTGCGCGCGGATTCGTTGTGGTTGAAGAAACGCTCGCTGTTCCGCATTGGAGCGCAAAACTTAATGGCTTTCGCGTGGTCGCGATCGCCGATCTCCACACAGGTTCTAACTATGCGCCGCCGGAGCGCATTCGATATGTTGTCGAACAGGCAAACGCGCAGAATGCCGACTTGATCGTGCTGCTTGGCGATTATGTCAGCGAATCGCGTTGGGATGGCGAGTTTCGCAAAAGGCCTGAGGGCACCGATCGCACCGAGCTGCGTATTCCGGTCGAAGAGATCGCGGAAAATTTAAAAGGTTTAAAAGCGAAACACGGCGTTTACGCGATCATCGGCAATCACGATTGGTATCACAACGACGGCAAGATTCATCGCATGCTCGAAGAGATTGCGGGACTTGATGTCCTGCACAACGAAGTTGTTGAGCTTGATGTCAATGGAGAAAAAGTTCGCTTGTGGGGCGTCGAGGATCTGTACAAAAATCGTCAAGTTCCATCTGAACCGTTCAATGCACTTGTCGAAAAACAAAATGTTATAGTGCTGACGCACAATCCTGATTCGCTGCTGTCGGCGCCGAATGGATTCTCGATTATGTTTAGCGGACACACGCACGGCGGGCAGTTGAACTGGCCGATCTTTGGCGCGAAAGCGGTTTTTAATGATCCGCGTTTTATGGATGGACACGCGGTTATCGATGACAAACACGTTTACGTTACTAGCGGCGTCGGCACGAGCGTGATCCCATTTCGATTTCGCGTGCCGCCCGAGATCGCGGTCGTAACTCTCAACTCAGCGAACTAATGCCGACACAAAAAAAGATCATCTTGATAATCTCACTTGCGTTTGTCGCTGCGTTGCTGTGCATCGCTTACGCATATTTCATCGAACCGTCGCGGCTTGTCGTAAATCATTCGACGATAAAGATAAAAAATTGGGACGCGGCGTTCGACGGTCTGAAGATCGTGATGATCGGCGACATTCACGGCGGTTCGAATAACGTCACGACGGAAAAGCTGCGCGAAGTCGTCGCAAAAACCAATGAACAAAACGCCGACATCGTCGTGCTGCTCGGCGATTACGTCACGCAGATTCACGAAGACAAGCCGATCTCCGAGCGCGGACTCGCGATGCCGATCGCGACGATCGCCGACAATCTTGCCGGCATAAAAGCTAAGCACGGCGTATTTGCGGTGCTCGGAAATCATGACGGCTGGTATGGCGACACGACGGTTGCGGCGGAATTGACGCGTGTCGGTTACAAAGTTTTGCAGAACGAGATCGCGGTGATCGAGAAAGACGGTAAGCGTTTGAAAATTCTCGGTATGATCGATCACTTAAAACTTCCGCTGCGTTGGTCGCGCACATCCGCCGACTTAAAACCGATTGCGGAAAATGCCGGCGAAGGAAACTTGATCGTCCTGCAACACAGCCCGGACATCTTGCCGATCATCACGGGCGATCTGTCGATCTCAAATGATCTGCGTCTCATCCTCGCGGCGCACACGCACGGCGGACAAGTTTGGCTGCCGATATTTGGCACGCCGATCGTGCCGTCGAGCTTTGGGCAAAAATATTCTTACGGTCACGTGAAAGAGAACAACGTGGATATGTTTGTCACTAGCGGCATCGGCACTAGCGTGCTGCCGATCAGATTTATGATGCCGCCGGAGATCGCTGTGCTGACGATAAACGTACAAGAATAGCCACCGATCACACCGAGAAAACCGATAGGAAAATACGTGAAGAGTTGGGATCTGATTTTTATTCCTTGATCTGTCCTATCTGTGTTATCGGTGGCTAAGTTATCTGAGCATTTTCTTCACGCGATCAAGATCACCGTCGTTTTTCGCAGGCGTTAATCCGAGGATCTTACACATCACGTTATAAACTTCGACGTTCGAGAAAGGTTCGGCGACGTAGCCGCGCTTGAACGCCGGGCCGTATGCGACAAAGGTTGCTCCCATCGACTGATAGCGGTTGTCGTAGCCGTGTGCTCCGCGTGTTTGCGCGAAGTCGGGCGATTTCTTATCAGCGTCGTATCGCCTTTTGGTTGTCATGGTCCAACCTTCGTCCGACGAGCAAACGATCGGTGCGATGCGCTTGCCTTCGTTATAGTGCAGTCGAGCGGGAATATCTTTTTTACGCCAACACGTTGCGTTTTTAATGTTCTTCAAACGCTCGATCAAATAATCTTCTTTGTCTGCCTTTGCGAATATTTGCCAGATTTCTCCGGTTGTAATTATCGGATCGGCAAGTTTCCTGTCCGTCGTATCAAAGTAATCATCCATGACGACGGCGTTGCGTTGATCGACGGCGGCCATGCCGTGATCGCTGACGAGAATCACGTTGACCTTTTTGTCGATCTTGCGTACGCGAAGCCCGTTCATCAGACGCTCGATGTAGCCATCGACTTCTAGTGCGGCGTATTTTGTTTCTTCGGCATCGGGGCCGAACTCGTGACCGACGTCATCGGTCGTCGAAAAATACATCGACAAGATCGTCGGACGTTTATCGACCGGCAAATCCAGATAGCCGAGAATTTTATCGACGCGCATAATGTTTGGCACGCGGCCGTTGTATGTGCGCCAATGCGTCGGGGCCTTGCCCTGAATCGTCGTTTCGGTGCCGACGAAAAAATAACTAGCGGCGATCTGCCCTTGCTTTTCCGCCGTCACCCAGATCGGTTCTCCCCACCACCAGCGCGGATTCTCGACCTCGCTGCGGTTCGACATCGAAAAGATTTTGCCAAAGTCGTAAACATTATTCTCGACAAGTCCGTGATTCTGCGGATAAAGCCCTGTCGCGATCGTGTAGTGATTGGGAAACGTCTTTGTCGGGAACGACGGGATCATCCATTTCGCACGCACGCCGTCTTTTGCGAGGGCGTTTAACGTCGGCGGATTATATTTATCGAGATAGTCATAACGAAAACCGTCCATCGAGATGAGTATGACGGTCGGTTTGATGTCTTTGATCGGCTGCTGTGAGGCGGCCAAGAGTGCAAAGTTGTTAAAAAACAGTGCTGCCAGCAAGATTGCAAACAAATTTCTTTTCATATTATTGAAGCAAAGACGATTTGGCTTTTATACAATATTACATTCAAACAAGTCTTTGGAAAAGGTGCAATTAAAGTGTTAAATAACATAAACAAAACTCTGATCGCAGTTATTATCATCACGGTGGCTCTCGCGTGTGGATGCGGCGGACCGGGCGAGCGCATCAAAGATATCGAAGCGCAGAAAACTCCGGCTCCGACTGCCACACCGACCGAACGCGAGATCTCGGGCGTTTTTAACGTCAGCGGCACGGCGGCGAACGACACTGCGGCTTACAACGGCGTGCTCACGGTCGCGCCGTCGGGCGAAGTTTACGAATTTCGATGGGCGTTGAATAAAGGAACATTTATCGGCACGGGCGTGCAGCTTGGCAATGTGGCAGCGGTGAGTTTCGCGAGCGTCGGCGGCGGCAAAGGCTGCGGCGTGACGGTTTATCGAATAGCGTCCGACGGCTCGATGGAAGGCCGCACCGCAAATTGGAACGAGCCGAAATTCACCTCAGAAAAAGCAACGCGTGTCGAGGGCGATAACTTTCCCGGCAAATACAAAGTCAGCGGCATTGGCATCGATGGAAAAAATTACGAAGCCGATCTACTCATCAAAAAAGACGGCGCGGGATACGACTTCGAGTGGAAAACCGACAAGCCGCAAGTCGGCTTTGGCATTTTGAAGGGAAGCTATGCCGTCGCGAGCTTCGGCGGTCGTCAATGCAGTTTCGCGCTCTACGATGTGCAATCAAACGGGAATCTCGATGGAAATTGGGGCGGCCAGAAATCCGTCACCTTCGGCAAAGAGTCGGCTAAATTGAAATAGAAGCTTGTTGTCAATACCGTCGCCGCCGCGAACGATACGCACGTCGCACAGACCTTTTGTCGCGTCTCGAATCCCGGTATCGCGCGTTCCCTCCGATCGATCTTTTGGAACGTGGCGAACGAAGAGTTGGCCGTTGAATTCACGGCTCGGTTTCAACGTATTTGTCGGCAGCGTTAGTTCGTGTTCGACGCAGGTTTCGTGGCTTGCGGGCGATGTGATCTCGATTACCTCCGAATTCTCTTCGCATTCGAGCACGCGATGGCGAATCTCGGGCGGCTGCAGCACGCAATCGCCCGCTTCGAGCCAAAACGGTTCGCCCTGATCTTCATAAACGACCTTGATCCGCCCTTTTTTACAATAGATCATCTGAAAATCGACCTTGTGATAATGAACGTAATCGGGAACCTCGCCGTCGAACGGCAGGCGTATGTGCGAGACGATAACACGCGGTTTGAGATAGACGGGCGTTAGGTCGCGATACAACATCCCGGCGCGACCGACGTGCCAATTTTCGAGGTTTTCGTCGTAAATGGTTTCCATGAATTGCCACTAGCTTTAGCTAGTGGAAAGAATGCTAAAAAGATCTTGGGCTTTAGCCCAAATTTCGGCTAAAGCCGAGCGGCGAATAGGAACTCAAACCCCTAGCTAAAGCTAGGGGCAATTCATTCAAAGCCCTTGACCGCGATCTCCGACTTGATCGAATTTGCGATATAACACTCAAGATGCGCGCGGTGATGAAGATAGGCAAGCTGTTCTGTAGTCGGCGCGTCGCCGATCCACGTCATCTGCGGATCGAGCGTGATCTTCGCGAGCCACTGCCGCCCGTCTTCGAGCGCAGCCATCTCGCCAACCGCATTGTCGGTGTAAGAAGCAATATTGAATCCATCCTTCGCCGCCAAATACAAAAACGTCAGCATATTACACGACGCGGCGGACGCCACCAACGCCTCCTCCG
>Ga0187894_10003103_pt1 | contig 19021 bp, 17 predicted proteins | sample GBC1701081metaG_FD_136650 | JGI IMG/M metagenome (GOLD analysis project Ga0187894, IMG submission 136650) | White microbial mat communities from a lava cave in the Kipuka Kanohina Cave System on the Island of Hawaii, USA - GBC170108-1 metaG ...
CGCCGGCTCAAGCTGCGCGACCGCTTCGAGACCTATGCCGACACGATCAAGGAATTCGCCGCGGACGGGAAGCGGAAGATATAGGCACAAGGCTTGCTCACGTCGCAGTTCATTGCATTCCTGGACCGATTGATCAGAAAAGTGTCGAGGAAATTATTGCAGCGGGAAAATAGAAGCTCTGCAGTCGAACATTCGCAGGATAGCGCCGCCAGACGATCTCGACTTGCCATTTGCCGGCCTGGAGCCAGTCCCTGGTGACGGCTTCGGCATTCTTCACATAGCTTGCTGCTCTTGTTTCGCCTTTGCTCGCAATTTCCGTTCGCCGCCAATTGAATTCGGGGGAAATCACACAGTCGCTTCCTGTATTTACATCGGAGAATTGCACTCGAAACGGTGCCGTGCTTGTATGAATGTGCGCGAGCAGGGGAGAACTACTCTATACAAGCGCCGTGGCGTGATCGGTCCTATCTCTAAACTTGAGTCTAAGCCTGGCGAAAGGGAGGGGTGAATGGAGTCTGAAGAACGTTATCTCGAGTTGCTTCGTCGCAAGGTCGCCACAATCAAAGCCGCGGAAGGGGCCACCTTCGAGAGTGCGCCACCCCAAGCGGCCGCGCCTGAGACCGCGGGTCTGGAGGCGGCGGGGGGAAGCTCGGAGGCTCCAAACCTCGAAGCAGTTATCCTCTGGCATCGACCTGTGTTGTGGATCCGGAAGGATGCCATCGAGCGCGACTACAAGTTTACCTTTACCGATCCCAACGATCGCAGCTCGCCGGAGATTCTGAAGGCGCTCGAGCGTCGGCGCGATATCCTTGCCCCGGCGATCACGGCAATCGGACGAATCGAACTCGAGAACAATGCCGAATATGAGTGGGTGGGCACGGGCTGGGTGCTCGATACCGACCTCGGTGCCGACATCGTCGTCACCAATGCCCATGTCGGACAAAAGTTTGCGCAGCGTTCCGGCACCAGGTTCATGTTTCGCCGAGGCACGCGTGACTTCGGTCGCCCGCAATCGGCACGTATCGATTTCCGTGAGGAGATCGACGAGGGGCCGCCGCGCGAATTTGTCGTCACCGACGTGATCTGGATTTCGGACAACGAGATTCTCGACATGGCGCTCCTTCGAGTCGCCGTAAAATCTGGTGAGGACCGCCTGTCCGGGCCAATTCGGCTTGCCAGCGAGGCACCGGCGCCAGGCGGCAACGTTGCGGTGATTGGCTATCCGGGCGACGATTCGAGATCCTATGATGCGGAAAAGTTCTTCAAGCTCTTCGGCCGCGTCTTCGGCAAGAAACGACTGGCGCCCGGGCGGCTGACCGATCCGCATGAATGGGGATTGACACACGATTGCTCGACGCTGCCCGGAAACTCCGGCTCCGTCGTGCTCGATATCGAAACCGGCAAGGCCGTCGGTCTGCACTATAGCGGCTCGATGTTCCACGCGAACTATGCCGTTCCGGCCAGCGAACTCGCCCGCATCGTGCGGCAGCGCCCGTGGACGATCGAAGTGGCGACACGCACGCCGCTGAACGACCCGGCCACCGTCGTCATACCGGGAGGCTCAGTCGGCTTGGGGTCGGTAACGTCTTTCGGTGGAGGCAGCGGCGGTAGCCAGGCCGGATCGGCAGGTGACGGCGTCGTGAAGATCGTTGTGCCACTTGAAATCAGCGTGCGTCTCGGCGTTCCGGTGCTGGCAGGCACGGACGCGAAGCAGGCCGGCGTCTTGGACGCCGGTGTGATCCCTGCAGTCACTGCAAAGCCGGATTCGAGTGCTGAAGCCGCGGTCGCGCAGGTCCGCAAGCACCTTGAAGGCAACGCAGCCATCCTGTCGGTCAAGGCGGACGCCCTGTTCAGGGACGGTCTCGTCACGGACGACATCGGCGTCATTGTCGGGGTGCGGCCGGATGCCAGCATCGACCCCACCGACTATGGCCTGCCGTCGAGCCTCGATGGAGTTGAGATTGCGGTCGAGGTCGCCGATCCCGAGACGGTCGCCGCCGAGCTGATGTCCGTGCAGCGCGAGGCCTTCGGTGGCCGACGGGCCGGCTATAGTCGTAGCTTGAGGGATCCCCGCTTCAACCTGGACCCTGTCAACGACGACATGACGATGACGCTCCATGTCAGTCCCGAGGGCGGCTGGCCGGTGCTCCAGGATTTCCTGAGCCGGGATACATTCAATCAGCTCACGATCGGCATGTATCACATGACCGCCCCGCATGTCGTCGATGCGGTCAAGGAAATAGCGCGCCGGCGAGGCGTCAAGATCACGCTGACGCTCGATCGCCAGCGCGCGGACGCGGAGTTTCCCGACGACACCGAAGGCGAGACGAAAAAAAACGACGTTCCCGAACGTCAGACGCTCGAGGAGCTGGAAACGATCGCGAGGACCCGCTTCAAATGGGCGGAAGCCTCGCTTGGCGGCCAGGGCCTGTTTCCGTCGGCCTATCACATCAAAGTGGCGGTGTGGAGCGACAAGTCTGGCAATACTGTCTCCGACAAGGCGTTCTGGCTTTCCAGCGGCAACTGGCAATCGTCGAATCAGGCGCCGATCGAGCGACCGATTGCCGAGGTCGGCGCGGTGACCTGGGATGAGGTTTCCGCATATAACCGAGAGTGGCATGCGGTTGTCGAACATCCCGGTCTTGCCAAAACCTTCCGCCATCATCTTGAGCAGGACTACGAGGACAATGACGCGGCGACGCGCACGGAAGCGCTCATGCCCGAAGCGCCATATATCCTTGTTCCGTTGGAGGCGGCACCGCGGCGACCCGCGCGGTTCGAAGCGTTTGCGCCGAAGGTTATCCGCGGACGGATCAAGGTCCAGCCGCTGCTGACGCCCGACAACTATCCGGATGTGGTCGCACGCCTGATCGGCGACGCGCGTGACCGTGTGCTGATCGAGAACCAGTCCTTCTCCTTGTGGACCAACGTCGAAGAGACCCCGGAGCACTTTCTCAGGATCGCCGAAGCGGTTCGCCAGCAGCAGCGCGCCGGCCTCGATGTTCGAATCATCTTTCGCAACATACGCGGCAGCGAGAAGGAGACGATCCGGCGTTTGAAGAAGTTCCGGATCAAGACCGACCCCGATCACCTGAGATACTTCTCCACTTGCCACACCAAAGGGATTGTCATCGATGATGAAATCGCGATCCTCGGCTCGCAGAACTGGACTGCTGCCGGAACCGGTCCGAACCGGGATGCGAGCTTGGTGGTCTGGCATCGTGATGCGAACGCGTACTTCGCAAAGCTGTTTGAATATGATTGGGAGCAGCTTGCGAAAAACCGTGTGCGCGAGGAGAGCCCGCTCGCGAGCCCCATACGCATAGTGCCCGCCGGAGTAGAGGCGCCCGTGCCGCAAGGCTATCGCAGGATGTCCGTCGCTGAATATCTGGGGGAAACCTGATGGCCAAGGCTGCGAAAAAATCCGGAAATAAAGGCGCCGCGAAGGTGAAGCCGCAACCATCGGCCGGCAAGGCGCCCAAGGACAGCTTGATCCTGGCGAGCCGCATGGGCGAGACAAATGGCGGCGGCTCGCCCGAGAACGTCCCTGGCTTCGACCTGTTCCGCGCCGTGACCGCCGGCTTCGAGACAAAGCGTGTGGCCGGCGCGACGATCGTGGCTGCTCTGCCGGACGGCGGTTTCTTTTCCCAGGCCGGGGGCGATGTCGGACCGGTCCTGCAGGGTTCGCCGGCCTCGAAGCCCGAAAACGTGATCGGAGCGGACAATCGTGCGCGCGTCACGGACACGGCGATGACTCCCTGGCGCTGCATCTGCCATCTCGAGGTCCAATACGATAGCGGGCCGGTGGGCATGGGCACCGGATTTCTGATCGGCCCGTACACGGTGATAACTGCAGCGCACGTTCTCGTCGATCGACAAAAGTTCGGTTGGAACAAGCCGCGTAGGGCACAGCAGATACGTATCCTGCCTGGCAGGAACGGGACCCTGGCCCCGTACGGCTATGTGGTCACGGACAAGTATGAGGTTCCCGCCGGGTGGAACGATAACGACGCCAACGAGACAGCAGCGACCGCCTTCGACTATGGGGCCGTCTTCATTCCGAAGAAATCCGAAAACGAGGTCGAGGACGAGGCGCTCGGCGAACGGCTCGGCTACTTTGGCTTGCGGGCGTTTGCTAAGGTCGAGCTACACGATGTCGAACTGCTTTTCATCAACAACGCCGGTTATCCGATCGAACCCGGCAAGCCGTTCGGAACGCTCTGGTACAATGCCGGCCGCATCAGCAAGTGGGCGGACCGGCATGTCGAATACATGGTCGACACCGAGGGTGGCCACAGCGGGAGCCCGATCTACTACTTCGACGAGAAGAAGCAGCAGCGCTATGTGGTCGCCATCCACACGACGGGCGACTTCGTGAATCGCGGCCTGAGAATCACCCCCTCGATATTCGAGAAAATTCGTGTGTGGGCCCAGCGCAAGCATTGAGTAATCTGTCCCGGCCGATCGCAGCCCCCGAGGGTGGCCGAGTATTTCGTCGGCGTGACGGCAGTTGATCGCTATGCCTTGATCCTTTCCCCCTTCGGATCATAGAAGCCCTGCAATTGCACATTGGCGGGATAGCGCTGCCAGGCGATCTCGACTTCCCATTTGCCGGATTGGAGCCAGTCCTTGCTGACGCCGTCCTCATTCTTCACATAGCCCATGCCCAGTGAGGCGTTGATGCGGTGGCCCCAGGCGCCGGAGGTGGTCGAGCCGACGATGACGCCGTCGCGATAGATCGGCTCCTCGTGATACATCAAGGGCGCCTTGTCGCCGCCATCGGCCAGCGCCAGGCAGATCATGCGCTTTCCCTGCACATTGCGCTCGCGCTGCTTGACCAGCGCCGTCTTGCCGATGAAGCCGCCTTTCTTGTCCCAGGCGACGACGAAGCCAAGGCCCGCTTCGACCGGCGTGTCCTCATCGGAAATATCGTGGCCCCAATGGCGGTAGGCCTTCTCGACGCGGCAATTGTTCATCGTATGCATGCCGGCGAGCTTGAGGCCGAAATCGGCGCCGGCCTCGAGGATGCGCTCGAAGACGTGGCTTGCGAATTCGGTCGGGATATAGAGCTCCCAGCCGAGTTCGCCGACATAGGTGATGCGGCTCGCCCTGACACGGGCATAGCCGATCTCGATCTCCTTCGAGGTCCCGAAGGGGAAGGCCTCGTTGGAAAGGTCCAGCCCTGAGAGCTTCTGCAGCAGCGGCCGGCTGTTCGGGCCCATCAGCGCGAACATCGGCAGCCCTGAGGAAATGTCGGTTGCGATGCACTGCGCATCATCCGGCGTGTTCGCCTTCAGCCAGGCAAAATCGCGCGTCTGCGGGGCGCAGCCGGTCACGACCATGAATTTGTCGGGCGCGAGCCGCGTCACGGTGAGGTCGGCCTCGATGCCGCCGCGCTCGTTGCACCATTGGGTATAGACGATGCGGTCCAAATCGACATCGACGTCATTGGCCGATATCCTGTTCAGGACCTTCACCGCGTCCTTGCCCTGGACGAGATATTTCGAAAAGCTCGACTGGTCGAAGAAGGCGACCTTGGACTGGAGCGCCTTGGCCTCGGCATCGGCATAGGGAAACCAGTTCTGCCGGCCATAAGAATATTCGTATCTGGGCTCGACGCCGCGCGGCGCATACCAGTTGGGCCGCTCCCAGCCATTGACCTCGCCCATGCAGGCGCCCGCCGCAACGAGCTTGTCATGGATGGCGGAACGCCTGACGCCGCGCGCGGTCTCGACCTGGCGATAGGGCCAATGCATGGCATAGAGAAGCCCCAGGCTTTCGACGGTGCGGTCATGCACATATTGGCGCACCGACTGGAAGGGATGGATGCGGCGGATATCGACGCCATTCACATCCATCGGCGGATGGCCGTTCTTGATCCATTGCGACAAAACTAGGCCGGCGCCGCCCGATGACTGGATGCCGATCGAGTTGAAGCCGGTCGCGACATAGAGGTCCTTCACCTCCGGCGCCTCGCCCAGATAATAGCGGTCGTCCGGGGTGAAGCTCTCAGGCCCGTTGAAGAAGAGGGCGATGCCGGCCTTCTCCAGCATCGGCAGGCGTACGACCGCGTCATTGAGGATCGGCTCGAAATGATCCATGTCCTCGGGCAGCGTCTCGAAGGCATGATCCTCGGCAATGCCGTCGGTGCCCCAGGGCTTGGCCACGGGCTCGAAGGCGCCAATGAGCAGCTTGCCGGCATCCTCCTTGTAATAGGTGCATTCATCGGGCACGCGCACCACCGGCATGTTGCGCGGCAATTCCTCGATCGGCTCGGTCACGATGTAGAAATGCTCCGCCGCATGGAGCGGGATATTGACGCCGATCGAGCGGCCGAGCTCGCGCGACCACATGCCGGCGGCGATGACGACCTTGTCGGCGTGAATGGTGCCGTCCGTCGTCTCGACGCCCAAGGCCTTGCCGTCCTTCACCAGGATGCGGGTGACCTTGCTGTTCTCGAAGATCTTGGCGCCGTTCATGCGGGCTCCGGCGGCCAGCGCCTGGGTCACGTCGATCGGATTGACCTGGCCGTCCTTGGGCAGGAACACGCCGCCCACCGCGCCTTTGAGATTGTAATGCGGCAGGCGCTCCTGGATCTCGCCGACCGAGACGACATTCACCTCGAGGCCGAAACTCTTGGCCATGGAGGCGCCGCGCTTCAATTCCTCGAGCCGGCCTTCGGTCAAAGCGACGGAGATCGAGCCGTTCTGCTTGAAGCCGGTGGCCTGGCCCGTCTCCTTCTCCAGTCCCTCGAACAGGCCCGTCGTATATTTGGCGAGCTCGGTCAGGTTGCGCGACGCGCGCAGCTGGCCGACCAGTCCCGCTGCATGCCAGGTGGTGCCGCAAGTGAGCTGCTTGCGCTCGAGAAGGACCGTGTTCCTGATGCCGAGCTTGGCCAGATGATAGGCGATGGAGGTGCCGACGATGCCGCCCCCGACAATGACGACATCGGCGCGGGCGGGCAGGGATTTTGACATGGGACAATACCTTCAAGAAGCGATGCGCCGGCACCCTAGAGGAAGGCGAATTGGAGGTGAAGGCTTTAGAATTTCTTGCAGGTGCCGCTTGGAATTCATCGGTCTCGTGGTCTATCAAAGAACCGGCAGGGGTGAGGGCTTTCCATGGCGATGCTGGTCGACAGTCCGGAAGGGATGCGGATTGCCATACGCCGCCCCGGGCTCGGCTTCTTCGCCCATCTCATCTGGTACGTCCCGATCCTGATCATCGCCAAGCAACGGAACATACCGGTCGAAATCGCCAGCGTGAGCTCGCAATATGTCACGCGCGAGCGCGGCGCCGACTTCGTCGACTATTTCTTCGCCGACCGGCTGGCGGCGCAGCTCGAAATCCCGCCCGGCGTTCCGTGGACCAAGATCAAGACCATATCGGAAGTGGTCGCCGACGACGACCGCCTGCACAAGGGGTTCGACTATGCCCATCGCATCTTCTTCGACCGATATGCCTTTCGGCCCTGGGTGCTCGAGACGCTCGATGCGCTTCTCAAAGGCCGGCCGCAAGGCAAGCGTCTGATCGGCGTCCATTACCGCGGGACCGACAAGGACAGCGAGGCGCCGCGGGTGACCTATCCGGACATGCTGGCCGTCATCGACCGGGAACTCGCCCGATCGCCCGACGCCGATATCTTCGTCGCCACGGACGAGGCTTCGTTCCTCGATGCCTGCCGCGGCCGCTATGGCGCCCGGCTTCTCTTCCTCAGGGACTATGCGCGCGCCATGGACGGCAAAGCCGTCCATCTCCGTTCCGAGCTCGACGGGTTCCTTCTGGGACGGGATGCGGTGCTGAACTGCGCGGTATTGGCGCGCTGCGATGTGGCGATCAAGACGCCGTCGATCCTCTCGGGCTGGGCCAAGATCATCAATCCCGCGCTCGAGGTCTTCCTGGTGGCAAGGCCTTACGATCATTTCACATTTTTCCCCGACCGGGCCATTCCGAGCTATCCGGCGGAGAGCGGCCGGTGAGGCGGTTTTTCCGCTTTCCCGCCGCCGGGCTTTCCACTATGAAGTGTTCGGAATTCAGAACGGATTGGTTTTCAGCATGTACAAGGGCGATATTCTACCGGCCGAGGCCCATGAAAGGCTGACGAAAAACCCACAAGCGGTGCTGATCGACGTCAGGACGGAGCCCGAATGGGCCTTTGTCGGCGTGCCGGCGGTCGACCGGCTGATCCGGCTTTCCTGGCAGTCCTATCCGCAGATGCAAGTGAACGCCGATTTCGCGAAGCAGGTCGAGGATTCGGGCTTGCCCAAGGACGCCGAGATCCTGTGCATCTGCCGCTCGGGCGCCCGTTCGGCCAATGCGGCGGCGGCCCTGACCAAGGCCGGCTTCACCAATTGCTGGAATGTGGCGCAAGGTTTCGAAGGCGACCGCGACGGGCAAGGCCATCGCGGCACGGCGGGCGGCTGGAAGGCCGCCGGGCTTCCCTGGATCCAAAGCTGATGAAGAAAGACGTCAAATCCTCCTCTCCCGCCCGCTGGGGCGACAACACCAAGCTGGTGCGCGGCGGGCTCGACCGCTCGCCCCATGGCGAGACCTCGGAAGCGCTCTTCCTCAATTCTGGCTTCGTCTATGACGAGCCGGAGACCGCCGAGAAGCGCTTCGCCGGCGAGGACGACGGCTATGTCTATGGCCGCTACGGCAACCCGACCGTCACCATGTTCGAAGAGCGCCTCAGGCTGCTCGAAGGGGCGGAATCCTGCTATGCGCTCGCTTCCGGCATGGCCTCCGTCTTCGGCGCGCTCGCCTGCCAGCTCAAGGCCGGCGACCATCTGGTCTCGTCCAAGGCGCTGTTCGGCTCGTGCTACCAGATCGTCACCAGCATCCTGCCGCGCTTCGGCATCCGCTCGACGCTGGTCGACGGCTCCGATATCGATGCCTGGAGACAAGCGATCACCAAGGACACCAAATGCGTGTTCCTGGAGACGCCGTCCAATCCGACCCTCGATGTGATCGATCTCGCCCAAGTCTGCGACATCGCCAAGACGGCGGGCGCCTCGATCGTGGTCGACAATGTCTTCGCCACACCCATCCTGCAGAAGCCTCTGAGCTATGGCGCCGATGTCGTCGTCTATTCCGGCACCAAGCATTTCGACGGGCAGGGCAGGGTGCTGGGCGGCGCCATCCTGTCGACGCGCAAGTTCAAGGAAGAGCTTTTGAAGCCGTTCCTGCGCCATACCGGCCCCTCGATCTCGCCCTTCAATGCCTGGGTCCTGCTCAAGGGCCTCGAGACGCTGAAGCTCCGGGTGCTGCATCAGTCGCAGTCGGCCAAGAGCGTCGCCGAGACGCTGCTCGGCCTCGAGGGCGTCAGCCGCGTGATCTATCCCTATCTCGACTGTCATCCGCAGGCGGCTCTGTGCCGGCAGCAGATGGGCGCCGGGGGCACGATGGTGACCTTCGAGGTCGAGGGCGGCAAGGAGAAGGCCTTCGACGTGCTGCGCCGTCTCGAGCTCGTCGACATCTCCAACAATCTCGGCGATGCGAAATCGCTGATCACCCATCCGGCGACGACCACCCACCGCAATATCGGCGCCGAGGCGCGCGCGGCCATGGGCATCAGCGACGGCATGCTCCGGCTCTCGGTCGGGCTCGAGGACGTGGACGACGTGATCGCCGACGTCAAGCAGGCGATCGCCGGCTGACCCGCTCAGGACGGGTGCAGCTCAAAAGCGGCAAGCTCGAATGTCATCCCGTTGACTTGCAGCGCCAGCCGGTGTGATCCCGGATAGTGCTTGCGCGTCGTCATATTCGCAAAAGACAGGCTCGATTTGAGAGTGGCTCGCTCGCCAGCCGCAAGGGAGAGCGTCGCAAGCTTGAACACCTTCGGCGATACGTTGCCGCGCGCCTTCAGATAGAAGACCACGAAGTCGACGACGAGGTCCTGGGCATCGCGCGCGCCGCTCACGACATCGAGGGAGAACCGCATCTTGTCGCCGATCTTGAGACGGGCAGGAGAGAGCCTGATGCTCTCGATGCGGATTTCAGGGGGCTTCCCCGCGCCCATGAGCTGCAAGGCTCCCGAATGCCCCTTCTTCACGAGATGGCGCATGGCATGCCGGATGACCCATAGCCTGTCGGGAGGCGCATTCGACAACCATCGGGCGCACAGCGCCACGGCCAGATCCGGATGGTCCTTGCTGATATCATTGACGTTGTTCGCCACCGAACGCTGCACGTAGCGCTCGGGATCATCCTTCAACAACTCCAGAAGAGCGATCACCGGGGCGGGATCGGATATCAGGCCCGGCAGCCTTCGTCCCCAGGGGAGGCGAGGCCTGATTCCCTCCGACGCCAGGCGGCGCAGATGCGCATTGCCGGACTTCGCCCAGGCCAGCAGCCGCGCAGAGGTGAGATCAGGATGTTTCGAGAGGAAGGCACGGATGCTGAACTCGCAGGACGCACGCTTCGTCAGCTCTTCCTGCAAACCGAAGGCCTCTTGCGGATGGTCCAGCCCAAACCGTTCGATGAAGCTGTCATGTGGCATGTAGCGCAGAACGCCGATGCCGTTCTCACCCGTCGGCGGCACTTCCGGGCCGAGCGAGGCTGCGATGATCTGCGCCGCGGCAGGAAACTCGGCCGGAAGAAATCGATGCATCGCCGTAGCGATATGCGAAGCTCTTTCCTTCAGCTCGAGGGCCGGCAGGCCGCTGAGGCAAGCCTTTTTGAACCGCGTGCCGTCAAAGGCGGGATAGGCGCGAGCGAGGCCGTCGCTCAGCCAGCGCACAGTTTCGGCGTTCAAGATATCCTTCAGAAGCATCGCCATGCCGAGCTCAGTTCAGCGCCCAGAGATAGGCCAGCACTGCCGCCACGCCCAGAGCGGTTCGCGCGGCGTGCAGCCTTGCCCATGCGGCACCAGCGAAGGCGGCAGCCAGAATGAGCGCCAATCGACCCATGAGCATTGGATCTCTCCTTGGTCAAGGATCACACTAGGGTGCGCGGTACCAGCGTCAAATCATTTCGCGACATCAGCCAATGCGGGTGTGGTCATCGTCTGCTGTGCGGCGCTCGTGGTTGAAAAGAAGTTGTTCATCCGGATGAGCTCATAGGACGACAGCGCGATCACCAGCAGCGCCACCGCGAATGTCATCGCCCGGCGCGGTGCGCGCTTGACGAGGAGGCCGGCGACGGCGGCAGCGGGCAGCCCGCCCATCACGAGCCCGGCAATCGGCAACAGATGATCCAAGAGGCCTTTGCCCTCGCTCCAGAAGCCGGTCAGCAGCGTCGTGGCGAAGGCCGCGACGACGGCGCAGGTCACGACGAATTCCGCCGCATTGACCGTGCCGACGACCTGGCGCGGCCGGGCACCGGCGCCGATGAGGCTCGAGGTCACGACCGGACCCCAGCCGCCTCCACCGACCGCATCGAGGAAGCCGCCGACACCACCAAGCGGGCCGACAAATCCGCCCGGCAGGACATGACGTTCCTTTCCCTCGCGCCAGCAGCGCCAGAGAATGAGCAGGCCCATGATCAGGAGATAGCCGAAGACATAGGGCCGGATCACCTTGCCCGGCACCTGGGTGAGGAACAGCGCCCCCGCAACGCCGCCTATGACGCCGGTAAGGGACAGGAGCCAGAACAGCCGGCGATCGACATTGCCATGCAGGAGATGGGACGTGCCCGAGGCCGCGGTGGTGAAGAGCTTGGCCGAGTGGACGCTTGCCGATGTATGGGCCGGCGGCACACCGCTTGCCAGCAGCACGACCGAGGAGATGACGCCATAGCCCATGCCGAGCGCGCCATCGATGAGCTGTGCTCCGAAGCCGACACAGAGAAAGATCCAGAACTCACCCAGTTCAGGCATAGGCCCCCCTCAAGCAAATCAGCGCGGATCAACTCGCTTTGGCGAGACGAACCGGCTGGCCGTTCACCGTCCAGTGAATGCCGCATTCTTCTTTTGATTGACCAGCCCAGCGACCGGCGCGGGGATTATCGCTCGAGCCGCCCTTGACCGTGCAGGGCACGCAGCCGATCGAATGATAGCCCTCGGCAACGAGCGGATGCGCCGGCAAGTCGAAATGGCTCATATAGGCTTTGAGGTCCGCTGCCGTGAAGCGCGCCAGGGGCTCGACCTTGAGGCGCCCATCAGCCTCTTCGAGCGTCGGGAGACTAGCGCGGCCGCCGCCATGATAGCGCTTGCGCCCGGATATCCAGGCATCGTAGCCCGAGAGCGCCTCCTGCAAGGGTTGCGTCTTCCTGATGTTGCAGCACATATCAGGATCGCTCTGGTGCAGTTCGCCCATGGGATCGAGCAGGCGGACACTGTCCTCATCCGGCTTGAAGATGCGGATATTGGTCAGCCCCAGGAGATCGACGAGCTTGGAGCGATAGGCGATGGTCTCCCAGAAGAGCTTCTGGGTATCGAGGAAGATCACCGGGATGTTGCGGTCGACCTGAGCCGCCATATGCAGCAGCACGGCCGATTCGGCGCCGAAGGAGGAGACGAGCGCGATGCGGTCTCGGAAGACGTGCTTTACCAGGGGCTCGAGGATGTCGATGCCGTCAAAGAAGCTCAGGCGCTTGATGAGATGTTCGTACACGGATCACATCACCCGGCATGCGGCTGCTCGAGCCAGGGCTCGGCTTCGCGATGACGCTCGCTCCACACTTCCTGCTGGCCGCCCGGCCGGTAGAGGCCGCGCTGATAGGCGAGCGACATGCGGCGCGAGGCCTTGAGCCAGACATCGGCCGAGAAGCGCTCGCCGATCTCGAACGAATCGAAACCGACCTGCAGCATGAACTGCACCTGATCGGGCAGCACATTGCCGGCGGCGCGCAATTCGCGCGCATAGCCCACTTCGCGGATCTGGCGCGCCAGCGAGTAGGCTCGCCCGTCGGTGAAAGACGGGAAGGGCAGAATGATCACGGCAAGGCGCGGCAGGAACAGAGAGAGCGCCTCGGCCCTATCGATATTGGTGAAGACGACGCCCAGGCGGCCGTCATGGTCGGCGAGGCTTTCCCACTCCTTCAGGAGGCGGGCATAGGGGAGGACGATGTCGCCGCTTTCGGGCTTCGGATCATCCGTACCCAGAATGATCCAGTCATCGGCGACGATGGAACCGTTCTTAAGCAGCGGCATAGAGCGCCTCCTTGAAAGGCTGGGGCCCGAGCCTGCGATAGGCGGCGAGGAACTCCTCGCCCGGCTGGCGGTGGGCAAGATAGGTGTTGACGATCTTCTCGATGGCGTCGGGAACATCCTCGCCGGCGAAGCCCGGTCCTAAGATGGTGCCGATCGAGGCAGTCTCCGAGGACGAGCCGCCGAGCGTGATCTGGTAATATTCCTCGCCCTTCTTATCGAGGCCGAGGATGCCGATATGGCCGACATGGTGATGGCCGCAGGCATTGATGCAGCCCGAGATGTTGATGCGCAGCGGGCCGATCTCATGCTGGCGGTTCAGATCGGCGAAGCGGCGCGAGATCGATTGCGCGATAGGGATCGAGCGGGCGGTCGCCAGCGTGCAGTAGTCGAGGCCGGGGCAGGCGATGATGTCGCCGGCGAGGCCGAGATTGGCGGCGGCGAGCCCCGAAGCGGCGAGAACCTTCCAGATGGCGAAGAGATCGTCACGCTTCACATGCGGCAGCACGAGATTCTGATGGTGGCTGACCCGGATCTCGTCGAAGGAGTAGCGCAAGCCGAGATCGGCGACGGTGCGCATCTGATCAGCCGTCGCATCGCCCGGAATGCCGCCTTCCGGCTTGAGCGAGATATTGACGATGGAATAGCCGTCGACGCGATGGGCGGCGACATTGGTGCGCACCCATTGGGCGAAATCCTTGTTCCGGGCGCGCGCTTCCTCGAAGCCGGGCGACCAGCGCGGCAGCTTCTCGAATTTCGGCGGGGCGAAATAGACGCTGATGCGCTGCAATTCGCGTTCCTCGACCTTGGTGTCGGCATGCGGGCGCCTGGCATATTCGGCCTCGACCTCGGCGCGGAACTTCTCCGGCCCGAGCTCGTGGACGAGGATCTTGATGCGCGCCTTGTATTTGTTGTCGCGCCGTCCATAGAGGTTGTAGACGCGCATGATCGCCTCGAGATAGGCGATGAGCTCATGCTCGGGCAGGAAGTCGCGCACCGTCACGCCGATCACCGGGGTGCGGCCGAGACCGCCGCCGACCAGGACTTCCCAGCCGCGCTCACCCTTGTCGTTGAGATGGAGGCGCAAGCCGATGTCGTGCACTTTCACCGCGGCGCGGTCATTGGGAGCGCCGGTGACGGCGATCTTGAACTTGCGCGGCAAGTAAGAGAATTCGGGATGAAGGCTCGACCACTGGCGCACCAGCTCGCCGACGGGGCGCGGATCCGCCAGCTCATCGGCCGCCGCACCCGCCCATTGATCGGTCGTCACATTGCGGATGCAGTTGCCGGAGGTCTGGATGGCATGCATCTCGACCTCGGCGAGCTTCGCCAGGATATCGGCCGTGTCCTCGAGCTTGATCCAGTTGAACTGCAGGTTCTGCCGGGTGGTGAAGTGGCCGTAGCCACGATCCCACTTCTCAGCGATGAAGGCGAGCGTATCGAGCTTCTTGGAGTCGAGCGAACCATAGGGGACGGCGATGCGCAGCATGTAGGCGTGGAGCTGCAGATAAAGCCCGTTCATCAGACGCAAGGGACGGAACTCGTCCTCGGTCAATTCGCCGGTCAGGCGGCGGTTCGCCTGGTCGCGGAACTGCGCCACGCGATCATGGACGAATTGACGATCGAACTCATCATAGCGGTACATGGTCAAACTCCTTGCAAGGCGGCGAAGTGGCCGCCCTTGCCCTCGGCCTGCTTGCCGAGGTCGATGCGCACCGTGGGTCCGAGCGAACGGATGCGCTCCTTGATATGGGTGGCAAAGACATGGCCGTCGCGGCGCTCGGCGTCGAAGAGATAGACGCCGGTCACCACATTGACGCGCTCTTGCTCCTTGCCGCGCGCTTCCAATGCGGCCTGTGCCTGGGGTTCGGTGGCGAGCACCGCACCGTCGATATTCTCGCTCCATTGGCCCGAATGGGTGAGGAAGACGACTTCGCCGTCCTGCAGACGGTTGGCGGTGAGGATCTTGCCCTTCTCAGTGGCGGTGGTCATGACGCTGCTCTCAAAACTTGGTGCCCGGTTGCTTCGCGGGCAGGGAACGGAAGAATGTCGGCGGAGGTCGTTGCGGGTTTGAGGCCGACATAGATGATGGCGGGACCTTCGACCCCGTTAAGGGCGAGGGTTTCCCAAAGCGAGCCGATGCTACACATCATCACCCGTTCATTGGCGAGCGTGCCGTTCTCGACGACAGTGACCGGCGTCAAGTGATCGATGCCGGCATCGAGGAGCTCCGCCGAAATATCGCCGGCGGCATTGACGCCCATATAGATGGCGAAGGCCTGGCCGGGCTTGGCGAGGGCGGCCCAATCATGCTGGGCGAGCCCGTCTTCGGAAGCGCCGGTCAACAGCGTGAGGCTCAGGTTCCGGCCGCGCTGGGTGAGCGGCAGGCCGATCGAGGCGGCGCAGCCCAGGGCCGCGGTGATGCCGGGAACGACATCGACCGGAATGCCTTGAGCGGCAAGGGCTGCCTGTTCCTCACCGCCGCGGCCGAACACATAGGGATCGCCGCCCTTGAGGCGCACGACATGGCGGCCGGCTTTGGCCTCGCGGATCAAAATGGCATTGATCTCGGACTGCTTGGGCGAGGGCGCAAAGGGCGTCTTGCCGACCGGGATGCGGATCGCGTCGCGACGGGCGAGCTCGAGAATGCCGGGGCCGATCAAACGATCATGGACGATGACATCGGCCTCCTGAAGCTTGCGCTGCGCCTTCAGCGTCAAGAGCTCAGGATCGCCAGGCCCTGCACCCACGAGCGAGACGCGGCCCACCGACGGGGAGGAGTCATCGATGAGCGCAGCCTCGAGCTCGCGGGTATAGGATCGGGTATCGCCGGCCAGGAAAGAGTCGCGGATCGAGCCGAAGAAATAACGCTGCCAGAAGGAGCGGCGGCGATTGCCATGCGGCACGCGCTCGGCGACGCTCTGGCGCAGATGGCTCGCCGCTTCGGCGAGCGAGCCCAGAGCCTGCGGCAGCAGAGCTTCGATCCGGCTGCGCAGGCCCATGCCCAGCACCGGGGAGGTGCCTTCGGTGCCGATCGCCACCACGACGGGATCGCGATCGACGATCGAGGGCGTGATGAAGGTCGAAAGAGCGGCATCATCGACGGCGTTGACGGGTATGCCCCGGTCGCGGGCGGCAATGGCGACGTCATGATGCAGATCATCATCGGCCGAATAGACGAGGGCGGCATCATCGAGAAGGCCCGGCGCGAAGCTCTTGGCTAGCCAGATGATGCGGCCGTCCTTCAGGTAGGATGAGAGCTCATCATGTAGCGCGTTAGCGACGACGTTAATCCGTGCCTTAGTCTTCAGAAGAAGACGGATCTTGCGGAGAGCTTCTTCGCCTCCGCCGACGACAACCGCCTTGCGGTCATCGAGATCGAGGAAAAGGGGAAAGTAGCGCATATGTCGCTCCTCAAGCCTGGGGCACAAGCTTGACTGCAAGCCCATTGAGATCGGGTGTATAGATGATCTGGCAGGAAAGCCTGGAGGTCGGCGTCAGCACCGGCACCTCGTCCAGCATCGCTTCCTCTTCGTCGCGAGCGGGATGGAGCTTCGGCGCCCAGTTGGCACAGACCTCGACATGGCAGGTGGCGCAAGCGCAGGCGCCGCCGCACAGGCCCCCGACCTCGAAACCATGCTCGCGGATGATCTCCATGATCCGCCAGCCTTCCACGGCATCGAGATCGTGGTGATTCCCATCCAGGTCCGTTACGTGAATGACGCCCATTGCTTAACCGTTCGTCCATCAGCACAGTCGGATTTCGGAGCGCGGGACCTTCTGACCTTTAGATTCCTGTTGATTTCCAAGGGAATCTGGCGGTAGAAGAAACAAATACGCTGTTCGACAATCCGAACGTTCGTTATTACGAACAGCTGTTCTATAGAAGGAACGCCGGAATGTCAACGCGCCGAGGGCGCAAACCAGGCGACGCCCAGGCGATCGACATGACCCCGGCGCTCGGCAAGACCATCCAGAGGTTGCGTAAAGCTTACAATATGTCGCTGGGCGAGCTTTCCGAGCATTCGGGTGTCGCCAAGTCGATCATTTCACAGATCGAGCGCAATGAGACGAACCCCACGATCGGCACCGTCTACCGGTTGTCGCGGGCGCTCGACACGACGATCGACGAGGTGCTGAAGCACGACAACGAGCCCAATTTCGTCGAGTTCCAAAGCAAATCAGGCGTCCCCATCCTCGAAAGCCAGGACGGGCTGTGCCGGCTGGCGATCGCCGGGCCTCTCAACCTCGTCGAGCAGCTGCAATGGTATGATTTCCAGGCGCGGCCGGGCGGGGCGCTCGAATCCGATCCGCATCCGCCGGGCACGGTCGAGCATCTCTATCTGCTGAAGGGCGAGCTCGAAGTCACCTGCGACGGCGAAACGCGCCTCATCAAGACCGGCGAGTCGGTCCGCTTCCGCGGCGACCGGCCGCATCGGCTCTTCAATCCGGGCACGGACTATGCCCATGCCACGATGATGCTGGTCGTGCGCCAGCTCGCTTCGTCCGCCGCGTCGTAGACAGGCGGCCACTCCCTTATCGTCGTGAAATCCGCATGGGCAGTCCGCCGCGCGGCTGGGTCGTGAGCCTCTGAACCGGCCATGGCTTGGTCGCCGCGATCACATCGAAGCGGAAACGCGAAAGAAGAACGCCGAGCGCAATCATCGCCTCCTGCATGGCGAAGCTTGCGCCAATGCAGATCCGGGCGCCGGCGCCGAAGGGCAGATACTGATAGCGATCGATCTTCTCGCGATTGCCCGGATGGAAACGTTCCGGCAGGAAGGCATCGGGCTCTTCCCAGAGCCTGCGGTGGCGATGGATGGTCCAGGGCATGACAAAAACCTGGGCTCCTTTCGGCAGGAAGAAGCCCTGATAGACATCATCCTCGATCGGCTCGCGATTGATGGCGGGGGCCGGCGGATAAAGCCTGAGCGCCTCCTCCAGAGCAGCACGCGTGAAGGGCATGGCGTCCACCCATTTCAAGGGATCGGGCTCGCGCGCGACGACATGATCGATCTCGGCCTCGACCCGCTCGCGTTCCCAGGGAGCTTTGGCCAGTAAATATATCGTCCAGCCGAGCGCCCGCGCCGTCGTCTCGTGGCCGGCGCCAAAGAAAGTGATGAGGTTGTCCTCGACCTCGGCCCGCGTGAGCCCGCCTGGTCCTTCGGCTTCGAGCAGAAGGGCGAGAAAGTCGCGCGGCGCGTTCCCCCGTTCAGCGCTGGGCCGTTCCTCGCGCAGGGCGATGGTTTCGGCGACGATCTTGCGAAGATGGGCCAAAGGCCGGCGCCCGCGAAGATGCGTGAGGCGCGGCAGCCATTGCGGGGCGCGCAGGAGATCGAGCGGATCCATGCGCCCCATCGTCTCGAGCAGGCGCTCGACATGATCGAGGAACACCTCGGGCTCGATCGCGACCTCGCCCGAGAACAGCGTTTCGACAAGGATGTCGAAAGTGAGCATGGTCATGTCCTTGGCGATATCGGCCGGCTCCTCCGCCCTTTCATATCGGCCTGCGAACTTGACCGTCCTCTCGTGCATCTTCGGCGCGAAGCCCTGGATATGGCGCGGCGTGAAAACCGGCGCCATCGCCTTGCGCGAGCGTTTCCAGACGTCGCCTTCCGAGGTCAGGAGTCCGTCGCGCAGGATGGGGCGCAGGATCAACTGGCGTCCGGTCGCCAGCCTGTAGTTGGCGGCATTGTCGACGAGCACATGGCGGACGAGGCCGGGATCGTTGGCGACGACGATCGCGCTGCTCACGCCCGGGAACAAAATCCACGGCTCGTTATAGGCAGGCTCGGCCCATAGCTCGAGCGAGTTTCGGTAGACAATGGCGATCGTCGCCAGCTTCGACGCCGGCCTAGCGCGGGGTTTGGGCGCGGGGGGTACAAAAGGTGCGGGCTTGGTGTCCATGGCAGCCACGTTTCATGCCGCTCAACC
>Ga0187894_10003104_pt1 | contig 19006 bp, 11 predicted proteins | sample GBC1701081metaG_FD_136650 | JGI IMG/M metagenome (GOLD analysis project Ga0187894, IMG submission 136650) | White microbial mat communities from a lava cave in the Kipuka Kanohina Cave System on the Island of Hawaii, USA - GBC170108-1 metaG ...
CGAATTCGACGCCGGAGCAGGAGGCGCTTCGCAACACGCTGCAAGGCGCCTTTGATTTCGCGCAAAGTCAGGTGAAAGCGCTGCTGCAAAAATATCCGTCCGATTATTATCCGATGTACACCGTCGCGGGCGCTTTCGGTCGCGATCGCAAACGCTGGACGCACTGGTGCGACGGGTTTTATCCGGGCCTGATGTTCATCTTCGCCGAAGCGACCGGCGATGACGCCTGGCTCGACAAAGCAATCGCCTACGCCACACCGCTCGAAGAACGTCAATACGACCGGGCCGTGCACGACCTTGGCTTTCTCTTCTTTTCGACCTATCTGCGCTGGCTCGGATTGGGCGGCAAGCCCGAACGCATCGAGCCTGTGTTGATTCAGGCTGGCAGGACGATGGCGATGCGGTTTATGGAGAACGGGCAGTACCTGCGCTCGTTCGTCGAACCCGCGTCGCTGTTCATAGACATCATGATGAACGTGGGCACGGTCTTTTACGCGGGCCTCAAGACTGGCGACGACCGTCTGCTCGACATCGCGCATAGGCATTGTCTGACGACGCGGCGCACATTGGTGCGGGGCGATGGCTCGACGGCTCACGAAGCGATGTTCGATCTGGAATCCGGAGAATGTCTGAACCAGTCAACCCATCAGGGCTATCGCGGCGACTCGTGCTGGAGCCGCGGCCTGGCCTGGTCGCTTTACGGGTTCACTCGATCTTATCTGCAGACCGGACGGATTGAGTATCTTGAAACGGCTATGCTCAACGCCAGTTATTATCTGGAGAATACGCCACCGGACGGCGTAACGCCCTGGGATTACGACGCGCCGGAAAGCGGGCCGCGCGCGCGCGCGCAGGTGGACACCTCCGCATGCGCCATCGCCGCGTCGGGATTGCTCGATCTGGCCGACGCCGCGCCTGACAGCGTGAGGGCGCGCGCCTATCGCAATTTCGCGCTGGCTTCGTTGCGCACGCTCTCCGAAAAATATCTGGGCGGCCTGACACCCGGCTTTGAAGGCATCCTGAACGGCGGCGTCTATCACATCCACAAAAATCTGGGTGTGAGCGAGGCCGTCATGTTCGGCGAGTATTTCTTCGTCGAAGCTCTCGACAAGGCACTGAAGACACTGCGCCGGCGCGAGACGCCGCAACGCGTGAAGCCTTATCCCGAAGATTCGCTGCCCGCCCGGGCGCGCGAGTGGCGGGATGGTCCGACGGAAGAAGAGATGCCTGCTCCGGAGGCCAAGAATGAATAGCCGGCCTGTTTCTCTGGTGACGGGCGCGGGGCGCGGCATCGGGCGCGGCGGCGCCATTGAATTGGCGAAGCTGGGCCACGCGGTGGTCGTCAATTACGCCGGCAACGCCAGCGCGGCTGAAGAATGCTTGCGGCTTGCGCGTGAAGCGGGGGGCGACGGGATCATCGTGCGCGCGGATGTTTCTGTCTCGGCTGACCGCGAGCGGCTTGTGCAGGAAACGCTCAACGCTTACGGGCGTATTGATCTACTGGTCAACAACGCCGGCGTTGCGCCGAACGTGCGCGCCGATCTGCTGGAGGCGGGCGAAGAATCGTTCGACCGCCTGATCAACATCAATCTGAAAGGGCCGTACTTTTTGACGCAAAGCGTGGCGCGGCAAATGATCGAGCAGGTACAGCGCGGCGACGCGAGCGCCTTCGGTTTGCCGCGCATCGTCACCGTCACCTCGGTCTCGGCTTATACCGCTTCGGTCAATCGCGGTGATTATTGCGTGGCGAAAGCGGGGCTGGCGATGATGACGGCTCTGTTCGCCGCGCGGTTGGCTGAATACGGCATCAATGTTTACGAAATCCGCCCCGGCGTCATCGCCACCGACATGACCGAAGGAGTGAAAGAGAAATACGACAAGATGATCGAGCAAGGCGCCTGGCCGATCCGCCGTTGGGGGCAACCTGAAGACATCGGACGCGCGGTGGCGGCCATCGCGCGCGGCGATTTCCCTTACTCGACGGGAGAGGTAATCAACGTGGACGGTGGTTTCCATCTGCGGACGCTTTAGAAATGAAAATCGCCCCTGGGCGCGCATCGCTTCCAGCGCGCTTTGATTCGATCAAAGACCGATTGAAGAAACCTGGCGCGCTCCCAAGCGATGCGTACCCAGGGATTTTCCGAGGATGAGCTATGGATAACAACATTGATCCGCGGGAAAAACGCCGCTCCCGGCGCGAGTTTCTCTCGACGGCGTTGGCCGCGCCGATCTTCGCCGCGGAGCTTTCGTCATCGCTCCAGTCAAACAACATCAGCGTCGCCAGCCCTGACGGCAAGGTGCGATTTGAGATTCTGTCGCGTGAACAGCCCCGGTTGACTTATCACGTTACGTTCGGGAACAAAGAGGTGATTGAAGCCTCGGCGCTCGGAATCGTCATTGACGGCGTCGATCTATGCCAAGGAGTCGTGATCGGCAAGACGGAACGTTACAGATTGAATGAACGCTACGGTTGGCGCGGAGTTCATTCCGAGGCGGTCAATCATTGCAACGGCGCGAAGCTCTCGCTCAAACACACGAAGAGCAATACCAGCTTCACGCTGGAGGCTCGCGCGTTCAATGACGGCGTGGCGTTTCGCTTCGTCGCGCCCGGCGATGAGAGGCTGAGAGTCCCGGATGAAACCACCGCCTTCACGCTCCCGCCCGGAAGCGCGGTCTGGTACCACGATCTTGAAGGCCACTACGAAGGCATGCACACGCGGAAAGAGATCGCCGAAGTGAAAGCGGGCGAATGGGCCGCGCCGCCTTTGACGTTTAAACTGGCGAACAGCGCCGGTTACGCTTCGATCACCGAAGCGGCTCTCGCCAATTACGCCGGAATGGGATTGCAGGCCGATGGGCGGCGGGGATTCGACCTGCGCCTGGGCCACGCGCATCCGGCCAGCTATCCATTTCGATTGCGTTACGCCGCTGATGTCGAACGGTTGAAGCAACCGGCGGCGATTGCCGGGACGATCACCACTCCGTGGCGCGTGGTGATGATCGGCGCCGATTTAAACGCGCTGGTCAACTGCGACATCGTGAGTCACGTCTCGCCCCCGCCCGACAACAAACTCTTCCCGGCGGGGATCAAGACCGGTTGGCTCAAGCCGGGACGCGCCGTCTGGAAATATCTCGACGGCGGCGAGAACACGCTGGAAGAGGTGAAGAACTTTTCGAGGCTAGCCGGAGAATTGGGATTTGAATACCAGGTCGTCGAAGGCTTCTGGTCGCGGTGGAGCGAGACGCAGATGCGCGAAGCGGTTGGTTTCTCGCGACAACACAAGGTCGGTTTGCTCTTCTGGAAACATAGTCGCGATCTGCGGACGCCGGAAGCGCGCAAACAGTTCTTCGACCTTTGCCAGCGCATAGGCGTGGTCGGCGCGAAGATTGATTTCTTCGATCACGAAGCGAAAGAGACCATCGACCTGTATCAGACGCTGCTCCGTGAAGCGGCGGAGCATAAGTTGATCGTGGACTTCCACGGCGCGAACAAACCGGCGGGCGAGGCGCGCGCCTGGCCGAACGAAATGACGCGCGAAGGAATTTACGGTTTGGAGCATCGTCGGACTCCGGCATGGGCCCCAGTCAATACCGCGCTGCCGTTCACGCGGATGCTGGCCGGCCACGCCGACTACACGCCCGTGCATTTCGGCGAGCGGCGCAAAGAGACTTCGTGGGCGCACCAGATCGCCAGCGCGGCTATCTTCACTTCCCCGCTGCTGATTTACGGCGCGCATCCGAAGAATATACTCGCCAACCCAGCGGTCGAGATCATCAAGAGCATCCCCTCAGTTTGGGACGAAACCATCGCGCTCCCAGCGAGCGAGATCGGCGAACTGGCCGCATTCGCGCGCCGCAGCGGCTCGACCTGGTTTCTGGCGATTATGAACGGCTCGACCGCGCGAACCATTAAAATTCCGCTCGCGTTTCTCGGCGGCGGCAAATATCAGGTGACGCTCGCGCGTGACCAAAAAGATGAAGCGGCGGCGGTCACGATTGAAAACATTTCCGTCGGGCGAAATGATTCGCTGACGGTTGAGATGCGCGCCGGTGGCGGCTTCATCGCCCGGTTCGCTAAATAGAAACCGTATCGGGAATTTATTTAGCTTCCTAACTCACCCCTGCTCACGACGGCGCAAAGCTCCAACTGATGCCCGTCCGGATCGCTGAAGTAAACCGACGTGGCCGGCATCCAGTCGTGGAAATAGGGGCCATCTACAGCGACGCCCTGCTTCCGCAACATCGCCGCCGCTCGTTCTATGTCCTCCTCTTCAACGGTAAAGGCGAAGTGCTGGCTCGGCCATTCGCCTTTGTTCTCCGTCATCATATATGATGACAATTTTGTCGCCAATATTGTCAGTATCTACATTTTTGGAGTTACTGGCTGAAGAGGCGCAGACGAGAGAATCACACAAAATCCCGGCCAACTCAGAGGTTTTACCGCTCTCCCCGAAGTTTCCGCGCGATGGTATCTCGATTGCCATAGTCGTTCTGACAGGACGCGAGCTTGGTTTTCAATTCAACATACGGAAAAGAGCAACCAGCGTAGCGCGACACGCGTTATAGGTTTCAACAAAAATAAAACCACTAAGAAACGAAGAGCGTGAAGATGGTCTGAAATCGAAGATTGAAGATTAAAGATCGCGTCATCACACCTAACGCGATCCTCTATCCTTGATCTCCAATCCCCTTCTTTAATCCTCTTCTTCATTGCTTCGTGGTTTCATCCTGTTTGTTTTCGACAAAACATTTTATTGGATTTTGCAGCAAGCGGAGACTGGCTCAGGCGCCGACCAGCGCACGATCAGGCCGCTGCTTGCTACACGCGCGGCGCTGTACCGATGACGCGCCCGGTACACGCAATTGGAAACAGATCTAAAACGAAGGAAAGATTCAATGCAACATCAGAAAAAGCAATTTCAAAGTTCGTCGTATCGTCTGCTGAATTATGGATTGTCATGCATCCTGATCTTGGGGTTGATGTGTGTGATCGCAGATTCGGTAAGCGCGCAGACGGCCGGGCGCATCACCGGTCAGGTGGTGGACTCGACTCAGGCCGTGATTCCCGGGGCCACTGTGACGGCGCAGAATATCGCCAACGGGCAGCAGCGCCGCGCCACCGCCGATTCACAGGGTCGCTACGTCATCGCCGACATTCCGGTGGGCGTCTACAAAGTCACGGTCGAGCAGGCGGGGTTTCAGACTCAGGCCCGCAATGACGTGCAGGTCAACGTGGCGACGACGGTCTCGGTCGATTTCGTTATGCAGACAGGACAGGTGAGCGAGATAGTCCAGATCACGGGAGAAGCCTCAACCATTGAGTCAACCCAGACCAGCGGCGGCGTGATGAACAACAAATCGCTGGTTGAACTGCCGATCAACGGGCGCGACTACGCCCGGTTCAGCCTGCTCATTCCCGGCGCGGTGGCGCGCAGCAATTTCATCGCCGACCTGTCATTCAACGGGCTGCACACGGTGCATAACCAGTTTCAGATTGACGGCATTGACGCCTCGCGCGTTGATCAACCGTATATGGCGAACGGCTTCGAGCGCGGCGCGCGGCTGCTGACCGGGAGTCTGGACACAATCGCGGAGTTCCGCGTCCAGACGAGCAACTACAACGCCGAATACGGGCGCGCCTCCGGGTCATACATAAATGTCGCCACCAAGTCGGGCGGCAACCAGATTCACTTCACGATCTTCGAGTTCTTCCGCAACTCGGCGCTCGACGCGCGCAATTACTTCGCCAACACTGGGCCGAAGCCGCCTTTCCGCTTCAATGATTTTGGTGGAAACGTAGGCGGGCCGATCATCAAAGACAAGACCTTCTACTTCGTCAATTATGAGGGATCGCGGCAACGCGTCGGGATTACAGGCACGGGGACGGTTCCGAGCGAGGAGATGCGGCAGCAGGCGCTGGCGAAATCACCAACGTTGAGACCGATCCTGGATATGTTCCCGCGCGGGACTTCGCGCACATCCAATTCGCTGGTGGACAACTTCGCCACCTCGCAGACCTCGCAGATCCGCGAAGACACGGCCAGCGCCAAGGTGGATCACAACTTTTCCGACCGGGATTCGGTTTACGTGCGGGTGAACGTCAATGACACGCACGTCTTCGGCCCGCTCTTCGGCGTCACGCCGAGCGCGCTGGGCTTGTTGGATTTCCAGAATATCCCGGTTCGCACTTCCAACGTGGCGATCCGCCACCAGCACGTCTTTTCGTCGAGGCTGGTCAACGAATTCCTGACCGGATTTCAACGCTGGGGCAGCCGGATCATCTCCGACGCGCCGTTCCCGCAGATCACCGTCACCGGTCTGACCGCGTCGCCCGGCACGCGCGGGCGAACGATCGCAAACAACACAGTGATCCAGTGGAGTGACACGATGAGTTACACACTCGGAGCTCACACGTGGAAATGGGGCGGCGCCATCCATCGGTTCCGGATCAACCGCCGCAACATTGATACTTCGACAATCACCTACACCTCGCTCCAGGATTTCATCAACAACAGCGCGGCGACGGCCGCTTACACGGTAGGCAATCCTGGCAGCGGCACGCGGGCGACGCAGTTGGGACTTTTCATCCAGGACACCTGGAAGGCGCGGCAGGGGCTGACCGTTGATTACGGGCTGCGCTACGATGTCGCGACGCCGCCTTATGACCCGCAAGAGCGCGCGCAGACATTCGACACTCGCACCGGAGATTTGGCGGCGCCGGGCACGCCTTTCTTCCGAACGAATACACGTAACTTCGGCCCGCGCCTGGGCGTCGCCTGGCAGCCGGACAGCAAGACGATCGTACGCAGCGGGTACGGCATCTTTTGGCAGGCTTATCCGGTCGGCTTCGGCTCGTATTCAGTGCCGATCAACAACATCCCTGGAAACACGACACTGCTCAGACAGACGATCCCGACGCTTTCCTATCCGCTCGAACCGTTCCTCTCGCAAGGCACGCGACCGCTCCCGACCGTCGCCGGCTTCGATTGGATCAAGCGCGACATTTACGTTCAGCATTGGAACCTGACCGTAGCGCGCGAGTTGACGAAGAACGACGCGATTCAGATCTCTTATCTTGGCAATCACGGCCTCAATCTGCGGCGTAATCTGAACATCAACTTCCTCGACCCGGCGCTTGGCCGGCGTCCGAACACGAAGTTCACCAACATCAACATCGAGACGGCGACTGGGCAGAACATCTATCACGCGCTGCAAGTCTCGTTTAAGCGGCGGCTCAGCGCTGGCCTCCAATACGATGTCAACTATACCTGGGCGCACGCGATTGACGACGTGCAGGATCAGGGACTCTTCTCCGCTCAACCGCAGGACAACAACAACCTCCGCGCGGAACGCGGCAATTCGAGCGGGGACATCCGGCACACCGTGAACTTCAACCTGCTTTATGAGCTGCCGATCGGATGGGGGCACGGCCTCTTCGGCCAAACGCTCGGCGTCGGCGGATTTCTCGTCAGCGGCTGGAAGCTGGCGACGCTCGGCATCTTGCGCAGCGGCATCGCTAACACAGTCTTCATCGGCACAAACCCGTTCGGCAACGGCAACTTCACCAACCAACGACCCAACGCCGTGGCGGGGGTGAGTCCGTATGCGGCGGACCGAAGGCCTGATAACTGGCTGAATCCGGCGGCGTTCAGTATGCCGGCGGCGGGCACGTTCGGAAACCTCGGACGCAATACGATCTTCGGGCCGAGCTTCAAGCAGATTGATTTCTCGCTGCTCAAAGACATGAAGATCGGCGAGCGATTCAAACTGGAGTACCGCGCCGAGTTCTTCAATATCTTCAACCATCCGAATTTCGATCAACCGAACACCACGTTCAACACACTGAACTTCGGCAAAATCTTCAATACCTTCGGGCGGACGCTCGGGATCGGCACGTCACGGCAGATCCAGATGGCCTTGCGGCTGACCTTCTGATCCTATCTCAGCGTCATCGCGCCAAGCGCGAAGCTCGGATTTGGACCAGGCTTTTGCAAAGTCATCAGGGGATAACTAAAACCCAAGACCTACAACCTACAACCTATAAATTTTTCCTTCGATGGCTCATAAGTGATGGTTTCGGAGGGGAAGTTTATAGGTTGTAGGTTGTAGGTCTTGGGTTTTAGTCTATCAGCGAAGGCCACAACCAGCTTTGAAAAAGCCATGAGATTTGAACGCTTGTCATTGCCTAAATCCGGCGCGCGCAACTACAATTCGGTGTCTCTCCGGTCACCAGAGGGCGGAGGATACGATTCCGTAGAACAACCATCAAAACAATCAATCTCTAAGAGTGGGCATGAAAGCGAAGCCCACGGCGAACCGACGGTTCGCCATACACCCAATTGCGGTAGGAGGCACACCGATGCGTAGAAAGATACTCCTTGCTCTAACGCTTAGCTGCGCTCTCAGCGCTGTCGCGACAGCGCTGGACGCAAAAAGCGTTCTCGAAGCGGCGATCAAGAACATGGGCGACGTCAAGTCCGCCCAGTATTCCGGCAGTGGCGCTCAGTTCACGCTAGGCCAGAACGCAAGTCCCACTGATTCATGGCCGCGGGTAGAGATCAAAAGCTTCACCCGCGCAGTTGACTACGACAAACTAACCACACGCAATGAAACAACCAACGCGCAGGGCGCAACGGCAGCGCAGTTCCTCGCGGGCGACAAGGCCTGGGGACAGGCTGGCGCCAACGTCACGCCGGCAGCGACCACCGCCGCGACCGAGCGCCAGTTGCAGATTTGGCTGACGCCGCATGGTTTTTTGAAAGGCGCGCTGGCGAACAAGGCGACGGCGAAGAAGAGCGGCAAGGCGACGCTCGTGACCTTCACCGCGCTGGGCAAATACCGCGTGGCCGGCACGATCTCCGCTGACAACCTAGTCGAGAAGGTTGAATCATGGTTCGACAATGCGGTGCTCGGCGATATGAGCGTCGAGACTACCTACAGCGACTACCGCGATTTCGGCGGCTTCAAGTTTCCGGCAAAGATAGTACAAAAGCAGGGAGGCCACCCGGTACTCGATCTGACGGTGACGGAGGCGAAGGCCAATGTCGCGCTCGACCTTACTGTTCCTGACACAGTGCGCCAGGCCACGCCGCCTGCCGTGCGGGTAACATCGGAGAAGCTCGCCGACGGCGTCTGGGTCCTGGCGGGCGGATCGCATCACAGCGTGCTGGTGGAATTCGCCGATCACGTCGCGGTGATCGAAGCGCCGCTCAACGAAGACCGGTCGAACGCCGTCATCGCCGAAGTGAAGAAACTGCTTCCCGCAAAGCCCATCCGCTACCTGGTCAACACGCATCATCACTTCGATCATTCGGGCGGTTTGCGAACCTATGTAGCTGAAGGCGCGACCATTGTCACGCACCAAACCAACAAGGCCTTCTACGAAACGACGTTCAAAGCGCCGCACACGCTCAACCCCGACCGCCAGTGGCGCGAAAAGAAGAAGGCCAAAATCCTGGCGATCGGCGCAAAGCACGTGATGTCCGACAGCTCGCGCACTGTGGAGCTTCATCACATCCAGGGTAATCCGCACAACACCGGCATCGTCATGGCCTGGCTGCCGAAGGAGAAGCTGCTGGCGCAAGTAGACGTCTACACGCCACTCGCGCCCAACGCGCCGCCGCCGGCCACGCCGAATCCCAATGCGGTGAACTTCTACGAGAACATTCAGCGGCTCAACTTCGACGTGAGCCGGATTGTTCCGCTGCACGGACGCATCGTGGAGTTGGCGGAGTTGAAGAGAACAATCGGCAAGTAGGCCTGTTCGGATAAGGACCAGAGGGGGAACAAATATGTCTCACGCAATCAGACAATGCGACCCAATGCGGAAGTTTGCCCCGAAACTCCGGCGGAGGTTGAAGGCGTTGGCGCTCGGCGTCTCAATGAGTTTGCCGCTCCTTACAGCTTATCCTCAGACGGTCTCCGTCGCCGCGCTACAGGAGCCGCCGCCGAGCGCAAAGGCCCAGATTGCTTACGTTCCCCATACTGAGGCGGCGGACGGCGCTCGACTGTCTGACCTCTCCTCGCTCGACATACCACTGTTGATCCGCCACTGCGACCGCCTGGGAACGGCTATGCATTTACAACTGCCTGAATACACGTATCTCCAGACGCGGCTTTCACGCGAACTCAACCAACGTGGCAAGCCGGTCGAACGCATCAGCGAATACGAAGCCTATCCGATCATAATCATGGGACATCACCGCCACGTCATCAGCCTGATCAGTGAGGATGGCGCGCCGGTTTCGCCAAAACGTCTGAAGAAAGAACGACAGAATGTGGCGAGAGAAATAGAGGCAGCCGAACGCGCCAGCGCCCTTCAAGCCGGCGGCGCGCCTGCAGCCAGCGAGGGGAGGTATGTCACCGCGGGGATTGGAGTGAGTGACGCCGGGGACGGCGTATGGATTGGGGTGTCGCAATTTCTGCGACATTGCCAGTTCGACGCGCCTCGCTACGACCGGTTGGCCGGCCGCGATATGGTCGCGCTCGACATTCGCTCCTGCGCCGGCGATGTGAGCGCTCCGCGCGAGCGGTACCTGGCCGGAATGGCTGGGATCGTTTGGATTGATGCGACGGATAAAGTGGTCGCCCGCCTGGAAGCCTGGCCCAGGCGGCAGGAGATCCACTCTGCGCCTCCGGATGTGGAAACGTTTGTTTATGAACAACTGCGATTGCCGAACGGTCTGTGGGTTCCCAAACGAATTCGACTCAACGCCATCGGCAAGGCTACGCTGTTCAATGGAACGGATAAAGACATGACCTTCGAGTTCAGCCATTATCAGCGCTTCAATACAGAGGTCGAAGATCTCCAGCAGATGACTCTGAAATCGAAGCCATAGCAACAATGCGGTAAAACGAAACGGCAACCCGCAGCCAAAGAACCGCTGCGGATTGCCGTAATAAAGTCGGATCCCGGTTTGCCGGCCGGTTCCGTTATGTGCGCCGATGGGCCGACGAATGAATAATGTGGCGGCGTTTACCGCCCGGTCTGCGCCACGACCGTCACCACCTCCGACTCGGTCATGTTTTGCGTGATTGTGTCACGCTTCTTCGCCGCTTCGCGCTCGGCTTTTGATTTCAGGAGCTGATGTCCTTGTCCGCTCTGTCCATCAAAAATCTGCGCGAGGAAGTACTGATTGCCGTAGCGACGGAAAACCAACCTCGCCTGCGAGCCTTCTTTGTCGGTGACATTGTTGACGTTGAAGTTGGCCGCCGCGCTGTTGTCCGCGCTGCGAATGATCAGTGTGCCGGCGTTGTTGCTGGCGTGAAGCCGATCAACGGAATATTTACCCGCCTTGAACTGTTTGGCGCCAACCATGAAATCGAACGGGACATCTGCTTTGACCTTGCCGCTGAGACCCGCGAACCCAATAATCGCCATGGGAATGATGAGGGTCAGTGTGCCGACTATGCCCAGTATCTGCTTTTTCAAGATTACCTCCATTTGGTATGTGCGCAGCGACTACAATCTTTCGCTGCTGATTTTTATTTCCAAAAGATGCGCTAGGGCATCCCTTCTCCTGTAATGCTTAGTGTTCCAAACACGACTTTCCCCTTTACGCACGCTGTAGCCGCGATGTTTCAATTCCGACGCTTTTTTTAGATATTTCGATGTAACGGCTCAGTCAGGAAAGAGAGAGTACGGAAAAGACGGAAATAACGGAACAAACGGAAGTCGTCAGATGGTATTTCCCCTCTTTTTTCCGTTTGTTCCGTTATTTCCGTCTTTTCCGTACTCTCTCTTCAGACTTTCTCCAATAGATGCTTCCAGGTAAATGCTTCCAGGGCTGAGCAGCCACGTTTCGATTTAGTGAAGAAATTTCGCGCCAGCTTCGTCTAATAGGTAAAAACAACCGAAAGGAGATCTTACTTATGCGACGAAGAACGTTTGTTGTGGCGCCGCTCGTAGTTTTTTTGACTCTTCCCCTACTTGCCTTTGAGGCAGGCGCCTACTCCGATCGAACTGGTATCTATGCCCGGGTCGACAAAGTCGTCCTGGAGCCGAATGCGACGGCGCCTGAGCGAATTCAGATCTGGGGCGCATTCGCGCTCGCGCGCAAGGAAGACCGTAACACGTACGACCCGGCGCAGCGCGGCTATCTCTATTTCTCGTGCAAGCCGGGCAAAGAGGAGATCTGCCGGAAAGAATGGGCCGATCTCAAGGCAATCGCCGGAACCGGCCAGGTACTTGGTTTCGGAGGCCGCAACCAGCCGCGGCCCCGCGTGCGTAAGGCTGAAGAAAAGGCGGCTGATCCCGATGAATACCCGGTGAATTTCGGCCTGGTTAAGATGGGCGATCGGGATAGTGATTACTCGCCGGTCCGTGAACTGAAGTCGCTTCCCAAGGAGCGGAACTGATGGCGACGCTCCCACTGAGGCAAGCGAGATGGGTCCGGTGGGAGACTTTGCTCATCGCGCTGGCGTTGGCGCAAGGCGGGCTGCTTCTGGCCTGGCCCTCGGTTACGTTCATAGCGATCGGGCTTTGGTGGAACGCGAACACGATCTCGCATAATTTTATCCACCGGCCTTTTTTCCGAACGCGCGCTCTGAACGCGGCCTTCTCGCTCTATCTCAGTTTGTTGCTGGGCTTTCCTCAATCGCTCTGGCGCGCGCGACATCTCTCGCATCATCTCGCGCAGGAGGGCGCGCAAAACCGGATCGAATCGAGGCTTGCGCCGCTCGACCTAAATCGGAACAGAAAAGATTGGTCCAAACCACGAAGAAACGAAGAGCGCGAAGAAAGAAAAAGCTTGAATCTGTTCTTCTCTTCGCGCTCTTCGTTTCTTCGTGGTTTGGACGTCTGTCCCAATGTTGTCGGCTTCGATTTAGGCTCAGCGCTCGGGCTGTGGGTGGCGATGCTCGTCTTCGCTCCCCACTTTACCTTGACCGTTTACTTGCCGGGCTATCTCTTCGGTCTTGGGTTGTGCCATCTGCAGGGACATTACGAGCATGCGCGCGGGACAGTAAGCCACTATGGCTGGCTCTACAATCTCCTGTTCTTCAACGACGGGTATCACATCGAGCATCATGCTCATCCTGGAATGCATTGGCGAGAGTTGCCCAAAGAAATGAGAATCGAAGCGAGATCGAGCCGCTATCCGGCGGTGATCCGTTGGCTGGAATGCTTGAACTTGTGCGCGCTCGAACGCTTGGTCTTGCGCTGGCTTGCGCTTCAGCGCTTCGTGCTCGACCGCCACGAGCGGGCATTGCGTCGCTTGCTCGCCGAGATCCCACACATCCATAACGCGGGGCGTGTGGGGATTGTCGGAGGCGGGCTGTTTCCGCGGACGGCCATTATCCTAAGACGGCTTCTGCCCCAATGGAGATTGACGCTAATCGATCTGAGCGCCGAGAATCTGGCCATAGCGCGCCGATTTGTCGCCGGTGAGGTGGAATACGTCAACAAACAATTCGATCCGGCGGAGCTGTGCGATTTTGATTTGCTCATCATCCCGCTCTCGCTGGTCGGCGACCGCCGAGTGATCTATCGACGCCCGCCGGCGCCGGCCACGATTGTGCACGACTGGATATGGAGGCCGCGGGGAACAAGCGTGGTTGTCTCATGGTTGTTACTCAAGCGATTAAATCTGGCGCCGCTACAAGAGCGCTAGCCCTGCTCGGCGTCTTCATCATCGCGAAGCTCGCGATCCTGCTTGGGCGCCCGATTCAGCTTTCTCTCTGGACGCCGATTGCGTATTTCTGGCAAGACGCGCTGGTCGCGCTTGCTTTCTCGTTGCTCGACATCGCAATCAGGCGGCCGTGGATCGGCTGGACGATCTACGGCGCGGCCGTCTTGTATGCGGCGATCAACGTCCCAATCGCCCGTGTGCTGTCTTCGCCGCTCACCTGGCCGATGATCGGGGCCGCGGGCGGGGCGCTCTCGGATTCGATCGGACACCATGCCACGCCCGCAAACCTTGCATTGATGTCGGGCGCCATCGCCGCCGGAATCGTCCTTCCGTTTCTTACCCACCGTCTGAAGGCGCGGATCCGGATCGCGCTGATCATCCCCGCGTTGCTCTTCGCGCCACTCGGCCCATTTGCGACCTCGCGGGTCGAAACAATCGGCCTGGATCGCAATGCGATCATGGCTCTGGCCACAACCGCGCTGCCGCGATTGTCCGCTCGCGTCGCGGTCAAAGAGGGTGAGGAAGATTGGCGCGCAAGCCTATTTGGCGCCGGATCGAACAGTGATGATTTATCTCGATGGCGCGGCGCGGCTGCCGGCCGCAACGTGGTCCTGATCGCGCTCGAATCGACGGGGGCCGAGAGCTTGCGTCCGTATGGCGCGAGTCGTGACCCGATGCCTAACCTGTCGGAAATGGCGCGCGGCGCGTTGATCTTCGAGGACGCTTACGCGGTCTATCCCGAAAGCATCAAGGCGCTCTTCTCGATCCTCTGTTCACGTTACCCGGCGATGGATACGGAAACGGAAAGCTACGCCCGGATCACGACCCCGTCGCTGGCCTCTGTTCTCAAGGCGGCGAGGTACCGCGCTGCGCTCTTTCATTCGGGCCGTTTTATCTATTTAGGGATGAAGGCCGTGGTCGAAAATCGCGGCTTTGAAGTTCTGGAGGACGCGGGCGCCATCGGCGGCCATCACGAGTCGAGCTTCGGCGTGGATGAGCCATCGACAGTGCGCCGGGCGCTGGCGTGGGTTGACTCGCTTCCGCGCGGCGAGCGTTTCTTCATCACTTATCTGCCGATCGCCGGGCATCATCCTTATGAAACTCCCGAGCCTGGCCCATTTCCTGAACGAGAGGAGTCTGATCGTTACCTCAACGCGCTGCATTACTCCGACGCCTCACTTGGCGCGCTGCTCCGGGGTTTGCGTGACCGCGGCCTGGATCGGAACACCTTATTCGTCATATTTGGCGATCATGGCCAGGCCTTTGGCCGGCATCAGGGCAACTATGGGCATTCGCTCTTCCTTTACGAGGAGAACATCCGCGTCCCTTATTTGATCGCATTGCCAGGATTGATCCATCAACAGGTACGCATCGCCAGGACGATCAGTCTGATCGACACCGCGCCGACGATTCTTGATCTACTGGGCTTGCCGGCGCCCGCCGATTACCAGGGACGATCCGCGCTCGATGGGCGCCCGCGTATGGCTCTTTTCTACACGGACTATTCCCTCAGCCTGATGGGCCTGCGCGACGACCGTTGGAAATACATTTATGAGCTGGATTCAGGGCGCTCGAAATTGTTCGATCTGCGCCAGGACGCGGCGGAGTTGAATGATCTCTCGCATCTTCACCCGGAGCGAGTCTCAGCGTACCGCAACCTCCTCACGCGCTGGGGCGCGGCGCAAAAGGCGCTGATCCTGGCTCAAACGGACTAAATCCGCGGTTGCTACTGTCCCAATCCCCGATGTTTCGATTTGGCCAACCAGATAAATGGTCAGACAAAGTTTTACTCGCAGACATTGAAATGAATCGAAAAGTGATTAATGATGCTCCAGCAATTCAAAAAAATTCCGCTTCTACAGAAAACGCGCAGGTGGAGATGCATGCAAGATGAAAAAACGGCGTCTGCAATTGGGCTTGGCGCTTTTCATCGGCGGAGCGGCGGCTTTCCACGCCGTCGCTCCGTCGCGGGCGCAGCGCGCGAACGCGCTTGACCGTTCCGCACAACGCGCGCTGATTGAAGATCACTGTGTCGCCTGTCACAACCGGAAATCCAAGACCGCCGGCGTTTCGCTAGAAGACATAGGCTTCAGCAACATCGGAAACAACGCGGAGGTTTGGGAGAAGGTACTGCGCAAAGTTCGCACTGGCCAGATGCCGCCCGCAAGCGCGCCTAAACCCGGCGCCCCGGAAGTTACGGCGTTCGGCGCCTGGTTGGAAGGCGCGCTGGATCGCGCATCCAGACTCAATCCCAATCCGGGCCGGCCCGGCGTCCACCGGCTGAACCGGGCCGAATACAGCAACGCGATTCGGGATTTGCTGGCCGTGGACATCAAACCTGGCGCGGCGCTGCCGGTGGATGATTCCGGTCATGGCTTCGACAACATCGGCGAACTGCTGACGCTCTCGCCTGCCTTGCTCGAAAAGTATATGTCGGTGGCGCGCAAGGTGAGCCGCCTCGCCGTCGGCTATCCAGCCATCAAGCCGAGTGAAGAACGCTTCCAGCCACGCCGGATGGGGCGGAACGAACGCGCCAGCGATGATCTGCCTTTCTACTCGCGGGGCGGGCTATCGTTTCAATACTACTTCCCGCTCGATGGCGAGTACCTCATCCGCATCAAAACGCCAGCGAACGTAGACATCGGCGCCCCAGCCAAGTTCTATGAAATGCGCTTGCCGGTAAAGGCGGGCTTGCGCACAGTCGGAGTCACGTTCCCGCGCGAAGGCGCCAAGGTTGAACCCGCGGCGCCGAGCATACGACGTGGCGGTCCTCTAGGAGTGGCGGAAATGGCGCCTGCTCAGATGATCCCGCTCGATTTGCGACTCGATGGCGCGCGAATCAACCGGTTTGACGTGCCTGACACGACCCCGATCGAGGTCGTCACTGTCAGCGGGCCTTTCAACGCTACAGGCCGGGGCGAGACGCCGAGCCGCGCCAAAATTTTTATCTGCCGTCCTACGCGAGAGGAAGAAGAGGCGGCGTGCGCGAAACAGATTTTGGCCGCACTGGCCCGGCGCGCGTTCCGGCGTCCCGTGACGGACGCGGATTTGAATCCGCTGCTCAGCTTTTATGAACGCGGGCGGCGTGAAGGCGATTTCGATCACGGCATCCAGAACGCTATTGAAGCCATGCTGGTCTCGCCGGACTTTCTCTTCCGTGTCGAGCGCGATCCGATCAACACCACGCGGAGCGGGGCCGCGGCCGGCGCGGTCTATCGCCTGAATGACTTTGAACTCGCCTCGCGCCTCTCATTCTTCCTGTGGAGCAGCATCCCGGATGACGAGCTGCTGAATCTGGCCGAGCAAGGCAGGCTTAAAAACCCGTTCGTCTTGCGGCGGCAGGCGCGCCGAATGCTCGACGATCCGCGCTCGCAAGCCTTCGTCAGCAATTTCGGCGGGCAGTGGCTTCATCTAAGAAACCTTGAAACCACCACGCCCGATCCCGAGATCTTCCCCGGCTTTGACGAGAGCCTACGGCAGGCGTTCCGGCGCGAGACAGAACTGTTCTTCGAGAGCGTACTGCGCGAGAACCGCAGCGTGTTTGAGTTGCTGGACGCGAACTACACTTTTCTGAATCAGCGGCTGGCCGAACATTACGGCATTCGGGGCATCTACGGCTCACAGTTCCGCCGCGTCACCCTGACCGATCCGCACGGGGCCAATCGAGCCAATCGAGGAGGACTGTTGGGACAGGGCAGCATTCTGACCGTAACCTCTTACCCGAACCGCACGTCTGTAGTGCAAAGAGGCAAATGGATTCTGGAAAACCTGCTCGGCGCGCCGCCGCCGCCGCCGCCGCCCGACGTGCCCGATTTGAAGCCGCACGGCAAGGATGGCCGCTTGCTGAGCATGCGCGAACAGATGGATGTTCACCGCGCCAATCCGATCTGCGCCTCCTGCCACGCCCGCATGGATCCGATCGGGTTTGCGCTGGAGAATTACGACGCCATCGGGCGATGGCGGACAAAAGACGCTGGGTCGATAATTGACGCCTCGGGCAAACTGCCGGACGGAACGAAATTCAACGGGCCGGCGGAATTGAAGAAGATTCTACTCACCGGGCATCGGGACGAATTCGTCACGACCGTCACCGAAAAGCTGCTCACTTATGCGCTCGGACGCGGGCTGGAAGCCTATGACGCCCCGGCTGTGCGGGCGATTATGCGCGAAGCGGCGCAAGATGATTACCGATTGCCCGCATTGATCAACGCAATTATCAAAAGCAGACCTTTCCAAATGAGGAAACGTCTATTTCCAGAAAGAATGAAAATCAACCACGAAGACACGAAGAACACGAAGATTTCTTCTGTTTTTCCTTCGTGTCCTTCGTTTCTTCGTGGTTGATTTTCCGGGGAGGACACCGAAATCATGATCGTGACCGGGAAATCTCTGCCGCGCCGCGCGTTTCTGCGCGGGATGGGCGTGACGATAGCTCTGCCGATGCTCGACGCGATGACGCCTGCGATGTCGGCCAGCCCGAAACCGGCTGTACGTCTCAACTTCATCTACGTTCCCAATGGGATCATCATGGACAAGTGGACGCCGAAGGGCGAAGGGGCCGGCTTCCAATTCGCGCCGGTGATGAAGCCGTTGGAGCCGTTTCGCGAGCGACTGTTGGTCTTCAGCGGGCTGGCGCAGGTTCAAGGACGCGCGCTCGGAGATGGCGCCGGCGACCACGCGCGCGCGGGCGCGACCTTCCTGACGGGCGTCCATCCGAAGAAATCCGAGATCAATATTCGAGCAGGCGTCTCCGCCGACCAGATCGCCGCGCAAGAGCTGAGCAAGCACACACAGTTCGCTTCGCTCGAACTCGGCATCGAATCGAACCAACTGGCCGGCAATTGCGACAGCGGTTATAGCTGCGCCTACACCAATACGATTTCGTGGCGCGGCGAGACGACGCCCTTGCCGGTGGAGAACAATCCGCGCGCGATCTTCGAGCGCCTCTTCGGCGACGTCGATGGCGCCGACGCCGACGCGCGCCTGGCGCTGATCAACAAGCAACGGAGCATCCTCGATTACGTGACCGGCAGCCTCAACCGGCTCAACGCCAAGCTGGCAGCGGGCGACCGCGCCAAACTCGACGAATACATCGACGCCATCCGCGACATCGAACGGCGCATTCAAAAGGCCGAACAGCAGAACGCCACAATGAAATTGCCCGTGATGGAACGCCCGACCGCCGTGCCCGAAGAGTTTGAAGACCACGTCAAGATGGTTATGGATTTGCAGACGCTGGCGTTCCAGACCGACCTGACGCGCGTGATCAGCCTGATGATGGCGCGCGAAGGCAGCAACCGCCCTTATCGCTCGATCGGCGTCTCCGACGGGCACCACAACCTCACGCATCACCAGAACGACGCGGACAAGATCGCCAA
>Ga0187894_10003106_pt1 | contig 18997 bp, 13 predicted proteins | sample GBC1701081metaG_FD_136650 | JGI IMG/M metagenome (GOLD analysis project Ga0187894, IMG submission 136650) | White microbial mat communities from a lava cave in the Kipuka Kanohina Cave System on the Island of Hawaii, USA - GBC170108-1 metaG ...
CTACTGTCCGACGATGGTTGATGCTTGCGCCCGCCCTGGCTGTGATCGGCGTGTTGTTCGCCGGCGGGCTGATACTTGCGGCGGCGCAGAGCGTAGGCTATTTCGCGCCCACTGGCGAGAACGGTTTTACGCTCCGGCATTACGCGACGCTAGGCGGCGACCGCGAGGTCTACGCTTCGCTGTGGCTGACGTTGAAATTGGCGACGACGGCGACGTTGATCTCGGCGGCCGGGGGGCTGGCCCTGGCTCTGGGACTGCGCGAAGTCGCGCGGCGCAGCCGGGTGGTCAATTTGTTATTGCAGATTCCGCTCTCCGTGCCGCATTTGGCGATGGCCGGCGCATTGATCACGATGATTGCGCCAAGCGGGTTGTTGGCGCGCGCGGCTTACGCGGCGGGCCTTCTCCAACAGCCTGCCGATTTCCCCGCGCTGATCAATGATCGGTACGGCGTGGGCATTGTGTTGGCTTACGTGTTGAAAGAAACGCCGTTCATTGCGCTGATGACGCTGGCGCTGCTGGCGCGGCTCGGCGATGAATACGAGCAGGCGGCGCGATCGCTGGGCGCTTCGGCCTGGCAGCGGTTCCGGTACGTGACCTTGCCATTGATCGCGCCCGCCGTTGTGTCGTCCTCGCTTATGGTATTCGCCTTTATCTTCGGAGCGTTCGAGGCGCCGTTCATTTTAGGGCGTCCCTACCCGGCGATGCTCTCCGTGGTGGCGCAACAGCGCTATCTGGACGTGAATTTAGCGGCCCGGCCCGGCGCGATTGCGTTGGCGGTGTTGAGCGCGCTGTTGACGGGGGCGCTGACGTGGGCGTACCTGCGATTAACCCGCGCGCTGATTGGCCTCGAACGCCCGTTTATTCTGTGATGGACCGGAATGAAGAAACCAGCGCCTGTAAAAGTAGCGAAGGCGCTCGCCGTGATCGCCGTCACCGGGCTGGCGGCGACTCCGCTGGCGCTACTGACTGCGCGATCGCTGGCGCAGTCCTGGTATTGGCCTTCGCTGGCGCCGCCAGCCTGGAGCGCCCGCGCGTGGCGATACGTCTTTTCGCCGGCCGCGGAGGTTTTGCCCTCGCTGGCCACGAGTTTGAGTGTTGCGCTGGCCGTTACCTTGTTGGCGGTGATCGTTGCGCTGCCGGCGTCGCGTGTGCTTGCCTGGCAGGAGTTTCGCGGCAAACGCGCAGCGCTCTTCGCGTTATTGCTCCCTGTACTGACGCCTCCGCTCGCCGCGACGATGGGCGCGCATTCGCTTTTTCTGCGCTACGAGTTGACCGATACCTGGGCCGGCGTCGCGCTCTCGCACTTGATCGGCGCCGTGCCGTACGCGACGCTGATGTTGACGGGGAGTTTCTCGCGCCTCGACCCCGATTACGAAGCGCAGGCGCGCACGCTCGGCGCGCGGGCGTTCGATGTCTGGCGTCACGTGACTTTTCCGGCCATCGCCCCGGGACTGGCGGTCGCGGCGTTGTTCGCGTTCCTGATTTCGTGGAGCCAATACCTGACGACGCTGTTGATCGGCGGCGGGCGCATCGTCACATTGCCGCTGACGCTGGTGGCGTTTCAGCGGGGCGGCGACGAAGCGATTGCGGCGGCGTTGTCGTTGGTCTTTCTTGCGCCAACGGTGGTAGCCGCCTTTTCAGTCGCGCGCTTTTTGAAGGAGAGCCAATAGGCAAGTGGTGAAGACAATCAAGAAGAACAACCCGATTGGCCGGCTTCTGTTTTCAACGCTCGGCGCGCTGTTACTTTCCCAAATGCTCGCCCTAATGCTCACCCTCATGCTTAGTGGATGCGCGAAGAAAGGGACGCCCGCGCGCCAGGCGCTGACCGCCGAGCAATTCAACCGCGCCCGCTGGGAAGAGATCGTCGCGCAGGCCGCCGGCGGCGAGGTCAACTTCGCAATGTGGTCGGGCGACGAAGCGCGCAACAGGTATTACCAGAGCGCGGTCGCCACGACCGTCAAACAACGATACGGCGTTACGCTGCGCTTCCTGCCCACCAGCGACGTGGCCGACATCGTCAACAAACTGCTCAATGAAAAAGGCGCGGGAAAAAACACGGGCGGAACGATCGATCTGGTCTGGATCAATGGCGAAAACTTCGGCGCCGCCAAACAGGGCGGCGTGTTGTGGGGGCCGTTCGCCGAAGCGTTGCCGAACATCAAACATTTTGCCGAAGACGCGCGCCAGCGCGATTTTGGAACCCCTGTCGAAGGCTACGAGGCGCCGTATCAGCGCGCGCAATTTGTGATCGCCTACGACACCGCGCGCGTGCCCGATCCGCCGCGTTCCATCGAAAAGCTGCGCGAATGGATCAAATCGCATCGAGGCCGCTTCACGTATCTGGCCCCGCCCGATTTCACCGGCTCGGCCTTCATCCGCCACATTCTGCTGTTTTATCTGAAACAGAATTCGGGCGGCGCGGCCTTCGACGGCAGGTTCGACGAGCAGCTTTATCAGCGCGCCGCCGCCGCGACCATCGCCTACCTGAACGAGATCAAGCCTTACTTGTGGCGCAATGGCGAAACCTATCCGGCCTCGCCGAAAGAGGCCGACCGGTTGTTCGCCAACAACGAGATCGACTTCACGATGAGCTACGGGCCAAGCTTCGCCTCTGAACGCATCGCGCGCGGCGAATACCCGGCGACCGCGCGTACGTTCGTTTTTGAGGAAGGGACCATCGGCAATTACAGCTATCTGGCGATTCCGTTCAACGCCAGCAACGCGGCGGGCGCTCTGGTCGTCATCAATCATCTGCTGTCGCCCGCCCACACACTGGAGCAGGGCAGGGAATTGGGGTCGCTCTTTCCGCTGTCGCTTGAAAGCCTGACGCCCGCCGACCGCGCCGCCGCCGAAGCGTTGCCGCTCGGCCCGGCAACCTTGTCGGGCGCCGAATTGGCGCGGCGTCAATTGCCAGAACCTGACGCTCAATATCTGGAGCGGCTGGAAAAAGACTGGCGTGAAAAGGTATTGCGGCAATGACGGAACTGAAGCTCGATCGCCTGTCGGTCAATTACGGCGCGACACAGGCGTTACGCGATTTCACGCTGACAATCAATCACGCCGAGCTGGTTGCGCTGCTCGGCCCGTCGGGCTGCGGCAAGACCACGGCGCTGAAAGTCGTCGCCGGATTGCTTGCGCCCAGCGGCGGCGGCGTGCTCTTCGACGGCGTTTCCATCCTGCCGGTTCCGGCGGAACAGCGCGGCGCGACAATGGTCTTTCAAAAGCCGCTGCTCTTTCCGCACCTGACTGTTGCGGAAAACGTCGGCTTCGGGTTGAAGATGCGGCGGATGAAGAAAAGTGAAATCGCCGCCCGCGTCGCGCAAGCGTTGCAATGGGTGCGGCTGGAAGGGTATGAGCGGCGCAAACCGCACGAACTGTCCGGCGGACAGGAACAGCGCGTCACGCTTGCGCGCGCGCTGGTCACCGAACCGCGAGTGCTGCTGCTCGACGAGCCGTTTTCGGCGCTTGACGAGAATCTGCGCGGCGAGATGCGATTGCTCGTGCGCGAACTGCAACAGCGGCTGCGCATCACGACCCTCTTCGTCACGCATGACCAGCGCGAGGCCTTGGCCGTCGCCGACCGCATCGCTCTCTTGCTCGACGGGCGAATAGAGCAGTCTGGCGAGCCGCGTGAGCTGTTGCTTAACCCGCGCAGCGCGCGCGCCGCCCATTTTTTCGGATGGAAGCTCCTGGCGGGCGAGCGGAACGGGCAGACGGTGAGCACCGCCGCGGGCGATTTGAAACTGCCGCACGCGGGTGAAGCCGGGCAATGTTACGTGGCCTTCCGGCCTGAAAACGTCCGGCTTTGCGCATGCAGGGAACAGTGCGGAAATCTGACGGGCAGACTCGAATCCTTGATTGATTATGGCGCGCGCTGGCAGTGGCGCGTGCGCCTGCCCGGCGGCGAAGTCCTGGAGGCCGAGCAGGCGAGCATGCCGGACGCATGCCATCCGCGCGCCGGCGATGAAATAAGCCTGTTTTTGCCGGAGAATGCCGTTAGATGTTTTGCTTCCTCCTCGTTAGCCTGATCGTTGTTATTGTTCAGGGAGCGGACGCTGAAGAAGCGGCGCTACTAGACCAAGAATTGTCGAGGCTACAAGGACAGCCATCCCGGCGATCGCCGAGGAATACCAATCTTTAAGCCTAAATGGGGTGTTGGGAAGAGCGAATGCCCATGCGGTATAAGCTAGAGTGGCCGCAGACATTTCCCAAACAGGCCACGCTCGAGGAAACACTGGCAGCGGCTTTTGCGCGGCCTTGACTTTGGCCGCATAAACCAGCCAGACCACGATTGGCGTGGCAACCAGGAATGACCAGAAAGCGATCCACTCTGTCCGTGACACTGGGACTGGCTGCTGAGTTGTTGCTGGCGGTTTAACCGCCGCTAAAATGGCGACATATAGAGTTAATATCTCAACCGGTATGTAGCCAAACAGCAAGTTAAGCGCTGTGTTAACCGCGGCTGAATTTTGCGCGGCCTGCGCCGGAATTGGCTGTCCGGTCGCCGCCGCGGCAGGCGACCCTGGTTGAGTAGACGCGGCCTTTGCAATTTCCGCGACTCCCTGCGGAACAGTGTCGAATGGAGGGAAATCCGGACGGCGCGCAGCCGCGGAGTTGGCAAGCGAACTTATACTCATAATTTTTCTCCTTGTTTGGGGCTTGAGTTGAGTTAACCCTGCTGGCGAGCAGGTGTTGAGGTTTAATGGCCCTGTTCAAAGTAACTCGAACCTTTCCTCGCTGCTTCTTTTCTTCCTGTGTTGTAACTCTTTTCGAAGTAACCTGCGCCTTTCCTCTCTTCACCTTTTCTACGTCACCTGCGCCTCCAGCCTCCTCTTTCGGCAGCGCGCCTAGCAGGGGAGTTGAGCGGATCAGATGTGTAGCATCTATAGCATTCGATTTTGCAGGTAATTCCCATGCCGCCGCCTCCTCTGTTGCTGCGGTGACGAGGCGGAACAACTTGACTGACTTTATTGCTGAGCCGTAGTGGCGTGGACAGGCGGAGTGTACGCCTGATCCAACAATGAGGCAATACCGGCTGCAACGAAATGATGAGTGATCAATGGTTTTATGAGGTTCCGCTCCGTCAAAGAATAGGCCTGATGCGGCGATTGTCGTTGCTCGATCGGGCTAATCGGTTGTGGGGCGCCATTGCCGGAGAACTGTCCTTAGCCTGCACGGGAAATATGCCGGGCGCGGAGTCAAGATAGTCGGGATTGCCGTGCAGTCAGGCTGGGCGCAAGACATTAAGCCTTATCGCGATCGATACAAGATCGCATACCCAATCCTCGTCGGCGATGATGAGGTGGTTGAAAAGTACGGCGTGATCGGGTTTCCGACGACCTACATCCTTGCAGTTCGGAAGAGGCCTTGAATCAATGGCTCGCGCGTTACCCAGAATTGAAGGACCGCCAGAGAGCCACCGTGGAGGAAGCTTTTGGAGAGATCAAAAAACGCGAGCGCAAGTAGGCGCGCGCAGCTTATCAATTTGGCGTCGAATCGGAAAGCGTCTCTTTAGAGGCGGGAGCAACGCGACCCTGAAACTTATAGAAACAAAGATGTTCGGTTCAGGCGCCGTTTTACTTCTCTACCAGCCTGACAGAAAAGAATCGTAAATCGTCAGTTATCCATCAATTGCGATTTGCCTCCGCAATTGAGCTTCGCGCCCAACCTCAAGAGCCGCCGCTATTTTCACTCGGTGGCAGTTTTACACACGGGATCATCCATGAAAAAAATATTCCCAAATTAGGCAAATTTCTCTCTGTTTTGCGTCCTCATAATTGAGGAGATAATGCAATAAGCTAAATTGGGTTCTCACATGGAGTCGGTGTTACATTTTTAGCAATTCCATTTTTTCCTTGAAAAGCTAATCTGGATCGTGATAATAGGGAAAATGGTTAGAGCGCTTCGGTAATTAGGGAGTTCGGGTAATTGGTAACTATCTGAGCAGATTGTAGTCCCCCCACAAAAGACAATAAACAAACGATAGTAGTTTGCCCCAAATTTAATAACTACGCGTATGTTTGCCTGTCCAAGCAAGACATTTCGGCAGTTTCTTTTTACTCTCATCAATGAGCAAGTTTGCGTGAAAGGCTAGATAAAATCAGCAATTCTTGGTCAGAATTGGTGTAAGCCTTTGAAAACATTGAGCTGCAATTCGAAACGAGCGTAGAAGCTCAGTGCTCTGAATTGAGTTAAGGAAAAGGCTTGTAGGAAGATCGGGCATTGCTGTTAAAGAACATCGGCTGCCTGGGCTTAAGTAGAAGTATGTGGCTCAGAAAGGCGACAGCCTATCATTGAAGCTTGTTACTTAGCAAAAGGGTATGTAGTGATCACAGCGATCTCAACTTACCCCACTCTATCAGCGATTTCAGCAATCAGCTAAGGGACATCAACTACCTGAGTTCAAGCGGAAGCATGTGACTCAGAAAGGCGACAGCCTGTCATTGAAGCTTATTACTTGGCAAAAGGGTATGTAGTGATCGCAGCGATCCCAACTTACCCTACACTATTAACGACCTCAACAATTAGCTAGGAAACATCAGTTACCTGAGTTCAGGCGGAAGCATGTGACTCAGAAAGGCGACAGCCTGCCATTGAAGCTTATTACTTTGGCAAAAGGATATGTAACGATCACAGCGGTCTCAGCTTACCTTACTCTACCAACGATTTCAATAATTATCAGACAATCCAATTGGGTTGTCATGAAACCCCAATTCGAATGAACACAGTAATTCCGTGGTTTGCTTTGCAGACCAAGCCACGGAACGAAAGACAAGTAGAGCGCCGGCTCGCCCATAAAGGTTACGAGTGCTTGTTGCCAACATACCGGCAGAAGCGGCGTTGGTCCGATCGCATCGTCGAGGTAGAGCTGCCCCTTTTCCCGATGTATGTTTTCTGCCGTTTCAACCCCTCTGCGCTTGGTAAAGCGATTTCAACACCGGGCGTCACCTGCATCGTCGGATTTGGGGGACAGCCCGCAGAAGTGAAAGCAGAGGAGATAGAAGCCCTACAGCTTTTGGCCCAAAACAGCCTCCTGCGTGAACCATGGGCATATATTCCTGATGGGACATTAGTTCAGGTGGAGACCGGGCCATTAACAGGAGCGCATGGAATTATCTGCTCAGGTAAAGATAGACGGCGCTTAGTGATTTCCGTAACTTTACTGCAACGATCGGTAGCAGTCCAACTGGACGAAAACACGGTAGTATCGGTGGTCGAAGCCCCGGAAAAGAGTAAAGCTGTACTTAGCCATGAATCGGATCTCGCGCTGAAGCTTATACCTAGGTTTTCAGATGAGTGAGCCTACATCCGGAGAGGATTAGCTTCTCCGCCTTTCTTTTAACTAGATCGTGATGAACTTACAGATAAATTATTGGCGCCCCATAATTGCGTTCTTAACTTCTAGTTTGTATTGTGTAATTGCGATCTGCTTGGGCTCGCCCCTTGCTCACGGTCAGTCGCTAACGTCTCCGCGAAGTTCGATTAAAGGAACCGTGCTCGATTCGAATGGCGACAGTCTTGAAAACGCTATAGTGAAATTGAATCATTTGCCCCATGGCCTTGCTGTTACCACGCGTACCAGGGTTGGTGGTTCATTTGTTTTCACGGAACTGTCGGCGGGACGCTATCTGGTTTCTGTAAAAAATCCCGGATTCATCGAGGCCAGCCGCGAGATACGCTTGGGCGAGAATGAAGACTTTAAATTCATCTTCTCCTTAACGCTCGACATCGTTCACGCCTCAGTGACTGTTCCCGGCGAGATATCTGCCGGAGACGGGATACAGCCCGGGCTCAACGGACTTGCCCGGATGGGCGATGTTCAAGGCCTGGCGGTTTATTCCGGGAAGAAAAATGAGGTGCTGATTCTTAGCGGCCTCAATGCGAACCTGGCATTGGGAAATACACGCCAGGTCTTTGCAAAAGTGCCAGGCACGAATATTTGGGAGAATGACGGCTCGGGCTTACAAATCGGTATCTCCAATCGAGGGCTCGACCCGAACCGCTCCTGGGAAATGCACACGCGCCAGAACAGTTACGACATCACGGCGGATATATTCGGTTATCCGGAAGCCTATTTTACGCCGCCACTGGAGGCCGTGGAGCGCATCGAAATCGTGCGCGGCGCCTCTTCGTTGCAGTACGGAGCGCAATTCGGTGGGTTGGTCAACTACGTCTTGAAGGAAGCCCCCTTGGATCGCCGATTCACCTTCACAACGGAACAAACCGGAGGGGCAAATGGCCTGTTCAATTCTCATAGTCGAATCGGTGGGACCATCGGCAAACTAACTTACAATAGTTATTACCAGCATCGCCAGGCCAGCGGATGGAGGCCCAATTCCGAGTTTAACGCCGACACCGGTTTTGGTTCACTTAAGTACGAGGCGAACAATCGATTTAAAATCGGATTTGAATTTACAGGCATGGAATATCTGCTTCGGATGGCGGGAGGCCTGACTGATGAATTATTCGAACAAAATTCCCGCTCCTCGCTACGCCCGCGGAACTGGTTTAAATTGCAATGGCTCGTACCTGCGCTAAAGATCGAATACCAGATTGATCCACACACTCGCCTGAGCTTGAACGCCTTCGGTCTGCGCGGCGCCCGCGGCGCAGCCTGGAATAGCGAGCCAGTGGCGTTCAGTGACGGGCGACTTAACCCTGATGATCCGGCCACTCCGCGCACGCTCTACCTGGATCGTTTTCACAACCATGGGTTAGAGATACGTTTCCTCAAGAACTACAACTTACAGGGCAAGGAAAACGCTCTCGCCGCGGGGTTCCGTTATTCCAACGGCAAAACAGTCAGGCAGCACGGCTTTGGCTATCCTGGTTCGGAGCCGAATTTCGATCTATTCGAGCCAGATGTTTACCGCAATCTTCATTTCCGTAATATCAACCTCGCCGGCTTTGCGGAAAACATCTTCCGCATAACACGTAAACTGAGTGTAACTCCAGGCATCCGGATTGATAGCATTGATAGCTCGGCGACGGGAGCGCCGATTGTCGGAGAGCGTAGACGGTCGCGGTTGATCCCACTGTTAGGAGTGGGAACGTCTTATCAAATCACCGAAGGGATGAGTCTTTATGGCAATATCACACAGGCATATCGCGCCACTCTCTTTAACGATTACTGGAGGCCGGACCCGGCTATCATCGTTGATCAAAATTTGAAAGACATGACGGGCTACGTCTGTGAGTTCGGTTGGCGTGGTAGACATCGCGACTGGTTGCAATTCGATATCGGAGGTTTTTATCTCAAATATCGTGACCGTCTCGGATTGCTTACCCGGAAAAGCGAGCAGGCGCAGACTCTTTCACTCTGGACTAACATCTCTGACAGCCGCAATATCGGTGTTGAATCATTTGTTGAGCTAGATATATTGCGCCTGGCGCGGGCCAGCGATACCAAAGGCTCGCTTTCGCTCTTCAGTTCAATAGCCAAAATTGACGCCCGTTATCTGGGCGGAGTTGCCAATGGTAAACGTGTCGAGTTTGCCCCCGGCTCGATTATTCGCGCCGGGATAACCTATCGATTATCCGGCTTATCCGCTACGTTACAATACAGCAGTGTCGGCGATCAATTTACTGACGCGAACAATACGCTGTCGACAGTTGATGCTGTCCAGGGGCGAATCCCTGCTTATCGCTCGTGGGATTTGTCCGGCAGCTATCATTTTTGGAAACGTTACGTGTTACGAGCAGGCGTCAACAATTTAAGTGATGCGCGATATTTTACCCGCCGAGCTGTGAGTTACCCCGGGCCGGGACTGATTCCGGCGGATGGCCGAGCTTTTTATGTTTCTGTTGGCTTTCGCCACTAAATCGGTTTGCGATTGCGTAGAAAGATCATGAAGGATGGCATCCTTTCCGCCATTGGCCATACGCCTCTGGTGAGTCTGCGGCGAATTTTTAAAGAGACGTCATTTCGCCTCTATGCCAAGCTCGAAGGATGTAATCCCGGCGGCAGCGTAAAGGATCGGGCCGCCCTCAGCATTTTACGGCGAGCTATTGAAGCCGGAGAGATCAACCGCGATACGGTAGTTATTGAATCGAGCTCGGGCAATATGGGAATCGGCCTGGCGCAGGCTTGCGCTTATTTTGGACTGCGGTTCATTTGCGTCGTCGACCCTAAGGCCACGTCTCAGAACATCGATATCATGAGGGCCTACGGCGCAGAGGTCGACTTGGTGACCATCCCGGACGCTCGGTCCGGCGAGTTTCTCCAGGCCCGCATCCAGCGTGTGCAGACTCTGGCCAGGTCAATCAGCAACAGTTTCTGGCCAAACCAGTACGGCAATCTCTATAACCCCATCGCGCACCATCAGACAATGCGCGAGATTGCCACCGAACTGGAGGGGAAAGTGGATCTGCTGATTTGCGCGACGAGCACCTGCGGGACGCTAAGGGGGTGCGCGGAGTACCTGAAGCGGAACCGTCTGAAATCGAGGATCATCGCCGTCGATGCGATTGGAAGCGTGATCTTCGGCGGGCAGCAGGGCAAACGCCTGATCCCCGGCCATGGAGCGGCGGTCAGGCCGCCACTTTGTCAGAGCGAACTCGCCGATGACATCGTCTATGTGTCAGACCTGGAATGTATCGTCGGCTGCCGGACTCTGGTGCAAAAGGAAGGCATATTGGCCGGAGGCTCCTCAGGCGCCGCCGTCATGGCTGTGAGCAAGTATATGGACCGGATTCCCGCCGGGGCTAATTGCGTCATGATTTTTCCTGATCGCGGCGAACGTTACCTCAACACCATCTATTCAGACGCTTGGGTGGTCGAACATTTCGGTTCTGTGCCTGCCTTATTGGAAGACGTGACGCCAACCTGGTTAAGCAAGCGGCTTGGCGCGGACTAACATCGACTTCCATTCATCCTGCCGGCCCGGGTTGGCTCAGGAAATCCAAAGGCGAATATGCAAACTCAGAAGGTATATCTCAAGCAAAACGTAATGATGGAGCCGCTCTTCAATCAATGGTATGCCTGGCCGCACCTGATCGCGCCGACCACGGCGGCCATGTACGTCACGAATTCGCACCTCAAAATCATGCAGTCTTTCGTCAGCGCGCCGCAGATTCACATCTCGGCCCTGAAAAATCCGGCGATGATCGGCGGCCCATTTATTGGCTACGGCGCGGACAGAGCGCCGGAAATCAGGGCCCTAATGGAGCGAACGCAAAAAGAGCAGGCGCATATGCTTGAGCTCGCCAACGCCATCAAGGCGTTTGACGAGATTTTGTGCGAAGAGGCTCATGGCTACTCACTGGAACCCCTCTACCAGAAAGTGGCCGCGCCTCTCAGGGGATATGTTGAATTGGTTTACGACCTCAACAATCATCCGTCAATGCGTTTCATCGAAGGCTTGCTTTACAGGAGCAGATACTATGACGAATCTTTGCAAGCCATCACGCTCTCGATCATAAACGCTGACGACCGTTCGTTTGTTTTCAGCACGCCGCGATTGCCGGAAGCCGGCAAATTGAAACTGGCAATCCCCTTCAAGCGGCGGGAACTGGATTGCTTATTCGCAATGAAATCGGCGGCCCAACCCTACGCCCTGATCAAGGAGATGTTGCAGGTCAAAGATGACGATGACGCCCTGTTTTCCTCCTTCTTCACCGATGTTTCGCCCGCGCCGCCCCGGTTTGACGAAGACGCGGTGAGGATTCGCTACTTCGGGCACGCCAGCGTGCTGATTGAATCCGGCGGCGTCAGCATCCTTTGCGACCCGGTCATCAGCTACAAATACGATAACGGGATCGACCGTTATACTTACGCCGACCTGCCTGAGCGGATTGATTATGTTTTGATCACCCACAATCATCAGGACCATTGCCAGTTCGAAACCCTGATCCAGCTGCGGCATAAGATCAAGAATCTGATTGTTCCAAAGAGCGCCAGCCTCGGGCTTGCGGATCCTTGTTTGCGGCAGGCGCTGACAATCACCGGTTTCACTAACGTGGTCGAAATGGATGAAATCGAGAGCCTGGAATTCGAAGCCGGAACCATCACCAGCCTGCCCTTTTTGGGCGAACACGGGGATTTGAACATCCGCGCCAAGACGGCCTACCTTGTAAATATAAAAGGCCGATCCATCTTGCTGGCGGCCGACTCAAACAATCTCGAACCGCGCCTCTACGAGCACATCCATGATCTAACGGGCGACCTGGACGTGGTCTTCCTCGGTATGGAATGCGACGGAGCGCCGATGTCCTGGATTTATGGGGCGTTGTTGACCAGACCCTTGCCAAGACCGATGGACCAGACGCGCAGGTTCAGCGGCTCGGATTATGAAAAGGCCATAGACCTGGTCGGACGGCTGAAATGCAAACAGGTCTATGTCTATGCCATGGGGCAGGAACCATGGCTCAATTATTTCATGGGGCTTGCCTACACGAGTGAATCGCGCCCGATCGTTGAATCAAACCGCCTGGTTGATGAATGTAACAAGCGCGGGATTCAAGCCGAACGGCTGTTTGGCAAGAGAGAACTCTTTTTGAACGCGAACTGATCGGCGGCCGTGACCCTAATACCTGAAACGACCTGGTTGGCCTGCCCGAAGCCGAAACCGAACGCCGCTTTGCGCCTCTTTTGTTTTCCCTACGCTGGCGGCGGATCGGCGTTGTTCATGAACTGGCCCGACCTGTTGCCGCAGTCCGTGGAAGTTTGCGCCGCGCGTCTTCCGGGGCGCGGCGCGAGAATGAAAGAGCGCCCTTTTACCAACCTTTCCGAGATGGTCGGGACCATTTCAGAGACCATCGCTCCTTTCCTGAACAAGCCCTTCGCTTTTTTTGGCCACAGTATGGGAGCAATGATCAGCTTCGAGCTGGCTCGCCGCTTGCGGCGTGAAGGCCAGCCGGCGCCGGAGCGTCTGTTCGTCTCCGGGCGGCGCGCGCCGCAGCTTAGGTGTACAGATCCTCCGACCTACAATCTGCCGGACGCGGAGTTTATCCGCGAACTTAAAACGCTCAATGGGACTCCCCCTGAAGTACTCATGAACGAAGAATTGGTGCGGCTGGTGATGCCGCTGCTGCGCTCCGATTTTCAAGTCTGTCAAACCCACGAATATACGCCGGAAGCGCCGCTGGCGTGCGCGATCACAGCTATGGGCGGGATTGAGGATGAAGAGGCGCAAGAGGGTCGGCTCGACGCCTGGAAGGAGCAAACGACTTCTTCCTTCTCGCTCCGGATCATGCCTGGCGATCATTTTTACCTTCACAAATATGAATCGCTGTTTTTTCGCACGCTCTTGAGTGAACTCGCCGATCTCGATGTCCGGGTCAAGTGAACTCAATACTTAGCAATGGAGGGAACTGTCTTGAACAAGAAAAACGTGATATGGCTTCTGCTCCCACTCTTTCTGGCGCCCTTTGTTATGGCCGTCCGCTCGTTTGCTCAAAAGCAAACTCCCGCGATCAGTCCAACGCTTGCAGGATTGCAAGACAAGGCGCAGGTGATAAGAGACAGCATCGGCGTTCCTCATGTGGTCGCCAAGAGCGATCACGACGCGTATTTCATGCTGGGCTACCTGCACGCGCACGACAGGTTCTTTCAGATGGACGTGACGCGGCGGCGGGCCAGCGGCACATTGGCCGAATTGATGGGAGTCGGCCCCCGCGACCGTACCCTTGAGAGCGATGTTCAACTGCGCATCATGGGCATCGGCCGCGCCGCCGAGCGTTCGCTGAAGGCCTACTCGCCGCAATTCCGGTCGCTGCTCGAAGCTTACGCCGGTGGCGTGAACGCGTGGATGGAGGCGAACCCGCTGCCCGATGAATACGCCGCGCTCAAGGTTACCCGGGCGCCTCGCTGGACGGCGCTCGATTCCGTAACCGTCAGTAAGTTCCTGGCCTTCCAACTCGCCTTCGATTTCACCGATCTGCGCAACACGACGACCCTGGAAAGATACAAGAAAGTCGGGCAGGAGAAAGGCTTCGATGGCGTGAAACTGTTTTTCGATGATGTCTTCAGGGCGTCGCCATTCGATGAGGCTATCACCGTCTCCGAGCCGGGTCGCAAGCGGTTCGTGCAAAGCCCCGCTCGAAGTGAGCTAAGGACGCCGAGTCTCAGGACCAGCCCGGCCAGTATTGAAACGGCGAGCAAGTTCGTTGACAGCTTCAGCCACAATCCCTTGTTAAGCCACGCCGAGCTGGGGTTGGGCAGCAATCTGATCGTCGTTTCCGGGACAAAGACCGCAAGCGGATATCCGATCCTGGCCAATGATCCGCACCTCGCGCTAGGCTCCCCGGCGATTTTCTACGAAGTCCATTTGATGGTGGAGCCGAAGTCGGGACCGGCCATGAATGTCTATGGCGTCAGCATTGCGGGCGCGCCCGGCATCATTATCGGGCACAACGAGAAGGTCGCCTGGGGAGCGACGAGTTGTCCGCTCGACGTAACGGATTTCTACTCTGAGAAGCTGGTCAAGGAGAATGGCGAGGTCAAATATACCCGGTTCAAAGATAAGCTGGAACCGGTCTCGGCTCTATCGTCAACCTTCAAGGCCAACGAGATGCAGGAGGGCAAGACGGACAACATCATAACGCTGCCTCCAGGGCCGAGAAAGACGAGCGAGCTGGAAATCCCGAAAACGTTCATCCTTGTGCCGCGTCGAAATAACGGGCCGTTGCTTCCGAGCGGCCCCGATGAAGGCATCTCCGTCCAGTTTGCCGGCTTCAGCCCCTCGCGCGAGCTGGAGGCGCTTTTCGCCTGGGCTCGCGCCAAAGACATCGACGATTTTAAAAGAGGATTGCAGTACTTTGAGTTCGGCGCGCAGAATTGGGGCTATGCTGACACCAGCGGCAATATCGCATACTTCGTCGGCGGCAAGGTTCCGTTGCGCGAAGACCTGCAGGCGGGGGCCGTCGACGGGACGCCGCCCATCTTTTTGCGCGACGGCAGCGGCAAATCAAAACACGAATGGATCGCCAAACCGAACGCCAACCCTGATCTTGAGTCGCCCTATGAATCAGCGCCTTTCAACGAGATGCCGCAGGAGATCAACCCGCCTGGCGGCGTCATCCTCAACACGAATAACGATCCCCTAGGATTGATGGTTGATAACGATCCGTTCAAGAACATGCGAGCGAGCGGCCAGGGCATCTATTACATCTCGGCCGGATTCAGCCCCGGTTTTCGCGGCTGGAAGCTTGCTTCGCTAATCAACAAGGAGTTGGGGCCGAACGGGCGCGGCAAGATCAGCGTCGAGACTATCAAGCGGCTGCAGAGCAACGTCGAGATGCGTGACGCGGAAGTCCTGACACCCCATATCGTCCGCGCCATGGATGCGGCGCGCGCGCCGGGCGCTCTCAAAGAACTGGCGGCGTTCGCCGCGGACGCGGCGGTCGTCGAGGCTGTCGGACGGCTGGCGCAATGGGATTTCACCAGCCCCACGGGAGTCGATGGCGGTTACGATGGCGCGGGCGCCGGCGCCGGCCCGCGGCCGCCCACCGAAGCGGAGGCGCGAAATAGCGTCGCCACGACCATCTACAACGTGTGGCGCAGCCGCATCCTTCACAACACCATCATTGCGGCCCTCGACCGCGTCGGGCTGGCGAATCTACAGCCTGGCAGCGACCGCGAACTGGTTGATCTGCGTTACATGCTCGACAATTTTTCCACCAAACATGGCGTCGGCGCATCGGGGATCAATTTCTTCGAAGTTCCCGGCGTCAATCTGCCTCCCGTAGTCAGACGCGATGTGATTCTCCTCCGGAGCCTGAAGGAAGCGCTGGAGCAACTCGCGGGCGAGCCGTTCGCCGCCGCCTTCAACAAGTCAACGCGGCAGGATGATTACCGCTGGGGCAAACTCCACCGCATCACCTTCATGCACCCTTTCGGTCCTCAGTCCCCGCAATTCAGCGTGCCGCCGGCTGGCAGCTACCAGGATTTTGCAAAAGGACTCAGCGGCCTGAGCGTCGATGGCGGTTACGAGACGATTGACAACGGCAACTTCGACGGCCGCTCGACAGGGGCCAACGGCTATGTCTACGGGGGTGGCGCTGCTTGCCGCTACATTGCCGAGCTTTCGCCGAACGGAATAAAGGCGGCGCAGGTCTTACCCGGTGGACAAAGCGGTAATAGGCAAGACCCAATCTTCAATAACCAGCTCGGACTCTGGTTGATGAACCGTTACCACGAGGTTTATTTCACGCTGCGGGACGCGCAGCGGAACGCCGCTTCGACCCAGGTGTTCGCGCCGAGGAAATGAGGTTGCCTAAATCGGAGCAGCGCTGAGCCGGCGCCATTCTCCATATTCAATTCCTCCTTCTCCATTCTCGGGCAGGAGAAAGGCCCCTGCGCTCCCTGCCCGAGAATGGAGAAGGAGGAATTGAATATGGAGAATGATTTGGTGTTATTATCTCCCTGCCGCGCCATTAGCCCGACGTTTACCGGAGGAGATTCATGGACACCCTTCTACAAGATATTCGCTTCGGGATCCGGCTGCTGTTCAAGAGCCCGGTCTTTGCTCTAGTCGCTTTACTGTCGCTGGCGCTGGGGATTGGCGCCAATACGGCCATCTTCAGCCTGGTCAACGCTCTGTTGCTTCGCCCGCTGCCGATCGATAACCCTGCGCGTGTGGCCAGCGTGTATACGGCCACCGCATCCGGAATGGCGTTCGGAAGCACTTCCTTCCCGGATTATCTCGATTACCGAAATCAAAGCGGCGTTTTTTCCGGGCTCGCGGCCAGTAAGTTCACGCTCGCCAGCGTCAGCAGTGGCGCTGAGAACGAAGTCGTCCCGGCGATGATCGCGTCCGGAAATTATTTTTCAGTGCTGGGAGTGACGCCGCGAATGGGCCGAGGGTTCACACCCGAGGAGGATCAGAAGCCCGGCGGCGGCCCGGTGATGGTCATCAGCCATAGCTACTGGGAACGGCGGTTCGCCTCCGATCCCAACGTCGTCAACAAAACCCTTCATCTCAATGGCCACCCATTTACGATTATCGGCGTCGCGCCCAAGGACTTCACGGGCACATTCACCGGCATCAATCCCGATCTGTGGGTTCCCGTGACGATGCAGCCCCAGGTCATGCCGATTCGCGGCAATCCACTGCAAGACCGGCACGATCGCTGGCTTGATCTGATGGGCCGGCTGAATCCGGGAATATCGGTCGAGCAAGCGCAGGCCGCGCTAAACACCACCGCCGCGCAACTCGACAAGGCGTTCCCCGACACAAACGAAGGACGGACGAGGCGCATCGCTGTCGCGCAAGCGGGCGGCGTGCATCCCGGCTTCCGCGGCCCCGCGCTCGCCTTCACGGGCGTGCTTATGGTGATTGTCGGCATCGGCCTGCTGATCGCATGCGCCAATGTGGCGAACCTGCTGCTGGCGCGCGCGACGGCGCGCCGCAAAGAGATCAGCATCCGGCTGGCTCTTGGAGCGGGGCGCCGCCGGTTGATTCGCCAGATGCTCACTGAAAGCATGCTGCTCTCTCTGCTCGGCGGCGTTGTCGGATTGCTTTTTGCCATGTGGACGGATCGGCTCATCGCGCTGTTCAAGCCGCCCACGCCGATCCCCATATCGATCAATCTCTCTCTGGATGTGCCCGTCCTGGTCTTCACGCTCGTCGTTTCGATCCTGACCGGAATCATTTTCGGACTCGCCCCCGCTATTTATTCTTCCCGAACGGATCTGGTCGGCTATCTCAAAGGCGAAGCTCTGGCGCTCGGCGGCGGCAGGCGCAAGCTGGCGCTCAGCAACCTGCTCGTGGTGGCGCAGATTACGCTGTCGCTGGTGCTGTTGATCGCCGCGAGTTTCTTCATCAGGAGTTTGCAGAGCCTGAAGGGAGTCGAGCTTGGTTTCAGAACCAACGACATCGCCATGGTCTGGCTGGACCTGAATCTCAGAAACTACACGCCGCAAAAAGGGAGGGATTTTTACCGGCAACTGGTCGAGCGCGTCCGCTCGCTGCCCGGCGTGAAGAACGTCAGCCTCACCAGCAACGTGCCGCTCGGCATCTCGTTCGGCGAATCCTCCATCAACATCGAGGGGCGCCAGCCGCTTCCCGAAGGAACTTACATCCAGGTCGGCGCCCAGATCGTCGATGCGAATTATTTTCAAACCCTCGGTATACCGCTTTTGCGCGGCCGCGAATTCACCGAGTCCGATGACAGGTCCAAGAGGATCGTTATCATCAATGAGACGATGGCGCGGCGGTTCTGGCCGGGCGAAGATCCTATCGGCAAGCGCCTTCAATTGACGCCGCGTCCGAGTCCGGAAAGCGACTATTACGAGATCGTCGGCGTCGCCAAGGACAGCAAGTACGTCAGCTTCGGGGAAGACCCGCGGCCGGTGCTCTACCGCGCTTTCGCGCAAATCTATAACGCGGAGATGAATCTGCTGGCGCAGACCAGCTCGGGCCCGGCAAGGCTGCTGCCGGTCTTGCGTCAAGAGGCGCTGGCGCTCGACCCCTACGCGCCGATTCTGGCCATCAAAACGATGGAAGAGAATATGGGCACTTCGCTGTTGCCATGGAAACTCGCCGCTTCGCTTGCGGGCGCGGCTGGCTCGATTGTCCTTGTGCTTGCGGCGATCGGCATCTATGGCGTTGTCTCTTATTCGGTAGGGCAAAGGCTGAAGGAGATCGGCATTCGCCAGGCGCTCGGCGCGCAAAGACGCGACATCCTGAAGATGATTATCGCGCAGGGCTGCCGGTACGCCGCCATCGGAGTCTTGATTGGAGTCGCGATTTCATTACTGCTGGCGCGGTTGCTCTCCGGCGTCCTTTTCGGCGTACGCGCCGTTGACCCGGTGACGTTCATTACCATTCCGGCGCTACTCACGTTCGTTGTCCTGCTCGCGAGCTACGCTCCGGCGCGCCGGGCAACCAAGGTCGATCCGATAGTCGTGCTGCGCAATGAATGACGCCGCAAGAAAAAGAATGTTTGTAGTTCCGCCTTCAGGCGGTCTTTGCAAGAAAAAGAATGTTTGTAGTTCCGCCTTCAGGCGGTCTTTGCGACCAGCCAAACCAACCGCCTGAAGGCGGAACTACAAACA
>Ga0187894_10003108_pt1 | contig 18986 bp, 18 predicted proteins | sample GBC1701081metaG_FD_136650 | JGI IMG/M metagenome (GOLD analysis project Ga0187894, IMG submission 136650) | White microbial mat communities from a lava cave in the Kipuka Kanohina Cave System on the Island of Hawaii, USA - GBC170108-1 metaG ...
ATATCGGTTTTGCCGTCCCCATCGTAGTCGCCCGGAACGACGAGGTCCCGGCTCAATCCCCATTCAAAAACCTGGAAGCCTTGCGAGTTCAGGATATAAAACGTTCCCACTGCGGTTGCGGAAGCACCGGGACGCTGCACGGCGAAATCGTAACCGCCGTTGCCGTCGTAATCGCCCGGCGCGACCAAATCGCCTTCAAGGCCGAAGGGCTGGCTGAAAAATTGTCCCGGCCCGATCAACCATACATACCACGTCAAGACGCCGCCCGATCTACGCACAACGCAGAAGTCTGTCCTGCCATCGCCGTCGTAATCGCGTGCCACCGGCTCGTCCCCCGGAAGTCCCCATTGGTGGACGGAAAAAGTATTCGACTGGCTGTTGATGCGGTACCAGGTTCCGTTCGTGTCGCGATAAACCGCAATATCGCCGGTGCCGTCGCCGTCATAGTCGCCCGGCGTCATATAGTCTTCATTTGCGATACCGAAAGGCTGCACCACGATCGTGCCGTTGCTTTTCAGGATGTACCAGGTGGCGTCCGATGGACGAAAGACTACAAAATCGGCCCGGTCGTCTCCGTCCAAATCCATTGCATTTCGCAGCCCTACCTGCCCAAATGCCGAAACAGCCATCGCAAATGCGGTGATGGCAAGAATTCCGATCCTGCCGGCGTGTGAAATTCGTTTCATTTTGTTAGTGACCTGTCTTAAGATGTTTCAGGGCGAATCTTAGGCGGGGCTCCAAAAATCCGCAAGAACTACAAATATACTATTTGATCGAAGCGTTTTGCAAGGAAATAAAGCAAACTCCCTGCTTTTTTGTTGCCCTTTTACCTGTAATTCGCCTAATCGAACTTGTTAGACGCTTACACTTTGTTAATAGTTGGAAAAGCCGCAAAATTCCTACAAAATTCCATCGCGGCTTTGCGTAATGCTCAATGTTTGGCCGGCGATCTTGACCGTGGCCGTTCGCCTGACGGTCGTATTGACCCGCACCCAGAACTTGACCTGACCGTTTCCGCTAAGAACCGGCGGGCCATTTACGACGATCCAGTTAGCACTCGATTTAACTGAGTAGTCGCAGTTTTGCGGCGCGGTGACGTTTAATGTGTACTGCCCTCCTTTCGTCGGCACGAGTATCGGCTGCGATTCGAAGCTGTAGGCACAGACCGTTTGATTCTGCAACGCGGCAAAGACATTCAGCCGTCCGCCGGTGCGGACGAACCCGTTCCATTGCGGGAGCTGATCGACGGTGTTCATCAACGTTGCCTTTAATGAAGCGGCCGAGAGCGCCGGATTATTGCCTGCGAGCAGCGCGGCGGCTCCGGCGACATGCGGAGTTGCCATCGAGGTGCCGCTAAAATTCGTATAGCCCGAATTCGAATTGAAGTAAGTACTGCGGATCGACGCTCCGGGAGCGGCGAGGTCCACGCTGTTTAGTCCGTAGTTAAATATGCGATTGTCGCTCGAAGTGGAAGCCGCGACGGCGAGGATGCTCGGACTTGCATAACTGGCCGGATAAAACGGCGTTACATCGTTGTTCGTTCCCGAATTGCCGGCGGCAAAGACATTCAAAATATTCGCATCACCAAGCTCATCTATCGCGTCCTTTGTCGCCTGGTCGTAACCGCATGCCTCGTTGCAGCCGCCGTATGAATTGTTCGTGACGCGTATATTCACGCCACGCTCTTTCATCATGCGGATGTAATTGTAGGCGCTGATCAGCATCGCCGAGGTCGTATCCGTGCCGGCGGCACTGTAGATCTTGATCGCCATCAGCTTGACGTTCCAGTTAACGCCGACTACGCCGACACCGTTGTTTCCTGCGGCGCCGATCGTCCCGCCGGTGTGCGTGCCGTGGCCGTTTTCGTCGAGCGGATCGGAATCGTTGTAACGAAAATCGTATCCGTAAACATCGTCGATAAAGCCGTTGCCTTCGTCGTCGATGCCGTTGCCCGCGATCTCGCCGGGGTTCACCCACATATTCGCCGCGAGATCCTCGTGCGTGTAACGCATTCCGGTGTCGATGTTTGCGACGACGACCGACGTGCTGCCCGTTGCGATGTCCCATGCCTGCGGCGCCGAAATCCTGGTCATGCCGTACATTCCGGCAATAAAATCGGGGTCATTCGGCGTGGCCTGAAGCGAATAGTAAAAATTGGGCTGAGCGTGTTCTACAGCGTCAAGCTCCTGAAACCGGCGAACGGCGTCGTTGACCGTCAAGCTTCGCAAAAGTTTTATCCGATGCCAGCCGAGATCACCCAAAACTTCGACCGACAAAGAATTGAGCTTCCCCGTTGCCTCTCTCGCCCTCTCGACCGAAACGCCTTTTCTAAACTTGATCAGCACTTCGCCGGGCACAAAGTTCTCAGCCGGTTTTTGCGCGCCCGAAGTCGACGAAAGAAGAATCGTCAAACAGCAGAGAATGGCAAAACGGCGCAGAGACATAATAAGGTCGGTTTCGCGTTAATCGCTGAGATTCAGATTATACGACTAGCGGGTATGAAAATACAGAAAAAATATCGGGAAGGTAAATGGGGCGGCTAGTGGGATTCGAACCCACGACATCTTGAACCACAATCAAGCGCTCTAACCACTGAACTATAGCCGCCACAAGACAATTTTGGATTTTGGATTTTGGATTTGGGATTTAATCCAAAATCGGAAATCCCACATCCAAAATCGATTCTCGCCCCCGGCAGGATTCGAACCTGCGGCCTACGGCTTAGAAGGCCGTTGCTCTATCCGGCTGAGCTACGGGAGCATATCAAAAACCAGTTACGATGTTAGCGATTGGCCGAAGGCAAGTCAATCAAATTTCAGGTGCAGAAGCCCGCACGAAGTAAGGGCGTTTCTTCGAGCTCGAAGAATGTTCGCCCTTGCTCCGTGCGGGCTTCTGCATTTGCATTGATCCCAGATCGACCTGTTCGTCCGTGAGCAATCTTAAGACAGGCGGCGCGAATGAGAGAAGAACGAGCCAAAACGCTTCGTTTTTGAATGAGAACTTAAGCAGCCGCACGTTTTCGCTCCTTTATTTTCGCGAGCATCGAGTCGAAAACTTCCGAAAGGTCTAGATCGCTTGTGTCGATCACGACGGCGTCTTCGGAAATCGTCAGCGGCGAATCGGCACGTGAAACGTCGCGTTCGTCGCGTTCGTTTATCTCGGCAAGCGTTTGTGCGTAGGTTGATTCGCGGCCCTTTGCCTTGTCTTCCTCGAAACGGCGGCGGGCGCGGGCTTCGGGTTTTGCTGTAAGGAAAAATTTAATATCGGCATCGGGGAAAACGACGCTGCCGATGTCGCGGCCCTCGAGCACGCAGCCGTCCGGCGCCGCGTTGCCGATCTCGCGTTGATGCTGGACCATCGTTTTCCGGACATCGGAATTTGTCGAAACGACCGACGCCGCCTCCGCGATCTCCGGCGTTCGAATCTCCGCCGAAACGTCAATGCCGTCTATGAAAATCTGTAAAGAATCAGGCTCGCCGACAAGTTCGATCCTCGCATTTTCTGCAACCTCCGCGGCTTTGCCTTTCTCCTCAAAATCCAGGCCTTTGCGAATAACTGCCAGCGCAACTGCTCGGTACATCGCACCCGTGTCGAGATAAAGCAGGCCGAGCCTTTTCGCAAGCATTTTGCCGAGCGTGGATTTTCCGGCGCCCGACGGGCCGTCGATGGCGATTATCATAAATAGCGTTTATGGGCAGAAACGCGAGTGTTAACGAGCGTGCATGAAGCAAGGTAACATTGAAAATGTAAAATCAAAGAATCCCAATTTTGCATTTTTCATTTTCAATTTTACATTGAGCCCGTGCGGTCGCGTTTCTGCCGGATGGTCGTCTTGACCCTGGAAGGTAGTTTATCAAAAACAAGCTGGTAAGACGTTGTGATGAGTTCTTTTAGCTCCGTCGGCGAAACGGCGTCAGGGTTAGAAATATGCACCCATTTGTAGCGCGCGACGTACGTGGCCCGGGTCGATGCCTCCACGTTCGATAAGCCCCTCGAATTTCTCCGTCGTGCTTTTTGTCGAAACGCCGCTGTCGCTGAAATCAACGCCCGTCACGCAAAACACACCTTCGCCCCAATGCAAAAACACAGATCGGCCCCCCATTTTACATCCTCAGTCGCACTGGGAAACGAAAGGCAGAATTTGCGAAGCTGTTCGATGTTCACAGGCAGATTTGCCGCTGAGGCGCGGAGGAGCCGAGAACCAACTCAGATGGTTGGAAATATTTTCAACACCTTTTCGATATCGGTTTCTGATACATCTAAATGCGTGACCATTCGGATCAGGCGGCCGAAGCCGATGGCGAGAATGCCGTTCTTCCTTAATGTCTCAACAATTTCAGTCGACGTTTTTCCTGTTTCGGAAATGTCGAAGATCACGATATTTGTCGCAACCTTTTCGACGTCGATCTTGATGCCGGGAATTTCGGCGAGTCCTTCCGCAAGCCGTTTTGCGTTCGCGTGGTCTTTGTGAAGGCGTTTTGGGCCTTCTTCGAGGGCGATCAGGCCGGCGGCGGCGAGGATACCGATCTGGCGCATTCCGCCGCCGAGGCGTTTTCGCCAGACGCGTGCTTCCCGGATGAAATCTTTTGATCCCAACAAGATCGAGCCTGCCGGAGCGCCGAGGCCTTTCGAGAGCGTGAACATCACCGAATCGCAATTTCGGGTCAGCTCCGCGACTGATGTGTTAAGAGCGACGGCGGCGTTAAAAATTCGCGAGCCGTCCATATGAATGGGCAGGCCGATTTTGTGCGCTTTGTTACAAATATCGGCGCAGTGCTCGGCGGTCATCACGCTGCCGCCGGCAAAATTGTGCGTGTTTTCGAGACAGATCAGGCCGGTCGGCGCGATGTAATACGGTTGGTCGATGTGAAGTGCGGGCTCGATCTCCGCCCACGTTAAATGTCCCGAGCCGTCGCCGCTTTTCACCGGACGGATCGTCACGCCCGAGATGATGGCGGCCGCCCCGAGTTCGTAATTAAGAATGTGTCCGCGTTCTTCGGTAACGATCTCCTGACCGGGACGTGTGTGAAGTTTGACGGCGATCTCGTTGCCCATCGAGCCGGTCGGGACGAATAGCGCGGCTTCCTTTTCAAAAACTTCGGCGGCGCGTTCCTGCAAACGATTCACCGTCGGATCTTCGCCGAAAACGTCGTCGCCGACCTCGGCGTTCGCCATCGCATGACGCATTGCATCGGACGGTTTAGTGACTGTGTCGCTGCGCAGATCGATCATCGTCTCAAATGTTTTAGCACAGATTTCGACTGGAACGCAGGCTGCTTGCCTGCAATTTGGAACGCAGGCAGCTTGCCTGCAATGAGTGCGAAGCACGAAGATGTTTCGCGTCGAAGCGACGCTCATTGCAGGCTGGCAGCCTGCGTTCCAGTCGAAGAGACACCCACTGCAGGCTGGCAGCCTGCCTCTCCAGTCTTGCAGGCAAGGCAGCCCGCCTCTCCGGTCGTAGATTGTCCGCTTGCGCGTCCAAGAGTATAATCGTGACGGTCTTGCCACATTAAAAATTTGCCTCACTCAGGAAGGAAATATGTCGATACGTAATTTTCTGATACTTGTTTTGTGTTTTGCGGCGCTGGCCCAGATAATTGCGGGCCAGAAGACGCATCGTTTTAAGCCGACGGTCGGCCACCAGACGTTTGCGGTTCGCCCGCCGGTGTTAACTGTCAAGTCTGGCGACACGCTTGAGAGCGAATCGCTTTGGGGTGAATGGTATGAGCGGGCTGGCGGAAAGTGGCCAGGTGAGGTTGGGCCGATCGCCATTGAAGGTGCGGAACCCGGCGACACTCTGGTGGTCCATGTCTTACGCGTGCGACCGAACCGCGACACTGCCGTTTCTACACAAGGCGGAACATTCGGTGCTCTCGTGCCTGACGGCGGCACGGCGTTTCTTAACGAGATGTTCCCGCGCGGGCGTTACGTCTGGCGGCTTGACCGCGAGCGGATGACCGGCACGGTCGATCTTCCGGGAAGCGCGATGAAGCAAATCACGGTGCCGCTCAGCCCGATGCTCGGGCGCGTTGCCACCGCGCCGGAAGGTGAAGAAGAATTCAACGGCCTCTGGCCCGGCCGCTTCGGCGGAAACATGGACGCGTCGGACGTTCGCGAAGGCACGACCGTTTATTTGCCCGTGTCTCACAAGGGCGCTCTCTTTTATTTTGGCGACGGCCATGCGCTGCAGGGCGACGGCGAGGTCTGCGGATCGGGCCTTGAGACGTCGATGGAAGTCGCGTTTCGCTTCGATCTCATCAAAAAGCAGAACATTTCTTGGCCTCGGCTTGAGGATGCCGACCACATTATGGTTGCCGGAAGCGCACGCCCGCTCTCGGACGCGTTGCGGATCTCGTTCGTCGAGCTTATCAATTGGCTCGTGACCGACTACGGTTTCAACAAGGCGGATGCGTATCAGCTTACGTCGCAGGTGGCAACCGTCCGCGTTGCAAACATGGTCGATCCGCTTTATACGGTCGTCGCGAAATTTCCGAAGAAACACCTTCCGCCAAAAACGCAACGCGGTACAGAAGCCCGCACGAAGTAGGGCATTTTAGGGGCTGGAAGCGATCGATAGGGCCGCGACGATGGTGATAAGCGCGACATATGCGATCGGGTAAATTGCCCAAAGTCCCAAACCGGCAAGAAGAAATCTTCTGGCATCTTTGATCTCGGGGTCAGTTTTTGGGATGCCGCCGTAACGGATCATCCAGACGATAAGCATGACGGGCACGCCGATGAAGGCGAGGTAAAAACCGATGCCGCCGAGTATCCCGATAAACGGAATGAAGCTGAAAAAGAAAAACATCCACATCGCGCCGGCGAGGATCCGAACATTGCTCGCCGCGTTGTAAGCGCTGTTGACTCGATCCTGAGCGTCCGCCGAGTCCGACATCGTCTTTTCGTCGAGCGGAATGCCGCAGTGCTTGCACACGGTCATCATGTTGTTGACCAGCTCCTGACAGTTGGGACAGCGGAAAGTTTTGTAGTCGGACATTTTTTCTACCCCAAACGTTTTATGAATGGATTGTGCCACGAATCCGTTTTAAATAGAATCTGACAGCTTTGCTTTGTCATACGGTGAAGCGGCGTCTATAATTTGCGGAGATTTCCAAGCTAAAAAATTTTCGGAACACGGCAGGAGAGAATTATGTTGAACGCTCAATCACTCGGCCTATCCATTCTTTTTTTATTTACGTTCGCTGCGAATGTTTTCGCTCAGCAGCCGGGTGCACCCGGTGAGCGAAAGGGAAGCGGAACCATAGTCATCAAAGCAGCGCGGCTGATCGACGGCACCGGAAGGGCCGTGATCAACGACGGAGCGATCATGGTGACGGACGAAAAGATATCGATGGTCGGGCCGTTCGCGGCGATGTCGTTTCCGGCGGGCACGCGCGTGATCGACCTCGGCGACGCGACGCTGATGCCGGGTTGGATAGACATGCACACGCACATTACCGGACGCACGCTGGGTGACCCTGAACGCGAAAGCTCGGGTGTGCGCGATTACGATTCGTTTGGGGCGATACTTGCAGTCGAGAATGCGCGGCGGACGCTGATGGCGGGTTTCACCACGATCAGAAATGTCGGTGCTGGAAATTTTGACGATTTCGCTCTCCGCAAGGCGATTAACGACGGCTTTGTTCCGGGTCCGAGGGTGATCGCCGCGGGCCACAGTCTCGGCATTACCGGCGGGCATTGCGATGAGAATGGCTACAAGCCTGGACTCGCCGACGGCAGTTTTCGCAACGGCATCGCCGACGGCCCTGAGGCGGTGAGGGCCGCGGTGAGATATCAGGTGAAATACGGAGCGGACGTGATCAAGACGTGCGCGACCGCCGGCGTGCTGAGCGAGGGCATGGCGACGGTCGGGACAACGCAATACACCTTTGAAGAATTGAAAGCGATGGTCGATGAGGCAACGAAGCTGAACCGGAAGGTTGCTGCCCACGCTCACGGAACGGAAGGCATAAAGATCGCAACGCGGGCCGGCGTGACGACGATCGAGCACGGCTCGTTTCTAGACGAAGAAGGCGCGCGCTTGATGGCACAGCGAGGCACGTTTCTTGTGCCGACGTTGATGGCCGGCGAGGCCGTCGAGAAACTCGCGCAAGGCGGCTTTCTGAAAGACAACCGCCGTGAAAAAGCGCTTCTGGCGGCCGCCGCGATGCGCAAAGCAGTTAGGATCGCCGTTGCCAATCGAGTACAAATCGCGTTCGGAACCGATTCGGGCGTGATAGCTCACGGCACGAACGCACGCGAATTCTGGCTGATGACCGAATGGGGCGGCATGCGGCCCATGGACACGATAGTCGCCGCCACATCGAACGCCGCCAAAGCGCTCGGCCTCGAACAGTCGATCGGCTCGCTCCAGCCGGGCAAGCTCGCCGACATCGTCGCCGTTTCGGGAAATCCGCTAACAGATATCAAGAAGATGGAAAGCGTCGTCTTCGTCATGAAGAACGGAGCGGTTTACAAAGATGCAGAAGCCCGCACGAAGTAAGGGCGTCACAAAAATGCAGAAGCCCGCACGAAGTAAGGGCGTCACAAAAATGCAGAAGCCCGCACGAAGTAAGGGCGTCACAAAAATGCTTGACGATTACGGTTTCGAAATCTACGAAAACTACGACTTTCCGCGAGCATACCTTATAACCATTCGTACCTACGGTACCTGGCTGCACGGAGATCGGCGGTATTCGATTGGCCGGAAGGATACAAATGTTTACGGTTTGCCAGCCATTCCACCAAATGAGGGCCTCGAAAAATGGATGACTGAGGAAATGAAGCAGCCTCCCCGACTGCTAATCGAAGCGGAACGTAGAGTTGTTTACGAGTCTATTGAAGAACTATGCAACAGAAAGAGCTATCCCTTACACGCAGCTAATGTTCGAACCAATCACGCGCATATTGTGCTGTCAGCCCAGAAAAAACCTGAACGCGTAATCGTCGAGATCAAAGCAAATGCGACGAAGTGGCTTAGGGAAGCTGGTTTGGCCAGTCCCAGGGAAAGAATTTGGTCACGCGGCAAAAGCAGGCGTTATCTTTGGAAGCCGCGCAATGTTATCGCAGCGGTGAATTGCGTGGCTTTATAGGCACGCAACAAGCGTGAAATGATCGCCTGGCCGTCTTGGCATCGTGTCGATTTGAGTGAAAACAATGAGACGCATCGGTCGGTCATGGGCGCCGAAATGACTGGAACGCAGGCAGCTTGCCTGCAATGAGCGTCGCTTCGACGCGAAACCTTTTCGTGCTTCGCACTCATGCAGGCTGGCAGCCTGCCTCTCCAGTCTCATGCCTGCGTTCCGATCAGTGACACCGAGCGTGCGATTGCTTTAGCACCTCGACGATGCTCGCGTCTAATTGCTTCGCGTCGGTCAGCACAAACATATGTGAAATGCGCGGCATCGGGCCGGTGAGCTTTGCCTTTTCGATCTTCGCATCGAATGGCCGATCGCCGAGGTCGAGACCGATACGCACTTCGTTTTTCTTTATGTTCACGGCGCCGAACTCGCGATTTTCCAAAACGGAAACATAAGTTTTCTTCGGCAGGATGGTAGCGTCCGGAAAATTCTCTGCGATAAACGCGACGAATGACTCGTACAGCGGTCGCATTTCGCCAGCCTTCGCAAACTGGTTTTCCAGCAGATCGTCCGTGCTCGCGTAAACCGGGTTTCCTCCGTTCGCGTGTATTCCAGCCAGCAGCGATGCATTCATGTGGCCGAAGCCGTGATCGGCCTTTAGCTTTGCGATCACTTCGTTCCGCTTTTTTGTTCCGAAACCGCCGATCGTTTCCATCCACGCCTTCAAATCCTGGCCGGTTTCTTTTGCAAGACCGTCCGTAAACTCTTTCTCAAATTCACCTGATGTTTTTTGTGCCATATTTTTTGCAGAAGCCTGCGCGTGAGCGAGGGCGAAACACGCAGCATAATTATTAAGGCGCTTCTCGAAGAGGCCAAGTAACAGGAATATCCTGATATCGCCCTTGCTAACGCGCGGGCTTCTGCATTACCTCCAAATTCCTAAAATAAAACCGATCACCGCAAAATAGACTACGATATAGCCGCAGTTGATCGACAAATACTTCAACGATCTCTGCTCAAACAATCCGATAATGATAAACATTCCAACGACCCAAACGGCGGCCAGCAGTCCGGCGGCAACGCCCCATTGCCACGTCGTGCCGGGAGCGCCCAAGAAGAATGCCAGGTTGTAAGACATTATCCACGCAAGCAAAAACGAGAGGCCGAAAGTTTTCGCCGGATTCGATGTAGCAAGCTGTTCGTCCGTCAGTCCATTCTCACGCTGCCAAGCCTTTGCAAAGAGAAGCGGCGACCACCAAACGGCGCCGATGACCAAACTCATCACGGCGCAAACGAATACGGGGATGTGATTTATGTAAAAATTTTCCATAGCTGCAAAAATGGTATTCGCCGCCGCACGTTTCTGTATTGGAAAAAATTTACCTGTTTTATGTAAACCGCCCCTGTCACCAGCCCGCGCGTAAGCAAGGGCTTGCAGGGGCAACGCGGCGCCCTCCCTGACGGTCGGGCTTCCGACACTGCTGCGAGAAGAAATCAACTTGCTAACCAACCGGAATATAATTCTGATAATTGGTGTGGATTCTTGAGTAATGTTCGGGCGTGAAACCGGAAAAGTGCTTGAAGTCGTTTATAAAATGTGCCTGGTCGTAAAAACCGCATTCGTGGGCGACGGTTTGCCAGTCTATCTCTGTCAAAGCGTCGATCGTCCTGACAGCTTTTTGAAACCGCATAATTTTCAGAAAAGATTTCGGGTTGATGCCGACATTTTTTCGAAACATCTCGGTGAAATGTTTCTGCGAATAACCGATCTGGTTGTTCAACCGTGCTATGTTCACAGCATCGGGCCGTTCCGTCATTTCGCGAACGGCATGCGCGACACATGCGTTCAGGTTCATTGCGGAATGAAATTTTTCGATCAGAAAGCCCTCGACCAGCGCGAAACGGCGTTGAGTTTCTTTCGTGTCGAGCAGTCGTTCACGCAGATCGCCGAAATCGTGACCCCAAACCAAGTCAGCATCGACAACGCTGTCCGAAATTTCGTTCATTGGAAACGGAAAAAACGGCGCGGCCATTCCTTTTTTGAACGAGATGACCATCATCGCGGCGTTCGTTCCCGACGGTATCGTGATCGGCTCGGTGCGAATTCCCGAAGCCCACACGTGATGACAAGCCTGAATTTCCTTCAGCGTGTTGTTGTCGTAAATGTACTGCGGCGCGTCGTGAAAATCGATCAATATCTCAACATCGCCATTCGGCAGAAACCGATCGACATTGTGCGCCTGGTGGATGCCCTCGAAATAGATAAAGAGCTCGATGAACTGGCTCAGAGGAAATCGAGGAAAATAAGGTTGGTGAACCATCTGTGGGCTCAGGCTAGTGCTTTGGAATAGACGCCGCTTTTGATCAGGGTTTTCGGAGAGGCACTGCCGTTGTACTCATAAATCCACGATCGAACCTTTTCTCCGCTTTCGAGTTCGACTTGCGCTAGTCTTCTTTTATAAAGGCTCGCATCGGGCTTATTTGGATAATATTCTTCAAAGGCATCGATGGATTCGATGGCTTTTCTATTTTCTGGAAGGCGATAGACTCGTCCGCGAACCTTGGTTCTCGATGCAGCCTCTAATTTAATCCCGGGATATTTCCCAAGATCATACAGCCTGCCTCGAACGAATCCGTTCCCCACGAATCGCAGCTTTCTGACAGCCGCCGCGATCTCTTTCGGTGCGATCTCAGGCGAAAGCGTACCGTATATGAAAAGATACTCGCTCATTTCCATTGTCTCAAAAATGATTCAAGGTTCTCGTAGCCATTATCCTCAATAAATTTTATCACGCGCGGATGGCGGTTCAAACATTTCAGGTAATAGTTGAAAAGCGCATCAATTTCTGCCCGTTTTAGCTGTTTGTTCTTTTCCAGAAACGAGACAAACTCAAAAAAGTTTAAATAATCGGTAAAATCTGCGGGGCATCTGAGCACCAGCGAAACTACTTCTTCACTATCCGATTCGCTGTCTAAAATCTCGCGAATGTCTTTCAAAAGTGGTTGCTCATAGAATTTCTCGTATAGCCCGAGCGACCACTTAGCCCGCTCTAACTTCATGTTTCGAAAGTAAGTTACGGCAGCAAAAACCGCCGCTGTAACTGTTCCAAGAGCGGCGATCAGAGTAACTACATTGACGACTTCCATATACTTTCGTGATATGCACTCATGCAGGCTGGCAGCCTGCGTTCCATAGTTCTTCAATCTTCTCAACACGCCGTTCGTGGCGGCCGCCTTCGAAGTCGGCTGCGAACCATGCTTTTACGATCCGCTCCATTTCTTCCTGAGTATTGAACCGTGCCGCGAGTGAGAGAACGTTGGCGTCGTTGTGTTCGCGAGCGAGGCGTGCGATGTCTTCGTTCCACGCGACGGCTGCGCGGACGCCGGGGAACTTGTTTGCGGCGATTGCCATGCCGGTGCCCGAGCCGCACACGAGCAGGGCCTGCGGGTAATCGCCTTTCGATACGGCTTCGGCTGCCTTGCGCGCAAAATCGGGGTAATCGACCGACTCGTTCGAAGAGGTTCCGAGGTCTTCGTATTCGACACCAAGCTCATCCAACGTTTTCTTGATCTTTTCCTTTTCGTCAAAACCGGCGTGGTCGGCGGCCAATGCGATCTTCATAATTTTACCGTCCGGGTCAATCTTAAACCCACACGCTTCTTCAGCAAAATCTGTCTATGGGAGAACCTAAAAAAGCCGCAAGAATTCCAACAGACTGTCTGAGTAACGAAGCCATCTCTGGTCGCGCACGACAGAGTCGGTGACAGATTCCATCATCTTCCGGTATAATGGGTGAATATGAGACCACAGATCTTCAAGATCGGCTTGGGTCTGGCCCTCACGCTGGCTCTCGTTTGTAGCGTTACGGGTCAGAAGACTGATCGCAAAGAGAAAGAACTGAAAGGCCCAGTAAAGACCGTCACTAAAATGCGCGTGACTTATGAGGCAGACGGCACCATCTCCCCTTGGGGCGACAGCGGCGGTGAGTATTTTTCGTTTGGTGCCAACGGGAATCTACTTGAGACGCGTTATCTTGACGCTAATAGAAAGGTGATGGCGAGACTTCCGCGTATCTTCGACAAAGGAAGCGATCTGGCTACGCAGGAGCATTGGTACGACGATAAGGGGGAATTCATCAGTCGCGAGGTCTACTCGTACAGCGAGGGAAAGCTTACGGAGACTCTCGTTTATCGAGGGATGGATACGCTTGTTATGAAGCGCACTCGACATTACGACGCCAATGGCAGGATGGACACCGAGACGTATTTCGACAAACTGAAACCGGTCTCCAAGACGACCTTCAAGTACGATGACAAGGGAAATTGGGTCGAGAGTGCATTCTTTCTCATTGACGGTACGCCGGAACTAGCCAGCATGGGACCGTGTGATAGCGCGCACAAGATAACGTCTGTTTATGACTCGGTCGGTCGGCTTGTTGAACGCACGTTCTATTACCTAAACAATATACGAAAGCGTACATTGCGCTGGACATACGACGACAAAAGTGGCAACCATGAGACGTACTCCATAGAGACCGACAGAATGATGACCGTTCATGCGTACAACTATGAGCTTGATCATTACGGTAATTGGACAAAGTGGACGTCCGACAGCCGGAATTCGCTCACGGACGAAAAACTTAATCCTGACAAGAAAGAAAACCGCTCAAAGACAGTTGCTACTCGTGAAATTACCTATTACTGACAGCGGATTTTGATGGATTGACGTGAATCGATAGTCGCTGAAACCAACCTTCCAGGCGTGTTCGGTGCTTTCTCCGATGAACCTTGTCTTTATAAAAAAGTTGGTCTATCGCGCTTAAACAACATATAATTGCTTAGGTATTTGATGTTCCAGCGCTTAGTTTATATCAATGCTTCTTGTTTGGCTGCTTTCGCGTTTTTTGCGTTCAGTACGCCCGCGCAAGATTTCTTGCCTGAGTTGGTTCGCCGGATAAAACCGTCGGCGGTGGCGATAGAAACATTCGATTCACGCGGCAACAGCCTCTCGCGCGGCAGCGGATTTTTCACCGCAGTGGACCGCATCATAACGAACCGGCACGTTATCGAACGCTCCAGCCGCGTGGAAGTTCACCTGCTCGACGGCAAAAAATTTCCGGTTAAAGGCGTGATCGCGATTGACGGCGAGGGCGATCTTGCGATGCTGCAGGTCGATATTCCGCCGCAGTTCGTGCGGCCATTGCAAATAGCGCGGAGCGTTCCGCAGGAAGGCGAATCAATTGTCGTGATCGGCAATCCGTTTGGACTGGAAGGCTCGGTTTCGAACGGAATTGTCTCTGCGGTGCGCGAGATCGCGGGCTACGGAAAGATCATTCAGATAACCGCGCCGATCTCGCCTGGATCGAGCGGTTCACCTGTGGTGAACATGAACGGCCAGGTGATCGGCATCGCAACGCTGCAGGCCGCAGAAGGGCAGAGCCTGAATTTCGCCGTGCCTGCAGAACGTATCTTCCAGCTTCGCGTGAACGACGTGCAGACCTTTAACTCGCTTGCCGCCGAGACGCAGAAAAACAAACGCGCCGCCGCGGAACGTCTTTATTCTCAGGGCGTCGCTCAGCTTTCGCGCGACGACTACGCGCGTGCACTGCCGTTTTTCGAAAAGGCGGTCGAGATAGACAACAATTACCCCGAAGCGTGGTATCAGGCCGGATTTGCGTACGGCAATCTCGGTCGCCACAGCGATTCGTTGAAAGCGTCGAAACAGGCTGCGAAACTGCGCCCCGAATGGGCCGCCGTTCACGTAAACATCGGCGCGTCGAGCTTTGCGCTAAATCAATACAAAGACGCTGGCGACGCATATCGCCAAGCGATCAAGCTGGATGACGACAACCCCGACGTCTATTATGCCTACGGCCTGAGCCTGAATAAGTTGAATCGCGGCGATGAGGAAATTCTTGCGTATCGGCGGACGATCGCTTTGAAGCCCGACCACGCGAACGCGATCGAAAAACTCGGGCAGGCATACTTCAAACAAAAACGCTGGAGCGATGCGGCCGCAGCCTTCGAACAGCTCCGCAACTTTCGCCCCGACGCGAAAACCTTCGGAGCACTCGGCGAAAGCTACCTCGAGCTCGGCAAGCTCGACGAGAGCGTCGCCGCCCTGAACAACGCCGTCGGCTACGACCCCGACCTCGAGCAAGCCCGCTACAACCTCGGCCGCGCCTACCTCAAACTCAACAACCGCGACATGGCCCAGGTCCAATACGACATCCTCCGCAACGCCAAATCCGACTGGGCCGACCGGCTCTATGTGCTGCTGAATCCGTGACTGGAGCGCAGGCAGCTTGCCTGCATGAGCGTCGCTTCGACGCGAACAGCTCTTCGTGCTTCGCACTAAATGCAGGCTGGCAGCCTGCGTTCCAGTCAAAGTACGCAGGCTGTGCCGTCACCGAATAGAATGATTAGCAAATATTTATCCAGCGGCGGGTCATTCTCGTCAGCCGGGCGGCCGTTTTTGTCAGCGGCGTAAATCACGCCCGACGTGCCGATATAGAATGACCGAATTCCGGTGACGCCATACGTTTGCGGCACGGCTATGATGCGAAATTCGGCCGGCGTTGTGCTTGTTTGCGGATATGCAACGACCGCGATCGAATATCCATGGATCAGACCCGCAGCTTGATAACTGCTAATTAGACCGACGCGCCCAAGCTCGGTCAGACCGGCATAGCTGCCGTTTCCGGTGGTCGCAGAATACGTCATCTCGGCTCCGTGCAGCGTGCGAAAACTCTGGACAACGCAGCGTTCGTTGTCGGCAATCGAGCCCGACGAGCAAAAATCGTTGACCAGAATCGGATCATTGGCGTTGGCTGGTCGGCCGCCCTTGTCCGCTCCGCGAATAACGCCTGAAATATCCAGGAAAAAGGAGTATCTCCCGAAAATCCTGTATCTTCGCGGCGTGGCCGTTACGTAAAATATGGCCGGCACCGTTTGGGTCGCAGGCACAATGGTGACGCGGAAAATGTAACCGTGCTTGTAGCCCGATGCGAGACTCGCGTCGATCAGCTGCGCGCTGCCGAGCTGTGCCAACGTTCCGTAATTACCGTTGCCGGTCGTCGCAGCGTACGTAAATTCGCCGCCGTGAATAGTTTGCAAGGCTTGCAAGACGAGAAGCTCGCGGGTGTTGAACTGCGAACTCGAAGCCTGAGCATTAGCCTCGAACGCCAGAAAGGTAAAAAGTGCAAGAATCGTGGGCAATATTCGTGTCGTAATTTTCATGGGTTTATGGTTTTAGAACGGCGGGTGATAATCGCTTTTAGCGAAGAAGTTGACTGGAATATTTTAAACCGCGGGCACGACGTCTGGCAATGATTAATTTCGTTGCGGCCTTTCGCGGCTAACTCGCGTGTTTGTGGTTAATTATGCTGGCTGCGAAGAACAAGGCGACTGACTTTCTTGCTTTCGAATCTGTAAGACGAACGCACTGATCTCGAAAAGCTGCCGCATAGTTGAACACCGCCATTTTGTAAGACATATTTTATTGACTTACCTTCTCGATATGTGCTATTTCGTTCGGCGTAGTACATTATGGAAATGACAACAACGACGAAGGGCCAGGTAGTAATACCGTCGTCGGTGCGGCGAAAGCTGGGCATAAAAACGGGCACGAGGATTCGGGTAGAGGTTGACGAGGAAAACTCACAGATAATTCTCAAGCCAATTACGCGTGAGTATATTCACAGCCTTCGCGGCCAGTTCCGAGGCAAGGGCCTATTAGACGAACTCGCCGCTGAAAAGAAGAAGGAACGGATACTCGAGCACGACGGCCTTTTTCACAAACGAATGCCAAAACCGAAATCCGTAGTCCTTGATTCATGGGCCGTGATGGCCTTTCTCGAAGATGAACCTGCCGGTGCGAAAGTAGCCGATCTGATCGCCGACGCCCACGATGAGGGTCTGCCGCTTTTGATAACCGTGGCGAATGTCGGCGAGGTGTGGTACATCGTTGCCCGCCGTACAAGTGAAAAGGACGCGGACAAAGCGATCAAGTTGTTAACGGAGATCGGCGTCGAGTTTGTGGACATCGATTGGACGCTCACAAAAATTGCGGCGGGCTACAAGGTGAAACGAAATATTTCTTACGCCGATTGCTACGCCGCTTCCCTGGCAAAACACCAGAGGGCTCAACTGATCACCGGCGACCGCGAGTTTAAGCAAGTTGAAAAGGAGGTGGCGATTTTTTGGCTGTAATGCGAAAATACGAAAATGACACCGGTCATAATCGTGCCGCTCGTTCAAAAAGTTACTTAGACTTTCCGATTTATCAAGCTGGCCGCAAAGCCGGCGCCGAAGCCGTTATCGATGTTGACGACCGTGACGTTCGAGGCGCAGGAGTTTAGCATTCCGAGCAGGGCGGCGACGCCGCCGAATGAGGCGCCGTAGCCGATGCTGGTCGGAACGCCGATGACTGGAACAGAGACAAGGCCGCCGACGACCGAGGGCAGCGCGCCTTCCATTCCGGCGACGACTATGACGACACGAGAGGTTTGCAGCCGCTCGCGCTCGGCCAAAATGCGGTGAACTCCGGCGACGCCCGCGTCCCAGATGCGCCGGACGCGGTTGCCCATCGCCTCGGCGGTGAGCGCGGCTTCCTCGGCAACCGAAATGTCGCTGGTTCCGGCCGTGCAAACGGTGATCTCGCCGACGCCGAGGTCCGTTCGATCGCGTATCACGCGGATCACCTTTGCCGACTCGTGCCATTCGGCCTCAGTGTAAATATTTCGCACATCGCCGAAGACGTTTTTACTTGTGCGCGTGATCAAAACATTTGGCGAGCGGGCGATCAGCTTTTCGAAAATGCCGCAGATCTGCCCGGAAGTTTTGCCCAGCCCGAAGATCACTTCCGGAAAACCCTGCCGCGCTGCTCGGCCGTGATCGACGCGTGCGTAACCGATGTCTTCGTAAGAAAGATTTTTGAGTTTCTCGGCGGCTTGCTCGTCGGTCAGCTCATCGCGTTTGAATTGCGCGAGAATAGCTTGAATGTCGACTGCGTTCATGATGAAAGCATAGAGTAGCAAATTCACGTGCAGAAGCCCGCACGAAGTAAGGGCGTTTCTTCAAGTTGGCAGTTCGCAGGAGGCAGCAGGCATCTGCAAAGAGAGGGCGGGCCGTTGAAGGCCCGCTATTATGAAGGAAAACGAAGTGCGTTCTGAAGAAAAATGAAGTGCCTGGATCAGACGAAATACGCCGCGTATCGGTACAGCCTTGACACTTTGATAAGCAGCGCGGCAACAAATTCGCTGGCCAGCGTGTTTATCAAATGATGTTGAATTGTACATGACATGCAGCTCATACCGTCCCCAACTGTTTAAGGCGTAAATAAATCTCAAAACAGGTCATGCCGCGCAGAGTTTTTTTTTCGCGCCAGCTTCGGAATTTCCTCGGGAAAGGATAGAATTTCGGTTATTCCCAGATGGAATTAACTGTCGCGATAACCGGAGCTTCGGGTACGATCTATGCGCAGCGGACGCTTGCCCTGCTGGCGGCGAGCGGCACGGTCGAGACGATCAATCTGATAATGTCCGACACGGCTGCGACCGTGGCCCAGGTTGAACTTGGCGTTAATTTGAAAGAGCCTTCGATTGAGAAGCTTAATGAGTGGATTGGGCTGAACGCCGGCTCGAAGCTAATACGTTACTGGCGGCTGGACAATCTGGCGGCGAAGCCTTCGTCGGGGTCGAACAAGCAGGCTGGGATGATAATCGTGCCGTGCTCGATGGGCACGCTCGGGGCGATAGCGAGCGGTGCCGGCGCAAACCTGATCCACCGCGCGGCGGACGTTTGTCTGAAAGAAGGCCGCAAACTCGTGCTCGTGCCGCGCGAAACGCCGTACAACGCGATCCATCTCGAAAATATGCTGCGCCTGGCGCGCGCCGGCGCGCGGAT